>Ga0247610_10005293_pt1 | contig 13613 bp, 9 predicted proteins | sample 174DNAGHGhighgp2_FD_193483 | JGI IMG/M metagenome (GOLD analysis project Ga0247610, IMG submission 193483) | Sheep rumen microbial communities from Palmerston North, Manawatu-Wanganui, New Zealand - 1742 DNA GHGhigh gp2 | ecosystem: Host-associated > Mammals > Digestive system > Stomach > Rumen ...
GTTACGGGCTTATCCGACGGCCAGCACACCTTTGCGGTGACGGCTGTCTATGAGGGTGGCAAGGAATCTGCTCCGGCTACGGCGGTAATTGACATTACCAGCGGCATCAACGAGGTAGCCCTCGATGGCCAGCCCGTGGACGTGTACACCATCGATGGCCGCTTGGTGCGCCGTCAGGCCACCAGCCTTGAGGGCCTGAATGGTCTCTATCTGATTGGCAATAAGAAAGTTTACGTCAAGTAAGATAGACAACACTGAACCTCAGTAACAACATTTACCCGTGGGGGTGCAGACGTGATGCTGCATCCCCACGGGTGCGTTAAGGTAATTGCAAATGCAGCGCCTATGCGAAGAGGGTGCAGGCTTTGATAGTCCTGCACCCTCTTTGTCATGTGGTGATGATAGGTTAACCGCTATAACGCATAGAACGGCATTTCTTTTCCATTGTCAATCTGGAGGGTTAGCTCCTTGTTGGTGAGCTTAACGATCTTCATTTTATGCATCTTGGGCATACCGTCAAGCATCGTTTTCTTGAATTCGCCTTTCAAGCCATTGAGCTCATTCTTGATTTGCTTGTCCATCAGGGCCTTGGTCTTGGCATCCATTCCCTTGATTTCATAGTCAAAATCAACCTCGGCCTGGCCTCGGTTCAGCTCCATCGTCAAGTCCTTGTCATTCAGGGTGTAGGTACCGGGAACGGCCACGCTGCCCAGGATGTTGATGGGCACACCATCCTCTTTCATCTGATGTTCAGCTCCGACGAGGAGTTCACAAGTCCCGTTTTTCTCAAAGGTCAGCGACACGAGCACATCTTTGCCGTCATCATCGGCCAGCTTAGTACCCCATTGATGGGCTGTCAGGCTCTGGGCGTTAAGAACCATTAGCTTCTGGTAAAGCTCCTTCAGGAGCGGTTAGGGCATTGAAATGAACCCCAAAAGTTGGAAAAAACTTTTGGGGTTCATTTCACAATATGCGACTCTGGGTTTACAGTCCTAAAACGATACTGATAAGAGTTGTGATATCGGTGATGTCAACAAACTCGTCATTATTGACGTCATAAGAATAGCTTTCATCGCTGGATGTGCCTAATAGTCTTTCGATCAGGCATGTGATGTCAGTAATATCAGTTGAGCCGTCGCCATTGATGTCATCAACAATCGGCAACTCCTCGATGAAATTGATTCTGTTCCAATCAGATTTTGCCCGATATTCGTCCACGAGCCCCTCAGGCACATACAAAGTGGCATTCACGCAATTATAGAAAGCACTATTTCCCGTTTTAAATACGTTCTTGACATATGATTTGATAGAAGTCAGTTTTGTGCAATTCTGGAAAACGTAAGTGCCGATACTGTAAACGGTGGATGGAATGTTGATGGAGGTCAGACTGATACAGCCACCGAATGCGTTACTGCCAATCACCGTCACACCGTAGGGAATGGTGATGGACTTCACACTTTCACATCTGTAAAACGCATCAGAATTGATTTTGGTGATACCGGCAGGGATTTTGACGGATTCCAGACTTGAACAGTAATAAAAAGCTCCCACACCAATGTAGGTCACACCAGGCGGAATAGTGGCGGTTTTCAGGTTCGAGCACAATGAAAATGCGTCATCCCCGATGCTTGTCAAGCTATTGGGCAGGGAAATGGTCGTCAAGTCGTTACATTTATAGAAAGCATGGGAGTTGATGGCGGTCACGCCCTCTGGAATGACAACAGAGGTCAATCCTAAGCAATTATAGAAGGCATAAGTGCCGATTGCCTTTACACCGTCGGGGATCACTGTATTGACACTTCCGGTAACCAAAGTCTTAGTCGCGGTTTCAATAATGGCGGTGTTGTTGCCGTCGGATTCGTAACAGGGATTTCCTGCCTCCACGACAATGCTCTGAAGGCTCGGGCAACCATAAAAAGGATTGCCGTCAATCGATGTGACAGAATTGGGTATCGTGACCGAAGTCAACCCCGTGCATTTAGCAAATGCACCACTGCCTATATGGGTCACACTTGACGGAATCGTCATGGCGGTCAAGCCTGTACAACCACTTAAAGCCGTACTCTCGATACTGGTCACTTGGGAAGGGATGGTGAAAGAAGTCAATCCTGTACATTCATAAAATGTTCCACTATTAATGCTTGTCACGTTTGCCAGAAAATTGACCGATGTTAAACCAGAACACTGGTAGAAAACATTGGTCCCCATGCTCGTCACACTTGATGGAATCGTGACTTCAGTTAAAGTCTTACAGCCTGCAAACGCTGATGAGCCTATCTCGGTAACACTCTCTGGAATGTCGATGGAAGTCAAATTGGAACAATATGCGAATGCATAATTCTCGATGTGGGTTACCGATTCGGGAATCTGAATGGACTCCAGTCCTTTATTAAGAATAAAAGCAGACTCGCCAATGGTGACAACATCTTCGGGTATCACACAGCGGCTTCCTCCTGCAATCAGCTTGTTGGTTGCGGTCTCAATCAGCGCGTGACAGTCATTTCGAGAATCATATACTGGATTTCCGTCCTCCACACGGATGTCTTTCAACTGTTGGTTACCATAAAACGCCTCTTTGCCAATCGATGTCACGGTTTTGGGTATGGTGACATGCTGCAGACTGTGGCATTGATAAAATGCACGACTATCTATAGCTTGGAGGTTAGGGGGAAGAGTGACCGATACCAGGTCCGAACAAAAAATGAACTCACAGATGTCCAACTTTGTCAATCCAGTGAAATACTGCAGCTCGTCAAAGGATGTGATGGTCTCTTTGTTCCAGAAATGCTCGTCAAAACTGGTCACTGCTGCCGCCTCCTCCTTGCTCAGGGCGCCGTCGCCGTTCAAGTCCCAGTACTGAACGCATATATCCCTGACTTGATCACAGGCAAACGTGATGATGTCTCCCTCTTCCTCGGGGACTCCTAGCGTCAGGTGGGCAACATCGGAGTAAATCGACATGGTGATAAACTGGTCGGGGGTGCCGTTTTTTCGCCATTTATCGGTGCCCACGAGTCTGCTTACCGGAACAAGGGTGTAAGCGCCTGGTGCCAGCGTGGATTCCAGTTCGAGCGACACGCTTAGGCTCCTGGACGCTCCCGGTGCCAGCTCGCTGAAGGTGCTGACTGTTGAAACGACAGATTCCAGCTTCCCCAGTTTGTAAAGCCCGACAGCCTGTTCATAGGAGCCTGTCTCCTCCGTCAGGTTGCTTACCGTCATCTCCAGCGAGATGGGAATGGACGTGAGGGAGGAAATGTTCTCAATGACATCGCTGCTCGTCGTGGATAATTGCGTGGTGGTCAGGTGCGGGAAGGCTCCATTGGGCGCGGCACAGAAAATGGCCGATTGCCCTGAGGTGTATCCACCCATGATGTCCTCGCCGGCATAGGTGGGAGAAAGCCTGAAATTACCGTTGGATCCGCCGTTCCACCCCCAATTGATGTGAACATATCCATTGCCGTCGTGTCCGTCAACGACAAAGGCATGATCCTTACCGCAATAAAAAATGGGGCGTCCATTCGCGAGATCTTCATAGACCATCGTTTCCCACTCCGCGTTGACATAGTCGGTCCTATTTCGCAGCTTCAAGTCATCAGCATAATCAAAATAATTGATCATAGCCCGTGGCACATCATTATCATAGGCACCCGAACTGAGGCCGTAAGCCATCTCTACTGATACGCCGCAATAGAGCATCAGGTTGGCCACAGCTTGTCTTTGGACTTCGGTAACTTGGCTGTTATAGCTATCAAGCATATTGTCCCAATCGATGGGAGAACCTTTGGGTATGCCATCGATTCTCTCGCCTCCATCCAAATAATAAGCCGGAATGGCTTTCACGACTTCATTGGCAGAGTGATTGCGGTGGTAATACATCACCTGGGCCATGGCCGTGGCAATGCATCCTGTAACACATCGTTTGTCAGTAGATTTATACATCGGGCAATTGTCGTTGTAGGGCTCTCGCTGTCCCCATTTCGTCGTCATCAGGGGCCCCACAGCGGGGTAACTGGTGCTTGTCTTGGGCTTTGCCGTTTTGGGACCCTTGGAGGCGTAGCCTATCTGCTCGGCATAGCAGGCCAGCATGTACTCAAGTCCGTCTGGCATGTGGTCCGAATCAACGCTGCCCTCGTCGCTATAGCCGAGAATTTCATAGGCACAGTCGTCTCCCGATGCAATCACAAACCCCTTGTCATCCCCGATGTTGAACACATAATAGGGGGCATTTCCTGATGTCTCGCCTCCTCTAAACGTCGCAACATGTTTGATGGCTGCATTCTTTACATTGACCCCTCGCTTCTGGAGGAACTCACTGGCATTCTCAAGAGCCTGCTGACGTGTGATCGGATTGGCATAAATGGTCTGGATAGACACAAACAGCCCCATGATCAAGAACAGGAGTAATCTAGATGATAGTTTCCCTTTCATAATGATTAGCAGTTAGAATATTGGGTTATACATGTTTAATTTACAAATAGTCAAACAGGGTTTATTATTTCAAAACGATCTCAATAAGAGTAGTAACATCTGTAATATCGATATGTTCATCATTATTGACATCAAAATAATAGCCCTCATCGCTTGACAAGACTAACAGTTTGCCAATGAGGCTTGTAATGTCTGAGATGTCAACGGAGTCGTCGCCATTCACATCAGGATTCATGGGCATCTCCTCGATGAAATTGATTTTGTTCCAATCGGCTGTGGACTGATATACTTCCACCATTCCCACAGGAACGTAGAGCGTGGCCCTGGGGCAATTGGAGAAAGGATTCTTTCCTGTCGTAAACACGTTGGTGATATAGGACTTGATGGAAGTCAAACCTGTGCAACTCTGGAAAGCATAATTAGCGATGCTGGTGAGGGTGGACGGTAGGCTGACAGAGGCCAGGCTTGTACAACCGGCAAATGCGTCAACACCTATCGCAGTCACACCGTAGGGGATGGTGATGGAACTCAATTTCACACACTTATAGAATGTGTCATTATTGATTCTGGTCAAACTGGTGGGAAGGCTGACCGAATTCAAATTTTTACAGTCAAGGAAAGCGGCATTGCCAATGCTGCTCACACCGGGCGGAATCGTTAGGGCTGTCAGACTCGTACACAATCTAAATGCGTCTTCAGCAATGCTTGTCAGGCTGTTGGGCAGGGAAACCGATGCCAGGTTGCTGCAGTTATAGAAAGCATAACCGCCGATGGTGGTCACGCCTTCAGGAATGGCAATAGCGGTCAATCCTGTGCAATCATAGAATGCGTTAGCGCCAATTGCCAATAAATCGCTGGGCATGATAGTGTTGGCACACCCGGTAACCAATGTTCTGGTCGCCGTTTCTATAATGGCGCTGTTGTTGCCGTCCGATTCGTAATAACTGTTTCCGGCCTCCATGACAATACTCTGAAGGTTAGAGCAGCCATAAAGAGGATTTCCATTAATCGACGTGATCGAATTGGGTATCGTGATGGAGATCAAACCGGTGCAGTTTGCAAATGCGGCATTGCCTATTTGGGTCACACTTGACGGAATCGTCATAGCAGTCAAGCTGGTACAGCCTTTGAAAGCCGAGCCTCCGATGCTGGTCACTCTGCTAGGAATGGTGAAAGAAGTCAAGCTGGAACAGCCGCTGAAAGTTGAACCACTAATGCTCGTCACGTTGGCCAAGAAGTTGACAGAGGTCAATCCTGAACACCCGTTGAAAACGCCATTCCCCATGCTTGTCACACTTGCTGGAACCGTGATTTCACTTAAAGCAGTACATTCCATAAACGCATTTGCGCCTATCTCTGAAACACCCTCTGAAATTGTGATGGAGCTCAAATTGGGACAGTTTGTGAATGCATATTCCTTGATGCTGGTTACCGATTCGGGAATCAGAATGGATTCCAGCCCATTATTATAATAAAAAGCATGATCGCCAATGGTGACAACACCATCGGGAATCACACTACGGCTTCCTCCGGCAATCAACTTGTTTGTTGCGGTCTCTATCAGCGCATGGCAGTCATTTCTGGAATCATATACTGGATTTCCGTTCTCCACAGTCACCTCTTTCAGCTGATAGGTACCATGAAGAGCCTCGTTCTCAATCAATGTCACGCTCTTGGGTATAGTGATATGTTGCAAATTGTGGCAGCCATAGAATGCGCGGGCTTCCATAGACTGGAGGTTAGGGGGAAGAATGATAAATTCAAGGCCCTGGCAAAATATGAATTCACAGCTGCTAAGCTTTGTCACACCCGTGAAATACTGCAGTTCTTCAAACGATGTGATGGCATGATTGTATTTGAAACGTCCGTCCAGGCTTGTCACGGCGGCCGCCTCCTGCTTGCTCAGGGCGCCGTCACCGTTCAGGTCCCAGTACTGGACGCATATTTCCCTGACGGCATCACAGGCAAAGGTGATGATATCGCCCTCCTGCTCGGGGGTGCCTTCGGTCAAATGGGCACTGCCGCCATAAATCGACATCGTGACAAACTGGTCTGGGTTGCCGTTGATTCGCCATTTATCGGTGCCTGTGAGCCTGCTCACGGGAACAAGGGTGTAGGCGCCTGGCGTCAGCGTGGATGCCAACTCGAGCGACATGCTCAGGCTTCGGGACGCTCCAGGTGCCAGATTGCTAAAGGTGCTGATGGGAGAAACAACAGCCTGCAGATTCCCAAGCTTGTAGATTCCCACAGCCTGTTCAAAGTTGCCCGTCTCCTCGGTGAGGTTGGTGACCGTCATCTCCAGCGTAACGGGAATGGACGTGAGGGAGGAAAGGTTCTCAACGACGTCGCTGCTCGTCAGGGACAATTCGGTGGTGGTCAGGCGTGGGAATGCCCCGTTGGGCACGGCACCGAACAAGGCTGTTTGCCCTGAGGTGTATCCGTCCATAGCCTGCTCGCCGGCATAGGTGGCCGTGAGCCTGAAATCACCGTCATTCCATCCGTGCCAGCCCCAATTGATGTGGACAAATCCATTTCCGTCGTGTCCGTCAACGACAAAGGCATGTCGGCCCCCGCAATAGAAAATAGGATTTCCTTTCCCGAGTTCTTCATAGACCATCGTCTCCCAGTCTGTGTTGGAATAGCTGTAACGATCTGTCATCTTCATGTCATCGTCATAATCAAAATAGTTGACCAGGGCCGGTTTCACATCGCTATCCGATGCTCCTGAAGCACTGCTGCTGTAATCCATTTTTACCGCTACGCCGCAATAGAGCATCAGGTTGGCCACGGCTTGCCTTTGGGCATCGGTGGCTTGGCTGCCATGGTTGTCATAGGTGTCAAGCATATTGTCCCAGTCGATGGGGGAGCCTTCGGATATGCCTTCTATTCGTTCTCCTCCATACAGATAATAAGCTGGAATGGATTTCACGACTTCCCTGGTGGAGTGGTTGCGGTGGTAATACATCACCTGGGCCAGGGCCGTGGCAACGCATCCTGTGACACAACGTTCGCCGGTGGACGCATCGATAGGACAATTGTCGTTGTAGGGTTCATATTGGTCCCATTTCGTCGTGAGCAAGGGCTCCACGGCAGGGTAGGGGGCGCTTGACTTGGGCTTTGCCGTTTTGGGACCCTTGGAAGCATAGCCTATCTGCTCGGCGTAGGAGTCGAGCATGTACTTCATTCCGTCAGGCATGTGGTCGGCATCGAAGTGGCCCTCGTCGCTGTAGCCCAGCACTTCGTGGGCGCAGTCGTCGCCCGAGGCAATCACAAACCCCTTGTCATCCCCGATGTTGAACACATAGTAGGGGGCATTTCCTGATGTCACACCTCCTCTAAACGCCGCAACATGTTTGATGGCTGCATTCTTTACATTGACCCCTCGCTTCTGGAGGAACTCATTGGCATTCTCAAGAGCCTGCTGACGTGTGATCGGATTGGCATAGGCTGTCTGAATGGCCGCAAACAGCCCCATGATCAAAAACAGGCATAATCCAGATGATAGTTTCCCTTTCATAATGATTAGCAGTTAGAATTGTTGATGATACTTGTTGACCTCGCAAATATATGAATTTTTTCTGAATTAAGTAAAATATGGGTGCCCGTAAAAACGCCTTAGCGTGGCCGCAACCAGGCGTCCATAATATTAAAAACAACTCAATCAACTTTCTACAACTATCTGATTATTAGTTTTCATCCGTTTCATCCGTTTAGTCCGTTACACCCGTTCCATCCGCGCGTGCTCGCCTTGGCGTGGCCGCGACGCAACGCGGATGCCTAGAAATCGCAGGTTGTCCTGGCATGTCTGAAAAAAGGCGGCAGGAAGATGACAAAATACAGGCAGTGGCCTGAGATAGCGGACACTGCCTGTATTTTTAATCTTTAGCGTGAGGACATGAGGCCTCGTTAGGTGAACTCAATGATAGCAGCGGCCTCGCCTCCCACTTTCAGTGCCACAACGACGCTCCCTTCTATCCGGTAGATGGTCGGGATGAGCATATCACTCAGTTTGGCAGCTACCCGATACTCAACCCTCAGCCCCTTGACCACAAAATCATCAGGCAGCAGTTCCATGGCCATGCGTACGTAGTTGGCGTTGTTCATGTGCTTGTTGTAGTCGATGTCGGCACGCAGCACCTTGATGGGTTCGAGTGTTTCCCCCTCTTCTTTGGGTAGGATGATTCGGCGATCCCGATAGGTCATTTCCAATTGCGGTTCCAGGGTCATCGAGGCAATGGTGGCATCATCCACGCGTTTCAGTTTGCCGTTGGCCAAATCGACAAATGCTCCCATGCTCCATGTCTTGTAGCAGGGCTGGCCCGCGGCATCGCGGATGAATGTGTTACGGAATCCGAACATGGGCTTCATGCCATAGACCGAAGTCGTTACCGTCAGCTCTTCTTTGTAATTGGGCACGCGGATAATCTCCACCTGACGGAATGCCAGCAGCTGGGCCATATTCTGCTCAGTAAAATACTGCTTCACGCCCGGCTCCGAGTCTATCCACATTTCAGAGCAGTCCTGCATCATCTGCAGGGCCGAATATAGCTTCAGCCGTCCGTCGCTGTCGCAGGTGCTTGTGGTTACCTTATATTTCAGACTATACATATCGCTAACTGATTTTTGATTTTCTCGACCAGTCGCTTGCCAAGCCCAAGAGCATTTTGCAGGTCGATGTGGAAATGCTCATCACGAGGACTTCCGTTTAAAAATAATGCTTTCATTAGTATAGAATATTAGATTGAGCCCACAAAGGTACAAAAATTACGTCAATAATCGCTACCTTTGCACATCGAGAAAGATAAATCTGAGTAATCAGGAAGATAAATCAATAGCCTTCAATTAATGACCTAAAACGAGATACAATGGAAACAGGAATAAGGCTTGTCAGCCTCTCCCAGGAGCGCACCACCTGCTTCAAGGAGGAAATGCAGGAGGCATTCGAGAATGGTTTTCAGGGGCATATCAAAGAAGACGGCGAGAACCAATGGCAGGTGCTACCCGATGGGGACTTCTACCAGGCCCTGCGGGCCGAGGACGCTGAGGCCTATGAGGCTGTCGATGCCGATGGCCAGCGCGTGAGCGGTGCCATCATCGCCATCGATAGCGCCAAGCGTCATGGCGAGCTGGCTTTTCTCTACGTGAAAGTCGGCGTGCAAGGCAAGGGCATCGGCCAAGCCATCTGGAATAATATCGAGGCGATGCACCCCCAGGTTGAGGTGTGGGAGACCTGCACCCCCTATTTCGACCGCCGCAACATCCACTTCTACATCAACTGCTGCGGCTTCCATGCCATCGAGTTCTTTAACGCCCACCACCGCGACCCGAACATGCCCGAGCAGTTTGACCTCAGCGACGGCCTGTTCGTGTTTGAGAAACAAAGAAACAGCAGTAACAGGACATAAAAACTCATATCAGCATGACAGAATTCAGACCCATGCGCCGCAATCGGCAGCAGTTATCCAGAGAAGAATGTGAGCGCATCCTCGGCCGATGCACTTCGGGCGTGCTGGCGCTCTTGGGCGACGGCGGCTACCCCTATGCCGTGCCCCTCAGCTATGTTTATGTTGACGGGGTCCTCATCTTCCATTCGGCGCTTGAGGGACACAAGGTCGATGCCGTCAGGAGTGACAGCCGTTGCTCGTTTTGTGTCATCGAGCGGGACGAAATCAAGCCGGCCGAGTTCACGACCCATTTCAGGAGCGTGATCGCATTCGGCCGCATCCGCATTCTCGAGGGCGCCGACGACAAGGTGCAGGCCCTGCGCCTCCTGGGCCGCCGGTATTCGCCCAACGATGAGCAAGGGCTGCAGCACGAGATAGACAAATCGCTGGACCACGTCCTGCTCCTGCGCCTCGATATCGAGCACCTCTCGGGCAAGCAAGCCATCGAGCTCGTGCAATCAACGAAGGCCTGATCCGCCATTTCGTTTTTCCGTTTTTGAGACAACAAATCCATGACATCTGCAATGAAGAATTGTTCAATCATAATGGCCCTTGCGGTGTGCATGTTTCTCATCGCTTGTGGCAATGAGAACAAGAAGCAGCCATCGGCCCAGGAGTCAAAGTCAACCCACACGACAACTAAAGTTGAGCCCCAGTCGCAGTGTATCCACATCTATCGTTACGGAACGTATCCCGAGGCCAAAGCGAAGCAAATAAAGGCGATGCTGGAGAAGGTCTATCCGTCGGTAACCTTGGCAGCCCAAGCCATTGATTTTCCCGAGGGGAGCTACTACAAGCCCCGTGACAGGTACAAGGGCACCGGTTTGCTCGATGAGCTGAGAAAACGTCGTGAGGGCGGCTATGCACTCGGCTTGACCAACAAGATCATTTATCAGGAGAATGAGATTTCGCCCACCTTTGGCATCTTTGGCATCAGCTATATGGGCGATAGCGTATCGGTCATCTCGTCGTTGAGGCCCAGGACACTCAAGCCGCTCACCGACGATGACCTGCAGGAACTGATGCTGCATGAGTTGGGACACGCTTTCGGCCTGCCTCACTGCAAGGACGAGCAGTGCATGATGGTAGATGCCGAGCACGGATACAAATTTGCCCAGACACAATCCTTCTGCCCTTCATGCCGAGACTATCTCAACAACAAGGGCTGGACCCTGCGATAAAACCGACGATACAATACGAAAACTCAAACAACTTAGACAACTAATAATAAGATAGTTGTAAAAAGTTGTTTGAGTTGTTTTTTATATTATGGGCTCCTAGTTGCGGCCACGCCAAGACGAGGCCCTACCACACGTATGCGTGTAAGAAACGGACAAAACGGACCAATCAATAAAAAATGTTGTCCTGGTTGTCTGAGAAAATTGACGGGTCAGTCGTCGGTGCCGAAGAGGGGGTCTTCGGGCATGACCATCACGGGCTTGGTCTCGGCGGCCTTGAGGATGTGCTGAGGCACGTACTTCTTGTCCACTACCAGGCGGAAGGAGTACTCGTTGAACCACTCGTCGGTCATGATGATGTAACCCTTGTGTCCGCTGTCGCCACCCCAGGAGTTCTCCACTTTCCACTTGATGGGATTGCCGCTCTCGTCCAGATCGACGGCGCAGAGCGTCATGGCGTGCGTCGAGCCGCTGTCAAACGTGGCAATGCGCTGGGCCTTGTCCATGGGGAAGGTGGTGCCAAACAGGGTGCCATAGTCAAAGTTGTCGAGGGCCAGGTAGCCGTTGTCGCGGTTGAGCTGTTTGCCCACGTCGAAGCTGGCATAGAGCTTGGTGGAATCCTGCAGCGAAGCGATGGCCATGGCTGCGATGTCTTCCATGGGCAGGTTGATGTAGCGCCAGTTGTGGCCGTCGTAGGTGTGACGGTCCCATTCCACTTCATAGGTCTTGTAGTATTCCCTGCGGGGGTCGTTCATCGCCATGATGAACGTGCCGTTGATGGGGCCGCCCACCGTCTCGCGGTAGAATTCCAGCGGGGTGTAGGTGCGTGCGGGACCTACGGCCTTGCCGTTCTTGTCGTGGAAGGCGTAGGTGAACGACTTGAGAGGTTCGCCCAGTGTGAGCGAGAGCATGTTATAGATGGTGCCCAGCATCTCGGTCTTGCGCTGGTTGATGGCTTTTTTGCTCTTTTTGTCGGCGACCATCTGCCTCAGTTCCAGTCCGAACTCACGCAGCTTGGACGAGACGAGTTGGCTCATGCGTGAGGTGCGTTCAGCCGAATAGGTCTCGGGCTGAGCCTCAATGGGCACGAGGCCGTATTTCTCGGCCAGGTCGGCCGCACCGCAGAAGGTGCCGCCGTCGTTCATCGGGTGGTGGAAGAAGAACTGGACGCGCGTGTCGTCAATGGGCTTGTCGGCACAGTCGATCACGCCCTGCAGCATGAGGTTGGCCTTCTCGAGCTGGTCGTAGAAGAAGAGGTAGTCGTGAGAGAACTCAACGGCGATGGAGTCGGCGTGACGGCGTGCGAAGTTGGCGCGCAGCACGTTGAAACTGGAGTACATCCAGCAGCGCCCGCTCGATCGTTGGTTGTGGATCGACTGCTTGGGCGTCTCGATGCTGAAGTGAGTGTCGGTAATCTTGTTGTTGCGGTAGTTCCTGGCAAGATCGTCGATGGAATTGGTCGCCATGGCATTGCTGATGGCCTTGTTTTGCTGGGTTGCCGATTTGGCAACGATTTGGCGCATCATGTCGGGGCTGATGCCTCCCTGAGAACGGTCTTGTGCTGAGCCGGCAAGGGCGAGGCCGATTGCCAGAGCGAGTGTAATAAATCTGTTCATATTCAGTTGTGAAATGGTTTAGGGCGCGGCACGGGGCCATCGCGCATGATTAATAGCTTCTTTGACCGCAAAGGTAGTGCAAGTTAAACACAATGCCAAATTTATTTGAGCATTGTTGAAACGCAGCCTACCTTCGCCGACGTCACCCCACAACACACACGGACGAAGCGAACGCCTGTTCCGTGGGCGACGGCTTTGCCGTCGTCACCCAACTGTCTTCACCACACTTGAAGTCTTAACAAAACATAAAAGTAACTTTCCTAATCCGTTGATTTGTCCATTTCTAACATCAAAGTGCGTAGCGCACATTTGGGGCGGTTCATTGTCATGTCAACCATCGTTAGTAACTTTGCAACTGAAACGAGAGAAAAGTTAGTATAACTGATAATCAGAACGAAATATGTTACGAGACATCATAGTTGATCCCTACTTTCCTGATTGCCCGATACGCAATATCCTGTCGCGCATCAGTGACCGATGGTCGATGCTGATACTGTACACGCTCGATGGCAAGGACACGGCGATGCGCTATTCCGACATCCTCGTAGCCATCCCCGACATCTCGCAGAAGATGCTCACAGTGGCGCTGCGCAACCTGGAGGCCGACGGGCTCGTGTTAAGGCATGCCTATGCCGAGATACCTCCACGGGTGGAGTACAGCATCACCGAGCGCGGCAAGTCGCTTATGCCGCACATCAACAGCCTGATTGAGTGGGCACTGGCCAATCTGGCCGACATCTTGAATGACCGCAAGAAATATTCATCCAATAAAAACCATTAATCACATTTTACTACAATGAAACAGATTGAAAAGATTGCACAGGGTGCAAATTATGCCGCCATCAACGTTGGCCGCATCAGCGAGATTATTGAACACGAGTTGCCCATGGGCCCGGACTTCACGATTCAGGGCAAGGTTTTCGGCGGACAGGCCGTTGGCGCCGCAG
>Ga0247610_10005294_pt1 | contig 13612 bp, 7 predicted proteins | sample 174DNAGHGhighgp2_FD_193483 | JGI IMG/M metagenome (GOLD analysis project Ga0247610, IMG submission 193483) | Sheep rumen microbial communities from Palmerston North, Manawatu-Wanganui, New Zealand - 1742 DNA GHGhigh gp2 | ecosystem: Host-associated > Mammals > Digestive system > Stomach > Rumen ...
TGGGGATTGGGGATTGGGGATTGGGTATTGGGTTTTGGGGATTGGGCCCAATCCCCAATCCCCAATCCCCAATCCCCAATCCCCAATCCCCAATCCCCAATTATTTTTAAAATATTTTTATTAATTTTTTATATTAATTTTTAAATAAATATTCTAATTATAAAATAAAATATTAATATATCTAATATTTTATGCAAATATTTTTCAAAAATTTTTAATTAGAAATAATTAATATTCATCTCCTAATATCATTTTGGCATAATTTTCAGTAAGAATTATCTTTTTTACTTTTTGTGATTTATCGAATTTAACTCCAGAATTAATATTTTCAACATCTCCTGGTTCAACAATTGTTGAATTTCTAGTCAATAACATTGATTTTTGACCTTGTGCAAATTTATTAAATATTTGTTCAAGTGAAGTTTGTTGTATTGAATATTCAGTTACAAAACATTCATCTTTATGAATATCATAAAGTCCAAATAAATGTCCAATGCTTTTTTTTTCATCTTTTTTTTTTTTCATTTTAAAAAGAAAATTATTATCCATATTTTCTTCTATTATTATTTTTTCAAAATTATCTAAACCATATGCAACAAATTTTATAGCATTTTCAACATAAAAAATAAAATTTATTAAATGTCTAATATTAACACCATTACTTTTTTCAATATCTATAAATAATTTTTCTCCTAATCTATCTTTTTCAAATTCTTCACTAAAATTTTCTTTATTTATAGCCTTTAATATTTCATTAATATTTTCTTTTTTTACAACTTCTTGACTATCAATATTATATTTATTAAAATATAAATCATTTTCTTGTTCTTCTGTCATTGGTTTAATTCTTAAATTTAATTCATATCCATATCCATATTTATCTTTTATTTCATGTGCCTTTCCTAAACAAACAAATTCTCCATTTACCATTATTGCCATTCTTTTACATAAAGTTTCTGCTTCATCCATTGAATGAGTAGTCATTATAATTGAGGATTTTTTACCTTTTTTTGACATTTTATGAATAATAGACCACATGAATCTTCTTGCTTCAGGGTCCATTCCTGTTGATGGTTCATCTAATAAAATTATTGGAGGATTACATAACATTGCAATAGCAACTGATAATTTACGTTTGTTTCCCCCTGAAAGTCTTCCACTTATTTTTTTAGTAAATTCTTCTAATCTCATTTCTTTTATAATTATATTAATTATATTCTTTAAATATTCAAATTTTACTCCTTTTATTTTGGCATAAAATTCTAAATTTTCATATACTGTCATATATTCAAAAATAGCATCATATTGAGGACAATAACCAAATTGATTTTTTATTAAATTAAAATTATTTTGAGTATTAACGCCGTTTATAAATATTTCTCCATTTGTTAATTGGATTTCTTGAGTTATACATTTAAATGTTGATGTTTTTCCTGCTCCATTTAATCCTAAAAGTCCGAAACATTCTCCTTTTTCTAAACAAAAATTTAAATTTTTAATAGCAACTTTCCCTTTTTCTTTAAAACAACAGAAAAATATTTTATAAATTCCTGTTTTATATATTTTTTTTAAATTTTTTATTCTTATTATATAATTTTTTGCTTCACCCTCATCATAATTTTTTGAATTCACTAATGTTTCATTAGAATCATTTATATTTAATTCTATTTTATTTTCTAAAATATTATTAAATTTCATATCATTTTTTGATGCTTTTTCAATTTCATTTAAAACTCCTTGATCCTCAACATTTGTTTCTTCAATTAATAAATTATTTGTTGTATTTTTAAAGAAATTACTGTATGTTAAAAATTCCATAAAAAATAATAAAACAAAATAAAATACAACTTCAATAGCTAAAATAACTATTGGACCTTTAAGTAAATTAAAATATTTAATTAAATCTTCATCTGTAAACTTCATCCAATCATCTGGATAATCAACCATATAAATAAATATTTTATTAAATGACAAACTATATCCAAAATTAAAACAAAAAGAAGGTAATATACTAAAAATATATTGAAGATATTTTCCAATTTTAGAAACATTTTCATTTCCTCTTAAAACTATAATTGTTGAAGATCCTAAAACACCAATTAATGAATGAAGAAGAACCATTTTATTTTGAGCACTTGATTCATCATTAAAAAAAAAGCCTAAAAAATATGTAAATAATATTAAAGGAGGACCATATATCAAATAAATTAATATTAAATAAGGTGTATAATAATCAAAAATTTTAAGAATAATTAAGCATATTCCACCAGTGAAATAATATTTTGTTAATTCATATATAAAATTAACTATCCAATATGACATAATATTTAAACCTGATAATCTCATAAGATGCTTTGAATTGTTATTTCTTTCTCTAACAATGATTGTAATAAAATTCGCAGGAATTAATGCAAAAGCAATGGCAACAAATATTATAACTGTCCCACTTTCACTATTTGAACTAAGCTCTTGTTTTAAAGTTTTTGGCATTACTTTATTTTTAAAATTAACTTTTATATTTTCATTAGTTTCTTTTTGAACAATTTTTTCTAAAAATGCAGCAGTATAAACTGGAACACCTTGTGTTACTCTTGCATTTATTAATTCAACAAATTCATATTTTACATTTTTATTATTTTCGGTTTGTTCTTTTAATAAAAGAAAACTTCCATAATATCCAGTATAACTTTCAGAATTCATATCTACTTCTTTTTCACTATTGCTCTCTGTATCATTAGTTTTAGAATAGACACATTCTATATAATTTGAAATTAATTCAGTAAAATTTTCATCAACATTATATATTTTATTATAATTATTATTTTGATCATTATTTTCTTCTTGACAAACATTTATTTTTAAAATTTTTGATGTAATATTTTCCTCGTTTGAAATAAGATAATTATTTGAAATATTTCCATCATTCACCCTTGAAAAATATATAATTTGCTTTCCAATACTTGGAATATCTCTTACTCCAAAATCAGGAGCTGTTAAAATAAACTTAACTTGTGAAATTAATCCTCCTATAAATACTAATAAAATTGGACATAAAATTTCTAACATAATTCCTTTTTTATCTCTTATCATTAAAAAAAATCTTCTTTTAAAATTTGTTTTAAAATCAGACATGAATTTTGATTTATAATCAAAATTATCTAAATAATTTGAATTGAAAAGTATTTCATCATTTTTTTCTTCTTCTTTTATTACTTTACTTATTCTATCAGTTTCATCTTCTGCAGCAATATTTAAAAACACATCTTCTAGAGTTGGCATAAAAACTGAATAAGATTTAATTTTTAAATTATTTAAATTTTCGTCTAAATTCTCAAAGAAATCATGTAAGGATATTTTCCCTGAATCTTTTGAGAAATTATGTTTTGGAATTCTCACTAAAATTTCCTCAGACAAAGATTCAAATTCAGGTAATTCAACTTTTTGATTAATAAATGAAATAATATCATTATTATTAGCCCCATCATCTTTATTTATATTAATACTCATATATTTTCCAAACTTTTCAATTAAAAATAAAGGTGTTCCAATGCATTTCATTTTTCCTAAATTTATTATTCCTATTCTTTTCCCTAAAACACTTGCTTCTTCCATATAATGAGTTGTTAATATTATAATTTTATTATTCGACTGTCGTTTTAAAATTTCCCATAAATTTCTTCTTGAAGTTATATCCATTCCACTTGAAGGTTCATCTAAAAATATTATTTCACTTCCTCCTATCAATGAAATTGCAATAGATAATTTTCTTCTTTGCCCAGCAGATAAATTTTTTGCTAAAATATATTGAACATCTCTAAATTGAAAATCATTAATTGATTTATTAATTTCATTATTCAAATCTTTTGAAGAAACTCCTTTAAATATTGCAAACATTTCCAAGTGTTCTCTTATATTGAGATCACTAAATAAAACATCATGTTGAGGACAAATTCCTACTTTTTTTCTAAAAGTATCAATATTTTCTGGTGATAAAATATTAACATTATTATATATTGCTTCTCCTCCTGTTGCTTCATACATTCCAGTTAATATTGAAATCATAGTTGTTTTACCTGCTCCATTATGTCCTAATAGTGCAAATATTTCATTTTTATATAAATTTAAATCAACTTGATTAACAGCAACTTTACCATCATCAAATTTTTTAACTAATTTTTTTATTCTCAAAGAATCTTTTGGATTTACCATATCTTTATAAATTTCTTCACTTTGAAAATTTTCATTTAAAGGATTATTCATAAATATTTCATTATTATTATCACTATTTATACTTATTTTTCCACCATCATAATTAGCATTATATCTTTGTTTTTTACTTTTAATACAAAATATTTTTTTAAAAATAAAATACCAAGGTTTTCTAATTCCAAAACTTTGAGGCAAAACATTTTGAAAATAATATCCAAGGAACAAATAAATTATAATATCAACAATTAACATAACAAACATTATAAAAATTGAATAATTTGTATACATTTTAAAAATATCACTATATTTGAATGTTTTAAATTGAGATTCAAATTTTCCAAGTAAAATTATTCCAATATAAATTGTAACAGGAGGAAAAAAAGATAACCCTACTTTCATATTGTAAGTAGCTTTATCATTTGTAACTAATAATGAAACAAAAAACATTATAAAATATATTAACATACTAATAATTAAAGATTCTTTTGCTTTATTAATAAAAGATTGGAAAAAAAAAGAAAGTGCAAAAACATTTAATGAAAATAAAAAAAATATAGAATTTATAATTGAATCAAAAATTGAAATAGCAGTATATTGAATAAAATATGAACAAAAATAAATTCCATCTGTAAGTCCCATAACTTTCATTCCTTCTTTTGCCTTTGATTCCTTTTCCAAAACCATTCTATAAACATAAATACATAAATGAGCCATATAGGCAATTATAATGAAAAAAGGACCTAAAAACCCAATAATACTTGCAAATAAATCTTCTCTATAATCATAATATTTCATAGGGAGTATTCCAAAATTAATTTCAACATTTTTATTCCTATTTCTACTTTTTATAATATATTCGCTTATAACTTTCATAATATAAGTATATCCATTATTTTGATATTTTTCATATGAATCCATGTCGGGGCCTGATTTAAATCTGTCTAAAATATATTGAGAAAAAGGAATATCTTCTGCTCCATCTAATAAACCATTATCAAAATAATGAAGAGTATAATCATAATTGTCTCCACTATTGCTATAACTTATTCCAAAACAAATCAAAGGTTTAGATTCTCCATAATAACTATTTTTAATATAATCATTCATATCTTCTATGCTAGAAAAATTTTGAAAATTTGATTCGTTCAATATATAATCTTTCAATTTTTCTGAATCTTTAATTAATGTGGTTTTTATTTCATCTGGGACATTAATCATTGCAATTATAGGACGTTCTTCTCTTTTTTCATTATTTTTAGAACAAATTTTAAAAATAGGATAAATAGACATTCCATTCCAAGTTTCATTTATTTCATAATTATTTGAAGAAAAATTTAAATTAACAATTGAATGTCTTTTCATAAAATTATAATTGTTTTGTTCGTCTAATTCAAAAGTTTTTTTTTCAACTTTAAATGCTTTTTTTAATAATAAAATAAGAGACATTAAAATTATAGGAAAGAAAATTTCACAAAAAGAAGAAAAAATATTTCTTTTCATTTCGAGGACGTTTTTTTTAATTAAAGCCTTTAACTTCCATATTGAAGCATCCATTGAATGAAAGATATAAAAAAAATAAATAAATAATTTAAATACTAATTATTAAAATATAAAAATTCAAATAAAAATATAATTAATTATATATTAAATTTTTCAATTAACAAATTATCAAATTAACTTATATTTTTTAATTGAAAATTAAAACTATTTATTTATTTTAATTTCATAGACATTTAAATAATATTTTTAAATTAAAACAATAATTAAAAATAATTTATATTGAAAATAAAATTATAAATAAAATTTTGTTATTCTAATTATTAAAAATAAAATTTAAATATTAAATTATATCAATGGATTAATGAATTAATAATATTTATAAATTTAATAAATTTATTGAATCTAAAGTCCATTTATTATTCTTTTTTAATAATGTTAATTCCCCATAAAACCCATTTACCATTGCACCTGGATTTATAACTGTTTTATCTGGAATCATTGTTACTATACCTCTTGAAGGATGAATATGACCATGAATATCTAAAAATAAATTTTCATCATTTATAAATATTTTTTCTAATTCCATACTACCTAAATATAATAAATGCTCTCCTGTTCCTAATTGTTGTTGTGCATTAGTCCAAGAATATAAAGGACCATTATGAGATAATAATATAGTTTGATAATTATTATTACCTACTTCTTTTTTAATATTATTTATTAATTTTTTGATATCATTTCCATACCATTCATCAGATTTTTTATAATTTTCTAATCCATATTCAGGAAAATTATAAGGAAAACCATTTTGAATTACATTTGAAATATTTAAAGTTTTAAATGGAAGAATATTTTTATCATATTTTCCTCCATTTAAAATTGGAACACAACCTCCTAATCCAATTAAATATAAATCATTTTTAATTTTAAAATAGTTGTTATGAACATTTACAGATGTTTTTGATAATTTAGGGGAGTTATGTTCATATATGGTAAAAGGTTCATTATTTCCTGGAATATATAAAATTGGAGCAATTTTTTCCAATTTATTAATATAACTAATCATTCTTTCTTCATATTCATGGGCATGTTCTGAACTATTTTGTTGACCTGGAGTCATTTTAACCATATCTCCAGCAAAAAGAATATAATTATATTTTTTATTTTTATTTTTCTCTAATAAAATATCAATACTTGTTGTATTGTCATGAATATCTGAAACTAATAAAAATTTTAATTCATTTTCATTTAAAGAACTAACGTTATTTTTAAATAACATAAATGATAAGCAACATATTATAATTGATAAAATTAAAATTATTATATAATAAATATTTTTAGAAGTTGATTTATTTTTAATTTTTAAGCTATTGTCATCTATTTCTAATTGTTCATAATTTTTTTCTTGCATTAAAAATTAAAATAAATATATTTTATAATAAAAAATCAATTATTTTAAAAAAATTTCACATTAATTTAATATAATTAAATTCAATTAAATATCTTTATAAATAATTTTATTTGTTTTAAATGTAAAAAATATTTTAAATTATTGTATAATAATATTTTTATATGGTTTTATTAAATAAGATATCATTATATTTTTATTTTTAATATTTTAAAATTATTTAATTTTATTTTAATAGTTAAATTAAAAATTAATAAAATTTTTATATAATTTATAATGAAATAAATTTCATTATTTTAATTTATAATATATATTTTCATTATAAATATATTACTTAATTATTACTTAATAACTCAATAATAAAATGAATAATAATATATTTATATTTTATAATAATAATTATACATCTTTATAATACATTATTTTTATTGTAATTAATATCATTTATTTAATTTTTTATCACTATTATTTATATCATTCTCAATTTTATTATTTATTCTTAGTAATTTTAATATGCTTTTTTTGTCTTTTTGATTAATATTATTATTATTTAATTCTTCTTTAATTTTATTTCTTTCTTCATAATTTATATTTTTTATTAATTTAATTAACAAAAATTTTCCAAATCTATTTTTATATATTTCTATTATCCTTTTTAAATTAAACATTTTATCTTGTATTTTTTTTAAATATTCTATATTATTATCTTTAATTAAATAATCTATAATTTTATCAATAATTTTACTACTATATATATCTAATGAAAATATATCGCAATTTTCTATACAAAATTGTATTATTTTGTCACAGAACTTTAATCCCCATTCTTCAAAAATATACTGTATAACATAATTTCCATAAGAATTTTTGGAAATTTCAGAGCAATTATCAAAAATAATATTAATTATTAAATTTTTATACTTTTCATTTTTAATACTATTTATTAACTTTTTAACTACACATATTCCTTTAGAATCTAAACATAATGTTCTTAAATTATTTCTTTCTAATAATATATCATTTAAATCTTCTCTATATTTTTCATCAATGGTTGATATTATTTTTTGTAAAACATGTGTTCCATTATTATCATAAGCTAATTCTAATTCATGATTTTTAATGCAATTAATAATTATGTTTATTTCATCTTCAGTATTTATTAATTCTAAAATAGCTTGAATAACATGAGTACCAGAGGGGCTTTTAGATATTTCTATAAACTCATTATTTATATATTCTAATATTAAAATCCTTTGTTCATTTGAACATATTTGAAACATTTTTTGACAAAAATAATTTCCATATGTATCTATCATTATTTTACCTAAATTTTTACCTATTTTCAAAATTAATAATGTTTTTATATTAGAAGGGAATTTATTTAAATATTTTTGCATAATTCTACTTCCTTTTTGACTACATATATAATTTGGTAATTCACATTTTATCCCTTCTTCACATTTAAGTCCATCACAAAATCTTTTAAAATCACGAATATCATTTTCAGTTTTATTTGTTTCATTTTGAAATAAACTACTACGCCTTCTTTTATTTGGACTGCCAGGAAATTTTTTAAATGAATTTTGATTATCAAAATTATTTGAATTTAAAGCAAATTTTTTTGAAAGATTATTTAAAGTTTTTACTGAATTAAATTTTTTTGGTGCTATTATTGGACTATTATTAATATCATTTAAAAAATTATAATAATCAAAGGGATTCGGATTATTTTGACTATGATTAAATAAATTATTATTCATTAAATTTTGTTGTTGAAAATTTTGATTTATATTTATTATTTTATTATTATTAATTAAATTGGAATTATTATTTGAATTATTTATCATTTGATTTATATTATTATTATAATTTGGGGGAATATTCATAGGATAAATATTTTTTAAATTAATTACATTTGGATAATTTAAATAATAATTATTTACATTATTATGTTCATTTAATATTGAATATTGAAAACTGTTATAATGTTTATTAGGACTTAAAGGATATGGAAGTTGATTTACCTGATTTGGAACATTTAAATGATATGAAAAATTATTATTATTATTTGAGTTTAAATTCATATTATAATTATTTTTAGAGTTATTAAATGGATATAATAAATTAAAATCATTAAGATAATTATTTGGTTGAATATTTTCAGAATTTCTTTTTTTAATTTCATTTTTATTTGGTTTTTCTTTTTCTGAAAATTCAGAAATAATCTAAAAAAATATTAAATAAAATATTTTACTTTTAAAAAATCATTGGTATCTTGTTCTTCACTACTATTTGATGATATAACGGTATTATTTTCTTCTTCATCTTGTAATAAATCTGAAGGTAATAAATTATATAAATTTTGATTATTAATTTCATTTTTGGAATCCTTCATTTTTTTGTTATTAATTTTAATAAATTAATTATAAAATTATTAAATAATTTAATATATTTTATAAAATATAAACATAAATATCAATATAAATAAAATTTAAATATTAAAAATTTATTATTTTTAAATAAAATTAATATAACAAAAAAAGCGCTAATATTTAAAAAATGTCTGATATAAACATTGATAATAATGACATAAAAGAAAAACTAAATGAACTAATAATATCAAAAGAGGATATGAAAATTTATTATGAAAATTATTTTCCTTATGATAACTTTTTTACATGGTTAGGAAAAGATGATTCAGAAATTTTTGAAAGGAGAGAATTTTCTTTTACAATGAGTGATGAGCGTTATTTTCGTTTTCAATGTTTTAAAAATTCTGAAGAATTAAAAAAACAAATATGTAAATTAAATCCAAAAAAAATAGACATAGGAGCAATTTATAATATTCAACCTAACATGAAAGGAGATATAAGTGATGATCGAAGAAAATTTACTCCAGTTCAAAAAGAAATAGTTTTTGATATAGATCTAACAGATTATGATGATATAAGAACATGTTGTTCTGATGCAAAAGTTTGTGATAAATGTTGGAAATATATGATAGTTGCTTATCAGATATTAAAAACAATATTAGAAGAAGATTTTGGATTTAATCATATATTATATGCTTTTTCAGGAAGAAGAGGAATACATTGTTGGTTATGTGATGAAAGAGCAAAGGTTTTACAAAATGATGGAAGAACTGCAATTGCAAATTTTATTAAATATAATATGATAAATTTAAAAATGAATGCATCTCCCGGAATTAAATTACCTTTACATCCTAGTATTGAAAGAGCTATTAAAATAATTGAAAATGTTTTTGAAGAATATATTTTAATTGGTCAAAATATTTTAAATTATGATAAAGGAAAAAATTTGTTAGAAGCTATTATTAAAGCATATTTTATTAAACCTGATGAAATAATAAATAAAATTAAACAAATTTTAAATAATAATAATTATAATTCTGTTATGAAATTTAATGAAATAAAAATAATTTTAAATACATATGAAAATGAAAACAATAAAAATAATAAAAATAAATATTCAAAAAGTGATTTAGTAATAAAAGATTTTGAATTAAATATTTTATATCCTAGATTAGATATAAATGTATCTAAACATATCAATCATTTATTGAAAAGTCCTTTTTGTATACATCCAAAAACAGGAATGGTATCAGTACCTTTAAGAGAAACTGATATTATTAATTTTACAATGGAAAAAATTCCAAAATTAGAAGAAATTATTTTAGACCATAAAAATGGTAAAAAAAATTCAAAATTTTTTTATTTTAAAGGGGCTTTTGATGAATTTTGTAAAAAATTAAAAAATAACCAATAAAATAAATAATTAATTTAAATATATTTTATAAATAAAAATGTAATTATATATTTTAAAAATTAAATTTTAAAATTTATAAAATATTTGTTTAAAATTATTTTATATATAATATATTATAAAAGATATAAATTTTATTGATTTGCACAATTGACTGTTTTATGATATCCTCCTCCTTCTTCTTCTTCATCTTCTTCATCTCTATGATCTCCTTCTTTACCTCCTTTATAGGAAGTATTTTCATCTTTTGGATTATACTCAGTCATTGGATATTTTTCAATATCTTTAGGTATATTTTTAATTTCAGGAGCTCTATCGTTTTTAAGAATTTTTGTAATTTTTTCAATTTGTTCTTCAGTTAATTTAGAAGGAAAATCTATTTGAAAATCTAAATATAAATTTCCATATTTATAAGGTCTATTAAAAAATGGCATTCCACATTCTTTTACAGTTTTTAAAACTTTGGGTTTTATAATTTCACCTTCTTTAGTCATAACAATTATTTTTCTTCCATCTAAATGAGTAATAACTGTTTTAAATCCAATTAATGCTTCTAATAAACTTATTTCACATTTATATATTAAATCAGCTCCTTTTCTGATAAAATCTTTATTTTTATCTAAAAATATTTCTATTATTAAATCACCATTTTCAACTTCAGGATATTGATCACCTTCTTCATTTAATTTATATCTATATCCATCAGGAACACCTTTATCTATATCAACATTTATTTTATGTTTAATTATTTTTACTTTTTCAGCATTACATTCTTTACATTTTTCTTTTATAATTGTTCCTTCTCCATTACAAGAATCACATGTTTTTTGAGTTTGTAAAACCATGTTACCCATTCTTTGAATAACTAATTTTATTCCTTTTCCATTACATGAACTACATGTTGTTTTATCATTTGGATTTGCAGACCCATTTCCTTTACATTTTGGACATATTATTCTTTTTTTAAATTCAACCACTTTTTTTGCTCCATTATAAGCATCTTCTAATGTAATATGTAATTCAATTTTTTTTGCTTTACATTTTCTTTTTTCATTTCTTGCTCTATTTCCACCACCAAAACCAAAGAATGAGAAAGGATCAAAATCTCCATCATCATTTGCCATTCCTTGTTTAATACCTTCTTCTCCATATTTATCATATACTTCTCTTTTTTTTGGATCACTCAATACTTCATATGCATTTTGAAGTTCTTCGAATTTACCTGGATCACCCCCTTTATCAGGATGAAGTTTGATAACTAATTTACGATATGATTTACGTATTTCTTGGGGTGTTGCATCTTTTCCTACTCCTAATATTTCATAATATTTGGTGTTATTTACGTTCTGTTTACTCATTTATTTTTTTAAAATAAAAATATTTAATTATTTTTTTTAAATATATTAAAAAATGTTCCAGATTTAATTTTGATCAATTTTGGAATAATTTTTAAACTATATTTTTTATTTTACAAATTAAATATAATTTTAATTTATGCAATTAAAAATAATATTTAATATATTATTATATTTTCAAAAATAATTTTTTTATTTTAAAATAAATATGAAATTTTGACTTAACACAAAGATTAATACTATTTAATTAAAAAAATTATTTTTAATTTAAATTATTATTTTTTTAAATATTTTTTTTATTATGAATGTTCAAACAGATTTTGAAACATTAATAAAAATTTTAGTATTAGGAGACTCAAATGTTGGTAAAACGAATTTTATAACACAATATACTGAAAAAAAATTTGATGAAAATTATGTTTCAACACTAGGGATAGATTTTAAAACGAAAAATATAAAATTAAACAACAAAACAATAAAATTACAAATATGGGATTCAGTAGGTCAAGAGAAATATATGTCAATTAATAGAAATTTATTTATGAAAGTTCAAGGAATTTTATTAATTTATGATATTACAGATTTGAACAGTTTTGAACATTTAGATAATTGGATGAAAAGAATTAAAGAAGTAAATGAATTTATGCCTTTAATTTTAGTTGCTAATAAATGTGATTTACAAGATGATAGAGTAATATCTAAAGATGAAGGAAATGATTATGCAATTAGAAAAAAAATTACTTTCATTGAGGCAAGCGCATATAAAGATATAAATGTTGATTTAGCTTTTAAAAAATTATGTGAAGAAATAATGAAAAGATTTGAAGAAAGGGCAAAAAAATTTGGAGATGATATTATTAATGATGATATTAATAATACAGAAAGAGAAAGTATTTTTTTTTTGGATAAAGATAATCAAAAAAAAAATTGTTTAAAAGTTTGTTCTTGCTAATATATTGTAAAATTATATTTTATATATGTTTTAAATATAATTTATATAAATTTTAATTTTTATTATTTAATTAAATTTAATTTTTATTTTTTTTCTGGTGTTTTTATTATCCATAAAGAATTAGAATATTCACAAAAAGTTTTTAATATTTTATTTAATTTATTATCTTGAATTGTTAATTTATTTTTAGATAAAAAACTTTTGATTTGTTGTTTTTTAACACCATTTGTATTTCCAATATATTCTATTAATTTTATTCTAATTAAATTTGTTTCATCATCATTTAAATTTTTATAATAACAATAATTTCCTTTGACTATTAAACAAAAATTTTCAATATATTTTTTTATTTTATTAAATCCTTCTGTGTCATTTTCATTTATTTTTAGTTCATCTGATAATAAT
>Ga0247610_10005295_pt1 | contig 13611 bp, 20 predicted proteins | sample 174DNAGHGhighgp2_FD_193483 | JGI IMG/M metagenome (GOLD analysis project Ga0247610, IMG submission 193483) | Sheep rumen microbial communities from Palmerston North, Manawatu-Wanganui, New Zealand - 1742 DNA GHGhigh gp2 | ecosystem: Host-associated > Mammals > Digestive system > Stomach > Rumen...
ACATATCTAAAATCAGTTTTTCTCTAATTTTAGGATTGTTTTGGCATGTGCTAAAAAATAAATCTTTAAATAACGTTTGAACTTTTTCTTCTGATATAAATTCAACATTAGTAAGATATTGAATAGTTAATTTTACCATATCTTCTAAATTCTCATCCGGGAATTCAGCATCAATAGTTCTGTAAATGTTAAATAACTTTTGGCGAGTAGACTTTAAAATTTTATTTGCTTTTAAAAGATAATAGTATAATGTAAAATTATAATTTACAATAACTTCACGATTATCTAAGCATATACGACACAAAGTTGTCAAATCACTACTATATACTGATAAATTTGCAACTTCCTGATTCTCTATAATACAAGTTATATAATATGGTTCTGATGTTCCTACTGTATTTGTAAATGTACAATTTTTTTCACCAAAAACTTTTTTACAATAATGTTTAAAATCACATGGTTTAATCATTTTGCGTCTAACCATCCTTTATGATGTGCTACATCATATGTTGCTTTAATAATATCTTCGATAGTTTCATCATACTTATCTTGAAGCAAAAATTTAATATGTGATAAAAACCACTTTTTTGCTTCTTCGTCATTATTTTTTGCATGACGAATATTTTCTTCAAGAACTTCTTTAAAATATTGATACATTTAATACCTTAATCAACTTGCCATGCAAATAAATTATCGCCTGGACGATAACCTTCGTGTTCTATCATGCGATTCATTTCACGACGTGAATAATCAATTTCTTCTCCTGCCCATTTTAAAGCATTACAAAGATGTTCACGTTCTACTTTTGTAAATTCAAGCGGTTCGCCTTTCTTTAATTTTAGATAAAGCTTATTCAGATTTTTTCTGTGACACTTTTCTAAAACTTCTTCCCAATCTTCATCACGCATTATCGATATTTCTCCAACCAAGATTGTAAATCAGCAACAAGTTCTTCAACTTGTTTATAACTAAGGTGCATACGTGTATAAGGAGTAGTAAACTCCTTTTTAAATTCTTCAGATTGTGTTTCTTCAGGACCTAGCCAAATACTTGGGTCAACAAGAGAACTTTCTTGTAAAGAACATTTACAACCATATCGGTCATAAAATTCTTTATAAGAAAAACCACGACCATTGGGTTTACCATTTTTAAATACACATTCACTCATATAATATAATATAGAAAAAAGGTTGACGTTTGTCAACCTCTTTAATAGGATTAATTATATACTATGCTTTTACGGGATTAAGAACAAGCTGACTCTTAATATCGCCCCAAACAGTATATGGAGAAGAACCACCAAAGCCACGAATATCTATACTCGTATGTCCATCAGAATAGATAAATTTATTATCTGAACCTTGATTTGATACTGTTGCATTCTCAATTAAGGTATAACCAAAAACTGATGAATCGCCAGTAACTTCTTTACCTTGTTCACGAAGCCACTTTTTTGCAGCATCAAAATCACCACCTGTTGCTTCAAGAGCTTGCTTACAGAGAAGCATGCTAACCTGAGTCTCTTTTCTTAAATCATTAATTTGTGTTACTGTAATCATAAGTAGTAGCACCATCGGGACTCGAACCCGAATTTCCGACTTGAAAGGCCGGTGAACTGAACCAGTTATTCGACGGTGCCATAGTTGTGTAGTGGGACCCCTCGGATTCGAACCGAGATCTCCGGATTTTCAGTCCAGTGCATTGACCAACTCTGCCAGAGTCCCATAAATGTAGTAGTTCTATTCAGATTCGAACTGAAGTAAGGCGGCTGAGAACCGACCGTCCTAGGCCACTAGACGATAGAACCATGATTTCTTAAGGATCCAACTGGAATTCAACCAATCTCTTATCATCTCTCTGATACGTGTCTATGCAGGCTTCACTTTAGACCCTTAAGATTTTATTCATACTTTCCAATAAAATCTTTATTTGGTAACATTCTATATCCATGTCCATGTATTTTTATTTTTATTTTATTATACAATGGAATCCAAGTTTCAAAAAATCTGCTAATTTGTGGCAATTCTGGATGTGCTTTATGAAATTCGAATAAACTTTTATAAGTACCAGAATGATATAAATCCCATGCTTGCTGAGCATTTTTCTTTTGCCAATTTGATTTCTTGCGCAATACTTCAAATTGACCATGAAATAAATTTCTGCCTTCAATCCAAAAATCTTCTACAGGTTTTTCTTTAAATTTTTTAGATTCACCGGTATTACGATTTGTATACCATTTAGTTCCAAAACAAGAATTATTAATTCCTTGTTGATGTATGCTATTCATTTCAGAAACATTTTTTGCAAATTCAATACGCAAAGATTCATAAGCATGTGAATTTATATAATGTTCTTTTTGATCTGGTGCTCCTGTATTATACATTCTCCATAAGGCATATAACATTTTCTTTCGTTCATTAGTTCCTTTATCATACATTTTAATTAATAACCAATGACAAATAAAATGTTCTCTAGCAGTTAGTTTAACAAGATTTTCTTTATTATTACTTCCACCTAATGACTTTGGTTGAATATGATGTTTTTCATAATAACCTATACTTCGATTCCCATTTTTATCCTCATTATTTGCTTTTTCAATTATCTTATAATATATGTTTTTATAATTCATATATTATATATAAAATTGCATACCTTGAACTTGTAAAATTAAGAATATAGTTTAAAAATTAGTGGAGGCAATTGGATTCGAACCAATTAAAAGTAGGAAATCACTATGCTCAAGAGCGGTAATTAAACCATAGCCCCCATTAGTAGCCCTATTTGGTGTCGAACCAAATTTTCCAGGTTGAAAACCTAGCGTCCTAACCAGCGTAGACGATAGAGCCATATTTTAGTGGACCCGGAGAGAATCGAACTCTTCACAGCCGGCTTGCAAGGCCAGCTCGCCTCCTTGGATCATGCGAGCCCATAATTTTTAGTGGACGAGACGGGATTCGAACCCGTAACCTTCTGCGTGCAAAGCAGTTGCGCTCCCAATTGCGCCACAAGCCCATATTTAGTGGGACCGGTAGGAATCGAACCTACGACGCTTGGCTCTTCAGGCCAACGCTCTACCTACTGAGCTACAGTCCCAAATTTTCGTGGATACATATGGGATTCGAACCCATGACATCCAGCTTGCAAAGCTAGCGTTCTTCCAACTGAACTAATGACCCAAATTTTTAGTACTCCGTCCCAGATTCGAACTGGGGTTAACCGATAGAAAGTCGGTTGGCTTAAACCACTGGCCGAACGGAGCAGATGTTGTTTTTTAAGTGGTGTCTCCACTACTGGACTACCAGCAAAGTATAAAAGAAAAGTTCCTGTGTTTGTGCACAGGAACCGTAAATTCTCAAATACTCGGTAATAACCTATGCACGTAACCTTGACATAAATTCGGCAAATGCGCGTTCAGCGAATGCTGCGCGTTCTGCGGCGAAAAATTCATGTGCAAATACGTTCATAGTCATTTTGTTACCTTTTATATTATATATAAAAATTTTTTTCCTGTTTTTGTTTTTTGTTTTAACGATGTTAAATATAGTAATTTATTTTTGTTTTGTAAACCCCTATATTTAAAAAATGTTTTGAAGGAATCCCGATTCTCCACCTTCATGTAAGACCGTTCTTACCGGTAATTGGTAAGCTAACCGCAACGCCGTTCTTACTTCAATTTATTGATCGTTCTAGCAAACATTCATTTAACGACATATAATATAGTAAATTATTTCACTTTTGTAAACCCATAAAAATAAAATTATTTTTCTTTAAATATGGCCAAAATTTTTAATCCATTTAACTTTTATTTTAGAATTATCTTTTAATTTTAGTTCTCTTTCCCCAGTATGTTCTAATGGGTCAGTCCAAATTGCATAATGTAAAATTGTGCTAGGCCAATGAATATTATTAGGATTGTTTTCTGCACAAACAATATACTTATTTGTATTTCCTGTTTTATTATATGCCCAAGTTTTGGCCATATCTAAATCGTAAGTCCAACTATGACCAAGGTTATCCAAATTTATATCATCAGCAGAATTAACGAACAATGCCCTATAAATTTCTTTAACATCTGTATTTTTACAAAAATCTTTATAAATGTAATCCAGATGTTCTTTTAAGAAATCTATACAATAATAAAACCAAGCTTTTACATCCGGATCAGTCAAACTTGCTTTGATTGCCTTTTTGTATTTAAATTTAATTTTGTGCTTAGCGAAAAATTTTTTCTTAAGCATCATATATTCAGAAAGCTCTGCAGAAGTGCATTCGAATATCTGATACATATACTCATCATTTACCGTTCCATTTAACAATTTATATAACGGATTAGCTGGATATGTTTCTTTAAACTGTGCAATACAGCCGATAGTATAATATTTAGTAAATAATTTTAAACTTACCATACATTATTTATTATTGACATCATATTTGTTCTTCCTTGTTTATACGTGCATTCATAGGGTCTATCAACGTAATCTGTTGAATAACCTTCCAATAACACTTTTCACATACTTCGAACTTATAATGTGGACATATACTTTGAAAATCATTACTCAACGTAATATGACCAGGTAATATATCGAATTTTTCATGGCAAATCATACAATGCATAATTATACCTAAACAGCCCAGATAACTGCAGCTTTAAATTTCTTATTATGTTCTTGTTCTGCAAATTCTATTTTTTGCCAAATTTGTTTAATACGATTAAACAAATTAAGATATGCTACATAGGTATCAGCACAATCAAGTTCATCTTGTACATTTGTAAATTTAATTGGATGATTTGGATCAATCTTATAACCATCTTTTTCTTTTAATAGATAAAAAGATTTACCAATCCTTTTAATATTCGAATTTAAGAAAATTTCATAAGTAGTATTCTTATTAACTCTCAAATCATAAAAATGCTCATATAAATCTGCAAATACCCTAAGGTCTTTAATAATAAACGTAGTATAAAATTTACGTTCATCAGTTAACTCATTTACTATTTCGACATTCGGCTGAGATTTAAGATATGCAATAATCATCTTCCTTAAGACAAGCTTTGTCCAAAGAGGAATTGCATTTTGATTAGATTCATATAGCTTAATAGTATAATCATTATATAATGCTATAGAATTAACAACATTAGCAGATTTATACCACATAGCATCAGTAACATTATTCTGTCTAGAATTATGATATATATTAAGTGCATTAATAAATTTTGATTGCTTTTTAGCATCAATTACATAGAATTCACCACCAGAATAACAATATTCTTGTACATTATAAATTTTAGAATTTACTGCAAATCCTAACTGTTCACGTTCAAATTCGTATGACCATGGTAGTCTTGATAAATTATATTTCATTAATAAATTCCTTTTTTAGTCTACGTTAAAAAACTTACGAACTTTTTCAGTCCATATAGGAATAGACCAACTGCGAACAATTTTATAGCCATTCGAAAGAATATCGGTCTGTTCATATTTCTTATATGACCAAGTGTCTAAGTCGTTAAATTTAATTACAGCATTATGCTCATCATCATAACGATAATAAACATCATCATCACTGCTATAGAATCTCTTATAATCTCTAGATGCTTCATGAGCATGAATTATACGGTTCTTTTCATCATATTCTTTGGTAGTAACTGTAATATGTTCATCCGTGCCATAATCGGTTTTCCAATAAAATTTATATAATACTTCATTACCGTTAACATCATATTCATATTCAGTAGAATAAATGTCCTTAGTCTTACCACCTACAGTTCTTGTGGCTTTATTTGTAAGTTCATTATCATGTTCATCATAGGTAGATACAGTGCGATAAATAGTTTGCGTTGTATCATTAGTTTCAATTGTTTCAAGAATATTACCATGATCATCTTTTTTAGTTTCGGTTTTTACACCATCATTCGGACCTGGTTCTTCTCGTTCAACACCATTTTCAATAATAGTGCAACCACTATCATCAGGTTTGTAAGTTACATGACAATCTTCAACCTTGACACGTGTATTACCAACATCTTCAAAACGAACAATATGTGTTTTAGTACATCTATCACCGTCGTATTCAGATGTATTATACTCATAAACCTTGCCATTTCTTGCATAAATCCAGCAAAGCTGATTACCTAACTCATCATGGGTATATCTTGACTGAGAATGAAAAATATTATCGATATACCTATAAATATGACCTTTATCGTCATACTTTTCAATACGATCTGGCTTCTTATGCTTGATAATATATTCAATTACGTAGCGTTCAAATTTATTGATGATTGTTTTAAACATTATTATATTTCCTTTTTATTATAATATAGAAAAAGGATTGACTATTGTCAACCCTTTCTAATGATACGCCTGGTGAGAGATTCGAACTCCCGACCTGATGATTACTAAACACCTGCTCTAAAGCCAGCTGAGCTAACCAGGCAAAAACGGCGGGTCGTAAATACTTCAAATTACCAATTTGCTGCTCTACGAGCTCATAGGAACGACCTATGCCGAAAATTTTATCAGCGTGACAGGATTCGAACCTGCGTGACCATGTTCCCGAAACATGTGACTAACCACCTAGCCTACACACTGTTATTTTATCAGGATGGCTGGACTCGAACCAGCGACCCCTCGCATCCGAGGCGAGCTCTCTAAAACCATCTGAGTTACACCCTGTTATTTTATCGGAGTGGTAGGACTCGAACCTACGACTTCTTGAATCCAGATCAAGCACGCTTTAACCATCTGCGCTACACTCCGTTATTTTAGCTGATAGGGCAGGATTCGAACCTGCGGCGGACTTTCGTCAAGAGATTAACAGTCTCCCCCCTGCTACCACTCGGGTACCTACCAATATTTAGCTCCACGGGAAGGATTCGAACCTCCATAGGTTTTTACACCATACACCTGGTTAACAGCCAGGCCTCTTACCAGTTAGAGTACCGTGGAATATAAAAAAATCCTGTAAGTCTCAAAGGTCTTACAGGATTCAGTTTAAAAATTCATCTAGCTATGAAACAAAACTAATCCTGTAGCACCTCAGGGTTATTATTAGGGTTCGTATTTGTATTCATAGTGAAAGTCATTTTTATTCTCTCTTTTTATTTATTTATGTTTTTGTTTTTCCTGTTCTTGTTAAATTTTTGTTTGGCGAGAAGTAAAAGGATTTGAACCTTGTCCCTTCTTATCCGAAGATAATACTAGGATTTCCAAAAATAGGAACTTCATTTGCCAATTTAGGCGGAAAGGCAGGACTCGAACCTACAACCCAAAGTTCCCAAAATTAATAGGAACAACCTTTGCGTGTAGCGGGTAGTAAACATTATACTTTTGCTCTGCCATTGAGCTACTTTCCGCATGTAAACTTTATAGCGGGTAGTACGCTGGCAAATCTGGTTGGATTCGAACCAACAACCTCCGACCATACGGCCGATGCTCCACCTGTTGAGCTACAAATTTAATAAATAGGAACTACCTATGCTATTTTTATCTCCCCTCCTGGATTCGAACCAGGGTTTTGCCTGCTTGTAAGGCAGGTGCCATAACCAACTAGGCGAAGGAGAGTTATGACCACTTTGATACAGTCCCAGCTCGTGGTCAGGCTTCTGGGTAACGGTCTACTCTTTATTTTCCCGTAGACTGGCTTTCAAAAGTTTGGCGGGATGTATAGATACCCAAAAATAAATCATCATTAATAGGAACATCCTATGCCATAAATTTTAAGGGGTGCGACTCTAATGGCTACAGCCCGATTTGAACTTAATCAAATGATACTCGCCTAGTATCTTTTCACCGTATTAGTAGCGGGTCCTGGACTCGAACCAGGGACTTCAAGGTTATGAGCCTTGCTTGCTAGCCACTGCATCAACCCGCGATAAATTTAATTTTTTAGTAGACCGGTGTCGGATCGAACAACACCTTAGTTTCTCCACCTAAACTCCATGGAAGGTTTGGGAGCGTTCTGTTACCCCTTTGAACTATGGCCCATATTTTAATCGCGGAGGATGGATTCGAACCATCGCGTGCTTTCGCATCGGGATTATGAGCCCCGTGACATCGGCCACTAGTCGACCCCGCATCAATTTTTTCGTTAACAAATATAATAATTTTTATTCTATTTGTCAACCCTTTTTTATTAGCGCTGGAAGAGGGATCCGAACCCCCGACCGGCTGATTACAAATCAGCTGCTCTACCAACTGAGCTATTCCAGCAAAAATGTAATTGTGTTTGTCAAACTTAATTCATTAGTTCATGTAAGCACTAGATCTTATAAATCATGCATTACACTTGCTAACAAATAATTCGCTTCAATTACAAAGCGTTACGTTATTTCCGTACTTTCGTAACCAGGTAACGAACCTCCTGCGCCTAAGTTTCATAGATTTCTCTATACACCGCGTTGGAACTCATGCTTCCATTTGGACAACTGGCGGAATATTTCCAGAGTTTTACTTTCGGAATAAGCAAGTAAGCAGCTTAGAGGGTCACAATTTCTATCGACCCACAGGGTAATTAACTTTAATAGTTTAGTTTTTTAAATTAGACCAAAGAAACTAAACCGAAAAAACTTCACGGGCTTATACGTTCCCATTCTCTACGTGACGTGCAGTTTGCACATCCAGCCTTGTGGTAAGTAGCATTTCATGAGGAACTTCCTACTGTGAAACGAATTACCGGCCTTAGGTTCGGAGAGGTACTACGTTCCTGTCGCGATCAGGCATCTTAATTTATCGGGGTGACAGGATTCGAACCTACGACCCTCTGCTCCCAAAGCAGATGCTCTAGCCAGACTGAGCTACACCCCGCAAGTTTTTTAGGTGGTTCCACCACCACTGGACTACCAGCATAACGTTTTTAGCTCTAGAGGCACGACTCGAACGTGCGGCGACCTTTCGGTAACGGATTAACAGTCCGCCCCCTGCTACCAACTCGGGTACTCTAGATCAAATGTAATTCTATAAATTTATTACGAACCAAATCAATATATTGTTTAGGATTATGCCAGCAATCTTTCCATTTAATTCGAAATACTTGCCAACCAGATTCCAATAACAATTTATCTTTTTTATTGTCTCTTAATTTATAATCTTCAAATCTTTCATGTTGCTCACCATCAATCTCTATACAAAACTTTGATTTAGGCCATGCAAAATCTAAAGAATATCTACCAAAAGGCATTTCTGTTTCATAATGTTCATGTTCAACCATTTTAAATTCATTCAGTAAAACTTGAATAAACCATTTTTCTGGCCAACTATGTTCATTATTCCATCGGCTTTCACCGATATTATGCGCACGTTTTTCTTGATGCGCGATTTTCATACCAATAGAAATCGCATTCCTATGTTCATCAGATTCTTTTTTACCAAGATTCCAAGGAACATATGTTTCTTTACGTTTTTCTATTGCATTAGCTACTGTTATGGAATCTTCTTTAGTTAATCCTTTATTCCACGCAGTACCTTCTACAAGTTTTCGTTTACCATTCACAATCTGATATTTTTGATTACCAGTATTATGACAATCTTTTCTATGTTTAAAAAGATCTGCTCTAGTTCTAAAAATACTTTGACATTCTTTACAAAGCCAATCATTTTTAGCGTTAGCTTGCTTACGTTCTACTTTATATCTAATACCCATATATTATTTATATTGTAGTCCGTCGCTCTACCAACTGAGCTATGGAACAATAAAAACGGAGAATTAAAAAATCCTGTTTGAGTTTGTCTCATACAGGATTAATGTAATCAAGTAATGAAACAAACTAATCGAAAGTTACCTTTGGATTATTGACTGGAGTTACGTTTGTTGTTACTATTGATTGCATTATCATCCTCATTTTTATATTATATATAAAAACTTTTTTTCGTTTTTCGTTTTTTGTTGATTTAAATATAGTAATTTACTTTTGTTTTGTAAACCCCTATTTTTTAAAGTGTCTTGAAGGAATACCGATTCGTCACCTTCATATAAGACCAGCCCTACCGGTAATTTGTAGGTTAACCACTGCCACTGTTCTTACTTCATTTTATTGATCGTCTATAAGACACTCACAATCAACGACATATAATATAGTAATATATTTTCTCTTTGTAAACCCCCTAAATAATATTTTTTTCTATAAATAATAAAAAGAGGAAAACAAATATGAATTTAAAAGAAGCAAAAGAATATTTACAGAATAATGGTTTTGCTGTTCAGCGTTTAAATGAATGTGGAACAGTTGGTTGTGGTGGCGGTGGCTGCGGTGGTTATTCACGTGCTAGCACTTCTTGCTATAGCGTTGGCCCATGTAGCGGTTCTAGTTATGTTCATTATGAAAGACCTGCTCCTTCACCAAAGCCACGTTTAGCTACATTACAGGATATCATTAATGCAACTAAAAAGAAACCGGTTTCTAGAACTCCTAGGCCAGATGCAGATGCCATGATTCAAGACCTTATCGAACAGATACCTGACAGTAAGAAAGAAGCAGTTATCCAGTTACTTAGAATATTAGTTTTAGGTGGTAAATAATTAAAAAGCCGGTCAAATGACCGGTTTTTTATTTACTTCTTTTTCTTTTTAATCCACATTCCTTGAATATAATCATATTTATCGAATAATTCTTTTGGATATTTCTTTTTAAGTTCTTCTAAGATTTCTTCTTTTGACTTTTCTTTAGGTGTCGGCGTAATTTTAGAAATTGCTTTATTATAAAGATATTTCAATGTATCTACTAAACCTAAACCACAACCTCCACCACAAGACGGTGGGTCATAATGATAACCTTGACCACATCCACCACCGCACATAGATATTCTAGGAATTTTAGAATCTTTAATCTTGATGTCTTTTAATGCATGTTTTGTCCCCATATATCCTCATCTGTAATTTTATCTTTGTACCAAAATGAATCATCTTTTTTTGGTTCTAGTACAGGTTTACGTGGTCTAGTTGCAGGATTACCGAAGTTTCTCCAAGTTCCACAGCCAAAGCACCATTCATTTCCTAATGGGTCAGTAAACTCAACGCCATTGACACCTTTGAATGTGCCACCAGGAACAGTATCACCATACTTATAATTTTTGAAATTAACACCAAACATGTGAGGGTTTGGCTTTCCTTCATTTCGCCATGTTCCACAAGAATATTGCCATACATTTCCTAATGGGTCATAATACTTATTACCATTATCAAAGTCTGGGAAATCTCTAAATGAAACAATGTCACCTTCGTGGTATTTTGAAAAGTCAAAACTATCTGTTATTCCATGCTTAGAAAATTTATTTTTGATTATATTAATTAATTCTTTTAACTTCATATATTACCCACAAGTAAGTCCATCCATTGGAGCCGGATTACCAAAGTAAGCACCATCATTATGACTATAATTTATTTCTTCAGGCGGATTTCCAAAATGAGCATGTGAATAGTCATAGCTTCTACCACCACAACTATTCTGTATAGCGTCAAATCTGCCTGACTTGATTTCTCGTATCATCTCTTCTAATGTCATATTAACCACAACTACTATAATGACCACAATAATCTGTTATATATCTGCCACAGCCAATATATACCCTTCTTGGTTCTGGACCGCAACCAGTATACATTGTTCTACCACAACCGATATAAACATATTCGTCAGAAGAACCGCAAAGATTAAATTGCGGGATTTGACTATGCTTCATTTTAATGTCTTTTAACAATATCATTATTTACCTCTTTTTCCCAAAATGTGCAATTATCACATAAATTTCCATGACCATTAAGCGTAGGTTTATGCTGGCATCTATTAGAAATCCAATGACGACAAGTCCTACATGGATAAGGACCTTCTTCTTGCATTCTTACTAATTTCATTAAATTAGCTAAATCACCCATCTAAATGTTCCTCTAATGTTTCGCCATTCTTTTCAAGCAGCCACTTAATAAATTCTACGTCATTAGTATATTCAGAAACATCATCATCCAATGTGAATTCACCAAATACCCATCTTTCAAATTCACTGTCCTGAATAAAATCCCAATCGTCATAAATCATTCCGTCAATAGTAATAAGAATATCGTTTACATATCTTCTATTACCATATTTGACAAGAGAATGTTCCATTCCTCTATGATAGCTAATTTCAAAGTCATCATTATAGAATCGGTCATCATTACAAACCATACAACCGCCAGAAACAGTATACTCATATTTCATGATTAACTTTTCAAAGACTTCATCACGGTTCTTAAGATTATCCTTGGTAATATTTCTATAATCAGCTCTAATACAGATATCAAGATTCTTTATGCCTTTTAACGGCTGAATAAATGCATCAAATACATCTACATCAAAAGTTTCAGATAACACAACATTCAATTTAATGAATTTTGTAATCTTCTTGAAATCTTCCATTGGCAAAATCGGTTCATAGAATTTCTGGTGCATGTGACGAGAAATGTTAATACCTGCAATCTTGCTATTGTTTATAAAATCAATTCTTTTTTGAATATCGCCTTCCAATGGGAATGTAGTATTAACGAAGCATGGTTTCTCCATAGCATCGAGTAATATTTGACACTTTTCAATATCAGCTAATGGTTCACCTCCAGTCAATACAAATTCAGTGATTAGCGGGTTCTGGTTAATCTTTTTAATTTGTGCCAGAATAGCATCCATATCACATGTTCTTTCTTTATACATGTGTTTGGATGTGCAAAATCTGCAATGGTTATTACAATCCCAAGGAACAAAAATAGTGCAACTGAGATTACTTCTGCCTTTAATAAATCTCATATTAATCCTTATCGTCAAGTTTTAATAAACCAGGAATTACATCATTATGCCTAGTAATATTTACCGGTCTTGTTACAGTCATATCTTCACCAAGTCTAGCTTGATCAATATGCACTTGTAAATTAATATGTCTGATTGGTGCTATTGAAAAACGATTTATATCTAAAACGCCGCCTTCTTCAAAATCTTCTGGTATAGCATTCATACATCTGTTAAATTCAGCTGCAATATCTACCATCATTTCTGGATAAATGCCACGCATCTGAAGCTTATTGAATTCATTATATTCAACTGTTACTGCTGGATGATTTCTAAAATCTCTACGATTAGATGGCACATCAAAAGAATGCATCAAATATAAATGAAACCATTTAGCTTTGATTTCATCTTTAATGCGTGCTTGAAGTTCAAAATAATCAGTAGAAAAAACAACACTATGTGTTTCTGGATGTGGAAAATAATATTGTCTATAATATTCTGCACGAGTCGATTCTACCCATTCTCGAGACGGTTCTACCCATTCTCGATTAAGCGGATTGTAATAAGATGTTGCTCTTGGTCTATGCCTATTTAAAATATCTTCCCAACTACTCATATTAAGTTTCTCCCACATTTTACTCATACTAGGTTTCTCCCACATTTAGGACAGTTGTTAACAGGAAATAACATTAATCCTGGACCAGTTAAATACCATATAGGTGATTTTTGTAATGTTTCAGGTGTATATCTGCGTTCAAACAAATAGAATTCATCTCTATGTTCAGGATCAAGTTCATCCTGGACATATTCGGATGCATACCATCTACGAACCATAGAACCTTTAGGTTCTTCGAAATCTTGAA
>Ga0247610_10005296_pt1 | contig 13610 bp, 10 predicted proteins | sample 174DNAGHGhighgp2_FD_193483 | JGI IMG/M metagenome (GOLD analysis project Ga0247610, IMG submission 193483) | Sheep rumen microbial communities from Palmerston North, Manawatu-Wanganui, New Zealand - 1742 DNA GHGhigh gp2 | ecosystem: Host-associated > Mammals > Digestive system > Stomach > Rumen...
CTACAGTTCCCGCCTTCGCCGGTTCCACACCAACGTCTATGCCGGCTGGGGTTACTACGACCCCTTCTTCACCAACCTTTACTGGTACGACTACAGCCCGGCGAGCTTCGGCATAAGCATCTACTTGGGTTACAACTGGTGGTGGCCGAACTACTACTACCGTCCCTACTACTACGCGCCCTGCTGGTATGACTACGGATGGCGCTATGGTTGGGGCTGGCACGGTCCTCACTACGTATACTATGATCCGTGTCATCATCATCACTACCACCACGGTTGCGCCCCCGTTGACTACTACCACAACCACCGCGACCCGAACCACAGCTACTATTATGGTCACCGCAACAACCTCGGCCCCTCGGTGGGGAATCCCGGCAACGGCAGGGATCGCGGCGAACGTCCTGACGGCGGCAACAACCTGGCCGGCGGCATGGGCGGCGGCACCAACAACCACTACTCCGTGACCTCCACCCCAGTCTCCTTCAACCAACGCTACGACCAGTTGGCAGGCACGACGGGTGCAGGAAGCTCCTCCAACGGCACCGCCACTCCCTCTTCCGCCCGTACGGACCTCAACGGCAAAACCGCCTCTTCCGCCCGCACCGAACCCAGCTCCAACGTAAAACCCACTACAGCACAGCCGATTAACAACGGCAACACCACCCGCCCGGCCTCTGTGGCTGCCGACAGGACAGAGGGTACGGCCACGAATATCAGGCCCTCCGCAGCCACCACGAACACAAACGCCAGACCTTCTGCTGCCACCACAAACACGAACGCCAGACCTTCTGCTGCCACCACAAACACGAACGCCAGACCCTCTGCTGCCACTTCCGCAACCGCTCCCCGCACGGTGACCCGCACGGTGGTGACCCCCTCATCCGCAAACGCCCGTCCGACCAACAACGGCACCGCCCGCCCCACGACCTCCCGTCCCTCTTCCGGCACAACGACCATCACCCGGACTGTCCCGTCTAACAACAACGCACGTCCTGCCTCCACAACAAGGCCGTCCGCAACAAGCACTCCGTCAAGATCTTACAACCGTCCGTCAAGCAGCTCGACCAACAGCCGACCCTCCTACAGCGCACCCGCTAACGGCAGTCGCTCCAACTACAGCACGCCAGAGCGAAACAATAGCCGTTCAAACTACAGTTCGCCGTCACATAGCAGCCGTTCAAGCTACAGCTCGCCGTCAAGCAGCAGCCGTTCAAGCTACAGTTCGCCGTCAAGCAGCAGCCGTTCAAGCTACAGTTCGCCGTCAAGCAGCAGCCGTTCAAGCTACGGCGGCGGTTCAACCCACAGCGGCAGTTTTTCCCGAGGCGGCGGCGGTTCATACAGTTCCGGTTCACACGCCAGCGGAAGAAGATAGTACGACAAATCAATTCACCAATCACCAATCACCAAATTCACCAATCACAAGAAAATGAAAAGAATAGCATCATACATCATCGTGATCATGAGTATTTTCGGTATGGCGCGGGCGCAGGGCGACTATGAGGCCATCACCTTCTCGCAGTCGGACTATTGGGGCACGGCGCGCTTCATGGGAGCCGGCGGCGCTTTCGGGGCCACGGGCGGAGACTTCTCGGCCGTAAGCACGAACCCTGCCTCCATCGGTCTCTTCAAGCGGCACGAGACCTCCATCACCCCGATGGTATTGTCATTCGGCTATACCGACACCTACTATTACAACGGCAAGAGTTCCGCGCAAAAGTTCAAATACACGGTTCCGCAGGCTGGCATTGTACTGGCCAACAGCATCCGGCAAGACACCAAATGGAAATTCTGGCAATTCGGGTTCGGATACAACCGCATCATGGACTTCAACCAGACATTCCGCGCCAACGCGCAGGTTAACAGCACATTGGCTGACATGATTATTCCTCATGCCAACGGAACGGACTACCGTTACCTCACCGGCGACGCCGCGTTGGCCTGGTACGGTTGGGTTATCGACACCATCCCAGGCACCCACAACCAATACTACAGCTTCTTCTCCAACCAAGACATTGAACAGCAAGCGCTTGTCGTGCGCAGCGGCGCCATCAACGAGATGAGCCTCACCTTGGGCGGCAACTACAACGACAAGCTGTTCATTGGCGCCTCCCTGGGTTTCCCGTTCCTGGATTTCAAAGAGACGACCACCTACAGGGAGATGCCTGCCTACGGGGGCGACCTCTCCGGGGTCAAAGACTACACCCTCACGTCTGTCCAACGTAACACGGGTGCCGGCGTGAACTTCAAGCTCGGTTTCACCTACCAGCCCGTCAACTTCATTCGCATCGGCGCGGCCTTCCACACGCCCACCTACTATTGGAAAGTCAGAGACAACTTCTACAGGGATATCCTGACCCACCTCTCCAACGGCACCAACTTAGACTACAATTACGAGAACATCAACACATTCACGCTGACCACCCCGTTGAAGTTCAATGTCAACAGTGCATTCCTCATCGCCAAGCGCGCTTTTGTGGCGGCAGAATACGAGTTCGAGAATTACGGCATGGCTACACTCTATGCCGACAACTACGACTACATTGCTGAAAACGAGGCTATCAAAACCAAATACGGCATCTCCCACAGTGTGCGCGTCGGTGCCGAAGTCAACGTCACGCAAGGGTTCGCCCTCCGCGCCGGATACCGGCTCAGGACCTCTCCTTACAAGATGGCGGAGAACAACTACAACAACATGGCGCATTATGTCTCCGCCGGCCTGGGCTTCCGGGGGAAAATCCTCTTCTTCGACCTCGCCTACGTGCTTCGCATGAGCAAGGACTCCTACTGGCTTTACGATGCCTATGGTGCGCCCTGCCTGTACAACTCCAAGATTCACAGCGTAGTGGCCACCATCGGCTGCAAGTTCTGAAGCTTGTGGCTTTGAGCGAAAAACGCCAACTGTTAACTGACAACCCCTGTTTCGCTGTGAAACGCATCATCATCACCCTAACTTGTATAGTCGCCCTGGGCTTCGCAAACGCTCAAGAGCGACTTTTTTTCACACCACCCTCTTGTACAAGCGTGACCACCGACATTCAAGGCAACCTCTACGTCACGAGCGGCGTCTCCCTCCACAAATTCACCGCCGACGGTGACAAACGGTGGAACTACAGCAACCCCTCTTACGGAGACCTATCACAGGTGGATGCGGGCATCGCCTCGAAAATCCTGCTCTTTTATCGTGAGAGCAGCAATATCTTACTCCTAAACAGCGAGTTGGCCCCAATAGGGAACCCGCTGAACCTGCTCGACAAGTCGATGATGACCGTCAGCCTCGCAGCCATGGGCAACCCCGACAGAATCGTGCTATACGATGACGCCAACCAGGAGTTGACCATCACCGACCTGAACCTGAACGTGTTGTCACGAACACAACTCACATTCCCGGGAGAGTTCCATCCGACAGCCATGCAGGTCGTGCCGGAACACCGCATCGCCCTGTTGGACACCCTGCGCGGCATTTGCCTCTTCGACTTCTACGGCACTTTCGACCGGACTATTCCGATTCCCGGAATAATGGCTATGCAGTTGATGAAAAATCAAATCCTTTACCTGAAAGACAGGACATTATACCAATACACCTTACCCACGGAAACCACGCCTTTGGACCTCCAGCCTTTAAATACAGGAATGCCGGACATGAAAACGTTCCATATCCGGCATCACTTCTTGTATTATATTGACAACCAAAACGTTGTCTGGAAAAGCAAAATATAGTCCTTCAGTCGTTCACTTTGCCTGTCACTCCGCAATCGCATCTTGAATACGGTCCTTGAACTCGTTCAGGCGGTTCTCGAACTTATGGATGCCGGCGAGGGCCACGAGGTAAGCGAGGCCATTGAGGATGATACCGATGCCGATGAGGACGGTGAGGGTCGTGCCGGCGGCTTTCGGGTAAACAAAACCCAGGATACCCAGGACGGCTGCCACGAGACCAAGAAGGCAGATGCACCACCAATAGGAGAATCCCACCTTCCTGAAGTCGAAGGCCTCAATAATCAGGGTGATGCCTTCCACCATGACCCAGAAAGCGAACACGAACGGCAGGGAGGCCGCCACGGCCGGGGTGGAAGCAAGGAAGAATATGCCAAGGAAAATCTGCAACAAGGACGAGAGCATGCGGGTGCCGCTGTTCGGGAGGAACATTTGTGTCCTGAAGGTGAAAATCAAGGTAAACAGGCCAGACATCAGTATGATACAGCCTAACAGCCAAGCACTTGCAAACAACGTCTCCACCGGTTTGCACAGACAAACAACACCCAGTGCGATGAGTGCCACGCCGGCAATCGCCAGCCAAATTTTTGTACTTTTCTTCATATTAACGGTTTTTAAGTAAAGGAAATGGTATTTTATTCGTGCTTATACACTGGCAGCGGTTGGTCAACCTGTTCGTTCCAGGGCAGGCCGTAGCCGCCAATCTCCTTCATGAAGGGATCCGGGTCAAACTGCTCGACGTTGAAGACACCCTTGCCCTGCCACGTGCCGGTGAGGATCATCTTTGCGCCCAGCATGGCGGGGACGCCGGTGGTGTAGGAGACTGCCTGTGCGCCGACTTCCTTGTAGCAGGCGGCGTGGTCGCAGTTGTTCCACACATAGTAGGTGCGTTCCTTGCCGTCCTTCACGCCCTTGATCTGGCAGCCGATGGAGGTTTGGCCATGGTAACCCTCGCCAAGAGACGACGGTTCGGGCAGCACCGCCTTCAGGAACTGCAACGGCACAATCTCCATGCCCTTGTAGTTGATGGGCTTGATGCTCGTCATGCCCACTTCTTGCAAGACGTTCAGCACGGTGAGGTATTTCTGTCCGAAAGTCATCCAGAAACGGGCGCGCTTGATAGTCGGATAGCTCTTTACGAGAGATTCAAGTTCCTCATGATAAAGCAGATACGACTCACGGTCACCGATATTAGGATATTCCACCGGACGATGAATCGACATCGGGTCGATTTCCACCCACTGGCCGTTCTCCCAATATTTTCCACGCTGCGTGATTTCCCGGATGTTGATTTCGGGGTTGAAATTAGTGGCGAACGCCTTTCCGTGGTCACCAGCATTGCAGTCGACGATGTCGAGATAGTGCATTTCATCAAAATAGTGCTTGGCGGCATACGCGGTGTAGATGCTGGTCATGCCGGGATCGAATCCGCAGCCGAGCAGGGCCATGATGCCGGCCTCCTTGAAACGGTCGTGGTAGGCCCACTGCCAGCTGTACTCGAACTTCGCCTTGTCGCGGGGTTCGTAGTTGGCGGTGTCCATGTAGTTGGTTTTCGTGGCAAGACAGGCGTCCATCAAAGGAAGATCCTGATAAGGAAGTGCCACATTAATCAGCAAATCAGGCTTGTAACTTTCGAGCAGACGTACTGTCTCCTCCACATTGTCGGCATCGACCTGGGCTGTCTGGATGCGATTGCCGCCGATTTGGGCGGCGATGGCGTCGCATTTCGCCTTCGTACGCGAGGCCAACATGATTTCGGTGAACACTTCCGGCACGGAAGCGCATTTGTGAGCCACAACGGAACCTACGCCGCCAGCTCCAATGATTAATACTTTTGCCATTTTACTAAGATGATTTAATGATACTTACCAGTTCTGATTTGAAAGTGCAAAGGTACATAAATTTCAAATACACATGAACCTCCCGATTTCAGGCGGATCTCACTCCTGGAAAATCCCCATGCCGGAGGTGCCGCCTGCATTCAGGCAACTTCGAGTTCTTCCTTGAGGTCCTGTCATACGGCAACAACGCCCTATTCGGACTCCTTGTCCAAGACCAGGCGGAAGCCGATGTAGTTGAACGGGGAGTTGGGGATGCTTTGGCTGCGGGCGGAAACGCGGCAGACGTCCCAATAGCTGGTCATGCAGCCGCCGCGATAGACCTTGGTCTCGCCCAAGTTGTACCCGGTCGGGTTCACGAGCGTCTCGGCGGAGTTCCATTCATAGAGGTCGAAGCCGTCGCTGCACCATTCATAGACATTGCCGCTCATGTCATAGATGCCCAGCTCGTTGGGTTTCCGGGTGCCGACCGCGTGGGGGATGTTCCCGCTGTTCTTCTTGCACCAGGCCACCTCCTCCAGGTCATCGGATCCGCTGAACCTGTAGTTGTGGGAAAGCCGGCCGCCGCGGGCTGCGTATTCCCATTCCGCCTCGGTGGGCAAACGGTATTTCCTGCCCGTGAGCTGGTTCAGCTTGGCAATGAAGGTCTGCGCCTCGTACCAGCTGACGCGCGTGACGGGCAGGCTGTCGCCGGTGACCTTGGAGGGGTTCTTGCCGCCCATCACCGCCATCCAGAGAGCTTGGGTCACTTCGTACTTGCCGATGTAGAAGCTGTTTAGCCTCACCGGATGGGCCGGGGCTTCGTTGCGGGAGCAGTCGGCATGACTGTCCGTGCAGCCCATCATGAATTCTCCCCCCTGCACGTACACCAACTCGATGGTGGGGAGCTGTGCGCAGGCCGGCAATGCCAGCATAACCGCAACAATGGCGAAGAAAAAGTACCTGTTTTTCATAACTTTAGAGATTTAAGTTCTCTATTTTGCGACTGTCTTTTTTTCAAAAAGTTTAAGGTTCCAAAGTTAGAATAATTTTTTGTACTTTTGTCGAGTAAATATTTATCATCATTAATTTATGAAAAGATTATCCATTATAGCCCTGTTGCTTGGACTGTTAACCCTGTCGGGTGCTGCGCAAACCACTTCCCTTGGCGGTCCTGTCGTGAACATGCAGAAAAACGCTGGAGTGTGGGTTCTGGACAACAACAATGACCACGTCGTCTTTGCCACGCTGCAACCCGGAATCCCACGCGGGTACGAGGACTTCCTGATTCACCGGTACGACAAGCACGCCCACACCATGGAGACCCAAAAGCTGGATGATGACCTGGATTGCCGTTTTGCCTATTATTACGACAACCGGGAAATTGCCGTCAAACCAGCCACAAACAGCAAAACCAAATCCATCGAATATCTCAGGGCATCCGTGCCTTCGGCCGTTTCTTCCAAAGCAATCAAGAAATTGGACTTCACCTCTTTCTACCAAGTGCCTTTGGAGTCGTACAGGTACACTTCCTCTCAAATAGCCTTTTCGCCAGACCGGTCAAAATTCGCCATACTGACCATCCTGAAGCCAAAATCCGACAAACAAGCCGCGCATGTTGCCGATGTCGCCGTATTCGAGGACAATGGCAGTCTCCTATGGCACCAACGCCAGCTCGCCCGTTGGATGGTCAACGATGAAATGCCATTCTTTCTGTCGGACGACGGGGTTGTCTATACGGCGGAATATGGCAGTTACTACAATGAATACGCCCATCAGAAAGATTCGCTCCACATTTCAGTTTACAGCAATGACGATGTCCGGAATTATGTGGAAGGCTTCGGTGACGGAGCCGTGTTTAATTGCGGGAAGGGAATCTTGAAAGACGGCCGTTTTGTAGTTTGCGGAGTACCCTGCACAAACAAGCGCAATTCCGGCCGGTTGCTCACCTATTTTGTCTCCCCGAACGGTGAAGTGGAGATGGAGGAATCCTCTTTTGAACTGTCCCTTGACGACGGGCATCGGTATGAATACAACGAGCTCAACAGCGGCCTTGAAAAGTTCCTTCCTTATATTTTTGAAGTTAAAGAACTGAATGACGGGAAATTACTTATAGTCGGCGAGTATAATTACCGGACTCAGGTGGGCACCTCCGTCACCATTGGCGGCGCGTGGGGCGTTGAGGAAATCATGGGTTACGTTTCCCGCAATCTTTTCGTCGCAACCCTCTCCGGCAAAGGCGAAGTGCTGTCCACCTATCTCTATCCCCGGGCTACCTCTACACCGGAGATTCGCCGCAAGACATACAATCTCAACCCCCCAGGGATGTTTGTCCATGCTGGAAAAAACATGTTGATATACAATGACCACAAGGAGAATTTCGCCACGGACAACAGCATTTGGCGACTCCTGTACAACAACAAGGCTGGAGAGACCTGCGTGGTGGTCGCCGATGCGCAACAGCAAGGGGCTTTCAATGGCAAAGCGGTTTTCGCTTCCGGGAAATCTCCCTACTTGCCAAGTTCCCCCTATTCAGGCAACTTCGAGTTCTTCCATACGATTTTGTCATGCGATGAGGATGCCGTATATTACCTGCTAAAGCGTGATGACGGCTTCCACGTGGAACGGATTACTTGGTAATACGACAGTTGCCGTTTGCACGGTCTTGCATCTGTGGTTGGGCACCCGATTGTCGTGACAAATGCACAAAAAAGACTTCGAGGCGCCAAGAGCCAGACCTATGCCTCCTTTGTAGAGAGGCACCACGTCGTGTCTCCCCCCCCAAAAAAAAACTTCAATGTTTTTTTTAGGCATATTTCTTTAGACAACCCCAAATGAAACACAGTTTTCTTTGCACAATTTTGTTGTTTTCACTTATCTGTCACGGGCAGGAACTGTTTGACAGCATGACCGCAATAACGGCGAAAAAAAGTACCTGTTTTTCATAACTTTAGAGATTCCAATCCTAATTTCGGGGCCGCACGTTTTTCAAAAAAGTTTAAAGTTCAAGGTCAGAACGTGTATCGCACCCCCAAGTCCAGCCCCCAGTCGAATTTGTGATCGGCGAACTTGTTGGGAGCGAAGACGCAGCGGTAGCCGGGACGGAAATCGAGCTGCAGGGCGAGTGGGAAGTCGAACTTGTATTCCAGTCCGAAGAATCCGTTTGCGCCGGCTTTGCAGTTGTGGACGCTCCGTCTGGTAACGGAATTTGGGTTTGGGTCACTCGGATCAGGATTCGGGTTATAACCGGCATCGCCGGGCGCCAAGCCGATGATGTAGTTGAAAGGTTGCCCGTTGTAGCCGATGCTGCCGCCCAAGCCGGCGAACCCGTACAAACCTTTGTACAACCGACCCTCGTACATGAAATTCGGGGCGACCTCCGCTGACCACAGGTGCGAGCCGTAAACGTAACAGTACTTCGTGCCCAAATCGACCTGGATGGCGAAGTGGTTGGCGGGAAAAAACTTGTAGGAAAACGCCTGCGTGGTGCCGAGGGTCGCGCCGACGCCTTCCTTATAGGGGGCCTGCGCGTGAGCCAAGGACATGACACCCGCCAAAACAGCGGCGAACAGGATGAAGATGCGGCTCCTTTTCATGATGATATTACTTTTATTGTTCTAACTTACAAAACATTATAAATTTCTTACTTGTTTTAGATAACAACGGCGAAGATACATAATATATGGAAATGGAAATCGTGTTTAGTTGATGCCGGAAAAACAAATACAGATATTGGAAAAAGTTTTTATATTTGGAAAATGTGTATTTTTCCGCCGTATAAAATACATACTATGCGAATATTTTCTAAAAGCACACTCGTAGAGTAATATACAAAAAATCCAAAGTCAAGACAACCTTTGGAAGACTGGTACCTTATTACAAGTAAGGCTAACTGGCAAAACCTGAGTGACATCCGAAAAATGTTCAACAATGTGAATTATGTCGGCAATGATCGGTATGTGTTTAACATCAAAGGGAATCACTACCGCCTTGTTGTTGTGATAAGGTTCACGAAAGGTAGAGTGTTTATCCGATTTGTTGGAACGCATGCTGAATACGACAAAAACATTGTAGCGGAAAGCCCGACAGCGCGGCGGTAGGGGATAACGTTTCCCGGCGTTGGACCGTGAATGTTTGTTTGCGACGCTGGGAAGCGTCGCCTCCTACGCGCCGGCTCGCCCAAATAACAAAAACAAAAAAATAACATCCGGTTGTGGATATCCGAATATTTTTGTACCTTTGCCCGCTTATTTTGGCAAATTGGATTTTGTTAATAATCAACCAATTAAGAATTTATAACTAAAAATTATGGCAGAAAAGAAATTTATGACTTGTGACGGCAACCAGGCTGCGGCCCACGTTGCGTACATGTTCAGCGAAGTCGCCGCCATCTATCCTATCACCCCCTCTTCCCCGATGGCCGAGTACATCGACGAGTGGAGTGCAGGCGGCAGAAAGAACATTTTCGGTGAGACCGTGAAGGTCGTGGAGATGCAGTCCGAGGCCGGTGCCGCCGGCGCCGTGCACGGTTCCCTCCAGGCCGGTGCCCTCACCACCACCTACACCGCATCGCAAGGTCTCTTGCTGATGATCCCCAACATGTACAAGATCGCCGGCGAGCTGCTTCCCGGTGTCTTCCACGTCTCCGCCCGCGCCTTGGCCGCCCAGGCCCTGTCCATCTTCGGCGACCATGCCGACGTGATGAGCGCCCGCCAGACCGGTTTCGCCATGCTGGCCACCGGCTCCGTGCAGGAGATCATGGACCTCGCCCCCGTGGCCCATTTGGCCGCCATCGAAGGCCGCGTCCCGTTCATGCACTTCTTCGACGGTTTCCGCACCTCCCACGAGATCCAGAAGGTGGAAGCCACCAACCAGGACGATGTCGCCAAGCTCCTCAACTGGGACGCCCTCAAGGCTTACCGCGAGAGAGCCCTCAACCCTGAGCACCCCGTGACCCGCGGTACCGCCCAGAACCCCGACATCTACTTCCAGACCCGCGAGCTGCAGAACCAGTACTACGACGCCCTTCCCGACATCGTGGCCAAGTACATGAAGGAGATGAGCAAGATCACCGGCCGTGAGTACGCCCCGTTCACCTACTACGGTGCGAAAGACGCCACCGACGTCATCATCGCCATGGGCTCCATCACCGACGTCATCAAGACCGTCATCGACAAGGAGAACGCCGCCGGCAAGAAACTCGGCCTCGTGAGCGTCCACCTCTATCGCCCCTTCAGCGTGAAATACCTCATGGAAGCCATGCCGAAGAGCCTGATGGAACACGTGAAGCACATCTGTGTGCTTGACAGAACGAAGGAACCCGGTGCCAACGGCGACCCGTTGTACCTCGATGTCGTGGAAGCCTTCAAGGATTGCCCGTTCCACCCGATGATCATCGGCGGCCGCTTCGGTCTCTCCTCCAAGGACACCACCCCGGCGCAAATCGTGGCCGTGTTCGAGAACATGATGAGCGAGAACCCGAAGAACCAGTTCACCGTCGGCATCAACGACGATGTGACCTTCAAGTCCCTCAAGGTCGGCAAGGAGATTTCCATCCTGCCGCAGGGCACGTTCGAGGCCAAGTTCTACGGTCTGGGCGCTGACGGTACCGTGGGTGCCAACAAGAACTCCATCAAGATCATCGGCGACAACACCGACAAGTACAGCCAGGCCTACTTCGACTACGACTCCAAGAAGTCCGGCGGCTACACCTGCTCCCACCTGCGTTTCGGCGACAAGCCGATCCTGGCTCCCTACCTCGTGGGCACGCCCGATTTCGTGGCCGTCCACGTGCCTTCCTACCTGCGCAAATACGACTGTCTGCGCGGCCTGAAGGATAACGGCACCTTCCTCTACAATTCCCCGTGGGATGTGGAAGAGACCAAAAAGCATCTGCCTGATTTCGTGAAGAAATACCTGGCCCTGCACCATATCAACATGTACATCATCGACGCCACCAAGATTGCTGCCGAGATTGGCTTGGGCAACCGCACCAACACCATCCTGCAAAGCGCCTTCTTCAAGATTTCCGGCGTCATTCCTTACGACCTCGCCGTGGAGCAGATGAAGAAATTCATCGTGAAGAGCTATGGCAAGAAGGGTGAGGACGTGGTGAACATGAACTACGCTGCCGTTGACCGCGGCGGTGAAATCACCAAGGTCGAAATCCCGGCCGAATGGGCCAACCTCGACTGCACCACCGATTTCGTCTTCGAGCACAACGACAACGATCCCGAGTTCATCAACAAGGTGATGCGCCCGATGGTGGCACAGTGCGGCAACGACCTGCCTGTGAGCGCCTTCAAGGACATCGTTGACGGCACGTTCCCGGCCGGTACCACCGCTTACGAGAAACGCGGTGTCGCCACGATGGTCCCCGAGTGGGATCCGACCAAATGTATCCAATGTAACCAATGCTCCGTGGTTTGTCCTCACGCCGCCATCCGCCCGGTGGTGATGACCGACGAGGAGAAGGCAGGCGCCCCCGCCGCCATGGCCACGGCTACCGTAAAGGTCCCGAAGGAACTCGCCGGCATGCACTTCCGTATGCAGGTTTCCGCTATGGACTGCACCGGTTGCGGCAACTGCGCCGATGTCTGTCCCGCCAAGGAGAAAGCGTTGGTGATGAAGCCGTTCGAGAGCCAGCTCGGCGAAGTCGAGAACTGGGAATACGGCCAAAAGAAAGTGACCTACAAGGACAACCTCATCGACAAATACGCCACCATCAAGAACAGCCAGTTCGCACAGCCTCTGTTCGAGTTCAGCGGCGCATGTGCCGGCTGCGGTGAGACCCCCTACATCAAGACCATCACGCAGCTGTTCGGCGAGCGCATGATCGTGGCCAACGCCACGGGCTGCTCCTCCATCTACGGTGGTTCCGCTCCCGCCACGCCGTACTGCAAGAACTGCCGTACTGGCAGAGGTGTGGCATGGGCCAACAGCTTGTTCGAGGACAACGCCGAGTTCGGTCTCGGTATGGCCACCGGTTACCGCAAGCTGCGCAGCGACTTGCGCAAGAAAGCTGAGGAATTGGTCGGCGTGACCGCTTTCGACTGGATGCGCGAAGCTACCCAAAAGTGGCTCGACACCTACGACGACACCATCGCCAACAGCGTTGCCACGGACGAATTCGTCGCCGCTTTGGAGAAGGCCATCCTTCCCATTGACGGTTGCATTGACTTCTGGAACGGCCAGGGCAAGGAGCTCTACGGTGCTGAAGTTGCCGCACAGAAACTGCAGGAAGCCAAGGACGCCAAGGCTGCCGGCAGCCCCATCTGCCCGTGTCACGGTTGTGAACTGGAGAGCGAGCTGTTAGCCAACAAAGACTTCTTGGCCAAACGCAGCCAGTGGATCTTCGGTGGTGACGGTTGGGCTTACGACATCGGTTTCGGCGGTCTGGACCACGTGCTGGCCAGCGGCGAGGATGTCAACGTGCTCGTGCTCGACACGGAAGTCTATTCCAACACGGGTGGTCAGTCTTCAAAGGCTACACCTGCCGGTGCTGTCGCCAAATTTGCCGCTTCCGGCAAGAAAGTGCGCAAGAAAGACCTCGGCATGATCGCCAAGAGCTACGGCTATGTGTATGTGGCACAGGTCGCTATGGGCGCCAGCCAGGCACAGTACTTCAAGGCCATCAAGGAGGCCGAGGCTTATCCGGGACCGTCATTGGTCATCTGCTACGCTCCTTGTATCAACCACGGCATCAAGGTCGGCATGGGCCGCACGCAGCACGAAGAGGCCAAGGCCGTCGAGTGCGGTTACTGGCACCTGTGGCGTTTCAACCCTGCCGAGGAAGAGGCCGGCCAAAACGGCTTCCACTTGGACAGCAAGGAACCCGACTGGAGCAAGTTCCAAGACTTCATCATGGGCGAGGTCCGTTACAACAGCCTGTTGAAGACCTTCCCGGAGGAAGCCAAGGAGTTGTTCGCCAAGACCGAGCAGTTCGCGAAACTGAGATATGAAGGGTATAAGAAGTTGAGCGAAGGGAAATAATCCTGCTCTGACGAAAAAAACAGCGCATTCCATAATAGGGTGCGCTGTTTTGTTATAAAAAATGTAATTTTGCAATTCAAATTATTT
>Ga0247610_10005298_pt1 | contig 13607 bp, 14 predicted proteins | sample 174DNAGHGhighgp2_FD_193483 | JGI IMG/M metagenome (GOLD analysis project Ga0247610, IMG submission 193483) | Sheep rumen microbial communities from Palmerston North, Manawatu-Wanganui, New Zealand - 1742 DNA GHGhigh gp2 | ecosystem: Host-associated > Mammals > Digestive system > Stomach > Rumen...
AGCCGGCACCGCCGCCAACCAGTACTACTCCAAAAACGGCAAGCACCTCACCAGGGCCCTCGACGCGCTGGCGGATCGCTGGGTGGCAGACGAGATCGTGACCATCACCGATGTGGAACAGGCCATCTGCACCTACGCATCCGAGAATCCGAACACCATCCTCATCGCTTCCCTGAACGGCTACGACGATGAATATCTCGCCGGCGCATGGCCCTCGACGATCACGCTCAGAGCCAACGAGACTGCCGGCACGGTAATCATCAACGTGACGGACAACGGATCGGGGAATTAGGGCTTAGGAGCTTACAGGTTTCAAGTTTCAGGTTTCAAGTTTCAGGTTTCAAGTTCCAGAGAGTTGGTCTTTGGGACTTTGGGCTTGGAACAAATGTTTCACTTAATGTATTTTTAATCTTAAATTTTTATCGTTATGAAAGTAAAATTGACCAAACAGCAGATCGAAGAGATCATCGCCGATCCTAAGAAAGCGCAGGAAATCGGCATCAAGACCAACGACCCCTGGTGGGTTATCGTCCTCAAAGTAATCAGCTACCTTATCGGCTTGCTCCTCGCGGGAACGATCACGACGGGCTGCGCCATCGGCGCCTTGTCGCTTCTGTTCTAAGTTTCAGGTTTCAAGTTTCAGGTTTCAAGTTTCAGGTTTCAGCGAGACAGTTTCTGGAGCTTGGAACTTGGGACTATGGAACACCAATCACCAATCACCAATCACCAATCACAAATCATCATTATGAGAACTATATCCTTAATTATCGTCCATTGCAGCGCCGTGCGTCCGTACCAGCAGAGCGGCGTGAGCGAAATCGACCGCTGGCATCGTGCCCGTGGTTGGAAGAACGGTTGCGGCTACCACTTCGTCATTCGCCGCGACGGCACCACTGAGATCGGTCGTCCCTTAGCGATGGTGGGTGCCCACTGTCAGAACCACAACCGCCACAGCATCGGCGTGTGCTACGAAGGCGGTCTCAGCAGCGAGGGTTTCCCGAGGGACACCCGCACGAGAGCCCAGGTGCAGGCGTTGCGCCAGCTGATGGAGCAGCTTCACACCCAGTTTCCCAAGGCCCTGATCATGGGTCACAACGTGTTCACGCCCACGAAGGCCTGTCCGTGCTTCAACGCCGCGGAGGAGTACCGGGATTTGCAGCCCAGGTAGGGGCGGGTTTCAGGATTCAAGTTTCAGGTTTCAGGATTCAAGTTTCAAGTTTCAAGTTTCAGGTTTCAGGTTCCGTCGAACCATCGACCTTACCACTATCTTACCACTACGAAAGATGGAAGATGTAAGAGGGAAGAGGGAAGAAGGAAGAGGGAAGAAGGAAGAGGGAAGAAGGAAGAGGGAAGAAGGAAGAGGGAAGAGGGAAGAGGGAAGAAGTTCCAACGCCCACTACAATCCCTACTCCTCTACTCCTTTTCAACTTCTTTACTTAATGTTTCTTGATTTATCTTCTTGCATCTGTGCACCAACACTTTTACAAGCTCTTCGCAATCGGTATGGATTGAGGTATATTGCTTTTCGTCCAAATAGCTATTACGGTATAGTAAATCTATCCAATACAAGGACTCCCATGCTTCTTTTAGCGCTGGTGAAACTTTTAGATTTGAAGTCTGCTTTACTAATAGCATTACATGCTTCAGCATTAACTTCGTTGACTTCTGTCACGACTCGGCAAAGTCGAAGCGAGCTTGAGTTCCTCGAACTCAGACGCGACTCGGCAGTATTTAAGCGAGCTTAATACTGCTCTCGCTGCTTCTTCGCTTCATTCTCCTCTCACTGCTCCATCACTTCGCGTTGTTTACCTTTCTCTAACTTCCTCCGGCTCGGGCAGGGCCTCCACATCCTCCACAAGCGGAAGATAGTCGGAAGCTACCTGTGCCATCCACTGCTTGAAGGGCTCCGCCTTCTTGGACGGGATGCTCTGGATGAGGCGGAAGAGCTGCTCGGTGTCGGCCACGTCGGTGAGGCGCATCTTTCCGTCGGTGGCTTTAAATTTCAACTGGTGACAATTTGTCACCGTTTCATTTCCCTCTTCCTTCAGTCGTTGTTTGAGTTTGTTCCAGTACTTGCGTGCCATCTGGTAATCACTATCCGTCAGCACACCGCACACATCCACGATGGAGAAGTACCACTTCTCTTCCTGGTCGTCCCACGCGGTACGTACCTTTTTCTCTTCAAATAGCTGTATCTTATGCCTTTGCGTCATAATTCAATTATCTCTCATCGCCCTTACCACTATCTTACCACTACAATCCCTACTCCTCTACTCCTTTTCAACTTCTTTACTTAATGTTTCTTGATTTATCTTCTTGCATCTTGCCTGAACGAAGGCTGAAGGCTGATGTCTGAAGGATGATGGCTGAGAGATGTTGGATGTCTGATGGCTGAAGGATGATTTTCCTTTTCGCACATCATACCTCTTACTTCCGCCATCATACTTCTGACTGGCTTGCTCCAGCAAGTAGTCATTCAGTTTTATGATGCGGTCGCCAAAGGCGAGGCACTTTTCTTGTATCTTATCTCCTATTTCGCTCATAGCACCTCTTACATCATACCTCTTACCTCTTACCTCTTACCTCTTACCTCTTACCTCTTACCTCTTACCTCTTACCTCTTACCTCTTACCTCTTACCTCTTACCTCTTACCTCTTACCTCTTACCTCTTACCTCTTACCTCTTACATCTTACTTCTCACCTCTTGCTCATTCGGAAGGGATTCCATAATCCTCTGGATTAACACCACAGTCCTTTGAACAGTCCAGAACAAACCTGTCAATTGCCGGAGCAACTGTTATGAGAAACTGACACTTCTCACGGTGTCTCATCAAAGTCAAGTGGCGGCTCTGTGCTATCACATCACACTCACCTATGTAACCCAACTCCACCTTGTCTTTGTCAATAATCCCTATGGCAAAACGGTCAGCGAATGTGCTTTTAAATTGCCCCACAACCTTACTGCAACTATGCTGGTGGTTCACACCGGCATCCAACAAGTACTCTATAAGGTTGGTGTCAACATAGCACTCGGGCATCACGTCCAACAGCTTTTTCTGCTTCATACGTACAGTTCAAAGTTGAAGAACATATCCACACCATTGTCGTATATCTCGTGCACCTCCTGAATGGAAAGCTGACGAACATCGTATTGGAGGTCTTTGCCTTCGACTGGATGAGTAAAGAACACGGTCAGTCCCTTAGGATCAAGCTTGATAAACTGGTTCAACACGTATGGGCTGTGCGATGCTATGAACAGCATGTCGTTGTGCTTCTCAGCTCTGCTAATCATCCAATTCACCAACTGGCACTGTGTGGGCGGAAAGAGATTGTCCTCGGGTTCTTCCAAGAACACTTCGCTATGGTCTGTCTTGGTATAATGATCATATATCTCCTGCAAACGCTTTGCGTACTTGCTGTCCGGAAAACTGTAGTCAACACCATCGATGGTTAAGACTTCACGTGAGTCTTCGTCCTTTAATTTCTTTTTATACAATTTACTATAAATAGTAGAAAGCAGGTTTTTCCGTTCCTCCTTCTGCTCATAAGAAATCTTACGGGTGCTGTCTTCATATTGACCATAGGTCAAGTAGTCCAGGTGAACAAACATCGGGAGTAGCGACTGTACACCACTGGAGCTCTCTTTCAGCATTAACGGCTTGCCGTTTTTCAGTTGCAGACTATCGGCATTTGACGTACTGTCGTAAGAATAGGAAATGCCCAAATCCAGCACATTTTCCTCACGTTTCAAGTAACGACGAGCCCTGTCCCAATCGGACATAAACTCTATCATGTTGCCGTCGAGTGACAATGAACTCCACCCGGGGATGGCAGCCACAAGGTTACGGTCGGCAGGAACGTAGCTCACCTTGGGGCGACGCCAGCTCCAGGCGCTTTTCCACCCAGGCGCAATAGCATGCCGTCTTCAGCACGCAACTCTTGCCTGAGCTTTGCATGCCAATGATGACATTCACCTGTCCCAGCTCTAAATCAGCCTCCCGGACAGGCCCAAAGTTCCTTATTACAAGATGTCTCATATCACCATTCGTTCTACTGTAGTATTACCTTATCAATTTGTGAGATGCCACACTTATTATTCTCTTTCTTGAATCTTATTTTCTTGTATCGCGTTGAGGGAATATTTATTCCCGCAGGTTATTGCGCGTCACCTTCGGTCAGTATGCCATTGGCAACGTCGGCAAACTTGGAGAGGTCGGAAAGCGAGAGCCCATCACTTTCGCGTCAATCGCCAGGTTTCAGGTTTCAAGTTTCAGGTTTCAGGTCCACTAATAAGGAGGTCTGAAAGATGACGGCTGAATCATTATCTGAAAACGTTCAACTCGATATCTGACTTTTCACACCGAGGCACACCATATTGAAACTGCGGCATTAGCCATCTCGCCTTGAAGCTTTATAATAGCATTATCATTCCATTCCGTATAATCTGACGATATCTTCTTTGCATAATAGAATGAGGACTTCTTGTATATGTCAACCTTATCAGCAAAGACAGAATTCTGAATTTCACGATTCAAACCTTTTTCCAACAGGCACATATTGCCTAATCGGAAAACAAAACGTTGCATCTTGGATTCGTCAAGTTGCCATTCTTCGGTGGGATTCTGGGGATATATATGTTCTATCGAAACATTTTCATCATCAAAACGGACGAATTGAGTAGATCCCTTGAAATGTTCAATCTTCCACAATATATACTTAACGACTTTGGCATTTCGTGAGTTGTAAGGGAAGGACTTTTCTTTAAAAGAACTCTTAAACTCAATGTCATCAACCATAATGGAAGATAGCTTATTTAAATCTACCACCTTATTTAAACTTATCGATTGAGCAAGGTTGTTAAATGGAGCCTCCTGATCATTTGGGTTTCTATCACATATCACATTATAGCGGAAACACATCGTAATAACCGTTTTCAAGACTCTCTTGAACTCACTTTCAGATAGATTTCTCTTTGCTGCCATCAGCAGCGAAAATGGCTGTTTAAGACGGAAAAGATTTAGCAGAGCCACATTTTCCTTAACCTCAGGGTCCGTCCACATCTCATCGTTTTCGTCAGTCAAGGCCATATAAATATCACTATAACTAATCAAGTCATCCAACAAAAGGAAAACCTGCTTGTCTTCCCTGATTTCCTGACGAATGGTTTTATATACTGCATTGGCACGGATAGTTTTATGCTGCATATTCCAATAATAACGAAGGAACTCAGGGAGTTTCTCGGCCTTGATGTTGTCGGTAAGAACACTCCACTTGCGCTCTAACGTATCTACACGACTGACATGGGTAGTATCGCTATCCACTTTTGAGAACAAATAATTCTTTAGCAAGTCTGCCGAAGACAACTGGACACCACGTGCATTAAGAGTTTCAAACACACGGAAAGCGTTCATCTCATCATTGACAACAATTTGCGTGAAATTCAAACCATCTGCAACGGTTTGAATGAAAGACGCATACTCTTTCCCGCTATTATATTTCCCAACGAGTTTTTGTTCATAATACTCAAAGCAACTACGCATCAATTTCTCTGTCGCTGTAAGATTTCGTGCTTTCAAATCACCCAATTTGAGGATATAGTCACAGAAATAGGAGTTGTTGTTCCTGTTCAAGGTCAACAAATTATCATAGTCTAACGTAACAGGATCCTCTTTGCCTATATATAATGTTTTAAGGGTTTCACATCTGCGTTTGTTATCTTCAACATCTATACCCTGAACGATCTGGCTTTCCACACATTTAATTGCAGCATAGATAAGAATCAGTATCGTAGTAAAACGTTGCTGTCCATCTATTATATAGTATAGTTTGTCGTCTTGAGTCTGAAGAACAAGATAGCCCATATAATGCTCATCATGCTCATCTATCATAGTCACAATATCCTGCCACAAGTCGTCCCATTGTTCACTGTTCCAAGAATAGTCTCTTTGAAACTTAGGTACAATAAAACGCCTACTATTGCTAATAATTGAGCTAAAATTCCCCGTGACTGTGTTTTGTATCCCTCTCATATCGTATGTCTTTCAACACTCTTATGTGTATTATTGTTTAGGACTCAACCTTGTTGACAGAACCGTTATATTATGGCGGCTCTACTTGTATGGGGTTATTGAGGTGTCGTGCCTCCGGCACTTACCAAAACCCTACCGGTCATAACGCGTTTCGATGGTTTTCCAGTCCACAATCCCCCAGAGGGCCTGCAGGTGGGCGGCGCGGCGGTTCTGGTAGTCGAGATAGTAGGCGTGTTCCCAGACGTCGAAGGTCAACAGGGGGTTGAGTCCTTTCGTGAGGGGATTGCCGGCGTTGGGTTCCTGGGTGATGACTAAGGTGCCGTCTTCCTGCGCGGAGAGCCACACCCAGCCGCTACCGAAGAGGCCCGTGCCTTTGGCTTCGAACTCGGCCTTGAAGGCCTCCACACTCCCCCACTGCTTAGCTATTTGCTTCGCCAGAGAAGATTCCGGGTCAAGCCCGGAATGAGGGGCTGGTGCAAACTGCGTGAAGTAGAGGTTGTGGTTCAGGATCTGTCCGGCGTTGTTGAAGATGGCGCCCTCGGACTTCTTCACGATCTCCTCCAACGGCAGGTCTTCCATGCCGCTGCCGGGGAGCAATTTGTTGAGGTTATCGACGTAGGTCTGGAGGTGCTTGCCGTGGTGGAATTCGAGGGTCTGCTGGCTGATCACGGGGGCCAACGAGGTTGTCTCGTAGGGCAATTCTATTAATTTCATCATAATTGTTTGTATTTCACAAAAAGAATGTTGTTTTGCCTTCGGCAAATCTGTTATGTCACAGAGATTTCTTTTTCGCGCTTCGCGCTCAAAAGGTCTATTTCACACAGATTTCACAGATTACACAGATTTTGAAGCTTCGCTTCATCTTTGCCGAAGGCAAAATAATCTGTGGTATCTGTGTAATCTGTGTGACATTAAAAACAATTTGCGAAGCAAATATTTCTGTGGTTTCTGTGATTTCTGTGTGAGATATATAAGACTAATTCACTATGCGTTTGATGCTTTCTCGAAGATTACTCGTATTAAAATTAACCAATAGTCCCACATGCTTGTCCAGAAGCCTCAGATATGTAAGCAATTGTTTTGCAAACACGGGCTTCATCTCTTCAACAGACTTTATCTCTACAACAACTTGATTATTGACAAGCATGTCAAGACGGAGAGGCGTTTTGAGTTCATTCCCTTTATATATAATCGGAACATCCATTTGACGAGCCACCTCTAAGCCGCGGCGCTCCAATTCGAATGCCAAAGCTTCTTCATATACAGATTCTAATAATCCAGGGCCCAATTCGTTGTACACATCAAATATGGCACCTCTGATTTCGTAAGTTAGTTCGTTGTCAGTCATGTTAATAGATTTCTGTTTGTTACAATCACTATCTTAGGTCACACTATTCTCTTTTTTCGCGCTTCGCGCTCATTTTTCTATTTCACTCAGATTTCTTTTTCGCGCTTCGCGCTCAAAAGTCAGGTCACACAGATTTCACAGATTACACAGATTTTGAAGCTTCGCTTCATCTTTGCCGAAGGCAAAATAATCTGTGGTATCTGTGTAATCTGTGTGAAATATATAATTTGCGAAGCAAATAAAAAAACACATCAGTGTGCCTCCGCGAGTTGAAGCAGGTACTGCCCGTATTGGTTCTTCGTCATCGGCTGGGCAATCTCGCGCAAGCGCTCCGCGGTGATCCAGCCGTTGCGGAAGGCGATGCCCTCGAGGCAGGCGATCTTGAGGCCGGTGCGCTTCTCGATGACCTCCACGAAGGTGGAGGCTTCGGAAAGGCTGTCGTGGGTGCCGGTGTCGAGCCAAGCGAAGCCGCGGCCGAGGGTCTGCACCTTCAGCTCGCCGTCCTTCAAGAATTCCTGGTTCACGGTGGTGATTTCCAATTCACCACGCGCACTAGGTTTGATGCTTTTGGCTACGTCCACCACCTTGTTGGGGTAGAAGTAGAGGCCCACCACGGCGTAGTTGCTCTTGGGCTCCTTCGGCTTCTCCTCGATGCTGAGACAGTTGCCGTTCCTGTCGAACTCGGCCACACCGTAGCGCTCGGGATCGGCCACCCAGTAGCCGAAGACGGTGGCCTTGCGGTTCTCCTCGGCATCCTTCACCGCATTCTGCAGCAGGGTGGTGAAGCCGTTGCCGTAGAAGATGTTGTCGCCCAAGACGAGGCAGGCGCAATCGTCACCAATGAACTTTTCCCCGATGATGAAGGCCTGCGCCAATCCGTCGGGACTGGGCTGCTCGGCATACTCGAAACGCACGCCGTAGTCGGAGCCGTCGCCCAAGAGGCGCATGAACCCCGGCAGGTCGTAGGGGGTGCTGATAATCAGGATGTCGCGGATGCCGGCCAGCATCAACGCGGAAATCGGGTAATAGACCATGGGCTTGTCATAGATGGGGAGCAACTGCTTGCTCACGCCCTTGGTGATGGGGTATAATCTGGTGCCGGAGCCTCCGGCGAGAACTATTCCTTTCATAATTTGAAGTAAGGGGGAAGAGGGAAGAGGGAAGAAGTAAGAAGTAAGAAGTAAGAAGGAAGAAGGAAGAAGGAAGAAGGAAGAGGTTATTTCTTGTTTCCTTCGTTAAGTTTCTTACATCTAGACACTAAAATCTTCACTAACTCTTCGCAATCGTTATAAATTGATTTATATTGTATATTGTCGATATAATTATTTCTATGAAGCATATCAATCCAATACAAGGATTCTCTTGCTTCTTTTAGTGCTATAAATGATTTGCTCTTAAAATCTGCTTTACTAATAGCATTGGTAGCTTCCGCATTATTTGCTCCAATAGATGTCCCCGCACGAAGAAGTTGATTACTTAAATTGGCCACAGAAAGAAGCTGTATCGGAATTCGTCCGCTCTTTTCCTTCTTACATCTCCCATCTTCTTTCTTACATGCCTCAGTCAGCAAGTAATCATTCAATTTGATTACCCTATCACCAAAAGCCATGCACTTCTCTTGAATTCTATCACCAATCTCCGACATTTTCCCTCTAACCTCTTCCTTCTTCCCTCTTCCCTCTTCCCTCTTCCCTCTTCCCTCTTCCCTCTAATTCCCGAAAAACATCTTATAATCATCCTCCTTATACAGCACCCACGCGGTGACGGCGAGGAAGGCCAAGAACACCCAGGCGAGACAAATCTTGGAGCGGCTGGGGCCCGCTTTCCTTACGGGTACTGTGGCACTTTGCAGGGTAGTGAAGGCGGGGGTTTCTTCCTGCACCTTGGCTTCGGCCGCTAAAAGCTGGGCAGCCGCCTGCATGTAGGCGTTGTATTGGAGCTGCATCTCGTTTTCGAGAGCAACTTGTTTCTGACGCACCGACTGGAGAATGACGTTCTGGTTTGCATCCGAATAATAGGCGTAGGCCTGTCGTGCATTCTCGTAACGTTCTTTCGCCTCTTGACAAATCTTCTTGTTGTATTCGAGATCCACACGAGCCTTCGAGGTACGGTAATCGGTGATAAATTCCTGCAACCGACATTTGACTGAATCAGCCATAGTCGCACAAATAACGGGATTCTGATCAGTCACCGAAATAGAAATCACCATGGTCTTATCATCAATATTACACACCACCTTATCATTGATTGTTTTCACAATCTCAGTCTGTTTAGAAGTTAGACGGAAGGGGTCTATCTTTGTTGACTTTGTACTTTCTCCCTTTGAGAACAGTTTTGCCAACAATTTGAAAGGAACATTGAGGACTTCCTTCCACCATACTTTTTTCTGTTCATCTTTCAGATAGTCGTAATAGGTCATAGTGCGGTTAGCCTCTCCCTCTTTCTTGCCTTCTATAGTAACGGGAATGGGGAAGAGTGTAATCTTAAAATCCACAGAGTTAACCAGTTCAGGATATAGAGTGGGATACAACGCCTCGGAAGCATTGGTAGGTAGCGAGACCCCAAAAGTGGAGGCCATGGCTGCAAGTCCGCCTGAGGACTTCGAGCCAGACAATTCAGGAGCTAGTTTCACAGTACATCGGTAATAATTGGGCAAAGCCAATGAAAAAACAGCTACCACCACAAAAGTTATCACTATCGTGACGATATAAAGTTTCTTATGCTTTAACAAATCCTTTAGAATCTTACGAAAATCAATGGAGCTTTCCTCTCGTTCGACCGTAATCTTGTTCTCCTCGTTCATACTTATTTTTTTAAAAGGGTTATCATTGAAACAATAGCGGTCGTCATGGTAGTCAAAGAGGCTATAGAAGTGGCCCATGCCGCTACGTTAAAGTTGGTCTGGGGCTTTTTCTTTTTGGCGGGAACAATGATTTCGCAACCAGGTTCGGGCTTGGCTCCTTTGGATACGAGACCGATAGTTCCGTTCTGATAAACGATGAATGTTTTCGACTTTCGGGCGCGACTGGCGTAACCTCCAGCTTCATTGATATACTTTTTATATGACTTTCCCCCTTGGAAAAACAGAGTGTTCGGAAACATCACCGTACCCGATACTTTTACAACACCGTTGTATTCGGGCACGAAAATCTGGTCACCTTCACGAAGAACAAGATCCTTATCGGAACCAGGTTTCTTCAAAGCTCCCTCTAAATCGACCCCCACTGAATAATAATTCTCCATATCCATCTTACCCCAAGGGATGGAATCAAAACGTTCAAACAAAATTTCCCTGATAGCGCTCAAAGTGGCTTGTTCCCTTATTTTTTCTTCTTCCGTAAGACGACGAACAATCCGAGCTCCGGGCAAGTAAGCGTCTTGTGTGAGACCTCCAGCCATTGCAATTGCGTCACTCAGGCGGACATCCTTATTCTCCAAAGTAAAACTACCTTCGTAATTCACCTCACCTGTAATGGTAATGTTGCGGGCGGTAGAGAAAACAGGACTGCGACGCACATGCACCACGTCGTAGGGTTCCAAAACAAATCCTTGCTCGCCATCAATCACCAAACCATCTTTCAGGCTGAAAGTAAAGCTTTCGGCAATCTTATTGGTCTTCTCGGTGGCCTTGGGGTCTCGTATTCTGCGCGACACATCCACTTTATTCATAGAGGCTGCATCAGTGAGTCCGCCGGCCATCACAATGAGGTCTTCGATGGTGGTGTTTTCAGCATATTCGTATGTACCCGGACTCATCACAGCACCCGTAATAGTAAAGGTTCTCTCTATACGCAAATCTTTTTCAGTTGGGATGAACAGCACATCTTCATTCTTCAACGGAACATCCGCCACCGTGCCGTTCATTACGCCCTGAATATCGACAGGAATGGTCAGGAGGCTGCGGTCTTCTTTGAGACGGTGCAACACGGCGCGAGCTGTGAACGCATCCTCAGTCAAGCCGTCAGCAGCCTCAATCAAGCCGCGCACAGTGGTGAGATTGGAATCCAAACGGAACAAACCGGGGCGGAACACGGCGCCCTTGATTTCCACCATGTTCTCGAAGCGGTTGATCATACCATCAACGGTGACGGCATCGCCGTCTTCGAGACGGAAACTCTTCAGTTCGGATTCATCAATATTATAAACCTGATAGCGTTCGCCGGCTTGGCGCACCAGACGCACCGTCTTGCGGTTGGCATCGCCCGTGAAGTCTCCGGCATATTTGATCAGGGTTTCCAAGGTCTCGTCTTCGCGCATTTCGTAGAACATGGGACGGCGAACACTACCTGTTATACCCACCAAGCGGTCGTAAACCCCCACTTGGATGATGTCGTTGTCTTGAAGATTGACGTTGCCGGTCATGCGCCCATTGAGGATATAGTCGTAGAGGTCGATGACGGCCACCACCTCCTCGTCGCGATAGACCTTGATGTTTCGCAGAGTACCGAGACTACTGGTACCACCTGCCTGATACAGCGCATAGAAGACATTGGCAAAGGCGGAAAGGCGGTATGTACCAGGAGTCCGCACCTCCCCCATAATATTCACCTGAATAGTACGAGTGTTGGCGACGGAAAGCTGCAGGTTGCTGCTCTGGAAACGCGAACCTATGGTGCTGCGCAGTTTCTTTTTGGCCGCTGCCACAGAAAAGCCGTTCAGATAAACCGGACCGTAACCCGATATGGTAATCGTACCTTCCGGTGAAATGGTATGGACCAATGTCTGCTGGGAGGCACCGTAGATGTCAATCACGAGCTGGTCGCCAGGTCCCAAAATGTAGGTTGAGGGAACCGACATGTTGGCATTGGGCTGGAAACTGGGATTAGCTTGGGAGAAAATATCACGTCCAAACACCTGCTTTCCGCTGGCAGTGGGGGCGAGCCCCTGGGTGGCCTGAACATCATTTTCGAAGCTCTCTACTTCCTCGGCGGCATTCGAATAAACCTCGCCGGAAGTGCCCACTTTGGCGGTGTTCAACTCCTGGGAAGTGGTGCCGTCACTATTGCCCTGCATACGGTCGGTGGCCATTTTCACGGCGCCGTCGGCCGCGCTCGACAAGCCCTGCTCGGAGATCTGCTTGTCGTACTGGTTGCGCAGGCGGCGGGCTTGTTCAACCGTCACGCCGCGCTGCATCAGCTTCGTCACAATCTGCGACTGGCTGGTGCCCGCCTGTGTCTCCGCTGCAATGAACTTGAGGACTTGGTCATCGCTCATCTGCGCGTAGGACACAGCTGCGAGGAAGAGCATTCCTGTGAATAGTAAGATTCTTTTTATCATTATTTTCTATTTAAGGGTTTAAGGGTTAAGGGTTTAAGGGTTAAGGGTTAAGGGTTAAGGGTTTAAGGGTTAAGGGTTTAAGGGTTAAGGGTTAAGGGTTTAAGGGTTTAAGGTTTAAGGTTTAAGGTTTAAGGTTTAAGGTTTAAGGTTGGAGGTTTAAGGGTTCAGGGTTCAAGTTTCAGGGTTCAGGGTTCAGGTTTCAGGGGGCGGTTTTTGAGGCCGGTGATTGGGCTTTTTTTGAGGGAGGCAATTAATTACGCTATCGCTTTGCTGAGCTTAAGACAATTGTTGTAAAGTCGTGTTGCTGTTTCGTTATCAATAAATCCCACATCAGAAGCTCTGATTATCTGACTTCTTACTTCTCCGCAAGAACCTTTAGCTATATATAAATAATTCAAGTTTCGCGTGTTTGATTTCCAATCATAAGTATCTCAGAAAAAAGCTTTTTGCTGCCACTGTCGTATTGTTGGCGATGTCAACACTCTCGTTCGCGCACTATTTCCGGCCACGGCACACTGTGCCGGGCGGGCGAATTCCCCTTCTGTTTTAGAAGGGGTGCCCGAAGGGCGGGGTAGTAATATAGGCATCCTTATTCCTTTTTTTCATAATCCTCATGCTCATAATTATCCACAATGTAGTTTCCGATGACTTTCTGCCTGTCGAAATCGAGACCATGAAACATCTTTTTGTGAACCTGTTTCCAAAACGCAATCTCGGCCATGTTGCCGGCTCTGCGATTTTCACGAGCATAAGCTAACAACTCCCTGTTTTCCGGGAGGTTTTGAACATACTGGTCTTTGATTCGAATATCGTTGATGATGGTCTTTTTTTCACAAGGAATTCTGATATTTTAATATTACTACCCCGCCTGCCGGCACCCCTTCTAAAACAGAAGGGGAATTGTGCTTCGGCCGCAGCTGTCCGCTGTGGCCGGGAACATTCTTCACGCACT
>Ga0247610_10005301_pt1 | contig 13602 bp, 8 predicted proteins | sample 174DNAGHGhighgp2_FD_193483 | JGI IMG/M metagenome (GOLD analysis project Ga0247610, IMG submission 193483) | Sheep rumen microbial communities from Palmerston North, Manawatu-Wanganui, New Zealand - 1742 DNA GHGhigh gp2 | ecosystem: Host-associated > Mammals > Digestive system > Stomach > Rumen ...
TATCACACCGTCGCTCAGGTTCTCGGCCAACGTCTCGAGCGCAGCCTTGCGTACCTCTTGGGCCGATAGTTCGCTGGTGTCGCGACCTACGATACGAGCCACCTGTGCCCTGCCCTCTTCAAGCGATCTGTCGAGCGCCACAAACACAGCGCGAACCTCTTTAATTAATGTAGTACCCGCTAAACAGTAAAACACGACAACAGCATCGAACACCCAAACCAGCCACAGCGCTTGCCTTATAAGCCACCATCGTATCAGCCAAGCGACAGCATACACAAACACTATCAGGAAAATCGCCATCAATGCCCCCTTCAGCTTGCGATGCTTGCCATGATTCAGCCGCTTCTCGCCGAAGCTAATCATCCGCCCGAACCACACTATCGGATGCGGCAGTCGCGCCGGGTCGCCGAATACGAAATCGGCTAGCCAACCTATTATGAATGCTATCGGATTAATCATCTGTAAGTATCTTATAAATCCGCTCTATATCAACATGCTGGCGAATGTGTTCGGCCAACTTGTTGTATTGTTCATTTTTGAATGCTTGCGGATCTTTTGTTGCATCGTTTTTTACCGCAGTATAACCTGCAAGCAAATTCTCTATAACTGGAGCATTATCCAGGAATCCGTGAATATAGGTTCCTATACAATTGTCTTTCCGCATTATCACCTCCGACGTATCACTAACTCCCTGATGAATCTCGTAACCCTCACATTTCTTACCATCAAACTCGAACGATACTTGCTTGGTGGTTTTCTCGGCAGTCATCGTGGTATGTATGGGCAACAAACCAAGTCCTGGCAAACTTGTAACACTGCCCTCAAATCCTTCAGGATCGTCGACCGACAGTCCCAACATCTGATAGCCGCCACAGATGCCTATCACCATCTTTCCGTCGCGATGAGCCCGCTGGATGGCTTGTGCACATCCGTTTCTACGCAGTTCCAACAGATCGTCGAGTGTTGCCTTTGTTCCAGGCAGAATGATAATGTCAGCACGCTGCAGGTCGGCAATGTTGTTTGTATAAAAAAGATTCACCCGTTCATCTCGTTCCAACACGTCGAAATCGGTAAAGTTGCTGATGTGCCTCAACAGCACTACTGCCACGTTTACCTTGCCTTCAACCAGTTGACGACGCTTCTGCTCAAGACTTACCGAATCTTCCTCGTCTATATAGATATCACGATAGTAAGGCACTACACCCAGCATAGGGATTCCGCACAACTCTTCAAGCATCCTGCGTCCATCTTCAAACAGGCGCATATCACCACGAAACTTATTGATGATGATACCCTTGATTAGTTTACGATCCTCAGGCGATTGGAGCGCGATACTGCCATAGACCGATGCAAACACGCCTCCTCTATCGATGTCGCCAACAAGTATCACATCAGCATTAGCATGACGGGCCATTGGCAAATTTACCAAATCTGTATCACGAAGATTAATCTCCGAGATACTGCCAGCGCCCTCCATTACTATCGGATTATAACGTGACGACAGTCTATCGAAAGCATCACAGACCTCCATACGGAAGTCGATTTCAGATGTGCCTCTACGCCAGTAATCATACGCATTCTTATTGCCGATAGGTTTGCCATGCAGGATAACTTGCGACGTGTGATCGCTCTGCGGTTTTAGCAGCAACGGATTCATGTCAGTACAGCAAGGTACACCAGCAGCCTCAGCTTGTGTGGCTTGAGCACGACCTATTTCAAAACCATCGGGGGTGGCGTATGAGTTAAGCGCCATATTCTGCGCCTTAAATGGTGCAGGCGAATAACCATCCTGACGGAATATCCTACAGAATGCTGCAGCTATAATGCTTTTACCCACATCGCTGCCAGTACCGACAAACATCAACGGGTGAAGCTTCTTCATAGATCTCGTCCTGGTTTAAGTTGTGCCGCATCGTCAAAGCACAAGATAGCGTTACACAATGTGGCAGCAAGATTAGAACCACCCTTTCTGCCCTCAACGATAATCTTTGGGATATTGCGGAACGGCTTGACCATGTGCTTCGATTCACGTACATGAACAAATCCTACTGGAGCTGCGATGATACCAGCTGGAGCAGCTTTGCCCTTACAAATCAAGTCGCATAGTTCCATCAGTGCCGTTGGAGCATTGCCGAAAGCAAATAGTGCATCAGGATGCTCCTCTACAGCCAGTCGGATTCCTGCTTGGGTGCGAGTTATTCCTAACGACGCAGCCATATCAGCCACACGAGGATCAGATAGATAGCACTTAGCCTCAACACCAAGTCGCTCGAGTGCGCCTTTTCGTATTCCACTTGTCACCATTGTAACATCAGTAACAATAGTTTTCAGTTCGCCGCTCTTCACTTTGTTATATAGTGTTTCTACAGCTCCTTTGTCAGTATACAGGATGTTCTCCATATCAAAATCGGCAGTAGTGTGTATGGCATGCAGCAATGCCCATTTATGGTCAAGCGGATAATCTTTTTTACGCAGTTCGCCCGAGATAGTGCGGAACGATTCTATCATTATATTCTGTCCTATCTTACTGCCTTCGGAAGTTAAATCTCTATAGTAACCACGCGGTGTAATTATCTTACCATCAGCGATATATGATTGCGAATTACCAATCAGAATTACAGTAAACATATCCACATCTTCGGGGTCGAACTCGCCTAGAGTGGTTACCTTTATGCATTCGTCTTCGCGCCCTGCCTGACGTACATATCCTACGGGAGTTTCGGCCGAGCGATTCTGAAGAAATAGTTCTTGCAGACGATACAGTTGCCAATATCGTCCATGCGATTTGGGATTATAGATAGCCGTAACAAAATCACCCACAGCAGCAGCTATAATCCTGCGTTCGATTACTTCCCATGGTGTCATCAAGTCGCTAAGCGAAATCACACACATATCGTGTCCGATAGGTGCTCCAAGTAGCGATGCAGCTTTCTGGAAAGCCGATATGCCAGGTAGCGACTCTATCTCAATATCGGAGCCACGCTCTCGGCGCATCTCGTAGATAAGTGGAGTCATACCATAGATTCCGGCATCGCCTGAAGAAATCACTACTACAGTTTTTCCTTGCTCTGCCATTTCGAATGCCTGTTCAGCTCGCTGGCGCTCTTTCTTCATACCAGTATCTATGCACTCGCAACCATCCGATACGTATGGCTGGATAAACTGGAAGTAGTACTTATATCCAACTATCACGTCGGCTTGGCGTACTGCTTCGAGAACAGCTGGCGTAATATCCTGCTTGCTACCAGGTCCGATGCCTGCTACGATAATCTTTCCCATATTCTTTAGTTTTTGAATTTCACTTTAAGCCCCACTACCAGCATTCGTCCTGGCGAATAGAGAGCAAATTTACGAGTAGATGAATCAATACGACGATCTACCTTGTCGAAGATATTATCTACACCTATGCTTGGTTCGATATAAGCCCATTTTGCGACATCAAACGAATGAGTAGTATTAAGATTCCAGATGCCAAAGCCTGGAGCATCCTCATAACTACCAGTATAATAAGTCTTGGACTGAAGACGTCCGTTCAGGTTTACAGTCAAACCATACCTCCCCCACGAGTGATGATAGTTGGCTGCAACAGTAGCTGCATGGCGTATGCTTCGTTCAAGCACAGTCCACTCGTCATTGCTGTAGCTTCGGGCATAGGTATAAACATAATTTGCCGACAGATTAAGTCCCTGCACCACATTAGCCGACACATTTATCTGCACGCCTTTCACATCGCCTTTGTCGCTGTTCTGGTATAGCGCATAACTCACCATCTTGTCGGCCTGATCCTGCGTCATCTCAGGGAACTCTTCCAACAGCATTTTTCTGCTTGCATCGTCGACATCCACATTCTGCTTAACCACCATGTCATTTATGCGGTTAAGATATCCCGTCACACTTACAGCTATCATCTGCGTGCGATATTCTGCATTAAGCGAGAAGTAGTTGCTCTTCTCGGGCTTGAGGTTAGGATTGCCGAAACTAATCTGCGCCTTACCGCGATTCACCGAGAAATAGTGATAGTATAGTTCATCGAGTCCTGGAGCACGGAAACCAGCCGAATATGTAGCGCGGAAACGGAAGTTTCCAGGCGCATACATCAACGTAGCCTTGGGTGTGAGATGCTGGGAGAATGTCTCGTGATGAGTCAGTCGCAAACCAAGCGTCGCAGTAAAGGCCTTCAGGAACTTCATCTCGTGCTGAGCGTATACAGCAACCGAATACACATTCTGGTCTATATCGCCGCTAGTGGCAGTAAGATAGTCCTTACGCCAATCTGCGCCGAAGATGGTAGTAGAGTTTCTGGTCAGACCAAGTATCGCCTTGAGTTGTCCCTCCATCATACGTTGTTTCTTGGACTGCACATAGTCGCCGATGGCATTGGTCTTGGTAGCCACATCATACTCCTTGCCATAGCGGAATCTGTCGACTACAAAGTCGGCCTGCAACGAGTTCTTTGACGTAAACTTATATATTCCGCCCACGTTCCAACGCAGTCCTTTATAGCGCATCTCGTAGTCGTTGCCTCCCGTTATATCGTCGTGGGTATCGGGGCGATCGGTTATCTTGTATGAATAGTCTATGCCCGCATTCAGCGCAATATGCTGATTGGGAGCATAAGTAAATTTCTGTCCTATGATGTTCGAGCGATAGCCCGTAAACAGTGGTGCTATCGACTGTTGCGTTTCTGTGTCCGAACCCTTCACATATTCCAGCTCACAGTTGCGATAGCTATCGGCTCTGTCGTGCATAAACGATGTGTACGAACCGAAGCCGTTGCTGAATATATCCAGTCCTACCGACTCGGTCAACACACCATGTCCAGACACTCTTGTATCTGACGTAACGTTGATAAGATTCTGTGTAGGTTGGTCGGTAATTATATTGATTACTCCGGCGATAGCATCCGAACCGTAGAGCGACGAGGCAGCACCATCCAGCACCTCGATGCGCTTTACTCGCGACATGTTAATGCGGTTCAGGTCTACATTATTTGATATGTCGCCTGATAGTTTCTGTCCGTTTATCAGTATCAGAATGTACTTATTGCCAAGTCCGTTAAGTCGCAAAAAAGTTCCCATACTGCTGGGAGCCATCGATGCCTGTGGCATCATTCGTGTCAGTGCGCCATCAAATGTGCTTATGCCTTGTTCGCTTATCTCCTGACTCGACAGAACACGAACGGGTGTAGCTGTGCTTTTCAGTCGTTGGTGATGGCCCGAACCGGTAACTACTACCGGGTTCAGATTATATGTACGGTTAACGGCGGAAGAGTCCTTCCGCTCCATCTTATGAATTTGCGAAAAAGCGGTACTCCCCGAAAGGAGTACCACCATGAGTGTGACAAACTTTCTATTCATCAAACAACGTTATTTCTTAATCTTCAGAAGCTGTAGTTGGTGTAGAGAGAGCCTCGTCGGTACCAAGCTTAGCAATAGCATCCTTGGTGTGGTTCATCCAAAGTTTGCGAACGGCACTACGCTCAGCCAGACCTGGGATATACTCCTCACCGCTCTTAATCTTTGACCAGCATGGCTCTGTGAAGTTGGTCTCGTAGGCAGCAGTCTCGATACCGGCTGCATTAAACAGTGAGAACCAGCTCTCATCATCCTCATCGTCGGCCATATCGTTGTGAGCGTGGTCACCAGCGATCGACATCAGAACGAACAGCTGAGCCTTCTTGTTCTCATTGGCATCATAAGTAACAGTCTTTTTGAAGTCACCAATCTTATAGTCGAATTCACCACCAGCAATGTGCTCCAGCACATTCTCTGCATAGGTATCATCCATATCTACTGTACCAACATAATAGTTAGGACTGATGGCACGCAGATAGCTCTCAAGCTGCAGATAGCGAACGTTTCCACCATAGTAGTCGTAACCCACAGGATTACCATGACCCATAAATGCTACGATACCCTGAGCCAAAGCAGCCTTAACGTCGCTCTCGCTGTTAAGTGTGGTTGCCAGCAGCTGAGCATCGCTCTCCTCGGCCATCAGCGGTGTACCTACTACTACCTGATGGTCGAGACTCTTCATGTAAGCATCGGTAAAGTCGCCGTTACGGTTGTTCATAAAGTCCTTAACGTAGCTGTCGCGAACACGACGATACTCCTCACCAGGGATAACCTGCAGCGACTGAACTACAACCTGCTGATATCCAGCCAGGCCGATAGCAGTGAGCCAGTGCTCTGGATCGTAGTAGTCCTTAGGATCAACATTCTCGCCAGCACGAGCGTTGTTGATACAAATAGCTGAAGAGAACGACAGATAAACATCCCAACCAGAGAAGTTTGCCTTGTAGTCATCTACCACCTTGTCGAATGTGTCGTAAGCCTGCTCCCATGTAGAACCGAAAGCAACCAGAAGAATAACCTTGTTACTCTTTTTCTGAGACTTTACTGTCTCGTTGACAGCCTGCTGATACCTCTCGTAGTTAGACTGTGTACCACCCTTGTTGTTGTTGTTGTCATTGTCGTCACTACTACACGCTGTAAATGTTGCACTTGCAACGAATGCCATCATAGCAAGCATCAAAAACTTAATCTGTTTCATTGTTACTTGAGTTTAAATTAGACTTATATTTATTTGTAAGTTTCTTGCCTTCGTTGAATCTCACGGTAAGCGATGCATATACAGTGCGACCAGGCGATGTTGTTCCCAGATGTAGTCCGTGTGGAGTGCGGTCTACATAGTTGAAGATGTTGTCTATACCGGCATCTATGCGCCACATCTTACCTATCTGGTGGTTGGTCGACAATCGCCAGAGCTGATAGCCCTTACCATCACCGTCTATTTGATAGTAGCGTTTGCTCGACAGGCGGCCATAAATACCCACACCGAACTTATATCGCTTTGAGAAATCGTGATTCCATGTAGCATAGACGTTTGCCTTATGGTGGGCCATACCGTCGATGGTAACCTTCTGCATAACATCGTTTTCTGAATCATACTGATTAGCCTCGGTGTCCAGATAACTGTAACTGCCACCAGCTGTAAAGTGCTTGCCTTGGTAACGCACCGTAAAGTCGACACCATACGTCTTGGCATCCTCCATATTCTGATATTGACGCACTCTTATCGGGTCGTACTTCGTTATCAGGTCGCCAGGAGCCATCTTGGTGGGTATTGTTACCAGCGTTATCATATCTTCCACCTTATTAATATAAGGGGCGATGGTAAGCGTAAAATTACCGATGGTATATTCGGCACTGGCACCAAAGTAGTTTGATGTCTGTGCCTTCAGGTCATCATTACCCAGATACAGGTATACACCATTCATATTCTTGATGTACTGATAGTGCAACTCCTTGGGTGTAGGCGTCTTATAGCCCTGACTCCACGTAGCCCTCAGTCGCAATTCGCCAAGTTTCAGCATAGCCGAAACCTTCGGGGTGAGTCGTGTGCCGAAACCTTCATTTCGCGTAAGTCGCAGTCCTGCAGTGAGATACAACGGGTTTAGCAGTTCCAACTCGTCCTGCACATAAATAGCTTCTGTGTTATCTGTTGCCTTACCTCCAGCAACACGCATTGGGGCTTTCAACCAGTCGTAGCGATACTCCAGTCCGGCACTCAGTCGCTGGTCGTAAGGCAGCGTAAATATACCTTTAAGCGATACGTTAGTCAGTCGCTGGTCGCTCTGCAGTTCCTTATCGCCAGGAAAATAAGGGAAGTAATTTGTAAACCTTCCGTTCACATAACCATCAGTCAGCGTGGTGTCGGTATAGGCATAGTTGTATGCATGCTTTTTCCAGTCGGCATCCAATGTGATTACGTCGGTACTGTTCAGTTTCCACTTTCCGCCCACCGATACCGATGCGTTATTGTATTGCAAATCCCACGTCTTTATATCTACACCAGGATGATGTCCGCACGGACGGTAGATGCGTTTCCAATAGATACTTCCATCGGCATATAGTTCGATAACAGGCGTCAACTGATAAGTCAATCGCTCGGAAATCTGCCAGTTGGTGTGGCGATTCACAGTCTTGTTTCTCGAGTCGGTGATGTGATATTCCGTTTGTTCGATAGCTTCCTCGGATGTATTCTGCCAACCGTCAGAATGTTGCAGTTGGAAGTTGGTATAGCTAGAAAGCCTACCATAATTCAGCGCCAATCCGTTGTGTTGTCGGATGTCGCCATAACTGCCCACACGAGAGGTATTCTCGAACATAATGCCCTGTTCGCGATGCTTCTTGGTGATGATGTTGATTACGCCAGCGATGGCATCGCTACCATACAGAGCACTCGATGCGCCTTTAACTATCTCTATCTTCTCGATGTTATGCGGATCGATTAGCGACAGGTCGTTCTCGCCACCATTATCGCCATGCAGTCGGCGACCGTCTATCAGTATCAGCACATACGAGTTACCCAGTCCGTTCATCTGCAATCGGCTGCTCATATCGTTCTCGCTGAAGTCGAAGCTGGCAGTCAGTCCGCTCAGTATATCCTCGATGCTTTTTCCTGCATACTGCTGCAGTTGGCGATGACTTATCACCTCGGTCTGTACGGGCGCGTCTTTAAGCAGGTGCTGGGTACCAGTACCTGTCACAACAACCTCCTGCAAACTATCGGTACGCCAGATGTCTGTCTGGGCGCTTGCACCAATAGTAAACAGCCAAAGGCCTAAAGCCATTTTCTGTTTTAGTTCCATTAACCAATCAATTTTAATACGACCGCATATCCCTGTACGGCTTTCTTGTTTTCGTTTCGGCAGGTCTTGACACTTTCGCGTCGAGCCCTACCTGCGGTAGGTCTTCTGACTTTCCCTAACCTGTTTTACCTTCCCGATTACTCAGTGGCGTTATACAAACAGATCTTTCAGCGAGGGATTACAGCTGCAGGTACAGTTCCGGACTCTCACCGGTATTCCCTTACATCGCGGCGGCATCGGCCACCAGATTACCTTGTTTTGGCGACAAAGATACAACTTTTTTTAATGAATCGCGCAATATTTGTGGAAATTTTATAAATTTGCACCAAAATCATCTCACGATGTCAAATAAAACGTCATTTCTGATAGCAGCACCCACTAGTGGCTCAGGCAAGACAACAATTGCCCGAGGACTGATGAAATTGTATACAGAAAAAGGCTTCAAGGTACAGCCGTTCAAGTGTGGCCCCGATTATATCGACACCAAGTTTCATCTGGCTGTGTGCGGTCGTCCGTCCATCAATCTCGACACATTTATGGCATCGCCCGAACATGTTCGCGAGCTGTTCGCATACTATGGTGCCGATGCTGATGTGTGTATCGTCGAGGGAATGATGGGACTTTACGATGGATACGATCGCGAACTTGGTTCTAGTTACGAGATAGCCCGCACACTCGACATTCCAGTAGTGCTGGTAGTCGACGCCAAGTCGGCAGCCTACTCTATGGCAGCTCTCATTTCGGGATTCGTCAATTTCAGAAAAGATGTCCGCATTGCAGGGGTTATATTTAATAAGGTGGGATCAGAGCGACATTACAAGATGCTCTGTCAGGTATGCGATGATTTAGGTGTTGAGTGCTTCGGGTATCTGCCTAAGTCGGCCAACCTGGAACAAGGCTCGCGATATCTCGGGTTAGACTTCTCGCAACATTCTGACAACAACGAGCTAATCAGTCTGCTCGAAAAGCATATCGATATCTCGGCAATAAGCTGTCTGAATATTCCCAACGTGGGAATAAATCATTCCCAACGTGGGAACAAAACATTCCCAACGTGGGAACAAAATGTACTCATAGCCCGAAACGATGAAAGCTTTACGTTTATCTATCAAGAAAACCTTGACAGATTCAGACAGAAACGATACTTTGACCCTGAAAAGGATGTTCCATCACTAGATGGCATCGACTTGCTTTATCTGCCTGGCGGCTATCCCGAGAAACATCTTGAACAACTCGTTGCAAATCAAAAATGCCGAAAGGCCATCAAGGATTATGCCGAACACAGTGGGAGGATTGTGGCCGAATGCGGAGGTATGATGTATCTCTGCAAAGAGATTGTTACCGACGAGAGAACATATCCCATGTGCAATGTGCTGCCCTACTCGATTTCGGCATGTAAGTCTGACCGCAAGCTGTCGTTGGGATATCGCCGATTCGTGCTCGATGGCAGGGAGTATCGCGGTCACGAGTTTCACTATACCCAGTTTGCAGGCGCTGTTCCAGATAGCATCACGCAAGTTTATAATGCCAAAGGCGAACTTGTGTCAACACCCGTTTTTCGTTACAACAACGTGCTGGCCAGCTACACTCACCTTTACCAAATACCCTTAGAACCATGAAGTTTTTCGTAATCGGAATAACAGATAATCCCAATCCATTCTTCTCACCCGAGGTGCTGGATATCATCCACAGCGGGAAGGTCTTCTCTGGCGGCAAGCGTCATCATGAGATTGTAGCACCATTGCTACCTGCTGATGCAGAATGGATAGATATCACCGTACCATTGGATGCCGTTTTCAAGTCTTACAATGTTCAATGCTCCATGCTCCATGTTCAATGTCTCATCGTCTTCGCCAGCGGCGACCCATTGTTCTTCGGATTCGCCAATACTATTCGCCGAAAGATGCCCGAGGCTGAGATTGTGGTCTATCCTACATTCAACTCGCTGCAGCTGTTGGCCCACCGACTGGTTATGCCTTATCACGATATGCGCATTGTGTCGCTAACTGGTCGCCCTTGGCCCGAATTCGACAAGGCGCTAATCCTGGGTGCTCAGAAGATAGGCATCCTTACCGATCGCGAACATACTCCCACAGCCATCGCACAGAGAATGATTGACTATGGCTACACCTATTATAAAATACATGTTGGCGAGCACTTGGGTAATCCCGAACGCGAGCGCATCTCGACACTATCGCTCGACGAAGCCGCCCAGCGCACCTTCGACAATCCCAACTGCGTTATTCTGGTATGCGATTCTTGTCGCAAGAAGTCTTTCGGCATACCCGACAGCGAGTTCACTCTGCTCGACGGTCGTGAAAAGATGATTACCAAGATGCCTATACGAATACTCACTCTGCAGGCTCTCGACCTGCCCGAACGAAAGGTAATGTGGGATGTAGGATTCTGTACGGGCAGCGTGTCTATCGAAGCAAGACTGCAGTTCCCGCATCTGCAGATTGAGGCATTCGAGATCCGTCCTGAATGCGAGGCTATCATCCACGACAATTGTCGCCGATTCGGTGCCCCAGGCATCGGTGTCCATATAGGCGATTTCCTTGATGCCGATTTGTCTGCAATACCCAGCCCCGACGCTGTGTTTATAGGTGGTCATGGCGGCAAACTTCGTGAGATTATTGCCAAGATTCTGCCCGCTCTAGCTCCCGATGGCATCATCGTGTTCAACAGCGTAACATCGCCGATGGTACACACCGACAGCCATCAACTGTGGGATGAGGCTTGTGCCGAATTCGGATTGAAACAAGAGCAACCACTAAGAATACAGTTAAACGATTATAACCCTATAGAAATACTGAAATGCAAAAGACAGCAGTCATACAGATAAGCGAGGCAGGCAGCGATATAGCCAGTCTGCTTAAACGCGAACTTGGTGCTCAGATCATCGCCCGTACCGATGTGGGCAATCAGTGGAAGCAATACGACGCATTCGTGTTTATCGGCGCAATGGGAATCTGCGTCCGCACCATCGCGCCATACATCAACGACAAGCACGAAGACCCCGCTGTGGTGTGCATCGATTCGCTTGGTCAGAATGTCATCAGCGTTCTGAGCGGACATATCGGCGGAGCCAACGATCTTACCCGCGAAATCAGCGGATTGATTGGTGCCCGCGAGGTCATCACCACACAGAGCGATAATGCCGGACTATGGGCACTCGACACTTTTGAAAAACGATTTGATTGGCCTGTAGCCAGCGACATCGATGATATGCAAGACTGCATCTATATGTTTATTAACCGCCAACCAACAGCCTTGCTACTTGAGGCACGTGATGAAGGTACCGATTACCTCGAAGCCACAAAGCCCGACCATGTTACCATCATCAACGACATCAGCGAGGCCGACCCTTTGAAATTCAGATTGCTTATCATAGTATCACCATATCTACATGATGTGCCCCGTGGCTTGCTCGAACTGCATTTTGTGCCTATGGTTGGAACAATAGGTTTCGGATTGGCGCACCATCCTGACGACTACGAGTTTATCGTCGACCAAATTGACGAAGCATTTGCCAGTCGCGGCATACTGCCTTGCTCGCATAGGTATTGTACCATCGACGTTAAGAAGGATGAGGAATTCTGCGCGATGCTACAGGATGTTTACGAGGAGGAAGTGAAGTTCTACACAGCCGAAGAACTTGCCGCAATCAATGTTCCTAACCCAAGTGATACCGTAGCCAAACATGTTGGTACACCAAGTGTTTGCGAGGCAGCAGCCATTCTGGGCTCTAATCACGGCAAACTGGTTATCGAGAAGGTTAAGGGCAAAAACTGGACAGCTGCGTTGGCAATCGACTACAAACATCTGCGCCAACAGTCGGGCCATATCGAGATAGTTGGTGCCGGTCCTGGCGATCCTGATTTGGTTTCGGTCCGTGGTCGTAAAATGCTGGAGCGTGCCGACTTGATACTCTATGCCGGTTCGCTAGTGCCTAAGGCTTTGACCGAGTGCCACAAGCCTGGAGCCGTAGTCCGTTCATCGGCCGATATGGCGCTCGAAGAGCAATGCCAACTTATGAAAGAACATTACGGTCGTGGACATTTTATAGTACGTCTGCATACAGGTGACCCTTGTATCTTCGGAGCCATTCAGGAGCAGATGGCTTTCTTCGATCGCGAGGGTATGTCGTACCATATCACTCCGGGCATCAGTTCGTTCTTGGCAGCTGCTGCCGAGTTGCAGAGTCAGTTCACCATACCCGAGCGTTGCCAGACTATAATCCTTACCCGAGGCGAAGGTCGCACACCTATGCCCGAGAAGGAGCAACTGCATCTTTTGGCTCGCAGTCAGAGCACCATGTGCATCTTCCTATCGGCGTCGATTGTAGATGATGTTCAGCGCGAGCTGCTTCAAGAGTATCCCGAAGACACCCCTGTGGCAGCATGCTACCATCTCACCTGGCCCGACCAGAGAATCTATCGCGGCAAGCTTAAAGAATTAGCTAAGATAGTGCACGATAACCACCTGACACTCACCACAATGTTGGTTGTAGGCGAAGCTATCGACAATCGTCAGGGATTGTCCGAATTATACAACAAACAATTCACTCATCTCTTCAGACAAGGCGAAGCATGATTCTGGTATTCGGAGGTACTACAGAGGGGCGTAAGGCAACTGAAGTTCTTGAAGAATCTGGCAGAACTTATTACTACAGCACCAAGACTGGCGAACAGGATGTGGTGCTGCACAATGGCATACGTATCGATGGTGCACTCGATACTGCAGCCATGCTGTCATTCTGCGCCGAGCACCAGATAAAACTGATAGTAGACGCTGCCCACCCGTTTGCCACGCAACTACATCATACCATAGCCGATATAGCATCACAGACAGCTATCCCTGTAGTAAGATACGAGCGCATATATCCTGCATTCGAACCCGACATTACTCTAATTGAAAATTATTCACAGATTGCAACAGATATCCAT
>Ga0247610_10005303_pt1 | contig 13595 bp, 31 predicted proteins | sample 174DNAGHGhighgp2_FD_193483 | JGI IMG/M metagenome (GOLD analysis project Ga0247610, IMG submission 193483) | Sheep rumen microbial communities from Palmerston North, Manawatu-Wanganui, New Zealand - 1742 DNA GHGhigh gp2 | ecosystem: Host-associated > Mammals > Digestive system > Stomach > Rumen...
TGAATACATGGAAGCAGGACATGTTAAAGCAGCTATTTATAGCTCTTATGATGTTGAAGGTGTTAAAGAGACAGTTAGATTTCTTCACAAGAATAGTAAGATTTTATCTGTTTGCTTAGCAAGTGATTATGAAAAATTATATGAAAAATATAGTGATATCATGAATCCTGTTGAGTATAAGAGAGAATTAAAGGAGGAATAGAATATGTTTGAGATTGATGAAATTAGTTTATTAATTTATTTAAATAGAATTAATAGAAAAGATTTAGTAAAAACTTTATGTAAATATACTGGTTGCCATGAAGATGATTATCCAAAGTCTGAACTAGTTAGATTACTTGAAAAAGCAATTAGTGATATTACGAGAAAGTATCATATTCGTGGATTATGGTTTAATTATTTTGAAGTTAAAAGACGTAATATGGTATCAGCTAATTTTAATAATGATGAATATAATGAAATAAATACTTTACAATCTACCTTATTCTATATTCAACCAGATATATTTGATGATGAAGATAAACAAAGATTAAAAGAGTTAAAAAAAGAATATATGGAGGCTTAGATTATGAATATGAAAAAAATGCCAATGACATTGTGTGGTTATGCTATACCAATTAAAGATATTAAAATTAGTAAAAGATATTTAGCTTCTGATGGTTGGAGATGGTATATAGAAGTTGCCGATTATGGATGGGTTATATCTAATGCACCTGGACATGAAACATATACCAAAGACGGTTATAAAAACAACTTAGGTTATGAAAAGAACTTTGAAGAAGCATATCAGTGGTTATTAGAAACATGTAAAAGAAATGACTGGACATTAAAAGAATTACGTTCTTCATCTAAAATAGAGGTAGAAAAAGATGAATAGATTAGAGTTAGGAACAAAAGTTTTATGTAAGGGTTATTTAAAGAAAACTAATATCTATATAACTAATGATAAAGAGGGTCAGGAAGAATTATGTAGGTTAAATAATAAACCTTTTAAAGAAAGTGAAAGTGGTTATCATGATAGCCTAGGCAATGAGGTAGATTGGGAAGAACAAATTAAAGTAAGAGAATTTATTGAAAAAGAATTTACTGGTTTTGTTTGTGGTAAGAAAAAACTTCATACAACTATATATCCTACAGTTGAATATCAATCTTATACCGGTAATGAATATGATGTTGTATATAAAGATACTTATATAGATTGTTATGAAGTATGTGTTGAAAATAAAAATAAGTCCTGGGGTAAAAGATATGTACCTATGGATAAAGTAGAGGTGTTATCAAATGGGAAGAATATTTTATAAACAACCAAATGGATTAATGACTATATTCTCAACTAATAGTGATCGTCCTATTTATTGGAATGTTAATAAGGAAGATTATATTAAGATTAAATTGGAAGAATATAAAGAACAATTAGAACAAGATGCTAAAGAAATCTTTGATGATGAAGATCCTTATTATGTTAAAGATTTTGAAGATATGAAGGATAACACAATATATAATATTAAAAATAAAGAAGAGTTTGAAAAGTATTTAAAAGATATTGGGTATAAAGGTTCAGCTGATGAATTCAGATTATATGATATAAATTATAAACCGTGGGAAGAGGAAGAAGAAATCGAAGATGAAGATGATGAAGATGACGATTTCAAAAACGATCCTTATGATATAAGTTATGCTAGATAAGGAGAAAGAATAATGGATAAAGAAGAAGTTAAAGAATTAATTAAAGAAGAGATTAATGATTATATATTTCGATGTGATAAAGAATTTTATATTAAAGGTTTTCTAGATGCTTTATGTAAAACTCATGAAATAACTTGGGATGAAAGATATGAAATTGAGGAGGTACTAAAACATGAATAAAGACGTAGAAATGTTAAAAGGTAGATTAGGACATATAAATAAAACACCATTAGAAGAAGCATTAGAAATGTTAGAAAATATAAGTAAAGAAGAAATAGTTGTTAGAGATAGAAGTACTGTTTATATGAACCCAAATGATAATGGTAAAGGTGCTTTTACACATTTAACAACTGTTGGTGTTAATTTTAAAGGTGCAATAGAAACTATAAGAGAATCCTTAATCAATGCACAAGAAAACAATAAACTTCTTATAGCAAAGAAAGAAGGTTTCTTCGATGGTTATAGTATGTGGAGAAATGATGAATTTGTAATTGATTATGATACTATAAGAAATGAATATTGTTTAAGAAGTATTACTAATGGATATACGTTAGGTAAGACAAGATTCTATGAAAGTGATTATAAGAAAACCTGGTGGTTGAAAGAGGATAAGAGTGAGTAATTATGAAAAAATTAAAAAGAATTTTATGGAATAAGTTTAAAATAAAAGTAAAGAAATTTAAACTTGGACTATTTTTACACACATATTATGTTTTATATATTTATACTCCTATTGGTAATAAAATGCTTTATACTAATAAATTATATACTAAGGCAGATATAATAAGTTTTATAAGTAATAATGGTGAATAGAATATGAGTGAATTTTTAAAAACTAAATTTAATCCTAAAATATTAGATAAACAAGAAAAGAAAATTGAAACTTATATAGTATACGTTAATAGATGTAGAATTGAAATTACTATTGATGAAACCACTTATTCTTTAACTGTATATTATGTTGATTTTAATATTACTTATTCATATAGATGGAGACCATTTAGTTCAGATAAAACTTTTAAAGAGTTTATAGGCCAACCAGAAGATATCCATTATTTTTTAAATAAGTTAGGTATTGAAAAAGATGAATTCAATTTATCTAAAAGTAAAAGAGAATTATATAGTTACAGCCTTCGTAATTTCCATTATGGTTTATCTAAAAATGAAAGAACAGAATGGTTATCTAGAATAAATGAATTAGATGAAGAAACATTATTTTATGAAGGAAATGGAGATATTAATTTCTGGGCTTATACCGAAGGTGGCAGTTATATAGATACATCTGACATGAATTGTAAGGTTTGTGATTATTCATATGAAAATTTAATTATCATAAATGGACTTATAAAAGTAATGGAACAAATTAAAAAAGAAGTAAAAGATAGAAAGTAGAAGTGAGTAATATGGAAAGATGTTATAATTGTGTTCATTATTTTACAAGAGATATTTGTTGTTTCTGTAATATAGATAATAGAGAAATTCCACATCCATTTTTTATGGGTGGAAGCAAAAAGTGTGAATGCTATGAAAAGATAACCAAAGATAAATCAAAGTTTAAATATCCTACTAAAAAGGATAAGAGTGAATAATAATGGTAAATAATTTTATAGATGTAATTCCTTATTGTAATAGAGAAACACTTCGAAAAGTTGAACGTTATATGAGAAAACATAAATGTTCATTTGTTGAAGCTTATAATAAGTTATTTAATACTAATTATAAATATACTTACGAAGAGAAGTTAAAATGGTTATCATTAGATACTTCACTAGTAAATAATAGATAAGGAGGATTAATATGATAGAAGTTGTATATATACCTGTTGGTACTAATACTGGAGAATATAGAGATGAGTTAGTAAATAAATTAAATGATGGTTATAGTGTTATTAGAGCTGATTCATATAATCAAGGTCTTATATATATTATAGAAAAGAAAGATAATAAATTAAGTGAAGAGGAACTTAATTATAGAATCGAGCAAAAAGCTATTCAAACTGAAATGTTAAAAGAAATAGTTAAACGTGATAGATTGTTAAAAAACTATAAAGACAAAATTTCTCATTTGAGAGAACAAGACCGTATGCTTGGCACCTATACTGTTGGCATACAATTTGATGATTTAAATAACGAAACAGAAGAATTACTTTCAAGTGAAGTTTGGTTAGATAAATATAAAGAGGAAGAATAATTAGGACTTAATTATAAAGTCCTTTTTTATTTTTGTAAAAAAAAAAGTATTAAAAAACATTAAAAACTATTAAACAGCATTGTATAATTAATAAAGAATATAAAGAGGTGATCATATATGTTTGGAAATTGGACTAGATGGGATAAAGATAGTTTAAAGAAAATTGTAAAGACAGCATTATATGTTGATGAGGAAGAAATTGTATCTTTAAATTGTGAAGATGAATATTATGGGGATATGGTAGAAATGTGTCACTATATTAACTCCTTAGGTATTCATTGTGCAATAGATAGAGATAGAGATTCAATTTCATGTTCTACAATGCCTATTAAACAAAAACCTTATCCTTTATATCCTGAACAAGATTATTATGATAGAATATTTAATATAAATGTTACTGTTAATTAATGGAGGAATATATTATGAAAAAGTTTAATATAAATAATACTGTTAAAGTTAAGTTATCTATTACAGGTGCTAAAGTTATAAATATGAAGAATTCCGAGTATAATAAATTTTTTGAAGATAAGGGAATAAAGGATATTAAAAAATTAAAAGAGGATTATGAAGCAGGCGATATTTACGAAAACCAATTATGGGTAATCATGAATGAGTTTGGACCTGGTTTCTTAGTAGGAGGTCAAGCACCTTTTATAAATAATGAAATTTATTTTAATGATAAAAATTTAAAAGACGTGGAGGAATAGATTATGGGATTTCCTGAAATATTTAAAGAATTACAAGAAAAAGATAAAAAGATATCAGAGTTACAAGACTTTATAGGTATCATTATTCGTCATATCAGTTATGAACCTCATACTAATGATAAGATGGGTTATTTATACTTTAATGGAAATAAAAATGCAAAGCGTTCTCACTTAATTGATAATGAAGAAGAAGTTATTAAAAAGTTTTTATAGGAGAAATAGCTTATGAATGAAAAAGAAAAGTTATCAGTAACTATACTAGCAGATATTGTATTATCTTTTGTTGTAATGTTTGCAATAGCAGGTATGATGTATTTAATAGGTAATGTTATAATTGGTTGGTCTTGGATGACCTTTGATCTATGTGTTAGTTTATCAGGAGGACTGATAGTACTTATAGGTACAATAATTCTTATTATATTTGATTGGAAGGAAGATGATCATTAATGGATGATAAAACAATAATAAGAATATTTCAAATAATAATCGATAATATTGGTCCAGATAAATTTGATGTATTTGAAAAAATAGAAATATACAAATTAACTAATGGTGAATTATTTGATTGTGAAGAAGTATTACAGATGTTAGATATACAAAGAAAAATTAAAGAGATGGATGGTAAGTAAAAGAAATGAAAAAAGTTGTAGCTTATATTATTTTAGGAGTTGTAGTAGCTGGTTTAGTTGCATTGAATATATGGTTTAGTACTTATTGTTATAACTTAAATTATACTTTATACTTAAATGAATTTAATGCTCAAATAAGTCAATTTGGATATTATAAGGAAGATATACACTTACTTAATCAGATAAATGAATATAACAAATTTATTGGTTTATTAATTGTTAATATTATAAATTATATGCTTATAATCATTGGAATAGGTATTTCAGTATATGTTATTGAAGATGTATTTTGGTGGTAAATAAAGGTTATAGAGGTGACTAATATGAAAAGAACAATTAAGATTAAAGATATTGAACATATTTCAACTGTAAATAAAATTTGTAAACAACCTCAAAATAGAGTTAAAGATAAAAAAATTTGTTATGATTGTCCTTTATTTTTAGGTTTTGCTTGTTATGCAAATATAATGTATTTAATAGACCAGGAAATAGAGGTAGGAGAGGAATAATTATGGAAGTTAAACCAATTACATTAGAAGATATGTTAGATATTTGTCATATTAATTATGATGGAGTAGCAGAAGCAGTTACTAGAATAGCTAACGAAAGTAAATGCTTAGTAGAATTTTATAAAAAATTTCATGAATATTTTTCAGAACATGGTTTAGGTGGAGATTCCTGTTGGGAATTATGTGAATCATACTTAGGTCTTATTTTAACTGGACCTTATTCTTGTTAGGAAGATAAATAAAGGAAGTATTAACTTCCTTTTTATTTTTGTTTAAAAAGTATTAAAAAATATTAAAATATAATAAAGATTTATTGTATATAATATAAAATAATAAAATAGGAGGATTAATTATTATGGGATTAATAGCAGGATATAAGTACTTAAAAGAGTTAAAGTTAGGAGATAAGTTTTGTTTAAAAGGTAGTAATAAGATTAGAACATTCATTAAATATGAAGCTAGTAATTATGATTATAGAGAAAATAGTTGGCATGATTCTCATTATGATTATGATGAAGCATCTTGTGACGTTTTAATTTATACTGAAGAAGACAAAAAACCTATTAAGGCTAGAATGGAAGATTCTTGTTTAAAGTATGGTTGGGGTAGAAGTCATGATAAAGAAAAGTTTCATGAGTTAGCTGGAGAATATGTTGTCAAAGATGCATTATTTGATACACATATTACTTGGGATTGTCCTCATATAGAATTTAAAATGGATGTACCTAATGAGTATAAAGTGTTATTAAATAATCATATAGTTCATTTAAAAACTCTTTATAATTATGGACATCAATGTAAAGAGATTTATTTATATGATACTTCAGGTAACAGACTTTGTCATTTAGAAAGTAAGTTTCCTTTAGAATATGAATTTTTCAATAATTTGAAATTGGAGGTATTTACAACAAATGGAAAATAAAACATTATGGGATATATTAAAAGAATATGTTCCTCAAAAACAAAATGAATTAAAGTATAAACGTATTGTAGATAATATCAAATATATAGATGAGGTACTTGATTCGAAAGATAATAAACATCAAGAGTTTAAGAATCAATTTTTCTCTTATACTATTGTAGATACAGGTCCTAAAAATTACCCTAAAACAGATACTAGAATTGTTATAGAATGTTTAGGTTTATATTCTTCGAACATAAACTTTCATGATATTGAACAACATATAAATATAACAGAGGATGAATTCTTAGAAATATTTAATGAGGATGAGTTGTATTATATTCGTCAATTATTTGGTGTAAGTATTCAATCATCTGAAGATATATATGAAGTCTTATTAGATAAGATTCAAGATTATTATATAACTTTATTAAAAAAGCAGTATAATAAAACACCTAGAGATATTTATAATAAGAAGTATTGTTAGGAGAAATAGTATATGAGATATGAATTAAGTATAACTGATAAACAATTAATTTGTAAATTATATGCTGAACATTTTAAAAAAGATGATGAACAAGTTGGTAAATTAATTGTTGATTATAAAACAGAGAAAGTTCAATATTATTATACTATTAATGGTGGAGAAACTTGTTCTGACACTAAAGAAAAAGTTGATTTAACAATCTCATCTTGGTATGTAAATGAAGCATATCAAAATAGAGGTTACGGAAAAGAAATGTTAAAGAAAGTATTTAATAGTATTGATAAAGATACTATTAATGAAATCAAATATATTTGGAATGGTGTTAATGAATATGTTGGTTGGTGGTTAACTAGAATGGGTGCTGTAAATGATTGTCCTATATCATTTTTAAAGAATTCAGAAAAGGATAGTTGGGAATGTCATTTATATACTTTAAATAAAGATACTTTCCTAGATTATTTAGAGTGGGAGGATTAATAGGATGAAGAGAACTTTATATTTTTATAGATATACAACTAATCCTGGAGCAATAGAAAAATATGGAAGTAACTTCCTTGTTTTTAAAGATCCAATATTAGAGGAATGTGATAATGAATATATACTTGAGTGTTATGGACATATAAGAAAAGCTATTGTAAATAATCCTGAAGAATTATGGAATGAATCTACTAATAATCATATTAATTATACTTGGTTTTGTTCAAAGAATAATAAGAAGTTAAGGAATAAATTTAAAAAATTAGTTAGAGATAGATTAACTCAATATGAAAATAAAATTTCAGAAGAGTTAAAATATATAAAAAACTTAATTGATGATATTGAGGAGGAGTAAAATATGGATAAGTTAAAACCTTTAAAAACCTTTAAACAGTTACAACCATTATATTATGATGACGATTATATGGTAACTAGAGAGAAATTAGATTATTGTGAATTATTTTCAAGATCCGGAACTTTATGGGATGCTTATTATTTAGAAGATTATAATAAATATTATAATGATGAAGTCATGGAAGATTATAAAGATTATGGCTATGATGAGAAACCAACTTACATATTAGTTAGAAGAAATAAGCATACATGGATTGTATTTGATTATGAAGATGAATTAATTAATAAAGATAAATATAGTAATGGCGTGAATGTATTTGTGGAGGTAAAATAATATGAAAATGTTATTATATTGCACAAAATCAAAGCCTTATTTAATTCATGAAAGTGGTTGTTATGATTCTGACGATATGTGTTGCGATTATAATTGTTTTAGTGTAGTAGATAGACAAGAATTATATAATCAAGATATTTCTTTAAATGAAACTTATAATGGTAAAATCGTAGGTGAATGTGATTTTGAGGTTGAGGAAATAAAAAAAGTTAATTATGATTGTATGTTGTTTACAAATACACTTGATACTAAAAAACTAATAACTGAGAGTTGTATTGATTATTTTGAATTAGAAGAATACTTAAAACCTAATTGGGATAAAGAAGATGATTTACAAAATCTTGATACAGTTGGTTATGCAATCCATATTAGTAACTTAAATATTTTTTATACTCCAAAAGAGTTAAGTGATTACTATTCAATAATAGATATGGGTGGAGGTATGTTAGGAACTAAACCTTTAACAAAAGCGCCTCAAAATATGATGCATATTAGTATTAATCTTTGGGAATATTGTTTTTATAATCCTAATGACATAAATATTTTAATCTCAATTAACCCTGAATGGTTATGTAAGATTTTAAATGGAGAAAAGACTATTGAGGTAAGAAAGAAAGTTTTAAGGAGAATGATATAATATGGCAACAACATCAAGTTTAGATCCAAATCAAAAAATTTATATTGATGAAGAAGGTAGAACTGAATTATTCGATAAAATACTAAGTGGTGAATATACTGAAAAATATGCTTTTAACATTGAATGTTTAGAAAGATATTGTTTAGGTAAAACTTATTTACCAGACTACGCTTATTCTCATATTAGAAGTTTATTAAAGAAAGAATTTAAACAATATAAATTAGATAAAGGTATTAAAGAATAAAACCGTTTAATTACGGTTTTTTTTTGAGAAGATTATTAAAAAGTATTAAAATATAATAAAATAACTTGTATAATTATATGAAATAAATAGTGAGGTGACTACTATATATGAAAAAGAAAAAAATTCCTTTTGGTTGGTATTTAAATAATAATTCAGAATTAGTAGAAGTTAGTGCTGAAGATTTTTTAAAAGAACTAAAAAGAATAAAAGAAGAATTAAAAGAAAAAGGAATTGAAGAAAAATATATAACTTTAGATAGTTATAATTTAATTAAGGAGGAAAACTAATGAGAGAAATATTTAGAGGAGATTTAGTTAATGTTCAAAAAGCATTATCTTATTTAGCATATACACATCGTTTTGATGAGACTTTTATACAACCTTTTATTAATAAATATAAAGATAAAAATATTTATACTTATCGTTGTTATATTAACGATAAAGGTAATTTTGTATTAGAACGAAATTCATTTAAATATTATTTAAAAGATGAAGTTTTTAAAGGTATGGTTGAACGTCAAAAAGAGTATATGAACTGGGATGGAAAAGCAGTTATACCTAATTTTGTGGTTAATTCAACTACAGATCGTCCTAGGAGAGTTGATAAACGTAAACTAGCTAGACATAGATATAAAACTTTATTAGAAAGAGTTAATAATCAAAGATATAATTCAATTCAAAATAATATTGAAAACATTTATATTAAAAATGAAAAAATAATTATTAAGAGTTATAAAGAAATTTATTACATTTGTAATACTAAAATTAGAAGAGTTGATTTATCTAAAATAGATACTGAGTTTAAAACTTGGATTGCTCATATGCTTATAAATCCCTTTGAAATGGGATCAAGTAAAATAAATAACTTTAATTATATAACAAATGATATTTATACAGAGCTTTGTAAAAAGGATGCTTTAATGAATTATCAAAATAATCCTTTATATGATTGGGATGAGAGAGAAGGTAATTCTTATAAAAGGTTTATGCCTTTAACTAAAAATCAAATACAAGATTATAAAGATACTATTGCTTCTTATTTTCCATTATTACATTATGTTAACTTCTTAATTAATAATAACGTTTTAAACTCATTTACGCAAGAATCTGAATTACCAAGTTATTTAAAAAAGAAAATTGCTACTAATTATGAGATTCCATGTTTACGTAGAGATGATTTATATTTTATTGTAAAAGCTGAGAATCCTGTTCTTAATATGAGTGATAATCATAACATATTAGATTCTTATAGTTTATGTAAAACTTTAAAATTACAAGATGTTAATATTATTAAAAAGTTTATAGATAGTAGGGTAGGTTTAAATGATTTTACTATTAAAGAAGTTAAGTTATATTATAGGTATTTAAAAGCTTATTATGAAGGTAAAGTAAAAAATATTGAATTATTATTATTTACTAGATTAACTGAAGGAAGTAAACCTTATGTAGAAGTTCCAAAAAATATGACAGTTCAACCAATTAATAGCTTATCAATTGAGTATCAAGTTAGAGATTCATTACAAATGTTTTATAAAGCAATGATGCTTAGACGTTATGTTAAAGATAAACCTTTTAAAAAATTAGATATGACTTATTTAATTAAGAATAGTTTAAAAGATATACATGATACATTAGCTCAAATATCTAGAGATGATATAGCAGTTTTAAATTATAAGAATTTTGATGAAGTTAATGATTATGAAAAGTATGAAAAGGAAGTTGGAGATCAAAAATTCTTAATGCCTCGTAATAGTTGTGAATTAATTAGATTAGCTGATATAATGAGAAATTGTGTTGCATCTTACCAAGATAATATTATGAGAAAATCAAGTATTATTGTATATGGAACTAGTAGTGATGAAATCATTAATTATATAAGAGAAGGCGAAGGAAATTTAACTGATTTAACTAATAAATTAGAAGCAAATCAAATTCCAAGTCCAGCTTGTATTGAATTAGGTGAAAGAGCAAACTATTCATGGGATTATCGTGTAGATGAAACTACAGAGAAAACAAAAGAATTAAAAGTTATTCAATGTTATGGTAGACATAATAGAAAGTTAAGTACTTTAAATAACACTTTAGCAACTGCTTGTTCTACATATTTCAATGATGTTAAAGCTAAACCAATTTCAAATATATAAGAGGTGAATAAAATGATATTAAATGGAATAAATGGTAAAGATGGTAAAGTAATAACTTTCCCTAAAGGTATTAGTATACCTGATAATATCAATACGGAAAACGATTCAAATTTTTATTTTATAATAATGCAAGCAATAACTGAAGCTTGGGAAGATGATGTTAAACAACTTCAAACTAAAATTCAAGATTTAACTTTATTGCGAGGAGATAGAAAATAATGAAAACTGTTTTAAAACCTGGAAAATATTCATTTAGACATACTTGCAGTAATTGTAAATGTTTATATGCGTTTACAAAGAAAGATTGTAATTTAGTTGGTGTTGGTGCATTAGCAAATATTACAGAAACTAGATTTAGTGTAACTTGTCCTGAATGTGGTAAAAAGGATTTTGTATTATTAGAAAAGAAAGTAGATTAGAGGTGTTAATGTGTCTGATATTGAAGATGATTTAGAAGGACTTAGAGCAAAATATGCTAAGCGTTTAGATATTTTTAAACAATATGCTGAAGCACATAATGTTCTAAATATAAAAAGACGTGAAGATTTTATTTTACTTTGTTTAAGAGATATTGAGATTCAACATAATGCTCTTAAACGTAAAAATAATAAAGGTGTAATTGATTTTGAATACTTAGATAAATTAGATAGACTCAAAAACTTTTTTGCTGATGTAGTTCTTAGTATGGCTGCAGATTTAAAATGTTTAGATTATGTTGATTTTTGTATAAGTGATGAAAATCGTCAACAAATAATTTATGAAAAAAATATTATAAATAAAATTGAACAAAATAATATTATAACAAATTTAGATCAACCTGTACCTTGTATAACTTCTAAAATGAATACTTTACCAAATTATGTAAAAGATAATGTTATTATACTTTCTAACTGTAATAAGATTTTTGATGAATTTAAAAAGGATGATGAATTAAATGTATATTGGGCTCATATGAATTTAATGCAAACTTTAATATATAATATTGATTCATATGTTTTTAATAAAATAATTAATTATTGTAATCAAAAAGAACCAGATGCGGCTTGGAACAGATCTTTACCTCCAATGATGGAAGGTTTACCTCCTATATCTATTAAAGAACATTATTTAGAATTAAGTGTTGTAATAACTGAAGTTGATATGAAAATTTATGAAGAAACAGTTAAATATGTTTCTAATTATATATTAACTGATACTAAAGATAGTATAATTTTACAGATGTTAGATGATTTCGAACCAAATCGATCTTCTAGTTTAGGTTGTGCTTTAAATGCTGGTAAATATCGAAATAAAGATGTTTGTGTATTAGCTCAAATGAAAGAAAATCAAATAATCTTAGGAAGTCATTATAGTACAAAAAATTGTTGTAATAGTGATGTAGTATTTCAATTTGAACATATCTTTAGATTACCTGATATAGATGATTTAGACAAACCTCTTTATATGGATGCTACAGTTGAAGTATTAACAAACAATTTAAAGGTAATTAAAATAATAGAATAAAGTTAGATTAAGGTTATATAATAACCTTTTTCTTTTATGCTAAATTAAATATATTTAATGAAGGAGATAATCTAAATATGAATGAAATATTAGAAAATAACAAAGCTGTAACTGACTGTACTTGAGCAGATACTTGTGTAAATGCTCAAACTACTCCATTAATTAGAAGAAATTTTAAAAATGAATTTGAATATTGTGTTCCTAATGCTGATAAAAATAATAAAATTTTTAATATAAAAGATAGAGAACTTGATCTTACTACTTTATATGATAAGTACCCTGAAACTAAAAAATTAGTTGTATATTATCCTCAATTAACTCAAGCTTTTAAAGAACAATTAGATGAGGCTCAAGAAGAACGATTTCGAAAATTAATTGGAAGAAAAATTAAAATTGTTGATTTAGAACAAGAACCTGAAAATAGTCCTTATTTCGGAAAAGTAGGAGAAATTCAAGATGTTCAAGTAGATCCTTTTGGAGATGTTGTTTTATATGGTACTTGAGGTGGAATCGGAATTTATCCAAAATATGATTCTTTTGTTTATGTTAATGATGAAGCATTACAAGAAGATGAATTAGACGAAAACGTTAATTTAAATGAAGCTTATGAAGATTGAAAATTAGAAGTATGAATTAATGGTAATCCTAGAAATATGAGCAGAATGAGTTCTGATACAATGCATGAATATGCTTCAGCAGCATATTATAAAGCAGGTCAAGCAATACGTGCACAAGATTGAAATCGTGCTCATAGATGTATTTCTATTCTATGTGATTTAAGAAATAATGCAGAT
>Ga0247610_10005304_pt1 | contig 13589 bp, 7 predicted proteins | sample 174DNAGHGhighgp2_FD_193483 | JGI IMG/M metagenome (GOLD analysis project Ga0247610, IMG submission 193483) | Sheep rumen microbial communities from Palmerston North, Manawatu-Wanganui, New Zealand - 1742 DNA GHGhigh gp2 | ecosystem: Host-associated > Mammals > Digestive system > Stomach > Rumen ...
AGTTGATTTCAATAATCCAGCATTATGGGCTAAAGGTGGCGAAGCTTGCTGTGCTACTGTTGCTTTATTTGGATTATTAGTTATTGGAGTTTTATCTCACTATGATGTTAAAGGTTCTGTTATTATTGGAATTTTAGCAGCAACAATTTTAGCTATTCCACTAGGAGTTGCAAATATTGATATATTAAAAGGATCTGTTCCAGGTATTAGCTGGAAGTTCTGGGAAAATATTGGTAACTTCTTCACTAGTAAAGATACTGTATTTTTATCTTTATTCAAAGGTGGATTTAAATTACCAGAAGGATCTATATTAACATCAATTATGTTAATCATTACATTCTCAATGATTGATATGTTTGATACTATGGGTACTGTTGTTGGATGTTGTTCTAATGCAAAACTATTAGATGAAGATGGAAAACCAATTAATTATGGAAAGATGATGTATGCTGATAGTATTGCTACTATTGCTGGTTCTTTAGCAGGTACTAGTACAGTTACTACATTTGTAGAAAGTGGTACTGGTGTTAGTGCTGGTGGTAAAACTGGTTTAACAGCTTTAACTACTGCTATATTATTCTTACTATCAATATTCTTACTTCCAGTATTTGCATTTATTCCAACTGCTGCTGCAGCAAGTGCATTAATTTATGTTGGTGTACTTATGATGGCAAATGTATTTAATGTAGATTTCACAAATGTTAAAAATTCAATACCTGCATTTATTACTATAATTGGAATGCCACTAACATATTCAATTACAAAAGGTATAGGAATGGGTATTGTTTCATTTGTAGCTTTAGATTTAGTAATCTATCTTGCAGATTATATTAATTACAAAGCTGGTAAAACTAAAGTTAAACCTCAAACAGAAATAACTTTAGTAACATTAATAGTATTTATATTATTCTTAATTTACTTCTTAGTTCCAACAGTACTTTAAGAATTAATTAAATCATTAAAAAAGAGAAAAGTTTAACTTTTCTCTTTTTAATTTGTCTTAATCATAGCTTGTCTAAATTGTTTAACTAAATCAATATCACTAGCTTGATTATCAGGATCATCAATATACCAATTATAAATCTTTTCATTTGTATCATATGTACTAGCCATTGTTGCAAATCTAGGATTAATATTCGATGAAGCCAAATAATCATGAAAACGATGTCTATTTAATAAACCATAGAAATATGATAATTCATAATCTTGAACTTTTTCCTCATAAGGAACTCCAAGTAATCCTTCTAAGAACCACGCAAGAGTACCAGTTCTATCTGTTCCAATTGCACAATGGAAATAGACATGTTTTCCTGCTACTACATCTTGCATTACTAGTGTTATTGCATCTCTAAAGTTTGCTTTATCAGTAGTAGTATTATCAAAATTATAATTAAGAATTGCTTTATATTTGTATGTTCCAACTTGAGGTTCACTATTAGCTCCTCTTAGATCAAATTCCTCATCTATTCCTAATTTAGAAAGTGAAGTTACATCACTAGAACTACTTAATTTAGAACCTCTAAATAGAATACCGTAATTTAATGTTCCTGAATGTGTTCCTTGGTCATCAGTATAAGTAGCACTCATACCACCCAAATCACGAACATTACGAACTGATGAATAAATATTTCTACGATTTCCATTTGCTTTAACAAGTCCATATACATTAGAGTCACTATCAAGTTCCCAATAATATGTCTCACCAGGAATCATATTATAAATAACTCCTGTATCAGAAGTAGTATAACTTACAAGGGTACCTTTATTAGTTCCGTTTGCAGTATATACTTTAACAGATTCATTCATACCTGTATCATAACCTAATGGTTGATCACAAAGTGTTTTACCTGAAGCAGGTGCTGGACAACTTTGATAATCTGGTGCTGTACAAGCAGAACAATTATAATTGTTAAAATTATTATCCATATTTGTTTGAAATGTAGAATTATCATTCTTCCATGTACCAATATTATTATAATATGTACTCATAACATCATTAGTCATATTGAAATTAACAATATTATTATTTGAATTATAGGTCCATTTAGCATAATATGTTGTAGAACCTACTGTGCCTGGAATATCTACAGGGAAAACTACTGGTGTAGTTTCTGCATTTTCATCTTCATACCACCCATCAAAAGTATATACACCTTTTGTTGGAGTTGGTAAATTAGTTTCTATGATAGAGGTGTTAAGATTAAAATCTTTATAACTTTCACTAATCTCTCCACCCCTAGCATTTAAATTAATTCTATATTTTTGAGGTGCTTCTGTTAAATAAGCAACATCGTACGCAACAGAGTTAATTGTTTCTCTTGTATGAGTAATAACTGTATTACTATCATGAGTAACTAATGATTCATCATTGATAGCTTTACTACCTGTATTAGATGTATCTCTACCTTTAAAGATACCATCATATACTGTAACAGTTTTTCCAGATGCAATTTCTAAACCATAATTATATCCTTGCAATACAATGCTAGTAGTATCAATTGAAGTATCTTCTACACCAATTGTCATTGTACCACTATTCTTAACAGCAGCATTACTCTTACTAATAATAGTTCCTCCTGTTATAATAACAGTTCCAGAAGCATTTGTTAAAGCAGATCTACCATTTTGACTACCTGTTTGAGAATTATTTTCTAAATACGCAGTACCACTAATTCTTGTAGTTGAACCCTCATTATATATAGCTTGTCCTTTAACTGTGTTACTTCCTACAATTCTTCCACCAGATACATTTAAGACTGATGAAGTACCTTTAGCATTTATTACTGCTGCTCTAGAATTACAAGAAAACTCTCCACCCGTTATATTAACAGTTCCTCCAGATATTTCAATAACTTTTTTCTCTGTTTCAGTTGTATTATCATAAACAAATGAACCACCAGAAATATTTAAAACTGAATTATATTTATTTTCAATAATATAACCAGATGTACTTCTTATTGTACCATTTATTATATCTAGCTTTCCGTTATTTACGAATATCGAATTCTTTTGACTATTGTTAGTAGAAATAATATGATCACCAATATCTAATTCAACCCATTTAGTATTTGGAATTGTTGTACTTTCATTTACTTCTATATCTTGTATTATTCTAATTGTTGTTTTTGCTCCCGTTGTAGGAACAGCAGCAACAGCATCTTGAAGAGATTCATAACCCTCACTGCCTATCATAGCTACAATATTACCTTCACTCCACTTAGCAATAAATGTTTCATCATTATTAATTATGGTTTCTTCAGTTACTTCTGTACTAAATGTATCATCAGTAAACCATCCTTCTAATGTATGATCAGTTAATGTTACTTCTGGAAGTGCTCCAACAGGTTTACCATGTCCTACATCTTTTGTAATTGTTGCTGGAGTTGCTCCATTAGTATTAAATGTAACAGTATGTTTTTCTAAATACATTGCATGATATGTTACATCACTATTTATTACTTCAGTACCATCAATTTTAACATTATTGGTGTCATACCATCCATCAAATATATAATTTGTAAATTCTGCAGTTGGTAATGAAGTTAATGTTTCACCATGTAAAACTTCTACAGTATTTGGTGAAATTGATAATGTTCCAAAACCAGCATCAAAAGTTACCGTATGTATTTCTTTATATTGAGCATGGAATGTCTTATCAGAATTTATAACTTCTGTTTCATCAATTTTTCTTCCATTACTTGCTTCAGTATACCATCCTTCAAAATGATGTCCTGTTTTATTAGCAATTGGAAGTTCACCAACAGCTTGTCCTTTTGGAACTTCTTTACTTGTAAATGAAGCAGTTCCACCATGAGCATCAAATGTTACTTTTTTGTTTTCTTCAGAATCTATATCTAATTTTATATAAATATTAGAAAGTGTACCAAGGAAGTAACGACCTGCATTTGATTCTTCACCAGTTGCAGTTAAATCTGTTTCATCTGAATAAGCTCCAAACCAAGTTGTTAAATTAAATCTTTTAGCATAGTTACTTGTATTAAATATTTCTTCCCAATCAGATCCATCTTGTGAATAATATAATGTTCCTGATATTCTAGCAATTTTAATTTGTGTTCCTTGAGTATATGTTATATTACGTTGGAAAGAATTATTATTACCAGAACCAAATCTACCAGTAAATTCAGTTCTATTACCATTTTTTCTAATTGTAAATCCTGGATAATTCTCAGATTGATTATCTACTTTAGCATTAACAAATGTTGATTGAGACTCAACCAAAGTATCATTAGTAACATAATTATCCATTGTAAATCCTAATTCAAAATCTTTTTCATAATTATCGTTACTAAATAATGCAATCTTAGTATCAATATATTTAACATTAGTATAATCGATATCAAATCCACTTGGATTAATTGTACTAATACATCCTTGTTCTGAACTACTAGTAATATTTCCAACATTATTTTTATTTCCGTTAAATGTACAAGAACCAGGAATATAGAATACTGTTTCTAATGGTTCTTCTACTTCTTCCCATTTAGCATATAATGTCATATCTCCTGTTACTGGTGTACTAGAAGTTATTTCAACTGTGTAATCTTGATTGAACCATCCTTCAAATGTATATCCATCTTTAGTTGGTACTGGAAGTGATCCAATAACTTGATTTTCATATCTTTCAATACTATCAAATTCAGTTCCACCATTAGAATTAAATGTTATTGTATATTTAACCTTTTCTTGATATCCTTCAAGACAATTATAAGGTATTTCAATTACTGGACGAACAGTATTTACACTATCATTTGTAGTAGTTGCTACATTTCTAGTTTGTGTATGCATTCTATATAGTTTAGAATTATATGTTTCTACCCAAATTCCTGCTCTTCCTAAATTACTAGATTGATATCTACTATGTTCCATAAAGAATTGACATGAATCTAAGTATCCATTTGCTTTACCTACAGCGTCTAGTGCAGCTCCTACTCCACATGCTACATCTAAATCATCAACAGATGGGAATCTTGAAACTTTTCCATTAAATGTTTTTAAGTTTTCATTAGCCCACATTGATGAGTCAGGTAAACTATTTGGAGCATCTGTATATAAATAAGCTGTGCCTGTCTTATCATCTAATAACTTATTACCATTTTCATCAAGACTTGTATAGTAAACTAATACTGCGTTATCAGTTGTACTTCCGTCTTTATATTCACGAACGAAGTAGAATCTTTCATAAGTTCCATTACCAATTACATCACAATCATAAGCATCTCCTGGCAATGGACTATTATCTCCTGGATATGTACCATAAGTAATTGTTCCACCAGAAGCATAAGCTGGTGTATTTCTACAATATCCATTAGATTGACATTCTTCAGTATGAAGTGGATCTCCTATTGTTGCTTTCTTACATACAATTGGTGCCCAATGAGCATAGTATGTAACAGTTCCAGTAACAATAGTATCTTTAGTTATCTTAGTATTACCATCTTCTGTATACCAACCAAGGAAATTGTAATTTTCTCTAGTAGTTGTTGGTAATGTTCCAATTGCTTCATTTGCATTTCTAGTTATACTATCAACACTAGAACCACCTTGAGAATCAAACGATACTGTATATCCACTAATTTCATATTCAGGTCCTATTGTTGTATTTGTTTCTAAACTAAATGTTAATGGATTATTAGTATTATTATTAGACCATTTTGTAAATGTATATCCATCTCTATCTTTAGCTGTTAATGTAATACTTGTTCCATAATAGTAATTTCCACTAGGTGTTATTGTATCTACATATTCACTGTTGTTAATTGTTAATGTTCTTTGTTGTCTTGTATATAAATATGTTACAACAGTACTTCCATCACCATTTATATTTACTGTTTGCTCTTCAGGACTATTAAATCCTTCTAATTCATAAACAGTTGGTGTAACACTTGTATCTGTTGTTCCTGTTGCATTTATCTCTTCATATACTGAATAAGTTGTTCCATCTAAGTTCATTGTCTTATGTAACACTTTATACTTTGTATTTGTATTTGCTACATATATTGGTTCTACTGCAGTATTTGTTCTAATATTAAATGTTAATGTAGTACTTACTTCACCTGTTGACCATCTATTAAATGTATATCCAACTCTTTCTTTAGCTGTTAGTGTTATTACTGTATCATAATAATAACTTCCACTTGGTGTCTCTGTTTCTACATAATTACTATTATTTATTGTTAATGTTCTTTGCTGTCTTGTATATAGATAAGTTACAACTGTACTATTATCACCTTCTATATTTACTGTTTGTTCTTCAGGACTATTAAATCCTTCTAATTCATAAACAGTTGGTGTAACACTTGTATCTGTTGTTCCTGTTTCATTTATTTCTTCATATACTGAATAATTTGTTCCATCTAGATCCATTGTCTTATGTAATACTTTATACTTAGTATTTGTATTAGCACTATATTCTGGACCTATTGTAGTATTATCTTTTAATTTAAATGTAATAGTTTTATCTGTTAAATTATTAGACCACTTTGTAAATGTATAACCTGTTCTATCTTTAGCAGTTAAAGTTACTTCTGTTTCATAATAATAACTACCACTAGATATATTACTATTTACATAATTTGTATTTGTAATTGTTAAATTATATTTATTTCTTTCATATAAATATGTTACTTCTGAACTTTCATCTCCAGCTATTGTTATAGTTTGCTCTTCTGGAGAAGTAAATCCTTCATATACTTTAACTTGAGGAGTTACATTTGTATCAGTAGCACCTTCTAATACTTCTCTTTCTTTTTCTACATATTCTCCATTCATATCCATTTGTTTATGAATAACAGTATATTTTGTATTAGTATTAGTTGAAAAATGAGCATTAAATACTTTATCACCAGTACTTCCTTTATTAATAGTCATACTAGTTCTTAATGTATCATCTTCACCTTCAGTCCATCCTGCAAATGTATATCCTGCTTTAGTAGGATTATTTAATGTTATTTCATCTTCAATTGTATATTTAGTAACATTATTAGCTTTTCCACCATCTAAGTTATATGAAATATTATATTCAATAATTGAATATGATGCTTTTAAAGATGTTTCTTCAGTAATAGTAGTATTTTCATCTACTATATTTCCATCTTTATCAACCCAACCATTAAATGTATATCCTGCTTTACTTGGTGTTGGTAATAATCCAACTTTATCTCCATATTTAATATCTTTAGTTAATATATCTTCTCCATTATCACTATCTATTTCAATATTAAATATATCAAATGTTCCTACTACTTCTATATCTTTAAACAAAATATTTATTTTAAATTGTACTAATCCAAATATAGCAAGTGGTAATACTAATAATGGTAACATTACTAATACTTTTCCACCTTTTATTTTCTTAATAACTAATATTATTCCAACTATTGATATTGCTAATAATATAAAATAAATCCATATATTATCAGATGTTTTTGGTGTAAGAGGAATTTCTTCTCTTTCACCATTTTCATTTTCAAATATCAAAGTTACATTAAAGTCATCTAAATCTTTCTTTTCAACATTTTTAAGTACTTTGTTATATTTAATTTTAATATTTAAAGATACTGTTTCATTTGGTTTAATTTCTTCTTTATCATAAATATAACTAGTAGTTATATTATTATTTGAATTATTATCTTCTACATTAACTAGTTTATATTCTTTTTTATCATTATTCTTTATTGTAACATTATAAGTAACTGAATCATTTAATTCTTTAAAAACGATACTAGAAGTAATTTCTTTAGATGTAAAAACTGGTTCAGAAACTTCAACTGCACCATTCTTTTCTAATATCTTAGCATCTGTTATATCAAAATCTATTGATTTAGCATTTACTACTGATAAAGATAAAATAATTGTAAATATAAATGCTAATACTTTTTTCATATTACTTCTCCTTATCGTCACATTATTATTCGTAATAATTATAACATTTTTATACTCTTTTGTACAACAAAAAACATCTATAATTTTTAATTATAAATGTTCTTATTTGTTATCACTTTATTCATCTTAATATCATACTTATCAACATCAATTATTTCATCGCATATTTGCTCTTCAAAACATATGCCAATACGTTTAGAATTATTATAATTTACTTTATCATAATAACCTTTTCCAAAACCTATTCTATTTAATTCTTTATCAAAACATATACCAGGTATTATAAACAAATCTATTTCCTTAGTATCTATTTCTTCACCTATAGGTTCTTCTATACCAAAAGATCCTATTTCAAAATCTTTATTATTTGTTTTAATAAATATTAAATTATCTCCAACTACTTTTGGTAAACAAACTATTTTATCTTTAATTGAATATTCAACTAAATCATTTGTTTCAACTTCATCTTTCAAATTCTTATAAATAGCTATTATTTTAGATTTTTTATATTCTTCACAATTAATAATTTTATTAAATATAATATTAGATTTTTCTTTCTTATTTTTAATATTTTTTCTTATTAATTTATACTTTTCCCTTAATTCTTTTTTCATACATTTTTCTTCTTTTTAAGACTTTTTTGCTTGTATAATTCATCATATACTTCAGTTATTTCACTAAGTTTCATACATTTAGAAACATATGTTTCTACAAAAGAAATACTTTCTTCTAAAGAACGAAAAACAAACATAACTTGATTCTTATCAGCAGCATATATTCTCATAGCAAAATACATGTTTTTATCATCAGAAATAATATCTATATTTACATAGAAATTCATTAATGAAATAGCCATACTATTATTATTTACAAGCCAATGATTTAATTTAATTGCTTTCATATAACCCACTCCCTAAACAATTATATTAAAAAAAGAACTATTATTCTAGTTCTTTTTGCCAATCATCATCTAATTCTTCATTACTAGCAATTCTTCCAACAGCACATTCTAGTACTTGAAACATTTTTCTAGTTCCTTCTTTACTAGCTTTATAATTAGACACTCTATCTTTTCTAATACCTATACTATCAGCTTCACCATATGAATCTATATTAGCTCCTAAGTATAAGAATTCCCAATCTTTTCTTTCTTTTATCATCTTTTTAATCTTTGTTTTACTATATTCTATACTTGCATTTTCAAGACCATCAGTAGTTATTACAAATATAACTTTTCTATCTTTAGCTTCTTTAGATATTTTATTAATAGCAAAACCAATTGCATCCATTAAAGCAGTACATCCTCTTACATAATAATCTTTATTAGTTAATTTTTTAACTTTACTAATATCTTCCCTATCATGTAATACTTCAATCTTATCATCAAATAATATAGTAGTTAATTTAGCATCTAATCCTTTCTTACTATTAATAAAACTATTATATCCTCCGATAGTATCAGATTCTAATCCTCCCATAGATCCACTTCTGTCTAATATAAATACTATTTCAACTTTTTCTTTATTTTTCATTATCTTCCCTTCTTTCTGATATAATGATATTATAAATATAAGATCTTTTGGTCGCTTAAAAGGAGACAATTATGAATATAAAAGATAAATTAAAAAAGTATTTAGATGACAATTTAAAGAATGAAAAAAAATTATTTAGTGCTGCTAGAATGAAACAAGCTATATCACATGATAAGTATTATGACATAGATATAGTTGAAGAAGCAAATATGTTTGAATTATCAGCTGGTGCAAGTAATATTGATAATTTTATAGATAATGAATTAAATGAAAATAAATTTCAAAAATTATTATTTAAATTTATAGATGATAGAGGTTTAAAAGATAGTGATGTTTATAATAAAGCACAAGTTGATAGAAGATTATTTTCTAAAATAAGAAGTGATGAAAACTATCATCCTAGTAAAGAAACAATCATTTCCTTAGCAAGTAGTTTAGAATTATCTATTAAAGAATTAGAAGAATTACTAGAAAGTGCATCCTATTCATTACCTAAAAATAATAAATTTGATTTAATAATTAGATTTTGTTTTTTAGAAAAGATATATGACATTATAGAAATAAACAATCTATTAAATGAATATCATTGTAATTTATTAACAAAATAAAAAAATAACTTTTAAAAAGTTATTTTTTATTCTTCAAAAATTAATTTTGAATATTTAAATAATCCTAATACACTAATTATTAACATTGTAATATAAATAAATATACTATCAGAAGTTTGTGGATTATCTGTTGGTGGTTCATCTCCACCAGTACCATAATGAGAATTTATAATAGTAAATCCTTTATCCATATCTCCTTCGATATTTGTATCATATTCTACTACTTTGTTTTCATCTATTGTATATATTATTTTTTTACCTTTGTTATAAACTTTTAAATCTTTAAAAGTATATTTCCATTCATTTTCAGCAGTTAATTCAACTGTTTCGTATAATTCTCCATCAGCATATAAATTAACTGTTACAGTTGTTGGTCTTAGATGTTCATAATCTTCTTTATCATCCCATACTTTTTCAACAGGTATTTCTCTAGTTTCATTACTATATTCATTAGTCATGTTAACTTCTAATACTTGTTGTTCTACTTTTTCATAGTATCCAGTAACTCCAAGTAAATTTTGATATTTTCCTTTTGGTTCAAAATCATTACCTGATAGATCAGATGGAATTGAATCAGATGAATAAATATATAAATTCATATCTTCTGGATGATGATCTTCATCTCTAATTAGATATAAGAATAATTCATAATATCTAGCAACTGTATCTCTATCTTTTTGTTTGTTTTTAGCATCATGTTTTGATTCTTCTGGTTTAACATCTGGATGTAAATGGTCTGTTCTTTTAAAACTATTCCAGTGATTAGCAACCATTTGTCCAAATGAATTTCCTTTACCAAATTCCATTATAGCAATATCTTGTTTTAATGGAACATCTGGTCTATAAACAAAATCTCTATAATTATGTTTTAAATAACTAACTTTTTTAGTACCTTTATCATAATATATTTGATATATTACACCTGCTGCATCAAGTTTTGCTAAAAATTCATCAGTTGCACTTCCATTAAGTTGAAGTTCTGCTATACCAGGATTAGTATAATTCTTTAATGCAACTTCAGTAATAAATCTTATCTCTTCCTTTGTATAAGTTAATCCTCTTTCAGCTAATGCTTTAGCTGCTGTATGTCTATGATAAATAATATCAAGTATTTTATCATACAACTGCTCATCATTTAAAGTTGGATCTGATACATCTAATGGTGTATCTGATAATACTGGATTTTGTGCATCTTCTGTAATACCAACTGGAATAGTTTGTTTTGTATAATCTCTTATACGAACTTCATCAAGTAATTCTCCACTATATGTAGAGTTTTCATCTGGAGTTTCCCAGTTTTGGTTAATACAATATACTTCTTGTTTCTCACCTTGTATTTCTACATAATACATTTGTGTACCAGTATAATGTGGACAAGGTGTTGCACTTGCATCTGAACCAGCATCAACTTTAACAATCTCAACTTTTACAGTAAATTGTTTATCTTCTGCTAAAACATAACCTTCAGGTGCTTCTACTTCATGAAGAGTATAAGTTCCATCTGGAAGTAATGTTTCATGTGGTTCAGTTCCACTTACCCAAGTATCAACAGGAGTTCCAGTTGAATCAAGTATTTGCAATTTTGCTCCAGCTAGTGGATTTCCATCTGCATCAACTTTAGAAGTAACTACTTTAACTTTTTGTATATCATATACTACTCCACCATGAATATCCTCATCAGTTTCAGTTTCTGTAGTTGGTTCTTGTGCAGTAGCATTACCTTCAGTTGGTTCATCGGTACTAACTTGTGCAGTAGCATTACCTTCTGCAACTGCTGGTATTTCATTATCTTGAGTTTCTGTAGGTGCTTCTGTTGTTAATGCAACTGGAGCTGTTTCATTACTTATTTCAGTAGTTTCTGTACTAGTTGTGGTTTCAGTTGTGTCATCAACACTGTCTTTTTGTTCTACTTGTTGTTCTTGTTCATCTTGTTTTTCAGATTCATCTTGTTTCGGTGTTTCCACTTCATCTTGTCCAACTACTTCAACAGGTCCATTAGATTCATTGATACTAATACTATCAACATCTTCTGCTTTAATAGTTATGGTAAGAATCATAAAAAACAAAACTGACAAAATCAAATATTTGAATAATTTTACCATGTTCCCCCCTAACAATAAATTTTCGAGTCTATATATTATATTCAAAAGTTAATTTTGTCAATAAATAAAATACTTTTTATACCTTTTTAGCCCTGTTTTTATAGTAAAAAAATAAAAAAGATTAAGTTTTCTTAATCTTTTTTTAACAACCTGCCGAATCACATACACCATTTGAATTAAAGTGATATGATACACCATTTATAGTTTGTGTTGTATCTTTTCTAATCAAAAATTACTCTTGTAATTTAAATAATGGTGTTCCATTTTCATCACATCTCACTACATCACAGTCATTTCTGTAATCATAATCTTCATCACAATATTTTTTCTTTGTAAATTCTATTGCATCTTCATCTATTCCATAATAACAAACAGGTCCACCTTGATTATTTTTATATTCATCATCTTTATAAGAAATACAACTCCATGTAGGTGCTTTATATGCAACGCATTTTCCTCTTTCTACTTTTCTAATATAAAAATGTGGATGAGATATTTCCCTATCATCAACATGTCTAAAATCTATAAATAATATTACTACCCAAAGTAATAAAAATATTACTAACACATATATTATTTTAGGAATTAAATTCCAACTTTTAACAAGTTTATATGATGCAAATGTAATAAATACAACTCCCATTATTATAAATATATTAACCCAAGTAAATGGTTCTGTATCAAAATAACCATATGCTATTGCAAGTAAAACATACCCAAAGAATTTAAGTATTATATGTCCTGCTACATCATTTTGTAATTTAACTTTAGAATCTACAGCACAAAAATAATTCTCTTCTAATTTTTGTGCTCTATCTTTATCATCTATTTTTTCACCACTTAATAATTCATTTACTGTTATATCAAATATCTCACTTATTTTCCTTAATAGTGAAACATCTGGCATTCCTCTACCATTTTCCCACTTAGAAACAGCTCTATCAGTAACTCCAATTTTATTAGCCAATTCTTTCTGAGTTAAATCTTTTTCTTTTCTAAGTTCTGCTATAAATTTTCCTATCTTTATTTGATCCACTTCTATCACCTATATTAATTATAAAGTATTAATTGCTTAAAAATCAACAAACTAGTAGTAGAGTTGTATATTTGAATATAATATCTATATGCATTTTCCTTCCTAATAATATTATTAGCTATTATTATTTAAAACACTTCTTTTTTCCCACATCTTTTTTACCCATATAAAAAAGCCGCTTGTGCGACTATTTTTTTATATGGGGCATCTATTTAACTAGTTCTAAACTCATACCCTAAAAAAATACAATTATTATCGTTTTTCAAAAACAATATATCACATTTTTAGAAAAATCAAAATCATTTGTATTCATATAACAATTTATCATTTTCGTATATATATGGTCCTTTTGCACTTTCATCTCCAAAATAAGTAGATCTATTATTAAATAATTCTATTAAATCATTTT
>Ga0247610_10005306_pt1 | contig 13588 bp, 8 predicted proteins | sample 174DNAGHGhighgp2_FD_193483 | JGI IMG/M metagenome (GOLD analysis project Ga0247610, IMG submission 193483) | Sheep rumen microbial communities from Palmerston North, Manawatu-Wanganui, New Zealand - 1742 DNA GHGhigh gp2 | ecosystem: Host-associated > Mammals > Digestive system > Stomach > Rumen ...
TCAGCTTCAACGAGGGTTCCAAGTTGGGCAAGTTCTACTTCGGCACACAAAACGCCAACATCTACATCCCGCAAGGCAACGAGGAATATGCCATTGCCTATAGCAACGGCCAAGGCGAAATGCCCCTGAATTTCAAGGCTATCGAAAACGGAGAATACACCATTTCTGTAAAACCCGAAAACGTGAATCTGGCCTATCTGCACCTTATTGATAACATGACGGGCGCAGATGTGGATTTGTTGGCTGCGAATGGTGGAGACGCAAAGCATGGAGACGCAAGGCCTTGCGTCTCTACATACACCTTCACCGCCAAGACGACCGACTATGAATCGCGGTTCAAATTGGTGTTCAGCACCAACGATGCGGACGGCCCTTCGACAGGCTCAGACACCTTCGCTTTCTTCAGCAACGACAACATCATCGTCAACGGCGAGGGAACGTTGCAGATAATTGACATCCTAGGTCGTCAACTTTCGAGCCAGGAGATTCATTCCACATTCAGCATTCCACATTCCACATTCCCCACTTCGGGTGTGTATGTGTTGCGCCTTATCGATGGAGAGAATGTGAGGACACAGAAGATTGTTATTGAATAGCCGTGTATTTTGAATCCCCCAGCCCTCTTAAAAGGGGGACGGCAAAGCAAAAATCCGTCAATTATTTGGCGGATTTTTCTGTTTTAGGTACCGAACAAAAGATTTTTTTACTTTTGCAGCATTATATAAAAAATCATTGCAAATGAACACTAACATCTCAGAAAAAGACGGGAAATACATTGTTTCCCTCGATGGCGAACTTGATACCGTCCGTGCCCTTGAAGTCGAACAAGCCATGCAACCCCTCCATGAACTGAGCGGCAAAGACATCACCATCGACTGCACTCATTTGGATTACATTGCATCCAGCGGCTTGCGTATCCTCTTGGCCTTGCTGAAAAGCGCCAAAGCCAAAGGCAACAAGGTGGTTTTGAAGAACCTGAACGACGAAATCAAGGAAGTTTTCAAAATGACAGGCTTTATCGATCTATTCGACATAGAATAAATTAAATCAACATCTTATGAGATACTATTTCAACCAACCTGCAAAGTGGTTTTGCATGGTTATGGCTTTGCTGTTTTCTTTTGGATTGAAAGCACAGGAAGCCGACAATCAATTCAGTTTGGATGCCCAATTGGTGACCCGTGGCGAGTTGCGTGCAGGCGGCTTCAAGGCCGACAGCCTCGACAAATACCGCAGAACACAATTCGTTTTGGGCAAATACCGCATCACGGCGGACTACAAGCGCTCGTGGTTGGAGGTGAAGTTGTCGCCCCAGTTCGCCGGCATTTGGGGACAGGGTGGCGCCAACATCAACCTTTACGAAGGTTGGGCCAACCTACAGTCGAAAAACGGCTTGTTCGTGAAGATTGGCCGTCAGGAACTGGACTATGACAACGAACGTATCATCGGTAACGACGACTGGACGATGACTGCGCCCACCCACGATGTGTTGAAATTGGGTTATGATGGCGAAAACCACAAGATACATCTGATGGCGGCTTACAACCAGAATGCAGACAGCATAGAAACAGGGATTTCCTATTATGCGGGTGGTTTGCAACCCTACAAGACGATGCAAACCCTTTGGTATCACTATGATACGCCCAAGAAAATGTTTGGCATTTCGTTGGTGGGCATGAACATTGGGATGCAAAGCCTTAATAAAAAGAAACCTGATGTCACCTATTACCAACAGTTGGTGGGTACTTATATGGCTTTCCGTCCCAAATACTGGTCGTTGGAAGGCGAGTTTTACTACCAGATGGGTAAACAAGAACATGGCTTGCCCATCGATGCATTCATGGGTAGCGTGAAAGCCACCGTGAGACCAAGCGAGAAATACAATATCTTTGCTGGATACGACCATTTAAGCGGCGACAATTTTTTTTCTGTGCCAGCTGAAGGACATTTTGGCCTTGTTCATCACGACAAAATCAGAGGTTTCAGTGCCATCTTCGGCTCGCACCACGAGTTTTACGGCGCGATGGACTTCTTCTATATGAAAAACTATTACCACGGCTTCACCCCTGGTCTCCAAAACCTCTATATTGGTGGCAACGTAAGTCCTGTTGAAGGTCTGAGTCTCAATGCGGCGTACCATTACTATGCCATCGCGACCGACCTCGACTATTTGGACAGCAAGACTTTAGGGCATGAAGTTGATTTTTCGGCTTCATACGCTTTCAGCAAGGCCGTTTCAGTGTCGGCTGGCTATACTTACATGCATGGCACAGAGACCATGGTCATACTCCAACAGATCCAAGAAGTTACCGAACAGCGGAAATTGCATTGGGGCTGGCTCATGCTATCAGTCAAACCCACATTGTTTAATACCATTTGGAAAGATAAGAAATAATAATAATTATGAAACAAACAGCTCCTTTATCTAAATCACAATATGGCATCTATGCCGAATGTGTAAGCCACGAAAACGAGATTTTCTATAACCTTCCGTTTCTCTTTGTCTTTGACGGTAGCCTCGATGTCGACCGTTTGTGTCGTGCTATCGAGACGACGATAAAGGCGCACCCCACTTTCTTCACCCGAATTGGGGTGACCGACGAAGGCGAGCCCTTCCAGTCCGTCGACATGGAAAAGGAGGACTTCAGCCTTACCGTCGAACAGGTTATTGACCTTGAGGCTGAGAAGAAGAAATTCATCGAGCCTTACAAACTCTATGGCGGCAGACTGTTTCATACCAAAGTGATGCGCGACGCGAATCACATCTATTGGCTCTTCGACATGCACCATATCATCAGCGACGGCACCTCTTATAATATTATCATTCGCGATGTGGAGACGGCCTACAACGGCGGCACGCTCGCTCCCGAGGAGATGTCGATGCAGGAACTGGCTCTTGCTGAAGCAGAGATGCGCAAAACACCCGCTTTTGAGGAAGGCAAACAATGGTACGCCCAAAACTTCGACTGCGGCGACACGTTCACCCAACTGCTCCCCGACCGCGAGATTCCTGGACAATCGGATGCCCATTTGGTCCGTATACTCAATATCGACATGGATCGGGTGGATGCCTTCTGCAAGGACAACAACATCAAAAAGAGCACCTTTTTCACAGCAGCGTATGCCTACCTGTTGGCCAAATACAACAACGAGCAGGAATCGCTGTTCAACACGGTTTACAACGGTCGCACCGAACCGAAGTTCCAACATTCCGTTGGCATGACGGTGAAGACGCTGCCCGTTTACTCCAAGTTTACTGATGAGACCACCGTGCTTGATTTCATGAAAGCAAATCAAGAACAGATGGACGGTTGCCGCAAGCACGACATCTATTCCTATACCGACCTGATGGCCGACCTCAACCTGCAAAGCAACTCCATCTTTGTGTGGCACGGGCTCTTGTTTGATTACACCGAGCTGATGGGTAAACCCATGGAGGCCATACAACTCCGCAAGCACAACGAGGAAGTGCCGTTTTATCTGATGTCCTTCTATGTCGGCAAAGAAATACATATCAGGGCAGAATACAATGCCAACGAATACTCCGAGACGCTGATTGCCCAGTTCATGGAGAGCTATGAGGCTACCTTGGAAGGCTTCCTGAGCCAGACCTATCTGCGCGACATTGACATCACCACAAAGAGCCAATGCGCCTTGCTTGACAGTTTCAACCAGACCGATACTGACCTGGACAAGAGCGCAACCATCGTTTCCATGTTCCGTGGGCAGGTGGCGAAAACGCCCGACACCATCGCCGTGGTCTATAAGGACAAGCATTTCACCTATAGAGAATTGGATGAGATGTCCGACCGCATCGCTGCCTATATCCATGGCAAAGGCCTTCACGAAGAGGATGTCGTCTCCGTGCTGATTCCCCGTTGCGAGTGGATGCCGATTGTCTCCCTGGGTGTGTTGAAGGCTGGCTGTGCCTATCAGCCCCTCGACCCGACTTATCCCTCGGAACGCCTCAACTTCATGATGCAAGATGCTTCCGTTAAGTTGCTCATTGCCGACCCGGAATTGCGTGGCATCGTCGATCAATACACTGGCGATGTGCTGTCCATCAACGACATCCCGCAACTGCCTGCCCCCAACACAGACCTGACCGCCTGTGCGCCCAACCCCGAGTCGCTCTTCATCATGCTTTACACTTCCGGTACTACGGGCACGCCCAAGGGCTGTCAGTTGGTGCATCGTAACCTTGTCGCATTCTGTGAGTGGTATCACCGCAGATTCAGCCTCGCTCCTGGCTGCAAAGTTACGGCCTACGCCAGTTTTGGTTTCGATGCCAATATGATGGAAACCTATCCATGTCTCACCAGTGGCGCCACACTTTACATCATCCCGGAAGAACTGCGTCTGGATTTGCTGGCATTGAACGAGTATTTTGAACAAGAGCAAATCACCCACGGATTCATGACCACGCAGGTGGCCTATCAGTTTGCCACTTCCGTTGAAAACCACTGCCTGCGCTACCTGTTGACAGGCGGCGAGAAGTTGGCACCTCTGACTCCGCCTACGAATTACACCTTGGCCAACCTCTACGGCCCCACCGAAAGCACCGTCTGCATCACCTCCTTCGACGTGACGAAGCCCATGAAGGACATCCCGATTGGCGCAGCATTGGACAACACCAAGCTATATATTGTCGACAAGGCAGGACGCCGTTTGCCTGTGGGCGCGGCGGGTGAGCTTTGGGTTGCCGGACCGCAAGTGAGCCGTGGCTACCTCAACCGTCCTGAAAAGACCGCAGAGGTCTATATCAACAACCCCTTTGAAACCAACGAGAAATACGCCCACATTTACCGTACCGGTGACATCGTCCGATATCTCCCCGATGGCAACATCCAGTTTGTGGGACGTAAAGACGGACAAGTGAAGATTCGTGGCTTTCGCATCGAGCTCAAGGAAGTTGAAGGCGTCATCCTTCAGTTCCCTGGCATCAAGGATGCCACCGTGCAGGCCTTCGACGAAGAAGGTGGCGGCAAGTTCATCGCAGCCTATATCGTTTCTGATGAAACCGTTGATATCCAGGCGTTGAACGACTTCATCCTTGACCAGAAACCACCTTACATGGTGCCTGCCGTGACGATGCAAATCGACCGCATCCCGCTCAACCAGAACCAGAAGGTGAACAAGAAAGCCCTGCCCAAGCCTGAAAAGAAAGCAGCCGAGGCAGTGGTGGAGAGCAACGTGCCGATGAACCTGTTGGAGCAGGAAATCCATGGAATCATTGCAAAGATTATCAACACTGAAGACTTTGGCGTAACAACAGTGTTGGGCTATGTCGGCCTGACCTCCATCATGGCCATCAAGTTGGCGATTCAAATCAACAAGCGCTTCGGCGTCACCCTCGACTCGAAATCCTTGGCTAAGACAGGCACTTTGCAGACCATCGAGAACGAGATTCTGGCCAAGATGATGAGCGAAGACACTGGAGAAGAGACGGTGAAGACAGAGACACATGCTGACACGAACAATATCCCGCTGTCATACGCGCAGATGGGCGTTTATGTGGATTGCGTAAAGCAGCCTGAGGCCACGGTATATAATATCCCGATGGCAGTCCGTTTCCCCAAGGATGTGGACATCAACCTGCTTACCACGGCATTGGAAACCCTCGTCAAGGCGCATCCTCAGATGCAGGCGCATTTTGGAAGTTCGGGTTCCGACATCATTCAAATCATTGATTTCGACCAACCTATTGAGGTTCTGCACAGCCAGCATAACGAGGCTGAGATGGGCCAGTACAAACGGGAATTCGTCAAGCCGTTCAATTTGAGGCAAGGTCCGCTCTACCGCATGGAGATTGTCACTACCGAGCAATGGGTCTATCTGATGCTCGATTTCCATCACCTCGTCATGGATGGCGGCTCCTTCGACCTGTTTTTGACCCAACTCTTTGAATTGCTCAACGGTCATGAGATTGAGCCTGAGTCATTCACTTATGCCGATTTCGTGGCAGCGGAGAAAGCAGCTGAAAGCAGCGAGGAATACGCGGCTGCCCGCGACTTCTTCCAAGAGCGTTTGGGCAAGGTGGAGGGCGTGACCGAGGTACCGTCAGACCTGACCAACCCCAAAGAGCAAGGCGTCATAGAGACCTTGTCGAGCCAGCTGGAATTCGAAGCCATAGAGAGTTTCTGCCGCCAGCACAACATCACTCCGGCACATCTCACCCTCGCAGCCACCTTCTACGCACTTTCGCGTTTCACCAACAACGAGCAACTGTGTATCACCACCATCAGCAACGGACGTTCCGACCTGCGCATCAGCAACACTACCGGCATGTTCGTCAACACGCTGGCATTGAGTTCCACTATCGGCGAACAGACTGTGCTTGAGTTCCTGAACGAGACCAGCAAGCAGTTCGATGAGACGCTACGGCACGAGAAATATCCTTTCGCACAAATCGCTGCCGACTATGACCTTTCCGCCGAAATCATGTTTGCCTACCAGATGGGCGTTATCGATGAGCATAAGTTCAAAGGTCAAACACTGGCCATTGACAATCTGGAGTCAGACACACCCAAGTTCCGCATCGCTTTTTATATCATGAACGACAAGGCGGGTAAGCCGAGTGTGTGTGTCGAATACGACAATGGCCGTTATAGCCACGACCTGATGCAAAGTTTGGCCCAGTCGATCTGCAACGCTGCGAAGGCATTCGTCCGTCAGCCGGAGATGAAGTTGCAGCAAGTGTCGCTGTTGGATGCCGAGCAAACCACCATCCTCGACAGCTTCAACCAGACCGATGTGCCTTACGACGACACCCAGACCATCATCTCGCTGTTCCGCAAGCAAGTGGCGCAAATGCCCGACAATATGGCGGTTGTTTACCATGACAAGCATTATACCTACAAAGAGGTGGATGCCATTTCGGAGCGTATCGCCAGTTACCTTGTGAAACAAGGCCTTGGCAACGAGGATGTGGTCTCGGTACTCATTCCGCGCAGCGAGTGGATGGCCATTGCCTCTTTGGGCGTGCTGAAGGCCGGTTGCGCTTATCAGCCTCTCGACCCGAGTTATCCTGCCGAGCGCTTGAACTTCATGATGAAGGATGCCAACGCCAAGTTGCTCATCGCCGATGAAGAATTGCGTCCCATCGTTGATGAATACCAAGGTGAAGTGCTGTTGACGAAAGACATTGACACGCTGCCTGCGGCTGCGCCTGTAAAGGTCGACATCACGCCTTCGAGCCTCTTCATCATGCTTTACACTTCGGGTTCGACGGGCACGCCCAAGGGCTGCCAACTTGAACATGGCAATTTGGTGGCTTTCTGCCATTGGTACCAGAGTCATTATGGCTTGACTGCCAACGACAAGGTGGCCGCCTACGCCAGTTACGGCTTCGACGCCTGCATGATGGACCTCTACCCTGCCCTCACCTGCGGTGCCTGTGTCTATATCATCGGTGAGGATATCCGCTTGAACTTACCTGATTTGAATGATTACTTCAATTCAAATGGTATAACCCATTCATTTATAACGACACAGGTCGGTTACCAGTTCGCGACCAATGTCGACAACCATTCATTACGTTGCTTCGCTGTGGGTGGCGAGAAACTCTCGGCACTCAACCCGCCGACCAACTATAAGATGTACAACGGCTATGGTCCGACGGAATGTACCATTTTCACCACAAATTACTGGGTGAAGGATTACGAATTGGACATCCCCATCGGCAAGCCGTTAGACAATCTGAGACTCTATATCGTTGACAAGCAATTCAACAGACTTCCCATCGGCGCCATGGGCGAGTTGTGGGTCACGGGACCGCAAGTGAGCCGTGGCTATCTGAACCGTCCCGAAAAGACTGCCGAGACCTATATAAAGAATCCTTTCAGCGACGACCCGAAGCACAGTCGTGTGTATCGCACTGGCGACATCGTGCGTTACCTCCCAGATGGCAACATCCAGTTTGTGGGTCGTAAAGACGGTCAGGTGAAGATTCGTGGTTTCCGCATCGAATTGAAGGAGGTCGAGGCTGTGATTCGCCAGTTCCAGGGCATTAAGGATGCTACCGTGCAAGCCTTTGATTACGAGAATGGTGGCAAGTTCATCGCCGCCTACATCGTCAGCGACCAGAAGGTGGACATCAAGGAACTGAATGCATTCATCGGGCAGCAGAAACCGCCTTACATGATTCCAGTGGCTACCATGCAAATCGACGCCATCCCGCTGAACCAGAACCAGAAGGTGAATCGAAAGGCTTTGCCTGCCCCTGTCATCCAGGCGGCAGACCACGAATATGTGGAGCCTGTCAACGATGTCGAGAAGCTGTTCTGCAAGATTTACAGCGACATCCTGTCCATGGACAAGATTGGCGCGACCGACAACTTCTTTGAGTTGGGTGGCACCTCGCTCATGGTGACCCGCGTCATCATCGAGGCCGACAAGGTTGGTCATCATATCGCTTATGGTGATGTGTTCGCCAACCCGACACCGCGAATGTTGGCCAAATTCCTCACGGGCGACACCGTCGATGAGGACGAAGAGGCCCGCAAGTACAACTACGGCCCAATCAACCATATTCTTGAAGGCAACACCCTCGATGCTTTCCGTAACGGTGAGCGTCAAACTATTGGAAATGTGTTGCTTACTGGAGCAACGGGCTTCTTAGGTATCCATGTCCTCAAGGAACTCATCGACCGCGAGGATGTGCCGACCATTTGGTGCATGGTGAGAGCCGAGAACGAAGAAAAGGCTGAACGCCGACTGAAAGGAATGCTGTATTACTACTTCAGTAACAACTATAAGGAGTTGTTTGGCAGTCGTTTGCGTATCATCAACGGCGATGTGACCCAAGATATCAAGGTGGATGGCAAAGTCGACACCGTCTTCAATTGCGCTGCTGTGGTGAAACACTTCTCCAAGGGCACCGAGATTGAGGACGTCAACGTGGGTGGTGCGGCACATTGTGTGCGTTTCTGCCTGCTCAACAATGCAAGGCTGATTCATATTTCCACCTACAGCACCGCTGGCATGTCTATCAATGGGATGCCGCCTGAGGATACGGTTTACACCGAGCAAAAACTCTATTTCGGTCAGAACCTTGGTAACCAATACGTACACTCGAAGTTTATCTCTGAGCGCGTTGTCCTCGATGCCGTAGCCTTGCACAAGCTCAATGCCAAGGTGATGCGTGTGGGCAATCTGGCGCCGCGTTCTACCGATGGCGAGTTCCAGATTAACTTCCAGACCAACAGTGCTATGGGACGTATCCGTGTCTATCAGATGTTGGGCTGCTATCCCTACGACATTACAGATGCGCCGATGGAGTTCTCGCCCATCAACGAGGTTGCAAAAGCCATTGTGTTGCTGTCGGAAACACCGCAATCGTGCTGTCTGTTCCATCCTTACAACAACCATTACGTGCATTTCGGCGATGTGTTGGCTGAGTTGTCTCAAGTGGGGCAAGCGCCCCATCAGGTGGAAACCGAGGCTTTCAACGAAGCCATGGAAACTGCTAAGCAAGACCCAGAAAAAGCCAAACGTCTCTCCAGCTTGATTGCCTACCAAGACATGGCTCACGGACAAAAGGCTGTCATGATTCCGGCAGACAACCAATACACAACACAGGTGTTGTATCGCCTAGGTTTCCGTTGGTCGAGTACCTCATGGGACTATGTCGACCAGATGCTGGTGACTATCGGTGGGTTCGGCTACTTCGATTAAGCAAAAAGGCCTGGACTTCGGTTCAGGCCTTTTTTGATTCTATACAACTAATAATATCAGCCCCTCCTAGCCTCGCGCAAAGGTTTTTCCCAATAAACAGTCCCTTTTGCTTCTCGGGCAAGTTCATCGATGTGCTGTTGAAACTCTTGCATTAGGGCTTCTTCCCTTTTCTTTGATCGTCGACCTTTTGCCTCATATAGCACTTTACTGAAATAGGCATCGTACGATACGGCAAAGTCCTCTTCGTTGTTATGCGGAAAGAAAGACTCTGCAGCTTCATATCTGATGTTGCCAGCCTCGCAGTCGGCAATGAGCATTACCAAAGCTCCGTGGCGAGGAACACTATTGTATTCGGCTTTGGCAGAGAAGCATTGTTCATAGACGTTGACCATTGCAATTGGGTTTATCGCTTGTCAACGATAGAGGCTTGGGGAAATTCTTTGGGGTTGAAAGTGACTTGTTCTTCGGTGACGCCGAAGGAAATGTCGCGCATAGTCACCGTTGCAGCAGTGACGCTTGTGCTCAGGCTGACAGGCCAATACGTTTCTTTAGCAACAACCAAGTCCATCCTTTTGGGAGCATCTTTGTCGGGATTCGACCTCGACCTCTTGCAGCGGATGTGCCATTCGGTGGCAGTCTCTTTGTCGATTTTGATGTCATAACCGTCTGTGATGTCTTTGAACAACTTAGTGTCGCCGTCCGTTTCGGATTTTTCTTTGGGTTTAGCATTCGTGATTTCGATTTCGTTCTTTTCGGGATCGTAGCTCCAATCTGTTTTCCCGTCGCTCCAAGTGACAAAATCCTTACCATCCCTATTTGCCTCAATACGCATCTTGTCGCCTAAGACATAACTACGGGAACTTATTGTGCCAATGAAGATCATCTTGATATCCATAGTCATGGCAAAGCCTTCACTTTCATTGTGTTTGCTCATCTCAGCATCCATGCGAGAGACGATTTCTTCGGCAGTTTGTGCCATAGCAACGGTGGCCAATGCAATAAAGCTAATGATTGCAATTATTCTTTTCATAGTAAGTTATAGATTTAGAATTAATTTCGTTGAATACTTCGTGTTGTATAAACTAATATCTATGCCAGCGACTTTTATTGCGCTTTTACTTCATCCAACAAATCGTAAGCTTTCACCAAACAAAACACACGGTTGAAAGCACCAATGGTAACCACGCGTTTGTCACCATCATAGTACATCTTGCCAACGTTCAATACATAGTAATTCTCAACTTTGAGTTGGCTTTTCACATATACTTTTACAACCGTTTCGCTAATGGTGCCTGCAATGGCATTGCCGATGCTTTCCAAGATGCTGGCATCTTCATTGTCTTCTTGAGACGACTTTACGATTTCCTGAGTCAGCTTTTCGACATGCTTTTCTTCTTCGGGACAAGTGAAAAACATGACACCAGCTAAAATAGCTAGAACAATAATGGTTTTAATGAGTTTCTTCATATTATATGAGTGAATTTGTGTTTGCAGTTTGCAAAGATAATAAGATTATTATCATGTCGCTACAATCATCTTGCGAGGAAATAAACCAACAGCATATGGACGGGGTAAAATGCATAGAAACAGTATTTTAAAAAAGGTGTCTTGATGAATCCACGTTTACCATTGTACATACCGGTTAGAATAAGTGATAGGAATACCATGAGTTTCATGTTCAAAAGAACGGGACAGGCAACGTATCGTATTACCAGCTCTTTGCGTAAGCCGTACATCAACAGAATAAAGATAAAACCAATAGTTTGATAATCGGCATTCATGTATCTAGAAACGAGAAACATGACCAAAAGCAAAGGCAAACATACCATAAGTTTGTTAATAAAACGCTCAATGCTACACATGGCAAGATAACCTAACAGTAAGGTGAACATCACATTCTGTTTTGGGAGAAGAATAGTGTGTCCAATCATCAAGTTGAACGGGATTTCGGAAAGAAGTGCGAGGACAAAAAGGCTGATGCCGTATTTCTTTCTGTCTTTGGTTTTTTCAAAGCCTTCTATTAGCAAAAATACGAAAATGGGAAATGCAAACTTCCCGAACATCTGCATCATATGCGATAAAGACATTGCCCTTCCAGCAACGGTGAACCAAACTTCATTGGCCCAAGGGAAGCGGTAAAACCAGAACTTAGCCAAGTGATCCGACAACATGGAAATGCAGGCAACTAGTTTCAAAGCACTACCACTCAAAATAGACAGTTTATCAAACATTGGTTTTTCCATGTTCACAATTGTAAATGATTGCCTCATTTCTTTTTACCCAGCAACTTCCCAATCCTTCCACTATTGATTTCCATTACAGCGAGGATGCCGAAAGCAATGGCAACAGTAGCTTTAAGTGCCGTAAAACCCGTATTGAGCGCATCGGGAAGTTGGTTGGAGACAATGTTGTAGCTCGTCCAAAAAATGCCGGCACCTGGCACCAAAGGAAAGATGCCGCTGATGAGGAATACGGTAATTGGACACTTCCGCCCTGTCGACTGTAGTAGGGCAATCAAAGTGACCAAGGCCGTGGCGCAAAACATCACCTCGACAGCGGAAAAAGCGCTATAACGAGTCAGGATGAGATAAAGCAGCCAGCCCATCATGCCACAGAAACCCGCATCGAAATAGAAATTGCGAGGCACGCCAAACAACACGGCAAATGCCATTGTGCCCAAGAATGCTGCAATGAGTTGAACAAGGAAGCTGGATGTCTGTGGGTCGGCGATGAGTGGATCGAGTTTCAAAAATGAGCCGAAGAGGTTTTCGTCGAGCATAAAAGCCAAAGCCACGCCCAACGAGATGCAGAAGAAGGTCAGCATGGCATCCAAGAGCCTTGTGGTACCAGCAAGGTAGTCCTCGTTGGCCATGTCACGAATGCCGTTGGTGAAGGCGACACCTGGAATCAGCGGTATGATGGCACCGATAATCATATTGCTCAAATGTGAGCCCAGCCCCATACGATACAAACTAAAGCAAATTATGGACGACAACAACCCACCGGTGACGGTGTTTACGATACGTGAGAGGTGTTTGGAACCGATGAAAAGTACAAAAACCCAAAGCAAGAGGCCGGCGATAAATGAGGCTAGACAGTCGGCGAAGCCTCCGCCAAAGAGGATGCAGAAAGCGGCACTGCCCACGCCCGAGGCTAAAATCTGCTCCCAGGCGCGTTTGGGTTTCATGGCGCGGATTTGCTGCAGCCGTTCCTCGATTTGCTCTAAGGTGCACTGCCCAGCCGCCACTTCACGCGAAAGCTGGTTGACGGCTACTACCTTATCCAAACTCGCCCCTCGAATAGGGATGAATTTTGAGCGAGCATAACCATCACCTGCAGCAATGATACCATTGCTGAGCACGAAGAAACTCTCGTCTTCCACACCAAAATGTCCGGCAATGCGCCGCATGGTTCCTTCCACGCGCGAAATCTCCGCGCCGTTTTCCAACAGAATGGCACCGGCTTCGTAGGTAAGGTCTAGGATTTTTTGGTTGTCGGTCATGAAATAATCAATTAAAAGAGCAGAGGCACCGAATGGTGCCTCTGCTGAATGTGACAGTAATAAATTACTTCTCCATCTCCTTCTTCAACCTCTCCGTCAGCATGGGGACGATCTTGTGCAGATCGCCAACGATGCCGAGGTCGGCAACGCTGAAGATGGGCGCAAACTTGTCCTTGTTGATGGCGATGATGAAGTCGGACTCTTCCATACCGGCCAAGTGCTGGATGGCACCGCTGATACCGCAAGCCATGTAGAGGTTCGGGCGGACGGTCTTACCCGTCTGACCCACCTGACGGTCGTGAGGCATCACGCCGTTGTCGACCATGGCACGGCTCGACGAGACCACGCCACCGATGACGTCGGCCAGAGCCTGCAGCTTGTCGAAGCCTTCCTTGTTCTGCACGCCACGGC
>Ga0247610_10005307_pt1 | contig 13588 bp, 30 predicted proteins | sample 174DNAGHGhighgp2_FD_193483 | JGI IMG/M metagenome (GOLD analysis project Ga0247610, IMG submission 193483) | Sheep rumen microbial communities from Palmerston North, Manawatu-Wanganui, New Zealand - 1742 DNA GHGhigh gp2 | ecosystem: Host-associated > Mammals > Digestive system > Stomach > Rumen...
GTTCCCAGGTCAATACCAAATACTTTGTTGCTCATAATTTTAATTTATTATGTTATATTTATAGTTGCTCAAGGAAAGTATTTAACTAACCTTGTATTTAATAATAATTATTAAATAGTATTAATTTCTATATAAATTCTAATTTTTATGATGTTCATTATAAATAATATTATATTTTTCTTCTGTTTTTATGGGATGCATCAAATCATAATCTCCATTGACTTCTACGCTATCCCAAAAATCAAAATATGACTTAATATAATCATTAATATAATTTACTTTATATTTTTCATTATTTAATGCATATGAACTTATTAATCCTTCATGATGACAATAATTGCCTTGCAAATAATAATTTATAATTTCATCTATTGCATTTCCTGTCAATCCATATATATTCAATAACCCATGATATATTATATTAATATCATTTAAATTATATGGCTCACATGAAGTCCAATACCACCCATCTTCTTTTGCATTAAATCGTCTATCTTGAAAAAGAACATCACAATTAAAATCAATTATATCAAATAAGTTTTTTGATCCAAAATATGAAACATCATCCTCATAAAACATATAAAAATCATATTCATTTTTATGATTAATATACATATCAATAAAAGTCAGAAATTCTAATCCAACTTTCTTTCCCAATGCAGGATGAATATAATTTATGTCTGCTCTATTATATTTAGTTTTTTTAACTAAAAAATCATAATTAAAATAAATTATGTGATCATCTATAATATATTCACTGTCATTATCAATATATTCATAAACATCAATATTATGCAATGAAGACAATTTAATTTGATCTTTTAATAATCTTAAGTTAAAATGATTTTTATTAGTTGTTAAAAAACAAATAGCAATATTCATATTTAAGATTTATAATTTTTCTCCACTTCCTTATGCCACTTATTCAATAAATCAAGAAAGTCCATACTAAAGAATCTAATTACATCATTAACTAACTCATCGTCAACTGGAGTCTTGGGATCTGCAGCTGCTAAAGCACCAGCTATAGCGCCTTCTGTATCTGCGTCTCCTCCTAATGATATTGCTTTACGAATTGCATCCTCATATGATTTTGATTCTAACCAGCAAATCAATGCAGCAGGAACAGAACGTTGACATGTGCATTCAAATACATGAGATTTTTTTAATTCCGAATAAGATTTATGCAAATCATATCCAAATATTTCTTCAATATATTTCTTAATAGCTTTCTTTGACTTTCCTTGACGAATTAAAAATATAGCAGCTGCAATTGCTTGTGCGCCCTTGATTCCTTCAGGATGATTATGCGTAATTTCGGCAGACTTCTTTGCAAGACTCAAACACAATTCTAAATTATCTGCATAAAAACCTACAGGAATAACACGCATAGCAGAACCATTTCCATAAGAGTTATAAGGCTCACGTTCTTTATTACGAATCCAGTCTTTAAACTTTACAGCATTCCCATAATTATACATTCCATAATTAAACTTATTGCACCAGAAATGCAACTTATCAATCAATGCATCATGTGTATGAACTGTAGTCATAAGCCAATCAGCAACAGCAAGAATAGCTAATGAATCATCAGCTGCATTACCCTTGTCATAAATCATATTAAAATTATAATCACGCGTCTTAATTATCTCATAAGACTGTCCAATGCTATTACCTACAATAGCTCCAATAATTCCATTCATAATTTTTTATTTAAATATGTTAATACTAATTATTTTTTTATCATTTTCTAATTTTAACTTATTCTCAATATTTTCTGTTAAATAATTTAAACATTCATCATATGTTGGGAAACGATATTTCATAACTAAACTCCCATAACCATAATCACGAATTTCATAAATATAATCTTTCCAAATACCAAAGAAAAACAAATTTAAAATACGTTCTTCTGCATGGTATTCTTCATGACCATCTCCAAATACCTCTTTAATAATTCTATATTCTTTATTATGTATTTTCATATAATATCAATCTTTATAATAATTCCAAGTATAATTTTTATTAAAAAAATTTTCACAAACACCAAATATAATAAAAACTATTATAATTTTAATCATGATTCTTTATATTTTAATAAACGTGGTATATTACATCCAATAAAGTTACCTAATACAATTGTCCAATATCTTCCAAAGAATAATGTCCTTAATTCTCCAGGAACAACCATCATATAAAATGCATCGGCAATAGAGTGATAGAATCCTAAAAGAATAAATAAAGGAATTCCAAAAAGAATCAATAGCCAATTTTTATCTCTCCCGCCTTTAACTATTAAAGTCATTATTAATCCACATCCAATTGCATTCAATAGACACTGCAAATAAGATGTATCTAATCTTGATTGAATAATAGCAGATCCATCAATTCCTTTAATATTAAGATAACTTAATAAAATACAACCAAGAATATTTCCAAATAATATTATTGTCATCTTATAATACTCTGATGCTTTATTAAGTTCTATAAATCCAGCAGTACCTGTATAAAGTGGAAGTTTAAAATGAACTACAGTAAGCAATCCAAATGCGAACATACATGCGCCAATTACTCCGCCAAGTTTAATAAATATAGCACCGCCTAATCCTATGCATATGCCTGCAAGTATACTTCGTACAAATATGTCAAAATTATTTTCCATATATTAAATTAAATGATTTTTCATATCTACTTAAATTTTGGTATGGTATATATGTATGTCCTGCTAAATATAATTTATATCTATTTGCTTGTGCAATTATAATTAATTTATCGTCATAATCATACATATCTTTTATCTGTTTCATTAAATATTGGCTTAACATTTTTTATATTTACCATTTGACAAAATTGTCCAAATGTATTATATAGTTGAACTTTTGGTAAATATTTATTAATGATTAAACAATAATAAAGTTTTCCTTTATGTTTTATCATTTTGAATTCATTATCCTTCTCATCAGAAAATGTAATAGAATTTTCATCAGGCAATTTTTTCAATATTTTTACTGAATCTTTTATATAATGAGAAGGCAGCATTGAAAGCATTGCAGTATGCTCATCAATATTCTTATTGACTATCGCACGTGCTTTATATTTCTTTCCATTATGCTCCCATTCTTCATCACTTTCACTAAATTGCTTATTTACAATCATACATGCATTTTGATATGTAATTACTGTCATATCATCATCATTATATTCATAAAGACGGCGATCTTCACCATCTTTCCAAGGTGACATTTTTAAAAGATAATTATCCATTACTTTATAAATATTACCTGTGTTTGTTGACTGTAAATAATTATTAGACATTATTATTTTTAAGTTTTATATCTTTATTATATAAAATAGAATGGACTAAACATATGTTCAATCCATTCTAATATAACAAAACAAATAAATTAACTAATTGAAATGAGTCTATAACTAATCATATCACGACCTGAATTATTCTTATATGATCGTTCCTCCCATTTAAGTTTCATAACAATTTTAACGTCATCTCCAAGATTCATCTCCAATGCTTCATAATCTGAAAAATAAACATATCTTACATTAAACGGAATTCTATTTTTCATATCAGCAATAATAGATTCCTTAGTAGTACAACATGTCCAAAGATAATGTGTGTTTAGAAAACGATCAATAATATTCTTTTTAATTTCTTCGTACATAATTAAATTTTAATTAAGTGTTAAACCAAATCATTCAAACTCTTTTCTAAAATTATTTATAAAATCGCCAGCTGCATAATATCCTAAATCAGTTTCGAGACGCGGTGTTAAATATTCAATAATTTTCTCTAAATTAACCATTTTTGGTTTATCAGGATTTGATAAAAACTCAAGTTCATCTTCATCATATTCCGAAATTATTTTTCCGTTGCAATCAAGACGTGAATATACTGGTGAATAAAGCGACTTAACTTCAATTATTTCTCCTGTTTCAATTACTCTTGCTTTCATAATTGCATTGGATTAATATAATGAATATTTACTATAAAGCACTCTATAAGTATTTCCTGTGAAAGTTGACTTAACATTTATGAATTCTTTCTTTCCATAATGATGTCCGCATTCATAAATATCTTCTACATAAGGTTCAGATACTTTTTTAAATAAAGCTCCGTCTTCTTTTTCATCAGGAGAATACCATTCATTATGTGCTTGAACTAATGCAGCATAATTTCCTGTTTCTAAATTAATGCAAAAACTATTATCGTAAACTCTGTAATACATATTCAATATTCTATATTTTATTAAGCAGAGATCCGAGTTAGAAACTCGGATCCATGTAATTATCTGCATGACCGAAATGAACAGCTCCAGTTCCCCATAATGAATTACCCTGACGAATCCAACGATTATTCTTGCGAAGCTTAAAGATTATGCCAGTTGGAACAATATTAGTCTTATCCTCATTTACACGAGTATAATTTGACATTTTGTTAACAGGAATATATTCCATTGTGTTCTCATCAATCATTATATTCTTTGAGTAATCTTCATCATTCATATGATCAACTCGAACAACCTTAGGAGAAATCACCTCAGTAATAACCATTGCATAACGGTCAGAACCTACAAACATTGTGCCACAGAGTCCTACATACAGATTAGAATTATCTGACTTTTGAACTCCCATTACCTCATTGATCATTGAAACTGGAATAACATTCATATTTACTTAATTTTAATATTTGTTTGATTACAAATATAATATAGAAACTTTATAAATAAATTCAAATATAATTTAATTTTTATGAATATTCATAAAGATTTTATAATAGATGCTCATATTTATTTCTATTAATCACAATTGGCAATCCTTTGCGTTTATATTCTGTTGACTTAATTCTTCTAATAATTCCATCAACTGTATCTTTATCGAACTCATCATATAAAGCTTCAATAGCAGCATTATATTCATCAGTAAACTGAGTGATTGCATATAAATAAGTTTTAATAATTACGTCAACCTTTTCATATGCATCAATATTTTTATCATTAGCAAAAGCTGGAGCAATCTGACCCATATCTCCAAGATCATTTACACCATTGCCATCAGTTGGACGAATACCTAATGCATGATTAAGAGCTTCAATTCTTTCATTTGCTGCTGAAATTTCTTCTTGTGTGTTTGTATCATCAGTCATTTGATAATACTCTTCTGCATATTTTCCTTTTAAATATTTAGCAAGCTCATATACTTCATGTTTCCAAAGTCCGCCAATTGGATTATAGTCACATACATCTCCATGAATTGTAAAGAATCCAAGATAATGTTCTGTAAGATTATCAGTGTCCATTACAAGACCCTTTGTATAATTTGCTAAATCATACAAATAAATCATACGAAGACGTGCTTTAATATTTCCTTGTCCAATTGTCGTTGGACAATGACGCTGTGAGCAAGTAGCTCGCATAAGCATATATTCCTTTTGAAGATTCTCTGTCCAATATTGACCTTCTTTACAAAAAGCTTTCATACAAGCTTTTGCAGAATTATTTTCATCATCACTATTAGAAGAACATGGAAGAGAAATACCAATAAATCTAAGTTCTGGATTTCGTTTCTCTACTTCATGACAAATAGCAGCAGTCACAGTAGAATCAAGACCGCCAGAAATACCAAGAATCATTGCTTGAAGATGATTATTTTCAAGATACTTCTGAGTCTCACTAACCATTGTTTCAAAAATTTTTCCGTAATCCATATTATATTAAACTGTTATTATATATCTGTTTTCTTTTTTAATAAATTCTATTTCTAAATTAATATGATGATATCCACTATTTGGACACCATTTATCAATTTCAGTATCAAGAGGTAAATCCTTAACTTTATCTAAAAAGTCTTTAAGTATCATATTATATTATTTAAATAATTTCAGATTGATAAACCCAATAATTAATTTTGTATTTCTCCACTAAATGTTTCCAATTAGAATTATGCAGACATTCATTATATGTATTCTTAAAAACAATCAATTTATTATTTTGAGTACTTGCTAAAACTGGTAAAATCATTGATGTAGGTTGTTCACTTGCTAAATTCCAAGTAAACGTAACTTTTGTTTTCATATTATTGATTTCTAAATTTACATATAATATTAATAAAATTTTTATCTAAATGTATTGGATTATAATTATTTTCTTTCCAGGCCTTAATAGCATCCTGAAATATTTCTTTATAATTTATGCCGTAATTTTCCATTCAATAAGATTATCTACAATAAATGAACGCCAACCTTCAGAATTCAAATCATAATAACGAATATTTGAATCTGTAATTTCATATCCAGTTCCCTTAGGAGTATTCTCTTCTCCCATTACTTCTGTATTTAATGTACCTTTGGCTTCACGAATTTCTCCATTCTTTTTTGTGTACTTAAATTCTACAATACCCTTATGAAGGGCTTTCTTAAATTCATTAATGTTAACTTCTTTCTTTTCCATATCTATAAAAATTTTCTTTTGTTCGTTTGATGCTTCTTCGTATTCTGTAGTGTAACCCATACATACTGGTTTGTCATCTATCTGAAATTCATAATCACCAGTGGTATATTCATAATGATAATATGAATGCATGGCAAATGGCATTCCCTGATCATTCACATGTGTAATACGAAATACTACTGATTTATTATGTGTAAATGTACAAATTGTACCAGGCTTAATATTATTAAATTTCTTTCCCATTATTTATATTAGTTAATGTAATCAAAATTTTTAAGTTCATTAATTATTTTTTCATCTCCACAATTTTCTCTAATTAAATAAAGAAGAACATTGTAAAGCTGTGGGTTATCAGTATCATAAATACATTCTGAAATAACTGTTTCTACTGGAACTAGTTCAAATAATAAAACTGCTGAATTAATAAGCTTACCAATTTTCTTTATAGGAAACTGTGAACGACATCTTTTCTTTGAACCTTCAGATATTTTGATCATCATAACTTACCATATTTGAATATAATAATGTTAATTTTAATTCAAATTACCATATTTGAATATAATAATCTTTGGTTTCATAGTCAGGACCAGCAAGAGCACGAATTACCTTTGTGGTGCCATCTGAATAAGTTACTTCCTGGTCATAATGCATATTAAAACCGCGATACCAACCATGAGAAAGAAGATACTGAGTAATCCAACAGAAAAGATTATCATCATATTTTTTATCAAACTTCAAACGAATATTACGTAAATAATCGTTAATCTCATTAAGTTGCTTCTCAATGTACTGGGGTCTTTTTTTATTTCTCATATTTTATTTGTTTGATTACAAATATAATATAGTTATGCCCTGTAAAAATTTCAAATTATATTAAATTTTACAGGGCATAGTTTTATCTTTCTTCACCATATTTAATCGTATGGTATGCTTTTGGAATATTTACTGTTAATTTATATCGTTTACCATTATATATTCCAACCGTTGAATAATCAATCCATGTGTAATACATATCATAACAAGGCATTAATTTATCAACTTCAGTAAATTCTTTAATACCATAATGAACATATGATTCATAATTATAATTAGACATTTCACTTCTACGATAGTAATAATCACCATTATTTACATCGTATGGAGTAATTTGTTTATTCACAATAATTTTTTCTGGAGTAAATGTGCATTCTTCAAATACATAATTGTGAATTTTACCATCTTTAAATTTAAATGAAATAACTGACTTAAAGTGTGATGGATCTCCAGTGTCTACAATAAACCAATTATGTTCATATTTTGATAATTTATTAGCTTTTGATGGAGTTTTTGCCCATTCATCATAAGTTTGATAATATTCTGGATGATATTTCTTTGCCCAATTATCTTTAAGCTGTTGTTCCTTTTTAAGTTCATATCCCCAATCAATTGTTTCAGGAGCTTTACCTACAGCTGAAAGATAAAATTCTGTAACTTCCTTTTCAACTTCACCATTAGAAATTGTTTTGCTTACATTTTTAAACTTAACATTTTTTATTTCTTTATAACCTGCTAAGCCTTTCATTTTCTTCTTTTTGTAGTTTTTGTCATATCCTTCCATTTCAACTACAAAAGTATACATAAGTTGCTCTTCAATTACATATTCTGTCTTTGGGATTTTCTTTCCATCAGAATTTAAATGTTCATCTCCTCTATAAGTTTTCCAAGGCAAACGTCCAATATAATAACCATTTTCATGATCACGAAGTCTATAACCTTGACCAAGAACAATATTGTCTTTTGTTACCTTTTCGTTTTCATCATTGAGTGCAGTATTATTTTTTACACCTTCAATATAAACTGGATCATTGTCTTCAATAAGATTCAAATCCTGTCCTTCCCAAACATAAGCATATTTTCCGGACAATACTCCTTCAACAATTGTTTCTTTTTGGAGAATATTTACAAAATTACCTGATGATATTTCAAATTCAAAACCACGTGGATCTCTAACTCTAAAATAAGTTTGTCTTACATTCCATCCTGACTTACATCCACCAACATTAAATAATACTTTAAATCCTTGTTGCGGAGTATTAGGATATGTCTTAGTGCCAACTTCTATATTTCTCCAACTATCAAATGATTTTTGCTTATATACTTTACCATCTTTCATATAAGTAACATAAGCCAATGGATAATATGTTCTCTCATTGTTTGTTTCTGGTTCCCATTTAGAAGCATCAATACCAACTAAAATTTCTTTTGGGCAATCTAACATAATATTTAAATTTAACGTTCTACATATCTAAAATACCATCCACAATGCGGGCATTTAAAAACTTCTCCATCTTCAGTAACAGAATGCGCAATATTAATTTCTACACATTCATGACATTTTGGACATTTTATAATATCCATAATTATTTCTTTTTCTTTTTATATTTTTCAATATTTATAACTTTATATGAATTTAATCTAATTGGTGCTGTTGTACTAATTATATTTTTATGATCGCCTGTTATAAATCCTTTATTTTCAGTATAATTTATATAAATTGTTAAATAATTTGTACCGTCAAATGAATGCGCAATTACATTAACATTATCTTTTATTAAATCATATATATTATAATATTTTTTATTTTTTATAGCTTCATTATATTCATTTTTTGAAGATACATACATATTTACATTTTTATTATATGTTATAGTTGTATCAGGATAACATACATCATAATTAACATTTGATGTAATTTTATAAGTACTGCATGAACACGTAAAAAATATTACAAATAATAATAAAATTAAGTTTCTTTTCATTTTTTTAATAATTTAAATTACTTCTTTTAAAAAACGGTCGTTTCATAAAACGTTTGAATTCTTTTCGTGACTCAAAGTACTTACATACTTTATATGTCTTATCATATACATATCCACCATATATAAATTTATCTTTATACCACAAAACAATTCTACGTTCATTTTCTTCTACATTAAATTCAAAATGACGTCCAAATGCATAACTATTATGAATGACAATTGCCTTTGTTCTATCAGATGTAGTCTTTATGATCATATTGTCTTTATAAGGAACAGGAGCCATGTAATCTCCATATCCAAGATCAATAAAGTTTTCATCATCAATTTCTTTATCAAAATGTATCATAATACGTTCAAGAGGAAGTGAATCTACTACTTCATATTTACTAAAATCAATATGATTCATAAAATTCATACGAGGAGCTTGTGCAAAACTAAATGATGTAATAAATACAAAAATTAAACTTAAAATTATTCTCTTCATAGTTTTATATAATTAGATGATATTGAAACATTTTCTTTCTCAACTTCAATAGTCTCAACTTCTGGTTTACTATATTCTTTCTTTTCCATTATTTTATATTTTTATATTTAATTCATAACATGCATGATTGAATTCCTGATTATCTCCCATATGCTTTCCTAAATCATCACTAATCTTAATGCAAAGATACCATTTCTGATTAGAATTCATACGGCATCTCGACATCTTCATTACAATGTTCTCTGAGTCATATTTTATTGGATTTCCATTTGCATCATAATAATTTCCATATACATCACAAGTAATATCTGTTCCAATTCCAAATGAGCATTTAATTTTTCCTGTACAATATTCTTTAATCTTTAAAGCCTTAGGAAAATTAAGAGAATTAGAAAACACAATAGTCTTTGAAGTAGGATCAATACCTTTTGACTTATAGAACTCAATTGTCTTATCAGTAAACTCACGTTCATCTCCAGAATCCTGACGAACGCCATCAAACAACTTTGCCTGCTTTAAAGAGAAATTCTTAAAGAAAACATCTGACGTATATGTATCAGAAAGTGCGATGCCAAGATCTCCATCATATACATCTACCCAATTCTCAAGAGCCATATAGTTTGCAGCCTTGTAGCCATACTGAGCTCCATGGAACATAAACCACTCATGTGGATGCGTGCCAATTGGCTTCATATCATACTTCATTGCGAAATGTACATTAGAAGTACCTACACATGTCTTTGAAAAATTCTTAAGATAATTTACTACTCTATCCTGAACTTCATAGTTAAAACGTCTACGTGTGCCAAATTCAGAAAACAATATATTTTCTTTATTAGCCAAATCAACCTTTTCCTTAAGCTTATAAATTGTACGCTCCCAGTCAATAGGCTTATCCTCATTATTAACTTCAGGAATACTAAACATACATGGGATTTCATACAAAGATGCTTTATAACATTTATCTGTTACTTCCATGCAAAGTACGCCATCTTCATCAAGATATACATTAATCTTGTCATATTCAAATCTAAATGACATCAACCATTCCCAATAATAGGCTGCAATAAAATCAACACGGTGTGCAGTAAGCAACCAATTAAGTTCCTCCATTGTAAGATGCATCATACACATCTTTTTCAATTCAGCCTTAAACTTTTTCAAAAACTTTGGAGTACGCTTAATACGATTACGATCTTTAAATGTAAAAGTACATTCTGCATCAGGAAACTTCTTCATATAAGCATACGAAGTAGTAAACTTATAAAGATCAGTGTCAAGAATACTATAAATTCTATTCATATTTATTATTTCTTTTTTGATTTATACTTTGTTTTACCTTTATTATTTCTATATGCAAGATAACTATCAGGAATAGTTATAAATATATTTGGACCATATACAGTACTCATAAATAATATTATTGTATATTTTAAGTCACATTTTAAGCTTTAATGTATACTATATGATATATTATAGTATATTTAACCTTATATAGTTATTTTAAGTGTTTTAAACTGTTTTAAGATTGTTTTCTTTAATAAATTCATTAATAGCAGTTCCACCATCAATTGATGCTACGCCATTCATAAGAACTGAAATCTTGAAATTTCTCCAATGCTTAAGCAAATTCTTCATTGTTTCCTTAACACAATAATCTCCAGCAATACCACATACTGTAAGATTCTCAGTAGTAATGCGACATCCTGAAGAACTTTCAGTATTAGCAAAATAACAATTCTTTACATGGGGTGGATCATTAGGATGCAAATGATGGAATGTTCCACAGTGCTCAAATGCTCCATATTCTTCATGGTCAGGAACTGTTCCTTTATTAACAATTACATAAGGAATTCCAAGCTTAGCAATAGCATCAATAAGCTTCTTAGAAATTTCAGCACCCTGAGTACCTTGTACACAGTGAATTGGCCATTGACCGCCATTTACTTCAAATGATTCATCTTTCTTTGTATGCCAATCTCGAGTAAAAATGAATGACTTAATACGATTCTTATTCTTTGTAGCATAATCAATAATAGCATCATCAATATTTTCTCCACCAGGAACATAAAGAGCACCAGTAGGATCATTAAAATCAAATTGATCATCTACACAAATAACAGTAATCATATCTTCTTCCTTAATTTTCTTATACTTATTCTGATTGTTTTGCTTCTTGTAATTGTCCTTTTTATTATACATATTCAAAATTTTTAAATTTAACATTAATTTTAAAATAGAATTTGATTTTATTTAAAACAAAATTTTATAATAAACTTAATTAAGTCAGAAATCATTGCATATAAAGAGATAGGCCATAGAAATACGCACATGAACAAATAAACACAAATATCACCTTCTATTACCCGTTCACTATAAACACGTGAAAAATAAAACCATGTTATAAGTCCAACGATTAACCCAATAATAGCATAAATAACTACATATATCATATTCAAATTTCTTTAAAGTCTACATATTCTGCATACGGACGATTGATTAAAAATAGAAGTTCTGGATAAAATCCTTTACTAATATCTGCTGTTCCTGAAGATACTGAAGTTTTCTTTTTTCTTTTAAACATATTTTTTATTATATTTATTAATCTATTCATTCTTACAAATTTACATTATGATATTTTTTCATATATTCCTTAAAGTAATTTAATGCCTCAGTTACAGTATCAAATTCTGCGTGCTTAGCAAAATTATAATGATCATACACACGAGTCTGACCACCAAGATCATATGTAATATGGTCAAAATCCTTACGGTTTTTCATATTAAGAGGATAACAATAATTGCGATCAAACCAACGACGCCAAAGATATCGTTTATTAGGTGTAAGATAAAGAACGAAATGCTCCCAATGATTCTTGCGATTAGGATTAATTACATCAATATTGCCCGCACGATTAACACGTACATAAAGTTTACTTGCTAAAGCATTGAAAATCTCGAGCGACTGTTCGTTTGAAAAATTGTTCTTCTGCATATTTGTTTGATTTTAATTTTATTACAAATATAATGGAGTTTTTATATTTAATTCACATGTTCATTAAAGACATGTTATATGTTAACTACCATACATAAATAATATAGAATATAATTCCAGAAATTCAATTTTTATAAAAGAAAAAAGAGGGTTACTTAAGCCCTCTTTGATACGAATAAATTAACTAGTATATATACTTATTCGTCTCCATAGAAATTGTTTAACGCCATCTCCTTCACCCGTTTATTTTTCTAGAAAAAATAACAAAACTAAGCTTTTTGCTATCGTTTCAAAATCTCTTAAAAACGAATTTTGATAACCAGTCAAAATTATAACGGATCGCCTTGTTAGGTAACATGATTACATCAAACCCTTGTGATTTTAGTTCACTTGCTAAACATTGCGTCTATTCCGCTGTCAAAGTATCTTTAAGTAGGAAATTTCATTTTCCTTCCTTTTTTCCATCCTAATTTAATATAGTCATTTAATAATTCTTTTTTAATTGATTTTGATATTTTTTCATTTTCATTATATATCCAAACTTTTCCATATTGGGAATTTTTTTCTCCTAATTGTGGGTGATTTTCTTGTTTAGATTTTTTCATTTTTAATTTTGTTTCTTCTGAATGTTTTTTTTCCAACCCACATAAAAATTAATTCACCGGTAATAATAATCAAATATTCGAATTAAATTAAATAAAATAATACGAATGTGGAAGCAGCCGGACTCGAACCGGCGTCTTATCAATCATCATATTAAAACTTTTAATTAACATGCTTACCCGATTTAGGGTTCGGGAACCGCATAAAGGAGGTTCATTATTCTTGTTTTAAGTTTAAGATTCATGTAG
>Ga0247610_10005308_pt1 | contig 13587 bp, 19 predicted proteins | sample 174DNAGHGhighgp2_FD_193483 | JGI IMG/M metagenome (GOLD analysis project Ga0247610, IMG submission 193483) | Sheep rumen microbial communities from Palmerston North, Manawatu-Wanganui, New Zealand - 1742 DNA GHGhigh gp2 | ecosystem: Host-associated > Mammals > Digestive system > Stomach > Rumen...
AGGCTGGAATAATGATATTGTCTATCATCAGAATAGCATCTTCATTGATATCATATACCTTATGAAGACTATAGTCTGCATAGACAATACTGAATTCATCAAGTGGATTGGCATAGTGCTCTATGACTATACCAAATATCTTCTCTCCATCACAAGAGAACTTGATAATATCACGCATATCTGCCATAATACAAATTTTTTAGTTAAACATATCCTATATATAATAATAGGTGTAATTTGTGTTGGCTTGATATTTGGCAGACAGACAGTATGAAAGATAACAAAAAAATAGCCTGACAGTCAGAATAATCTGGCTAATCAGGCTTTTAATGAAAAAAGAAAAAATAGCAAAATCAAAATAGGTCAAGCAGTCCTTTATTGCCATCTCCAAGCATTACTGCAAGGAAGAAGGTAACAAACAATATACCTGCTATGAGGTACATCATTCCATCTAACATCTTATTCATAATACTTTTTATAGTTAGAGTATTCGACTTTATTCTTTGATATACAAAGGCAGTGAGCTATTAACTGCCCTCTATTTCTACTTGGAATTCTTTTCATTCCTTGTCTCTTAAGCTGTCTATTAACCAATTCCGTCATTACTGGGTTTAAAGACGCTATAAAAGGAATAAATGTTCTGTTTTCTGCTCTCAATTCATCCTGGATGTCCTTGAGTGCTTGTTGTTTTGCTGTCATATTGTTGTAAGATTTATGTATTTATGCTTTTCTTTTTACTTTATTTTTCTTCGCTATAAGAGTTACAAAGTCTCATGCAACTAACCATTGTCCCACAGTATTTCTTTACAGGACAACCTACACATCCTTTGTATTTATCTATGTATCTCATAAATATACCATTTAGAGTTACCAAATGTGAACTTATAATCAATAGCAACCCTACGAGAATTGAATTTTCCCATAGGGTTGCCCAGAGAGTCACATACTATCCACATAAGGAATATTCAATACTAATGAACTACCTCCTAATGGCCTGCCATCATCATCGTAGTAAGGCTCACTGAGAATATACCAATCATCAAAGTGGGCATTAAGAGTAGAAGCACTCTTTTTACTAAAACTACCGATAATATTGGCACAAACAAATCCAGAAGCATCTATCCATGATTTTTCAAATTCAAGATTAGGATTCAAGGATTTGTTAGCCCAAACAGTGAATTCTATCCACTGTCTGTTACCAAAGTTTATCAATGGAGTATCACTTCCAAACATCTTAATATCTATGGAAGTAACACTAATGAATACTTTGTTAAATAGTTCTATAAAATCTCTCATTGTTGTAAGGTTTAAAGGGTTATCAAAAAAGAAAACTATCTCTCAGTTACTACATCTGCATAGAGAATTTTAAATGTGGTTATTTCTTATTTAGCAGACTCCACTTATCATGTTGAGATAGTTTGTGTTTTACACCTAAAACTTATGTTGCTCTTTTGACTATCTACTTAATTGGCTTGTAGATTCAGCTGTGATTATTTGAGCTATTATCAAAAACACACACTTCATAGTCACATAAGAAACTCGGTGCCCTCAACATCTTGGGAAGAGTTGAGTTTTTTAATTTGTTTATAGACTCATAAGTTTGTCGTAGAGTCCTTTAAGTACATCCGCATTACCTTTGTCTACTTGCTTAATAGCGCAGTATAGAGCATTTAATTGTGCCATATTTGGCTTCCATTGTTTATTTTCCATTGTTGTAAGGTATTTAATTCTAATTGTTTTCTAAATAAAAAGGGGAGACGCATATTTGCATCTCCCCGTTTACTTTAGCTTTCCATATAGCCTTCGTGATAGTTTTCATCATAGGCTCTTTGAACTGCTTCAGGCCATTTATCTCCTACTAACTTATGTATAAGTTTCCTTAACTTAAGTTCATACGATGGGTTATCTTGCATTAGATTACCATAATAGCCTTCTTCCCAACCCAATGCTGCAGCAAATGAAGCAGCCTTCATTACTTTGACATTATAGTCAAACTGTCTTTTAAATTCTTCTGTCATAATTTAAGTTTTTTGCAAAGGTAGTATGGATAAAAGAACTCTATATTCGTTCCCACAATGAATCCAATTTCACATCATTATCACAATGAAGTGTACTTTATTTGATATAATCTCAAGTACTGTTGTGGGATTAATTTGACTGACTAAAACCTATTGATAACACATTGTCAACATTAACTTAGTGTGATAGGAAAACTGAGTCAGTTCCTTTGAGCTTATTCAGTTTTTTAAATGGTGCATCTCACTTTAACTCAGAGATACATTGAGTTGTACATTTTCTATGCAATCCTGGCAGAAATAGTACTAAAGAGGGAGAAGGTTTATCCAAGCTGAATCACCTACAACATGGCCCAATCTCTTTATTTATAGTGAGAGTCTTGGTGCTCACTTATCAGTTCCCACAGTGACTACAATGTCACATTACTTCACAGTAAAGAGAATCTTATTTGATACAATCTCAGACCTTGCTGTGGGATATATTATAGCACTCAATGCTTTCAGTTACTACATCAACATTAAAGTTTTAAATATGGTTTTCTGCCTACCTGGTGTTGACTCCACTTATCATATAGGGCAAAAAGTGCTATAATAATAATGAAAGAAGGATTAGAGGAGTTTAATACTCAGCCACTATTTAGTTGGGAGCGGTGTTTTAGACCCTCCTTTCTCCTTCTTTTACCTTTTAATTCCAGAGGCTATAGTGCTGATTAACAGCGAGTTAAACACTATAGTCCTGAAATCTCAAAATGGGCAGAGCCCAGGCTGTTTACCAGCCCAGACTCTTCCTATTAGCACGCTTCTGGATTCTGAGGAGTGGCATTCCACTCTTCTCAGTGTAGAGGTACTCGCCTTGTTCATCCTGGCAGTGTACCACTTCAAACTCTGACTCACAGTGGTCATTCAGCACACTGATGAGTTTGTCAGTGTCAGCATCATCACCGAGGAATTTGGTGAACTTCTCGCCTGTGCAAGCAATGGTGTCATAGCCATTCTGCGTGAAGGTTACCCAGTAGTAAGTGAACTCCTTACCATCTGAGTCTTCAGCCTTGCGAGGCTTTGAGAGCATTACTTCTGCACCCTTGAGATTAGACTTGTTGATTGCGACACTCTGAAATACTTTTCCAACTTCTGTTTTCATTGTTGTAATGTTTTGCGCTCACCTTTACTACTTCTGGAGTGACGGGGGGAGCATCCCACCACTCAAACTCTGGGTGGGGTATGGTGGGATTATACCACTCTTGTATAATTATAATAAAAATTTTAAAAACCAAAAAATGATTTTATACTCCTCTTATACCACTACAATAGAAAAAATTCTTTGCAAAAAAAATTATTTTAAAAATTTTCTTGTATATTTGTAGACCAAAAAGAAGGATTATGGCACTACATGATTTACTAAAGGATGAAATATTTGCAGAGGAGCTGGATGCATTGAAGTTGTCTCATGCAGAAGATAATATTTACTATTATATAGAAAATAGGAATGATATTCTACAGGAAAAACAATGGTATGAAAAAACTCATTTGACTAATAAAAATCTAGAACAGATTATTAAGTGGTATGATTCTCTTTCTTTTGAAGAAATTAATAAAATTAGAAAGAGGAAAATAAGTGATATTCCAAGAATAGCTGCTATTCAAAAAGAAACTTTATTTGAGTTAAAAATAGCCGAAGACTACTATAATGACGAATTCTTTCAAAAGTTTTGTTAAAGAAGTTAATTTTAACAATTATTTTGTATGAGGGTATTATATAAATATGTATATTTGCACTGTCCCTGAGTATGTCAGTTGCTCTGATCACCCTGAGGGGAGAAATCTAGTAGGGGTCAGAAGTTGGCTAGTAGACTCATTTACATAGAGTTGAGGTATCGCCAATAGGACAAAAAGGGAGAAGATATAATAAGATTCCTGCACCAAGACTGACTGGAATAGAGGTAGAGGGAAAGCAGGTATAGGGCAGTAAAGTAACCGCGTCTTAGAAATTCTTCTCTTGAATTTGGGAGAAATCCTGGGCCAGGGAGGGGAGATTGTATACATACAAAAAGAAAAAAGGAAAAAATTTTCAGTAACTGGCCAATGAGGCAGCAGAAGAGGAGAGAAAAGAAGAAGAAATGAAGCTCAGAAGGAAATCAACCAAGAAAGATAATCTTTCACCACCTCTAGAGCTGCCCTAATGTAAGAAAGTAAAATTTTAAAATACAAAAATATGACTAGCGTTAAAACTATTATTTCGACAACAAAGCCTCAGGTCTTATTTGGATTGTGGCTTAAACCTGTAGAGGATGGCTTTGCAGCTTATATCATCAATGCAGGTACAGTGAAACCTTTAAAGGTTGTGGATGACAAGAATACTGAAGACACCAAGGATGATGAAGTAGTTGACTTGGTAGGAAGTGTAAAGGATTCTAAATCTGCAAATACTATTAATGGAGCTAAGGCTTATGCCAAGGATGTAAAGAACACTCTTATTGGTAAGGAAAGTGATACTCCTTCAGATCTTACTCTTCATGGATTGAAGAATTATATTGACTCTAAAATCTATAAGAATGCCAAGTACAAGAACACAAAGGCCTAAGCCTTTAACTCCGAAATCAGGAGTTACCAAGAATGGTAAGAGGAGATATGATGAAGGAGGTAAGATAAAGAAGAAATCCAAATAGAGGCAGATTAACAGTCTGCCTTTATTATATATAATAAGGTATATGGAAGAGAATTTAGACAGAAGGAGACTTTATAGAGTAGAAGTGTGGGTAATTAAGGTAATACCTATGCTTCTGGCATTGACCTCGTTATTAAACACCATCTTATCATATTTCAATATTGATGCTCCGATTCTTTCTTATATTGGCGGAGTATCAATCCTGCCACTTCTTTTTCTCTACCTCTCTAGCTATGTGTTTAGATTCTGTACTTACCATAGACTATTCTTGCATTATGTGTCTTTAAATTGGATATTGAATATAGTAGATTATTATTGGGGAATACCTGTATCCGATAAAAGCTTGTTCTTACTGTATTTGAGTATTACTGGAGCATTTTTATATCTGATTCTATACTTCCATCAAAAAGAAGTGAAGAAAAATAAAGCAGCCCATCAATAGACAGGCTGCTTTTATTATTTCCTACTTTTCCTCAGTTCCTTCTGGACTTCTGGTAAGGCACTTATCTTTCTTATAGCTTCTATCACTTCTTTTCTTGACCTTCCACTTATCTGTGCCAGTCTGTTGATTGCCTGATCCTGATTCATACTGCGTGGTCAGTAAGTTCCTGATGAGTATCATCTTCCTCTAATTCTTTTTTAAAGTACTCTGCCCCTTTTGAAGGACCAAAAGGTGCTGTCATGGTACTTATTAACAGCAACGAAAGCATTGAGCTGTTAATATCAGATACTGCATTACTATTATAGGCAAGGCTAGTACTGGCATTGGTTAATACCTCAAGCCCAATTCTATACTGTCCTATAATACTTTTCTCTTTTTCTGACAGATTAAAGTAGTATTCGCTATTTATGAATCCTACTAATTCCTGAAGACTCTCCTTGTATTCAGGCTGCTTCTTTTTTAATTCTTCTATATTAGTCATGGCTTTAATAATTTAACTGTACAAAGATATGAATATTCTACAAGAAGGTGAAATATTGCCAGTATAATATAGAAGTATTTGAGAATCAGTATATTATAAGAATAATACATTGCCTAAAAAGAAAGGGAGTGTTTTCACAACACCCCCTAACTGAACAAACTATATATTTACTAACTTACAGAAACAAAAATCCCGTATGTTAAAATCTTGTATATTCCATTATCTTATTTAATTATCATGTCACATCAGACCCTAGTGTAAAAGCACCAGTGTTGTTTGCATTTCCAAATAGCTGACCACTGATTTTGTCATAAAGATACCCAACAGTTCCTACTCTCACAGGAATATAGTCCCTTACAGTAAGACCTCCCTTGCCTATTTTGGCTGATTTTACATAAGTACCATCTTGATTAAGGCTTAATGCACCATTTGTGTTCAATCCAAGCAGATAAAGGTTTCCTGTAGTTGGTTCCTGCGAGTTAAGCTGGGGAGTGATAGTCTGGCTGCCTGCACTAAGTGATGCAAGATTATATTTAAGCAATGTGTCATTAGCCACCGAGGCAGATGTCATATTTTGCACCTTTGCTGTAGTTCCGCTACCAAAGTCAAATCTCAACTTGCCTGAATTTGAATGTCCGTCACCATACCATATTAGACACTGGTTATTGGAAGTAGTGCTTGCCCTGTAACCAAATAAACCAGCAGCAACAGTAAGACTTCTCTTAATGCCGCCTACAATCTCAAATGCGCACTTCCCCTGTATGCCAGTATCAATATAGGCACTACCGTCAGTCATCAGATATTCTACCTCTGCATCATAAGGCAAAGAACTTCCTCCCTGCTGAATTTGGTCAACCAAAGCTGCATACCCGTCAATAGTAGTGGCAGCAGGAACAGTCACACCCTTTGCTGCTATGCTCATAGCCAAATCACTCTTGGCTTGAAGCAATCTATTTAACTCACTTGCAATACTCATGTCAGATAGATGCTAAGATTGTTTCAATATCACCAACCAAATCGTAAACACACTTTGCACTTGGATACTGAGCGTCAGTAGAGGAAGAGGAAAGGCTTGTTACCTTGTTAGAGGTGTTCTCCTTTCCACTTACATCAGGGATAGCGGCCTTTATTTTGCCCCACAGATAGCTTAGCCCTTCATCATTTATATATTTATAAATCATGCCCAGTTGTTGGTTGCAGTATCCATGTCTGAATTACTCATATAGTCAGTTTTCTGTAAGTACCCACTGAGGTCAACATTAGTAGTACCAATCTTTTCAAAGGCATTGTTAACCCAGATATATTCATCATAGATGTTCTGACCACTTCCAGAGTTGCTAATCAAGTAAATAACACCAGCACTTCCAGTAGAAGGAAGAGATGTTACTATCTCAAATGATATTCCTGTAATACTTGAAATGCTATTCTGAATAGCAGTATTAACAGCATCACCTGTGACAAAGTTAGTATTACCACTTGCCACAGAACCACTTGTGATTGTTACATCCAATGCTCCAGCACTTGATAGGGATAAATTTACACCTGAAGTTCCTGCTGTAGTATTTACACTCTTCACCACATTAGCCTCTGCTGCATTCCAACTGCTTATGTCAGAAGAAGTAATTCCTGCTGCAGCACTGGCAGTAAACACAGGGTCTGACTCACTCTGAAGGGCTGAATCAGCTTTGCCAAGTGATGTCTGTACTGCTGATGCCAAGTCAGTCTTAGGAATACCTCCACTGGGTTTCTGATAGGCAGAGCTGCCACTATTCAAGGCTGACTGTACTGTGCTTGATAAATCACTTGAAGGAATGCCTCCTGATGGCTTGGTATAGAAACCAGAGTTGCTCAGGGCATTACTTACTAAGGACTTAATCTTACCCCACAGGTAGAGAAGCCCGTCATCATCAATGTATTTTCTAATATGACTCATAAATTATTCCTGTTTAATATTTCTTCTATTTCAGTATTTGACAGAGTAGGTATATCTTCGATGATATAGTCTCTCAGCTCTCCAGTAGTTACTACCTGGGGCTCTGTTTCACCAGAAGATACAGGCAACTTTTCATTACCTACAATATCTTCGCTGTCAAGAATGTTAGTAACTTCTCCTATAGTTATGCCTCTTGCCATATCATGTTTAGTCTATTGTTCCAAAGAATTCTCCACCCATCAGTCCACCACACCTCTATATCCTCAGATACAGATACTGTGCATACAAGCCCTACATTAACTACAGGTCTCTCTTCTGCTGTAGTAATAGCTACTCTAACATCAGTACTATGATGAGTAATCTTTACTACCATTGAAGATACAAAGGTAACAGCAACAGCAAATATTGCTATAATAGGCCTTACAGATGAATTACAAGCCCTAAGTACTCTGGAAACCTTTGCATTAATACATCCCATAGTTTATTTAATTCTAAGCTGAGTCTTAACTACTACAACTTCATCCCTATAATTATCATCAAAATCATTGTCAGGTATTGCAGCCTGGTACATCACAGTGAGAGTTCCTCTGCCTAAGTCTTTGCTTTTCAGGCAAGCCACATAGTTATTTGTATCAATAGGAATCATCTCATCTTTATGCAATGTTACCTTTCTGCTACCAGTATAGAAGATGCAGATAAAATCCACATCTTCCATGTGATAGCCTTCAATTGGTTCCATACTTACATTCAGCTTGAACTCAGCTGGCATGTAGATGATTTCTTCATCATTCCTGTTTGTGTATGTTGCCATATTTCAAATTTTAGAACATTGTATCGTTGTCCACATCGTAGATAACCAGGTCAACCTTGGCATTCATAAATCCATCCAAGTCCACATGGCCTCGCATCCACATCACATATTTACCATCAGGACTTGCAATAGGATAAGCATTTCTCAGAATCTCAGAGCCAATCTCTTCCTTGTACACATCCTTGGTCTTAGTCCACACACCCTCTACCTTGCTATACTTCTCAATGTAGTCATAGCCAGCTGGGTTAACCTGCTCATCACTCCTGCTCACGATGATGTTATCCTCATCAAGGAAACACAGGCCATTGGCAGCACGGGTATTGCTGTGGTTAAGGAAAGTGAGTCCTGAGTGGCAAAGCATGGTAGTGCTTTCTACTCCATTGATGTTCTCATACACCCAGTATCTTCCATCTGTCTGGTTTTTCTGCCTTCCAAACAGAATCTTCACCGTGTTGATGTCTGTAATGGCAAGGTCATACATTCTCTGTGCATAGGTTGTGCCAAAACCATCCAGATTGTTGTTATTGGGAACAAGGGTGGTAAACTGCGTGTTGTAGAACATATCATCAAGGGTTCCCTGCTGCACTGTTCCGTCATAATTAGAAAGAACAGTTCCGTCATAGTCACATACCCTGTTGTTCTCAAAGTCCAGGATACCACATATAATGAAGGTATATTGCGGGCTATGAGAAGGGTGACTGTAGCCTATGAACCTCAGCTTATTTGGATCCCCTGCTATCGGCTTAGTCCAAACATAATAGTATTTGTTCTCGCCTTCTAACACATCCTCATCAATCAGCTTGTGGTAGCTGCTCCAGTTCACAAGGTCAGTCGACTTAGTGTATCCCCATGAGCCACCATGCTCAATACGGCTGAATATCACATGGGTGCCATTCACATAGTGGTACTGGCAATAGGTAATGTCAGAACCTGCATTGATGCTGATGGCATCATTCCACTCTGTTATATCATCAGCCCTCTTGCTGATTCTGATGTGCATATAGGTTGTCTGGTTATGTCCCTCAGAGTATGCGCATATCAGTCTTCCATCTGGAAGCCTATCTATCATGGCAGTGTTATGAAGGTCAACGCCGTCAAAGGTCATCCTCTTCAACAGGCACTTCCATGCTCTCTTGTCAAAGGCATTGATGCAGGCCACTCCAGCACATCCGTTGCCATCGCAGAAAGTGTGGTATATCCTCTTGTATGGGAATCTCGTACAAATAATGTGCGGATACCACCAGTAGCAAGATGCTGCACTCTCCCTGCCTGCCTTCACAATCTGTAGGTTCATATAGGTATCTGCTGCCTCATAGTTGCCCAATATGGCCTTTGTTGCAGCTGCGGTCTCTTCAATATCATCAAGCCTCGACTCCTTGTATGGGGTGTAGTTACCATCTATATTTGAAACCACAATGCTTGCAGGCTTCAAGTCATTACCTGCTCCTGAAACTATGTTCACCATCAGCCACTTGGCTCCTGCTGGCACACTCACCCTCTGTGTCTCTCCTGCACTTACAGTCCTTCTTGTCTCACTTTTGGCAAACAGTGCCTGCTGACGGTACCCAAACTTGTAATCTGAAAGGAAGGCATACGAGCCATTGTTGACACCTCCTGTTATGGTGAACACACTTGCATTGCCAATAGGAATGATGATATGACGCTGTGTCAGTGTATAGTCCCATCTCAGGTCTGAGCCAAGCAGGCCATACCTTGCAAGATAGTGTGTCAAATTCAGCTCATCTCCTACCTCATAGGTCACAGCCTCAGAGTCCTTCAAAGTCTCATCCTTCACAAGTCTGTATTCCTTGATGCTGATGTTGCTTAGTTCAAGTACCTTGTTCACACTTGTGGCAAAACCACCGTCAAACTGGAAGAACAAATATTTGATATTCTCATTGTCATATATAAACTCAAAGTCAGCATGGTTGCAGTCTGGTCTGATGTTGCCAATAGCCTTTCCAGCAGTAGGATAGGTTCCCGTGGAATTAGTAATAAACGGAAGCATGTCTGCTCTTGCAATAGATGTCACGGCAAACTCATCCTTGTAGTCAAACGAGATGACAATCCTGCTGCCGTAGTGCATATTTGGAAGTGTCAGATAGGCATAGTTCACCGAATTACTCTTGGCCGTTACAGTCCATACAACACCAGTCTCTGTCTTTGCAGCACTCATAAAAGAACTGTTATACACATACGGCATCTGCAATGGGTCACTAACGTCAAACAGCTCCTCACTAACCCATCCCGCATGGTTCTCTATGTCATGCGTCACATCATTCTTCTCTGTGGCATTTTCAATGATATAGTCAATGTCAACTTCTTCCAGTATACCGTCACTCACCATATTGGCAAATGTGGCAGAAGCCCAGCTGCCATTGCTGTACTTGCATATCACGGTGTCCCCGTTAGGATTGCCCAGGGCATAGTCACCGCTACTGTATGTATGTGTAGAGTCATAGGGTTCTACCGCCTGTAGTCCTACAAGGGTCTTCCTCTGTCCAGGCCAGCTTTTCAGTTCTCCCACGGAAATAGTGTCCTTGCTTGAAACCTCCTTGACCTGCTTGGTCATTCTCAGCAGCCTCATGTCAGTAGTCCTCACGGCATCACCAATCTCGTATGCCTGCCCAACACTCAGCATCTTCATTCCGTCAATAAGGTATGACGTGTTTCCCTCAGTCACATCCTTCGTTTTGTGCAGCAGCCTGACCTCCTTGGGCAACCTTGCGTTTCCTTGTACAATTCTTCCAAAGTACAGGTATGTGGCACCTTCCGGAACAATAATATTAAATTCAGTACCAGCGTCAAAGGTTATCACACTTCCATATCCAGACAGGAAGGCAGGAGTCTGGCCATTAACATGACTGTCACTTGTAAGCCATGCGTATGAACCTGCATAACTGTCACTTGTCCTTGCCACCACATGATATTCCTCGCCTTCCTTTACGGGGATGATATTACAAGCCTGCGATGTGCTTGATGTGTTCAGTCTCCACACACCTTGCACTATTGCCACATTATAGCTTGACCCGTAACTCAGTGAAACCTCCAAGTCATTAGTAGATGTAAGGTTGTCTCCTACTTCATCCAGGGCATCCTGTACGTTCTCCGAAAGCAATCTTTTCTGAGAGTTGTCATACTTAATCTTCTCTGCCTTTCCTCCACCTCCCTGTGCATTGGAAGCCCAATACTTATTATTATAATAGTATACAGCAATTACTTCACCAGCTTCCCAGGTATTTTCTGCAGTAACGGCAGCACCATTATACATAAGTTCTTTAGCAGTAGCACTACCCACTTGCAATGTTACACCAGATGTAGCAGTATTGGCTTCATCCATCTCTACCTTAAAATGACCACCAAGTGTAAGAGCATAGGCAGAAGCATCAGTTCCTGTAGCTGCTTTTGCTGGGGTAGAAGCTTGAGTTGTACAAGTATAATAACTTACCTGAGGGCCTAGATTACCAATATCATAGGTAGCCATTGGATACCAAGTACCATTAGCATAACTCCAATCTTTGTATGTAGTGTTTTCTCCCTGTTCCCTGTAAATAGTGTTCTCCTGAGGGTTAGAAACATTCAAGTGATTGGGAGTAATAACTACATTTGGTCCCCTCAGTCCCTCTATACCAGATGTTAAAGCTGCCAAGTCAGCAGCAGAAGCAATGTCATCAGTGATGACATTCAGACCATTTATAAGTCCACTGCTCTGATTTACTGATACACTGACATGAGAATCTTCTGAAGACAGCTCTGCATCTAAACCACCTATTGTATTCTGAAGAGTTTCAATGTTTTCAGTATTATTCTGAACAGCTTCAGCAATAGCAGGCATTTCAGGGTCTCCATCCACAGTATATACAGTAAGGGCAACATTTCCCTCATCATCTACTGTGTACTTCTTAGTACCACCATTAATAGTAATACTCTTGACAGTATCAGGCATCTCTTCTTCAAGACCCTTAATTCTGTCATCATGTTCACCATTAATAGTCTCTTGGCTTTTGAAACTACTCTTATCACTATCAGTGACCTCTTCAAATACTGCTTTAGTAGAAGTAACTGGATAGATAGTGTGTTTATCAGTTCCTCCTACAAGCTCATTGTTCTTTAATTTCTTAATATAGCCCATAGTATTATAGTTTTATTGTTGATTAATTATCTGAATCTTCAGGAATCTCAATGTCATTGATTGGTATCTCAATAGCATCAGTGTCTCCATCAGATTCTGCCTTAACTTTGACAACCTTAGTGTTCTCAGCTCTCTTAATACGCTGAGCCATTTCTGTCATTTCACCTAAATGTAATTTTCCCATCTTTAAATAATCTGGATAAGGTATTAAACAAGTTGAACCATATAGGCAATTCAAAGCCTGCTCAATCAGGCTATAGTCTGCCTTTGAAAGTAAACCTCTGTAATCATGATACACGAGATTCCAGTAGAATATCAGGACAAGTAGCTTCTTAACATCTGCATACTTGTAGTAGCCTGTCTTATGTAATACTCCGAAGTACTGGCAGAGTGCATTATAAACCATCTCACCCATGACATCCACACCCCCTTCCTGCAATTCTCTTTGGATTATTCCTAATATCAAGCAGCTGATTATAGAAGGTTCTGGCATCACAGTAATGGTCAGTCTCTATAGCTGACTTGAAAGCACTGTAATTCAAGATAAAATCAATGAATCCATCTGAGATAGTGCAGTCATCTGCAAGTTCCTTGGTATATCCCATAGCCTGTTGATAAAGCAGCTTGGCATCAAAAGTGACTCCAAGAGTAGGCTCATCAGCAAAGCAAGGGGTCTCAGCACTGTAGTTTGCAGCAGTAGTATCTACCCATACAAAGAATAGAGGACCACTTAGACTAGTGCTAGTATACGGAATTGTAGCTTCTGCATCAGGAAGAAGATTATTGAAAGCAGCATCAAAGATACTCGCATCCAAAATCATGTGTGCCTCATCCTCTGTTCCTTCAAAATTCTTTTTGTAGAAGTATTCATCAACAGAAGACAAAGACACAGATTCAGGTACATGTTCAGCTGTAGTAATAACTATATTCTGAAGATGTATACCCTCTCCTGCTGCCTGATTCACATGAATGTCAATAAACATTCTGCGACCATCATCAGAAATTCTTAATTGGTCAAATATAATCATAACAGTCTATTTTTGTTTTTGCTTTTTAGTTCTTTAAGGCAGGCATCAACCTCATCTTTATACCATCTGAGTTCTTTAAA
>Ga0247610_10005311_pt1 | contig 13582 bp, 20 predicted proteins | sample 174DNAGHGhighgp2_FD_193483 | JGI IMG/M metagenome (GOLD analysis project Ga0247610, IMG submission 193483) | Sheep rumen microbial communities from Palmerston North, Manawatu-Wanganui, New Zealand - 1742 DNA GHGhigh gp2 | ecosystem: Host-associated > Mammals > Digestive system > Stomach > Rumen...
CATTTCCAAGAATTACCTTTAACTCTGGATACTTTTCTTTCAATTTTTTGGTAGCCTTTTCAGCCTTAACCCATCCACTAATACTTTCGTGGTCAGTTAAGGCTACTACTTTATGTCCAAGCGCGCCCGCATAATTAAACAAGTCATCCATCTTATTAATGCAGTCGCGCAAACGAATATTGCTAAAATCTGTATGATTCAACCCTAGTTATGAAGACTACCAGGGTATTCAATTTTAGTCTTCATCACATTGCATCACCTTCCTTTACACAAACATGATTAAACTATTATACTTTTCACTATAAAATACACCTAATTCATCGAGAATTGCTAAATCAGTCTATGATATATTAGAAGGACTACGAAATCCAATAACATCATGTTCTGCCCAAAGAGGATAATCTTCATCTAAACCATATTTAGATAAAATACTTAATATTGTAATTAATTTCATTTTTACTCCTTAATTAAAAGTTTCAAATTTCAAATAAGCATGATAAAAACCGTCTGATTGTTTTATATGATGAAATGGAACTGGCATAAAATTTTTTCTTACTTTACAACTATTACTTAAAATACCCGAATAAAAATTTTTTAAATTGTCTTTATTTTTAATTATATTTTCAATAAGATTTAATTCTTCAATATTACTATACCAGACATGATAAATACGATTACCACTGGTTGGTATAATATATAGTAATTTATATTGGTTTATTAGAGAAAAATTTATAATTGTTCCCATTTTATTTCCTTTCTCATCATTCTATATATATTATACCATAAAATAAAAGGAAAGTCAAATTAACTTCCCTTTTTGATAAATATAAATCAATTCATCTGTACTATCTGTAAGACCGCCCGTAGATTTTAATCTCTTAATATTCTTCAATTCAAGAGCTTCTACAAATGCAAGCTTATCTTTTAAATAATTAATGACATCTGTTGCAATTGGAACGGTAGTATTCTTAATATTAATAGCTAAAATTCCATTAGAAATTAAATATTGTATTATATTATCTAAGGTGGGATATAGATAATTTTTTAACCAATCATTATATGTTACTCCATCATGCCAACTTTGTTTACCAATTTTATAATCTTCTAAAGAAAAGTATGGCGGACTACTAAAGGCTAAACCAATTTTATTTTCTAATTCTGGTATAAAAATTTCACTACCCTAGCATCTTATGTCAACAATATTGGTACGATTTATAACAGTTTTATAATCATTGGTCATCTCTATAAGGCGACCGCAAAGTAAATTGTTTGGATCGGTTCCGTAATAATTTATATTATATTTTAATGCACCAAGTAATCTTATACCCCATCCGCAAGAAAAATCATATACATTATTATTTATATTATAATTTTTATATATAAAATCAACTGTCTTAAAAGGAAATTGTGTTGGCACTTTAGCGTAACCTTTTCCACCAAGGGCAATAGCTCTTTCAATATTATATCCCATAGAGACTCCTGGATTAAATACTTTTGGGCTATTTAATACTTTTGCTTTAAAGACACCACACAAATCTGTACTACTGAATACGTCTTCAACAGACCATTTAGCGGTACTTAATTTAATCTTTGCCATTAAATCACGATAGTAATACCGTGTTATTTTGTCTATCATTACTCCATCAGATGTAATCTTTTTCATCTGTTTTTTGACCACATCTAATGATGGTTTTGAATAGTATTCATTTTTATATTCTAAAAGCTCTTCTTTAGTAACTGGGACCCAATTTTTTGTTACTAAAGTCTATCCATTATATTCAATTGTATATTTATCCATATTACCTCAGTGAATATTCATTAACCAATATATATTAATTAAAATCCAAATTATAAAAATCATTTTAAAATGCGAGTAAGTCATCTATGACTTCGTAGTCTTCAATCATAATCTGCGGGCTTCTATTACCCATCCATTCATTAATATTTGGTTTACCTACGATACTAATTTTAATTTCATTACAACTATTTAATTGTTCAATTAAATCATTAGCATGGAACTTAATAAAAATAACCCCGTTCTTTTCAAAACGAACTGTATCTTTATTAGTACCAATAACTTTATAATCTGTTCTATCCAGATAAATATTTGGAACAAAAATTAGTGGTTCAGGGTTTCCTTGTCCGTAAATATTTGTATTAGAAGCTAAATCATAAATTAAATCTTCTAAGTCTGACGCATCTGCTTCTCTAATGAAGTTTACATCATACATACCTTCATTAAAGTTAATCTCTTTAAGTGCTTCATTTGCATATTGATGGAAGGAATGTAATTTACTATCCAATATTGAGGCACCCGCGGCGTTAGCATGACCTTGGACCCATTCAAAATACCCACTATCATTCAAAAACTTTTTGAGATCTTGTAATTCACAATCAGCTACATTACGAATTGAGCCACGATCATATCCTTCATCATTAAGGCGCGCGAGTATAGTTGGACGCTTATACTTTGCGGCGAGCTTCATAGCAGCTAAACCGGTAACTTCTTGTGGATAATCATCATCTTCATCAAGTCGAACAAAAAGAATTTTATTTTCAAGTAAATCATACTTAAAAATCTTTTGTTCTAATTCTGCTACCATCTAATCAGTTATTCTATTCTGTTTGGCTTTTGCATTAGTGCATTCGCGTAAAGATTCAATAGCTACTTCTTCCATTGTCCCTTTAGCACCACGCTTATTACATGGGACCATTTTATGCCCATCAATCAATCCAAGAAAAAGTCTTTCTTTTTCTTCCATAGTACCCATACGAATCATCGCATTCATCATGGGTACAATATAAAAGGCCACACTAATTGGAGTAACTTCATTATTCATAGAATATGCTTGCTTTTCAATAGCACATTTAAAGAAATAATTATTAATATTTTTAAAGCCATTTAACATGATATATCTATTCTCTAAATCAAGAACAGATCCCATATCTCCACATACACCGAGTGCAGCTAAGTCAATAAATTTAGATGAAATGGGAAGAGACGAGTTCCTTGCGGCTTCATGATAACGACAAAATTGCCAAGCCACGCCAGCGCCAGTTAAATCTTTATTTGGGTAACGTGGCGAAAGTTGGTTATTAATAATGCATGCATTATCACTAATAGGCTGATCGTCATCAATTTCATGGTGGTCTAATACCAAGCAACGAGTACCTTGTTCTTTTAAAAGTTCATGATATTCATAATCATTACTAGAACTATCTGGTAAAATTATCAAATCATAATTTATACCGCTTTCAAGAATATGTTTAATATGATCTTCTAGCCCATGTTCTTTATGCTCGTGAAGTATATAAGTAATATCTTGGTTTGGATTGATGGCTCTAATATATTGATACATAATAGCACTTGAAGTGAAGCCATCAACATCACAGTCTACTATTAGTAAAATCTTTGATTCTGGCTCTGCCACAATTTCATCAAACCAAATTGCCCCTGTATCTATATTATCTAAAAGTGATGGGTCATTTAGACAAATTGGTTTAGGATTTTTATATAACTCAATATCTGTTACACCGCGCGCTTTCAACAGATTATCAAGATAGTTTTCTGTATAGTTTTCGTTTACAAGATTTACCTTCATATTTTATCTACCTTTTTATTCTTTAGAGTAATAGAAAATGCAGCTTTTGGTACGGTTTCATAAGAAAGTTCAAAGGGAAGTTGCTCAATTTTATAAATAGTATAGCCGCGTTTTATATCTTCTGCGATTTCAAGAATCGCTGAATCCATATCAATAAAATTTATTTCATAAGTTTTTTGTAAAATCATTTTAACCTTCCTTATTTTATATCATATTTTTGTTTAATGTAGTCTATAATAAAATCTCTTGCACCATTACTTCCATTGTCTGCTCTAAATTTAATATAAGCTTTACTAAAACATACTTCTTCAATTACTGATAATATATCTCTTGCAGCTTGGCGCTGAAAAAGTTGTTTATCTTCCATTATATTTTCACTCTTTTCTTCAATAATTTTAAAAATATTTCTTCTCCTTTATCGGTCGGAGAGTCTTTTAATTCTAATAAATCTTCTTTATCATATATAAAACTAAATTGTGCATAATTTTGATATTTTAAGCACATATTTAATAACTTATCAAAATAAGTTTCTTCATATTTTGATAATTCTTCTTGGTCAAAACATACTACAATCTCTTGTGGATGACAAGTTCTCACTAATATATCAAGCGCATACTTATTTAATTTTGACCCACATACAGCGGCCGCGCAATTAGGAATTGAAAAAGAATCCATTTGAAGAACGCTTTTTTCAGCTTCAAATAAATATGCAATCCCAGTCGCTTTTATATTTTCTTTTGTCATATTAAGCCCATAAAGATTAAGACTTAATGGATGACTATACCATTTTCCTTCTATTTGAACTGGCATATATTTACCCCATGTATCTATGTCTTCTTGGTTAAGGGCGCGGCCGCGTATTCCTATGAGCCGGCCGCCCACATCATAATGAGGAATAATTATTTTATTCTGTGATGGTGAAAATCTTATATTAAATTTATCCATAGCTTCTTTAGTGATACCATCATTAAGCCATTCAATTGGATAATATTTAATAAAACAATCCATAATGTTTTCAGAGTATATAGGAAGTTCATGCCTATTTTTCTTTAAAGAATAATTGTCTCTAACAGTTTTATAACTATTAGAAGTTATTATATCTTCACTAAAATATGAGCAACCACGTATAACTTCATATATGTCTGTAAACCAATCATAAGTAATATCACGTGTTTCATAAAAGTGTTTTAAAAAAGAAAAAATAGACATTGCGCCATCTTCAGTATAACAATAAAATATATGAGTATTTTTATAATAATATAATTTTAATGAAGCTTCTTCTATACTACTATGGTGACAAACTGTTGGCATAACTAAATAATCTCCCCTATCATCATAAGGAATATCTAATTTATCCAACATAGTTTTTACTTTATTATCATCTAATTCATCAATAATAGCTTGATAATCTATCATTTAATCTCATTCACTTTCTGTAAAACTTCATTATAATTAGTGCCTTCCCAATCTATTTCATATAAGAAATGCTTTTCATAATCATTTATAATTTCAAGACGCGCATCTGTCATATATAAATCTACTTTTCTCAAACATCCAAGATCAACAATACTCCAAATACGAACTTGACTCCATTCACCACTTCTTACTTTATATATATCAGTTACCATTGTTGGAATTGCTTGACCCATACTAGCAAAGAAATCAATTTCTTCTTTAGTGGGCCGCGACATAACCATACCAATATCTGCTTTATTAATAATCGCGCGCGATCCGGCAATTACGCCTTCATTTTTAATATTTGTATTATTATCTGCACTTGCATTTACTTGTGTTGAAGTAAAAACGCAGACATTTAATTCAACAGCCAATTCTTTTAAAGCTGTTGAAAACATCAAAAGAATTTCATCATTTCTTAAACCAACGCCTTTAAATTCTCCTAAAAGGCTTGGACAAATAAAGACATAATCAAAAAACACATATTCAATTCCATGAAGAAGCACTTGCTCTCTAACAAGATTCTTTACCAAATCAATTCGCGGCGCTGGCATTTGGACAATATAAAAATTTTCTTTATACTGCTCCATTATCCAAACCGCTTGACGAATAATTCTATTCTCTTTTTCTGTAAAATTACCATATCTAAATTTAGATTCATTAAAACCAGTAAGATATGCAAGAATCATTTTTTGTATTTCTGGAATGGTTTGTTCTGTAGCTATAAAAATAACTTTGCGTCCAGATCCAGTTTGTGCCCATTTATTTAATATCGGCTCATATCTAAAAGGATAGGCTATTAAACATGCGTCTCCAACCGCTTGACGAGTTTTACCAGTACCACTACTTGCACTTCGTACAATAAAAGTACCAAGCCGCGCGCCAGAAATTACTTCATTTATAATTTCCCCTTGAATGGGGACGCCGATATCTATATTTTCAACAGCATTTTCAATTATATCTTCAATTCCAGTAAAAGCCATTTCGGTTTGAGTGACTTCGTTTTGAGTAAATTTATTTTCGAGGCCAAGAACTTTGCGTTTTAATGTGTCTAATATTTCATCAATTTCAAGCTTTTCAAAGTTTTTGTTTACATCAAGGGCTTTTGGATTTGTTAAATCTTCAATATAGAATTCACTTATATCAAAACCTTCATCTTTAAGTTTTGTAAGTAAATTAATCTTCTTTAATCGTTTATAATAAAATTCAAAGTTTTGTTCTTCGGAAAGATACTCAGCATCTTGAAGATACTCAATACCATTATTTTGTTTGAAGATTACAGCGGCCGCCCCGTTTGTTTGAAGATAGTTTTCAATATCTACTGGTTGAATTTTATTAGCGCCGCCGCGATATAAGTTTTCAATTGCTGCAAAGATATATTTATCAAACTTATAATAAAAATCATCTAAGCTTAATTTATATTTATCTGTTTCACTTAAAAATTGCGGATGCTTCATTAAGGAGCCAAAGATTTGGATAATACTTGTTTTATCAACCAATTATTCTTCGCCTCCTATATCATCAAGATTATACTTTTCTCTTTTTCTTTCTTTCCGCACAAGTTTTACTATAGATCTTTCTTTTGCTTGTTCTTCAAGTTGTTTCATAAAACCATGCTTCTTTCGTTCTTGTTCTATCCAATAATTTTTTGCATCTGCAAATACATATGGAACTATACCAAGACCGCCATGTCCTTTTTCCCATGAATTACTTTTTATCTCATAAAAATATTTTAATGTAAAATAAATTCCTTTTGGATTGATTTTATTTTCCTTCCAAAATTTTTTTATTTGAGCTTCACATAAAAAATAATCATAGGAAACCTTCATATCTCTTGCCAAAAAGTCATAAATCATTTTAACCCAGTCTGTATCTGTTGCAGGCTGGGCTTTCCATGTTTCATAGCAACTTTTATGATAATAATAATTACGTGATGGCATTATCCAATCTACGTTTTCTTTTTCTTTTGTTTTGTCAATTGGCATATGACATAATCTACACTCTGGCATTCCATCACTCCTTCAATTTCTTTCTAATTATATTATACCATAAGTTCCTATTTTTGTCAAATTTAAAAGACGTAGGTTATCCCTACGTCTTTACCATTTCTTCCATATCAATTACTACCAAAGCCAATAAGTCTACTTGATCCTCGGTAAACTCGCTAAGTTTCATTCGTCTACCCATTATCATTTCAATCTTTTTAAGTATTGTATTTGCTACATCTGGTCGAGCAGTTTCTCCTTCACCGACAAGTTGTTTCCAAAGATTTTGCGCTTTTTCACGAACTTCAGCAAAGTTTAGTTGTGATTCACTCTTCACCTTTGTAGTATCCACAACTGTTGCACCATCTTTTTTCTCAGCCATTTCGATGGCTTCTGCAATTGCATTTACAAGTTCATCATAACCAAATGGGATTTTATCAGGCATATATTTAAATCGACTGCCCGCAAACAATGTAGGAGTTTCACGAGTATAGAGCCAACGCTTACGCTCACCATTCACCCATTCATTACCAATATATCCGATAATATCTACAATACCGTTACATACTTCACTCGCGCGCTTTGGCAGGTCAGGTGAAATAATTTCAACATCACTACCATCGGCAGTTTTCTCTACGCGAGAAGCACTGTGAGCAATTAATACAACACCATATCCAAGTTGAGTGATTCGACGAATAGAAGATTCAAATTCCTTTTTACATGCTGTATAGCCAGCACCCCAAGGAACATCACTAATTTTTTGAACACCATTTTGCTAACAAACGAACTTTTCGCACATTTCCCAGCAAATAGAAACTGTATCAATAATAACGGTTTTAAAACGCTCTTTAGAACGATTATCTTCAAGGTCACGAAGGGCCATTTTAAAATCGCTCCATTTATTTACGTCATAAGGATAAGCTTCGCCGATAGCATTATATCCTTTTTCAAATGCCAAGAGAACTGCGTCTGGAAAAGAACAGGCAGCAGTTGTTTTTCCAGACTTGGGCTTTCCGTATAAAAGTACGTACTTGCCCTTTAAGTCTCTTGAAATTACATTTTTTTCAACTTCCCAAAGATGCATATAGCACCTCCTTAGAAGCCAAGATCAAAGTCTTGCTTCGCGTTTGCTGTAGGCGCGGGAGTAGGATGAGTTCTACTATTGGTTTTATCCTTAAGAGTCTCAAGATATGCCTTATGTTCCTTTAGGGCGGCAGCAAGCTCTGCAGGTGCAAAAGCCATATCATCTTCCATTGCAGATTGAGTACCCTTAGTGACAATAAGTTCACTAACACTTACAGTACGATGACGCACTTCTGGCTCACCGAAATCCATTTCTTCAACGATTTCCTGAGTGGTACTAGTAAAATTAAGTCGTCCTTTTGCACTATAAGTTTTCTGGTTTTCCCAATAAGAAGTAACTGCATCAATTACTCGAGGATTAACTGCATAAAACTCCATAGTGTCAACCTTTCCACCGTATTGGGGAACAATTGCCTTAATACGAAGTTTCTTGGGCTCAACTTCAACACCATCACTATCGGTTACAAAGTCCATTGAAGAAACTGCAAATTCAAGACTCCAAGATGCCTCAGGACGGAATTCACCAGTTGCCTTCGCTACAAAGGAAGCATTTATACGTGGAAAGGAAACTAGCTGTCCTTGAGGATTATAATACTCATTCATTTTAATAGTACCATTGGTAATACGAATCTTATCTGCACCAGCTTCACCAGCACCAGAAGCAATTGAAGTGAACTCAGTCATCACCTTTTCAATAGACTCATATGCGGGATTGGGCTTACCAGCATTAGTCAACTTAGTTGCAAACATATATACCGGGATTTCAAGAGCAACATTTTCATTATTAACAACTTGATTAACAAGAACCTTAATGTGACCACCAATATTATCAACGGTCACACCATTTTTCACAAAAGATCCATACTTTAGATTGATTTCAGAGAGAATACCTTCAATCCTAACTCTATTTTCTGCTTGTCTTAACATTTATTTTACCTCAGTTTTGTTTAATAGTTTTGTTTAATAGTTTTATTGGCGAAAAGGGAGCCATATGGCTCCCAATTTATTACTCCTCGTCTTCGCCCTGAACGAAGTTAATACCATCATCGGTCAGCTGCACATAAGTCAGAGGCTTCTCCTCACCCTCAACAGCAACCTTCTCACGATAGGCCAGGTTATTCTTAACAAGAGAATTCACGCGACCAGTAATGGAAGCGATCTTCTCGCAATTTAGGGCCACACGCATTTCCTCTGTGGTAGCGCGGCCGCCATGTGCCTGTAGGTACTCAAGTGCTTCAAAAGTCTTCTCAGTTAGCTTCATAATTCATTTTCTCCTATAAATTAAATTTTTTATTTGTTTAGAAGGTTTATCTCTCTCAACCTTTCTATATATATTATATACTAAATTTCTTAAAGTTTCAAATTTTCACAGGGAAGAAATTCCAATAACATAATTATTGGTTAACTTAATAAGTTTTGTTCCTTGCGCGCCACGTGATAGGTTTGGAATATCATTGTATTTAATTCTAATTTGAGTTGTATTAGAATTAATAAGTATATCAGATTGTGACACTACAGGAATAAAATCACACATACTTTCTGCTTTCTGGATCTTCACACCTTTAGTATTTGTACCGGTTATACTAAATTCACCAATAGAAGTAGTCTTACCATAGCCATCTGTAGCAATACTAAAAAGTTGAGTCGTATTTGCAGGAATCGCGCGGGCCGCTACAACTGTGTCACCAGCCGCGAGCTTTATGCCAATAATACCACGCGTTACACGACCAATAGCTTTAATAGGTGAGGTTACTACCATAATGAATTGGCCTGACTTTGACATAATACCAAGACGTTCATCTTCCATAATCAGAATGGAGATAATTTCGTCTCCAGCATCAAGTTTAAGCGCAATTGCACCAGTATTTCGCTTCATATTGTACTCACTAAGCTTACTTTTCTTAATGAGACCATTTTTAGTCACAAAAATAATGTTTTTCCCTACATTGTTTGGGTTAACTCCTACTGCTGCTGTAAGAACATCATCGCCATTAATAGAAAAATAGTTAGATAAATATTGTTTTTCTCCAACGATAAACTCTCCCATTTTCATATGGTAGTAATTACCTTTATTAGTAAAGAACAAAATCGTTTCTGTATTCTCACCAATTATATTATCTACCAAAATTTCATCTTTTTCAAGTTTTAGTTTTGTTCCAATTCCATTGCGACGTTGAGAGTAAAGTGAAGAAGTCTCAGTTACGAATACTGCGCCTTTGTTAGTGAAAGAAAGAGAAAGCTGTTTCTTTTCAGTCGGTTCATCGGACTCATTTTCGATATTGAGAATCTGAGTACGGCGCGCGTCTCCAAATTTCTGTGCGATTTCGCGCCAACCATTTATAAGCTCTTGATTAAAAAGCTCTTCACTTTCAAGAATTGCGTGGATACGCGCGGCTTCAATTTGGAGTTTCTCTTTTTCATCTTCGAGTTTCTTTACTTCAAGGCTCGCCAAACGAGAAAGCTTCATATCAAGAACAGCTTTTGCTTGTTCATCATCCAAAAGAAAACGATTTTGTAATTCTTTTGAAGCAGCCGCCGTAGACGTAGAAGTCTTGATTACTTTTACTACTTCATCAATATTAGCAATACAAATCAGAAGCCCATCCAAAATATGAATTCGTTTTTCTATCTTTGCAAGATCAAATTCAAAACCACGACGATAAACTATTTTTTCATGATTAATATGTGCTTGAAGCGCGGCTTTCCATCCAAACACTTTTGGATAGCGACCATCATCAAGCATTGTCATATTAATACCAAAGTAGCTTTGAAGTGAAGTATTTTTATAAAGATATTTAAGAACTCGATCTGGATTTGCTTTCTTTGTGAGATAGATTTTAATAAGAGGGTCAATACCAGTGAGATCATTAAAACGCTCGATACCTGGATTATTTAAATCGTCATTTAGAATCTCTTCTAGCTCTCCGCAGATTGTATTGGTGTATACAGCATAAGGGATTTGAGATACAATAAAACTTCTTTCTGCGGAGTCCCATTCCACAACAGATCTAAGCTTGCACGCTGCCCCCTGACCGGTTTTAAGGGCTTCTTTAACTTCTTTTTCATTAAGAAGCAGCGCGCCCGTAGCAAAGTCAGGCGCACAGTAAATATCATCGAACGTAGCGTCTGGATTAAGTAGTAGCGTTTCTAGTGCATGATTTACCTCTTTAATATTAAATTGTGGAATAGAACTGGCTGCACCTATACCAATACCCATAGTACCATTTACTATATTATAAAATCCTTTTGTAGGAAGTACAGATGGATATTGCTCTGTATCATCATAATTATCTCGCCACTCTTTAATAGTATTTTTATCAATATCATTAAAGAGACGAACAGAGAACTCGCTAAGACGCGAAGCTGTATAACGGGGCGCCGCCCAGTTACCACTTGACATTAAGTTACCTTCGTTGCCTTCGACTTCAATAAGAGGATAACGCATAGCAAAAGGTTGGCCTGCGCGCATAATAACTCCTTCGCATGAAGAGTCGCCATGAATATACATACGTGCAGCGCTACCAATGGCTTTCAAAGTCTTTTTAAATGGTTTTGAAGGCAAAAATTTATCTGTATAAAGACAATAAAAAATCTGACGAGCAGATGGTTTTAGACAATCTCTTACATCAACGAGTGCGCGAGATTGTAAAACTGCACCGCTATACTGAGTAAATGATTCTTCAATTACTTGTTTTAAATTACTCATTAATTACCTCTCTCATATCAGCTCCGCAGTTTGGGCAGAAATGAAAGTACATAAAATCACAATATTTCTGTCCACATTCCGAGCATTTGCCAATATGTTGTCTATCCCACGAATCGATTTCATCGATCCATTTTCCGTGTTTGATAGGCACAACATCAGCGGCAGGAATTTCATTAAAAGCTTCCAACATATTATGAAGATTTAAATGCCCAAATGTTTTATAAGTAGTGATTACTTTATCAAAATCAACATACTTTTTCTTTTCCATATTATAATCTCCATTTTTCATTTTATATATATAGTATATCATAAAAGAAAAAGAATGTCAAATTTATAGATAATTATTTTTTTAATCCTACTTATATATGATGAAATATATGGAGGTGAATGATATGCCTAAGGAGATTTTATCACTTACATCAGATGAATCAGTTATAACTGTTGAAGATATTATTAATTATATAATGACTAGTCCTGAGAATACTAATGCGAATATTCTTAGAGAAATGTTAAATTAGTTAGTTGAGGACTCTGGTTCTATGGACGTTGTTAGATGAATATCCGGTTTCTTAGTAGTAATTTTATACCCGATCAAATATAAATTTGATCGGGTTTATTATTTATTTGATTTCTTTGGTTTCTATAATTCTACAAGGTCATCTTCCTCTGTTAGAAGTGCATTAAATCTTTCACGCTCAACTCGAAATTTATCGAACTCAACAAAGCAATTATTACATAATATAACTGGATTTCCAACCCATACTCCATTTATTTGGTAACCAGAATTATCTTTTTCTGACGCTAAAAAGAAGGTAGGTTTATTCTTAGTTTTTCGTCCACATCTATCACATAATTTTACATACATCTTATTATTTACTCCTTATAAGGACAATTATAATGAAAAGGTTCCCAAGGTTCGATCCTTATATTTTCGCATTCTGGTGTAATTTCTATATTAATTGCAATTTTCTTTTCTACTACCGCTTTAATAGATTCATTAAAAATTTCACTTAAATAATTACTTATTTCCATTTTCTTCTCCTTTATAAAAATGTGAGATAGAATATGCAATATTGCTTCGACATTTTGAACAGACCATTACTTCTTGATCTTCTACTACCTGTTGTATAAATTTTCGTTTAGTGGTTGAACCAAGAAAGTTAGACCAAATCTCTTCATATCCTACTTTTTCTGTGCGCATTGGTAGAATATAGGTAAAATGATCTTTTCTATTTAGTTCTTCACCACATAAATCACAAAAATATTTAATCATTCTCTAATCTCCGAAAAATCAATTTTATTAAAAATAAATTCTTTTCTAGGTTCAACGTCACTTCCCATCAACTCTTCCAGCATATATAGGCTATCTGGATCTGGTTCAAGTATATCCATACGCTGAAATTCGGGAGTAAACATAGACTTATGTGCTTGTTCTACGCTTAGGGCGCCCAGGCCCTTCGCGCGCTGAACCTCACCTTTAAGCTTGCCGCGTACTTTATTAAATTCTTCATCTGTAAAGTAATAAGATTCATTTTTGCCATTCTTTACAATATAGAGTGGAGAGCGAAGCCAGCAAAGACGTTTTTCGTTTAGGAACTCTGGCGCGAGATAATGAAGGGCCGCCATTATAAGAAGTCCTATATGATAGCCATCTGAATCAGCATCTGTACAGATTCCAATCCGTCCATATCTAAGTTTAGATGCATTGTACTTCCCAGGCACAATATTCATCGCGCTTAGCAGTAACTTAA
>Ga0247610_10005312_pt1 | contig 13578 bp, 11 predicted proteins | sample 174DNAGHGhighgp2_FD_193483 | JGI IMG/M metagenome (GOLD analysis project Ga0247610, IMG submission 193483) | Sheep rumen microbial communities from Palmerston North, Manawatu-Wanganui, New Zealand - 1742 DNA GHGhigh gp2 | ecosystem: Host-associated > Mammals > Digestive system > Stomach > Rumen...
TATGGCAATAATGGTGAGATTCGTCTGTTGGTAGGACCGAATTCGGGTTATAACAGCACTCCTGCGGGTTATACATTAGCCGGCAAGGGTACCAATTACGGCGTTTATTATAAGACCACCAGTGCGCGCGGTGACAAGAACACCGAACGTACGGATCGTACGCAGGGAATAGAAAAGGCTAATGGCGAATGGCAAAAGGCGAAGGGCGAGAAGTTCATTGAGAACGGACAACTCTATATCCGCTGCGGCGAGCAGGTGTATGACATCATGGGAAATCGTGTAAAATAAACTTTAAAACAAATTGATAAAATGAAAAAGATTTTTAGCATTTTTGCAGCAGCGTTGATGACGTTGAGTATGTCGGCTGCAAGTTATGGTATTTTGGTGAACGGCAATACGTATTTTGCCGGGACGCACACGGATGATTTTGAGGGTTTTCAGCAGTATCTGGCACATGTGCAACTGAATGCCGGTGACTATTGCCAATTGTGCGACGCAGAGAATCGTGCGGTTTGGGCTGTGGATCTGAACCCGGCTTCGGTAGCCGGTTTTACCCGTAATGGTGACAAGTATGAAGTAAGTGTCAGCGGTTGTTATGATTTCTATATCAAACTCAAATATCAGGCAGATGAACTGTATATCGGTCCGGGTTCGGACTGCGGTGAAGGTGTGGATATCAGCGGTGGTCAAGGCCAAGGCGGCGAAGGCGGTGAAGATGAAGATGTCAACTACTACGCTATTGGTTGGATTAACGGCACTGATCACGGCGAGGCTGCGTATGATACCTATGAGGACGAATACCTGTTCGTAGACGGTAAGTTGACAATCGACTGCCAGATGGGTAGTTATATCGCTATCAAGGACCACATGGGCAATTTCTACTACTCCAAGACGGAGACGACAATCGCCAACGAGTCGGTGACGATGGAGTGGGCAAACGGTTGGCAGGGATGCCAGAAATGGGCTATTCCTGAGGGCGTCAACTACATCATCATTCGCAGCGCTGCATACAAGAATAAACTGGTGTTGGAGCGCGTAGACAAAGCGACGTATGATGCATACCACTATGGAACGCAGGGCGTAGAGAAAACGGAAGTGAGCGAGAAAGCGCATAAGGTGATCATCGATGGTCAACTGCGTATCGTTCGCGGGGACAAGATCTTTGATGCTACCGGTCGTCAGTTGTAATTGAATAAATCAAGATTATATGCGCAAGTTGTTTGTAAGTTTGGTTGGTTTGTGTGTGCTCGCTTTGGGCACGTACGCAGCCAATTGGAATGATGTAGCAGGTTTGACACCGACGGAGAAAGCACGTCCGGCAGGCATCAGTAATGGTATCTATTATGGAGCAGACGGTACTTCCGTCACGCTTTGTACGTACGCTGCCAGCAAAACGGAGTCGGCGAAACGGGTGTTCCTGATCGGCGATATGACCAATTGGAAACTCAGTGCGGACTACCAACTTTATAAGGACGGGAATTATTTCTGGATCACACTGACGGGGCTGACACCGGGTCAGGAGTACCGCTTTCAGTATGCGGTGGAGCGTGCGGATGGTGTGAAGAAACAGATCTCTGATCTATATTCGGAGAAAGTGCTGCATCCCGATGATCAGTACGAACCGAAGAAAGTGGATCCGGATCTGCTCGATTATCCTTACGGAGCAGACGGATATGTGACGGTGATTCAACCTGGTAAACCGGCTTTCCAATGGTCCGACGCAACGCTGAACTTCCAACGTCCGAATAAAAACAACTTGGTCATTTATGAGTTGTGGATCTACGACTATACCGAAGGGCGTTCCCTCAAAGGCCTGATGAAACGTCTGGATTACATCCAGAACTTGGGTGTCAATGCGGTAGAACTGATGCCGATATGTGAGTTTGACGGAAACTATAACTGGGGTTATTCGCCGAACCATTATTTTGCGCCGGATAAAGCGTACGGCACGGAGGAGATGTACAAGACATTCATAGACGAGTGCCACAAACGCGGGATGGCGGTGATCCTTGATATGGTTTTCAATCATGCGACGGGACTTAATCCGATGAACAAACTCTATCCGTATGGCTCGGATTTGGCGAACAATCCGTGGTTTAATGTCAACGCGCCGCATGGCGATAATGTGTATGAGGACTGGAACCACGGTTTTGCGCCGGCCAGAGAGATGTTTACCCGGGCGTTGAAGTATTGGTTGACGGAGTACAAGGTGGATGGTTTCCGTTTGGATCTCAGTCATGGTCTGTGTTCGGATCAGCCCAATACATCCGTGGCTAACCTCAAGTACTACTATGACAATGGTGTGAAGGCGGTAGCTCCGGATGCGTACATGATTTTGGAGCATTGGGGCGGAAACATGGCATCCGAGCGTCCTCAGTTGATCAGTTATGGCATGCAGTGTTGGAACAATACGACGAATGCGTATTGCCAAACGGCGATGGGATGGTTGAAGGAAGGTGACGGTTTCGGTGATGCGAATAAGGACGGCTATGTATCCTATTGTGAGTCCCATGATGAGGAACGCATGCAGTACAAAGCCAAGAAATGGGGGGCAGGTGATCTAACGACGAACACCTCTGCCCGTCTGAACCGTGTGGCGGAGAACGTGGCTTTCAACGTGTTGCTGAACGGATCGCATATGCTTTGGATGTGGGAAGAGATCGGATATGATTTCTCGATTAATAGCGATATTGACCATCCGAACGACTATAATGAGAAATACCGTTGTAGTAAGAAACCTCGTCCGGAGATTCGTAGCTATTTCACGAATTCCAATCGTGTAGCGGCGTTTACCAAGTGTGCTCAGGTGATAACGCTACGTACGCAGTTGATGCCGGGTGTGTTTGAGGGCAATCCAACCAGCGTGAGTATCAATTCGGGAGCTAAGTTGCGTAAGATTCAGTGGGGAAGTGATGTGTTTGCGGTAGCTAATTTTGATGTGACAGGAAATCAGGCGGTTACATTGCCTTCGGGTACATGGTATGATTACTTGAATGGAGGTACTCAGGCTTTGGGAACGTACACCCTTGCTCCGGGCGAGTTGAAAGTGTTCACGGGCACGCCGGTAGAGGCTCCCACGTTCTCGGATATCAACAAACGTGAAACGCAGGGCGTGGAGAACGTGCAAGGGGACTGTGTACGAGGTATCAAAATACTTCGTGACGGGCAACTACTCATTCGCCGAGGAGAGCATGTCTATACCTTAACGGGCGCGCGCGTACAATAATGTATATAGCTATAGCCGGAAATATTGGTGCAGGAAAAACGACGTTAACCAAGATGTTAGCGCGTTATTACGGTTGGGAACCGCGTTTTGAAAGCGTGAGTTTCAACCCTTATTTGGAGGATTATTACGGGGATATCAATCGCTGGGCATTTTGTTTGGAGACGTATTTTTTGAAAGAGCGTTTCAAAGATATGTTGGCGGTTCAGCAAGCCACGCATACCATAGTGCAGGATCGTTCGATCTTTGAGGGTGTGTATGTGTTTGTCCGCAATAACTACGAGCGTGGCGATTTGAGCGAGCGCGATTATGCAACGTTCATGGAATTGTTTGAACTGATGAAATCGCAAATGAAGATGCCGGATATGATGATATATCTTCGTAAATCCGTGCCGGCACTCATAGCACAGATACAAAAACGCGGGCGTGAGTACGAGCAGACGATGCAATTGGATTATCTGCGCGGATTGAATGACAAATACGAGGATTTTATCTTCCGTCAGTACGACGGGCGGGTATTGGTGATCGATTCTGATGGCATGGATTTTGAGAGTAATCCGGAGGATTTCCGCAAAGTGATCGATAAAATAGATGCGGAGCTATTCGGCTTGTTCTCGCAAAACAATTGGAATAAATAAATCAACTATAAACTTTCAACTATTTATGCATATAGCAGTAGCAGGCAATATCGGTTGTGGCAAGACCACGCTGACAAATATGTTAGCCAAACATTATGGCTGGGAACCGCGTTTTGAGAGCGTGGAGTATAACCCGTACCTGGCGGATTTCTATGCCGATATGTCACGGTGGTCATTTAATTTGCAGATCTATTTCCTCAATAAACGATTCAAGGATGTAGTGGAGATAGGTCAGTCGGACAAGTATATCATTCAGGATCGTACGATCTATGAGGACGCCCGTATCTTTGCGCCGAATTTGCACGACCAGGGATTCATGGAGGATCGTGATTTTGATAACTATCAGGATCTGTTCGATTTGATGATGTCTTTGGTTAAGATGCCTGACCTGCTCATTTATGTGCGTGCTTCTATTCCGACGCTGGTAGCGCAGATTCAGAAGCGTGGCCGTGGATACGAATCCAGCATTCGTCTGGATTACTTGCAAGGTCTGAATGATAAGTATGAGAATTGGATCAAAGAATATAAAGGAAACTTACTCATCGTTGATGGGGATCAGATCAAGTTCGGCGATAACCCGGATGATTTCCACTGGGTAACGGATCATATAGATGCTCAGTTGTTTGGTCTTTTCCCGTTTGAATCTGATCCTCAAACAGGCAAGGAGATTTGATCTCCGTATCAAAAAAGCTGTTCTTTTTGCGCTTGATATGCCAAAATGGCAGTTGTCTATGTGTTTGGCATAGGATTTGACGATGCCAAAATGTAAAACTATGCGATTATGAAAAAAGAAAAGATAGAATTAGAGAAAGAAAAGCTGAATGAGTTGGAGAACGAAGAAATTCAAGAAGAAACTTCGGAAACAGAAGAGACTCAGGAGGCTGCGCAAGACGAAACAGAGCAACTGAAAGAGCGCATTGCGGAACTGGAGGACAAGAACCTGCGTATGATGGCGGAGTTTGATAACTACCGTCGGCGTACGAACAAGGAGAAATTGGATATCATGGCAACAGCCGGAGAACGTATTTTCAAGGAAATGTTGCCGTTGGTGGATGATTTCGAGCGTGCGACAGCGGCGATGAGTCAAACAGATGACATTGAGGCGGTACGCGAAGGTATTCGTCTGATTCAGCAGAAGTTTATCTCTTTCCTGGACAAGCAGGACGTGCATGCCATCGAGACCGAAGGCGCTGATTTTAACACCGACGAGCACGAGGCGGTTACTACTTTTGCCGCCGGCGAAGACAAAAAAGGCAAAGTGATTGATTGTACGCAGAAGGGATATAAATTAGGTGATAAAGTCATTCGTTTTGCGAAAGTCGTTGTTGGCGAATAACATTAAACCTTATACATTATACAACTATGGCAGAGAAAAGAGATTATTATGAAGTGCTTGAGGTGCCGAAAACGGCTACCGCAGAGGAGATAAAAAAAGCGTACCGCAAGAAAGCGATCCAGTACCACCCTGATAAGAACCCGGGCGATAAGGCGGCTGAGGAGAAATTCAAAGAGGCGGCTGAGGCGTACGAGGTACTGTCTGACCCACAAAAGCGTCAGCGCTATGACCAGTTTGGTATGGCAGGCATGCAAGGAGCCGGTGGATTCAGCGGTGGAGGCATGTCTATGGAGGATATCTTCACTCATTTCGGTGATATTTTCCAAGGCGCAGGTTTTGACTTGGGGGATATCGGTGAAATGTTCATGGGAGGCAGAGGCGGTCGCAGTCGTGGACCACGTGTGCCGAGGGGTAGTGACTTGCGTGGACATGTGAGCCTGACCTTAGAGGAAATCGCTACCGGATGCGAGAAAAAATTGAAAGTCCGCAGGCTAGTGGAGTGTAAGGATTGTCATGGCACGGGTAGTGCGGATGGAGCCACGGAGACTTGTCCGGTATGTCACGGCACGGGTCGCGTTACGCGTCAGCAACGCGGAATCTTCGGTATGATGCAGATGCAGACGGATTGCGACCATTGTGGCGGAGAAGGCCGGATCATTAAGAATAAATGTCCGAAATGTGGCGGTCAAGGAGTTGTACGTGAGGACGATGTGATTACCGTTACTATTCCGGCAGGAGTATCCGGCGGTATGCAATTGACAGTGCCCGGGAAAGGTAATGCAGCCCCGAGAGGAGGTGTCGCTGGAGACTTGTTAGTGATGATCGAGGAGGAGGAACACAAGGATTTCGTACGTCAAGGAAGCGACCTGATCTATAATCTGTTATTGGATATGCCGACCGCGGTGTTGGGCGGACAAGTACAGATTCCGACACTCACCGGCGATGTGAAGATCACCATAACGCCGGGTACGCAACCGGGTAAGGTATTGCGTATGCGAGGGAAAGGTTTGCCGCGTATCGATCAATACGGACGGCGGTATGGAGAAGGCGATCTGCTGATCAACGTGGGCGTATATATCCCGGAGAAACTGAGTAAGGATGAACGCAAACTCATAGAACAGTTGCAAAACAGTCCGAATATCGTGCCGGGCGCTGCGAATAAGAAGAGTTTCTTTCAAAATCTATTCGGCATTTAAGGATTGAATGTCTGACAAAAAGCACATAGGAATTTGGCTACTTCTGTGGGGAGTGTTAGATTTGCTATGCGCTTTTTTTTGTGAGATACACGCTGACGAAGCGTATTATCGATTGTACGGCCAGTTTTTAAGCTGGGGATATTTCGACCATCCGCCCATGGTGGGACTGATGACTTATTTGTCAGGGTCTTTGGTACCGGCAGCTAATTGGGCGTTGAAAAATCTGAGTGTACGTTTGGTGACGGTGTTGTTGCATGTGGCAACGTTGTATGTTATATGGCAATCTATCGTCAGTCGTCAACCATCATCGATCAACCGATTTCTGTTAGTGGCCGCTTCGATGCCGATGTTTTGCGTGTATGGCTTTATTACCACACCGGATGCGCCGCTGTTGTTCTTTGCGGCTCTGTTCTACTATGCTTATCGGCGCTATTTAGAGAATCGTACTTGGCAGATGAGTCTGCTCTTGGGGATTAGTATGGCGGGAATGCTGTACAGCAAATATATCGCTGTATTGGTGATTTTGTTTGTATTAGCCGGCAATTGGAGGTTGCTGCGAGACGGTAAAGCCTGGGCAGCAGTGGGGATAACCGCTGTACTGATGTTGCCGCATTTATGGTGGCAGTATAGTAATGATTTCCCATCGTTTACTTATCATCTTGTTTCCCGTGCTACGGAATATCAGGCAGTCTATACTTTGGAGTTCATTCCTAATCAATGGGCAGTCTTTAATCCGGTGGTTTGGGCGGTAATGTTATGGTTAGGCGGTCGGTCTGTTGTGCATGGCGATGCGTTCCATCGTTCGTTGGGAATGACGATAGTGGGGTTGCAAGTCTTCTTTTTGGTAATGACTTTCCGTGGGCATGTAGAGCCTCATTGGACGGTAGTCAGTTCCATTCCGGCTATTTTATTGATGACCGAGGAAGAAAAAATATGGAAAAAGGGGATGTATTCCGTTTTGGGAGTGTTCGTCGGACTATTGCTGATTGCTCGTATTGTATTAATGCTCAATGTATTGCCGGTTCGGACGGGTTTGGCGCATAAGCAAGAACAGCTGGAGTTGATACATCAGGAAGCGCAAGGGTTGCCTGTGGTCTTTGACGGTTCGTTCCAAACACCTTCGCTGTATCGCTTTTTCTATGATGATGAGGCGGTGTTGGTGCGTAGCGCGGAGAATCGCTATACGCAATTTGATTTATGGCATTTGGAGCGGGAGATGTTAGGGAAGCCGGCTTGCGTACGGCGTCACGGACGTGTTTATATAACGGATCAATTGAGCGAGGAGGATTTGTATGAATAGTGCGTGGTGGGCAATAGGCATCCGTTTCATCCGTTTCGGAGTGGTGGGACTGAGTGGTATGCTGGTGGATTTTGGCGTAACATGGCTCTGCAAGGAAAAATTGCGTTGGAACAAGTATATCAGTAACTCGCTCGGTTTTGTGTTGGCGGCTACCAATAATTATCTTTGGAACCGTCTATGGACGTTTGAGAGCCAAAGTGACGCCGTTGTTCGCGAATATAGTTTGTTTTTCCTAATCGCATTGGTGGGCTTGGGGCTGAATAACTTGATTATATACCTGCTGCATGAGAAATTACATTGGAATTTCTATTGGAGCAAACTCATTGCGATCGGGATAGTCACTATATGGAATTTCAGCATGAATTATGTCTTTACGTTCCGCATGTAAATATAATTTGGCCGGCCTGTTGCTATGGTATGCGGGCACTCTCTCTGCGTTCACGCCGACTGGAGTAGCACCGGCTTTCTTCGGACCGAATGCTCTTCCGGTAATCGATATGTCGGACGGGTTGACGGATAGCCGATTGCGGTTGGAGTTGGCGGGGGACGGTTATTTCGGTTATGACGGTTCGCGTACGGTAGATCTTTTTGCGCGCGTGCAGGTTCCTTTATTTATAAGATGGGCGAACCTGAGCGTATGGATGCCGGTTTATGGGTGGTATGAGCAGTATGACGGCAAAGGGAGCGGTGCGGGGGACGTGTATCTGTCCACGAATATACAGGTATTGCATAATGAGTGGTTTCATACCGATCGTGCGCGGTATATCCCTCAGATGACGCTGCGGTTGGGTATGAAAACTGCCAGCGGAGAGCAATATGCCCGTAAGCGCCATTTTGACAGCCCGGGTTATTTCTTTGATTTGACGATGGGTCAGTCTTTCCGGGTTAAGCAAGTAGAGATCCGTTTGGCCGGATCAGCGGGTTTCTTATGTTGGCAGACAACGGAAGCAAGGCAGAATGATGCGGTGATGTACGGGTTGCAGGCTCAGGTCAAACATCCGTATTTCTCTACGAAAGCGGAGTGGGCAGGGTATGTCGGTTGGGAACGCTACGGAGACGCACCGATGGTACTCAAACTACGCGCTGCGGGACATGTGAAAGGCTTTGAACCCTATGTACAATACCAATGGGGTATCAAGGACTATCCTTTTCATCAGATTCGAGTGGGGTTAGTATATAACTTACAGATATTAAAGACGCATTGAAACGCCGGTTAGTCATATTTCTTGTGTCGGTGCTCAGTTCCGTTTCGGTATGGGCTGGTTCGTCCTATGGAATGGATAGCGTTTCGTCGGAGTGGTTTCGCGAGTGGTATCAATGGAATGAATTGCGTCATTATTTGGATAACGGGTGTCCGGTGACGACTTATCAATTGGAAACCACCGGCGATTGGGGCGCGCCCGAACCGCTTCTTTTTTCTATCAATGGTAATTCGTATCGCTGGAATAAATATTATCTTCGTCATTTTCGAGTGGACAGTCGTATCGAGGCGGGAGATGCGTTGTACACGCCGGATCTATTTGTTCATTCGATGCAGATTGATCCTAACCGTGGTGCCGTTTATTGGCAGCCTGATTCGGTGGCGCCTAATCAGATACGTCTCTCCGGTCAAGGAGGCAACGTGGGAGGATACAGCCTTTCCGCCAAATGGTTGCAAGAGTTGCAGGAAGGCAATTCGGCAATCAAGCGGCTGAAGAACGATCTGCCGTTGCAGTTCCGAAGGCATACAGTGGGAGCTGGGAATTTGGATGTCCGTTATGCGATTCCGGTGAAGGGCAGAAACTATCAACAGCACATGTATGGCGCGTACGGTATGCGGCGCCAATTGCGTTATAGCTTTGACGGAATAGTCGGGACGTATGATGCGGATTATTACCATGCGCAGTTGGACGGACAATTGCCGGTGTCGCCCAATAAAGCCTTTGATGCACTGTATTATATTCTCCGTGCCGGCTATCATGCGGACGGATACAGCGAGTTTGGGTACAATGATAATGAGGTGGCATATCAGTTAAATCATTCTTTCTCTTTTTATGGGACGAAGGATTGGGGGCGCCGAGGGCAATTAACGACCGGTTTGACCTATGCCTTGCAAAGGAATATTCACCGTGATTTGGAGTTTAGCCGTAATACGATAGATGTGGACGGAGAAGCGTTTGAACCTTGGTATCCGGACGGTCATACCCATGAACTGAACTGGGCGGTGGACTATCGGTATGCTATTACGCCGTGGTTGAAAGTGCATTTGGATAGTTATAACTCCTTGCTGGCTTTTACTCCGCTGCGGTATGATTGGGCGAATGAGGTTTACCTGCAGGGCGATCAGATGACCCCCTTACAGTTGTATGATTATCAATGGCATTCGTCGGCTTTTTGTGCCGGGATGTTAGAGAATACTTTCTCGTTGGAGGCGGGTTATGCGGTCTTGCCTTGGTTGCATTTGAGTGGTAGCGTGTCGGCTACGTTAGACGGTATGCTGGTACGCGGCAAAAACGTGGTTACTCCTTCTTGGGAAGCCAAAGCGGATATTCATATCGAGCCTGCAAGGTGGTTTAAGATGGATATCATCGCGGCTAATTACCGTATTCCTTATACGTACGAGCAGATTCGTTTCTTGAGCGATGATTATATGAACGGCGAGGTGTATTATGCCGGTACGAACACGCTGTTGACCACCACCGGAGGGCAATATCATCGTCCGGGTAAGGGCTTGTGGCAGCCGCAGTATGTGGCGGTAGATGTGCCGATCGTGTTCACGATTGGTCGCCATGAGATACGTATTTTGTCCGCGTTTAAGAAATACTACCATACTTGGTCGGTGCAGTTGGCGGATGAGAGCAAGGATAGTTATACTCCGATTACAGTGAACCAGGAAGCGGCGGCCAATCTGCCTTATACCATCTATGCGATGCAGCCGCAAGCGCGGTATTATGAAGTGGTTCCGGCACCCAAGACAGGCAGCGGTATCTGGGATTCGCCGGTATTTGCCTCCAATCTGATTCAATATACGTATAATGGCAGGAAGGTCTATGTGTCCTTTAGTTGGCAAAGCTATTGCGTGTCCGGTACTTCTGCGCTGGGCAACGGAGCGCAAACGGAAGATATTCAGGTACTGAGCGAGTCGCTTGCAAGTCCGAATAATAGTTTGGTCAATGCCAATATGCAGCAGCCGGATGAAGGCATTCGTTCCTTGGGACGTTTGCATCAGGATCGGGCATATATAGCCCGTTTGCAGTTAGGGGTGAATATTACGCAGAATTGGCAACTTAGTCTGACCGGTCGTTTCCGTGATGGTATTCCTTTCCGTCCGTACCGTACGTACCTCTATGTGGATGCTGCGGGGCATCACCAAGCGGTGGTATGGAATGCGCAAACACGAGGAATCAATGTGGCGGACGGTCATTTTGGCGAACGCACCGATTCGTTTTTCAATTTTGATTTGCGTCTTAAATACCGCGGTCAGATCAAAGGCGTACCTTTTGCCGCACAAATCGTATGCTATAATATATGGGATTTTGCTACCGAGTTGAACGAATATTGCATGTATTACGACGCTCAGACCTCTAAGGGCATCTCATCCCATCGCTATCCGCTTAGTCTATGTACGCCTCGTGGACTGTCGATGAACGTTCAAATAGGGCTATAATCATCATTCCCACCGCCCAAAGGGCAATGCCGTCGAAGCGCCCGAAAATACATTCCGTGACCATATTACATGCGTAAAGAAGGGTGAACATCCATGCCATCATTCTGGCTTTGCCATGCGTACAGATCGGAATAGAACACCATCCGATGAGGAATAGTAGCAGTCCGAAAAGTCCCAACTCCATGATTTCTTCCAAGTACTGGTTATGGCAGTTATATTTTTTTTGCACATAGGTGGTCATGCCTAACTGCTCATATTGCGTTTTCATATAATTGGCGCTTTGCCCGGCTCCGAGTCCGTGCCAAAGATAGTCCTCCGGGTGCTGCAGCGCCGCTCCCCATATATTCAGCCGTTCCTCATGCGTTTCGTTGATCTCTTTGATGGATGTGACGGAACGAAGGTCAAACTGCTGCATGCGTGGGTGCATTTTGAGCAACCCTCCTCCGGCTGCCAGCCATAAGACGATGATCCCGATGCCGTACCAGATTCGGTGTTTTTGCGGTAACTCATAAATACATGCTATGATGAATAGGATTATCGCGGTAACGATGGATTGACGGGAACCGGTGATCAGGATCGAAGAGAGCATGACCGCCACTGTTGGGAATAGGATCCACGGACGCCGCCGGTAGAGTATATATGCTACAATGGCGCCAAGCAATTCGACTGCGCAGAAGTACAGACGATGCTTGACTACGCTGATGTTCTCGCCCACGAAGGTGTACCACGTGGTTGTAGCGTAGTTCCACCGCCCTTCCCATTGCAGCGTATCAATGATCTCACGATGGTAGAAAAGAACAATGAATAGTGTCAGGTAGATCGGCACTGCCACCACGCAACTGGTAACCAGCATCCGTCCGATCTGCCGTAAGTCATATTTTTCATTCACACCCCATAGCCCGACCGGTAAAAGCAATCCGAAGGTCAGATACCGCTCTATCTGGCTTCCCCAAGCATGGCTATCCTGTACCCAAAGCGCAGAGAGGATCCGCCATAGGTACCAGAGCGCAAAGAGAATGAACGGAATGGCGAATTTCGTTCGGGCGAATTGGGACTTGAGATGGTCTATACTCAGCCATCGTCCTTCGAAAAACCAACTGATGATCCATGCTACACAGGCGTACCGCAGCGCAATCTGCGGAAAGGGTAATAGAAATACCACGGCGAGAAACAATCCGTAGTTGAGTTTTCCTGTTATGTCTTGATATCTGTTCATTGTGTTTGGCGTGCTTCGATGTAAGCGGTTTGTAGTATTTGCCGTTCGCTGTCGGAGATGATCAACTTGCGGGCTTGCCTTAGCCCTTGTTTAAGACTGATATGACGGCATCGTCTCATCCGGTTCAGATCAACGATCTGCATGTGGCTGCCGTCTTCGTTAGTGAGTATATTGCCGCCGGTGAAATCCAGAGGATAGAACCCTTTGGCATGCAGTTGTGCCATGAGCCGACCGATGCCGCGGATGATCTGCTCGCGGTGCGGAAAAGCCGGATCACGCTCTATTTGGCGGAAGGTATAGGGCAATTCCGATAGTCGGCAGGCATAGTAACTCTCCCGCAATAATCCACCTCGGCGATGCTCACTGTAAGCCAATGGGGCAGGTGTCAAATCGCCTAAATCCTGTGCGTAGTGATAACTGCGCTTGGCTTTGCTGTCGCGGAGCAGACCATAGATGAGACTGTTGGGAAAACGCGGGCAATGAAACGACTTGACTACGATATCCTCGCCGATCATTTTGATGGTATTGCGCTTGTGGTACAAGATCCTGTCCGATGCGCGGAATGCTTCGTCTAAATGCGCTAACAACTGTTGTTCCTCCAACTGTCGGGTACTCATCAGATAGTCCTGCCATCTTTTACCTTTCTCGTGATGAAACGAACCGCATCCGTCGGCTTTGGCTTGTTGGCGTGTGACGAATCGTTTCTCCATCTGTTGCGGGCTGCGGTACTGATAATGATCCACCGGAATAGGCTGGTCATAAACCCGTCCCCAAGGATGAGGGTAACGCCATCGTTCGGACCAACACAAAAGTGCCGAATGGCGCATGAATCGACGTTCGCGACGAGGTATGGGCAGATGATGGGTAATCTTCGGTCGGTCTTGTTCGAAATCCCCGGTGAAGGACTGCTGTTCTAAGTCCTCGCGCGTCAGCACATAATCCGTACTCTCTTTCTTGACTGTCCGGTAACGACGGGGAACTTTGGCTAAGAACGAACGGACGTCTCCCGGGTAAAACTCATCC
>Ga0247610_10005313_pt1 | contig 13577 bp, 10 predicted proteins | sample 174DNAGHGhighgp2_FD_193483 | JGI IMG/M metagenome (GOLD analysis project Ga0247610, IMG submission 193483) | Sheep rumen microbial communities from Palmerston North, Manawatu-Wanganui, New Zealand - 1742 DNA GHGhigh gp2 | ecosystem: Host-associated > Mammals > Digestive system > Stomach > Rumen...
TCCCCGGACATAGATTCCCTTTCCTGCTGGCCTCTTCCTCCTTCCGACAACAAAGGTAAGGATTTGGCCGTGATAAAGCAAATTCTTCACTGATATATTTTATCAGAGCGCAAAATTAGAGTCCCCGAGTGTTTGATTTTACTTGATGTACTTCACCTTCGAGGCATCGCGAGGCTTGGCGGCGGGCTGTTCGTCGGGATAGCCGATGGCGAGGATGTAATTCAGCTTGTAATCAGCGGGAATGTCGAGACGATCGAGGAAGAACTTACACTTCTCGTTTGATACCAGGAATCGTACAGGTCCGCCAAGACAACAGGTTCCCAACCCCAATGCCTGCGCAGCCAGCATCATATTCTCACCCAACAGGCCTGCGTCGAGTTGGCCACTACCATTAACTGGGGTGCAGACGCAAATGAGGGCAGGGGCACCATAGAACAGACTTCTCTCTGCCGCTTGATTCACATCGGCAATCAGCTTCTGATCCTCCACCACACGGACAATCCAAGGCTGTGCATTCATACCACTGGGCGCATTGATGCCACACGTGACGACAGCTTCCAGCTTTGCGTGCTCCACAGGTTTGTCGAGATACTTGCGGATAGAACGGCGTGCCATCATATTGCTTAGCACAGGATTCACTTCCATCTGCATGTCGGCCTCGATGGCAGCCACCTGATCGCGTGACTCATAGCGTTTGATGACCTGACCATCGCGTCCGATGAGGAATTTTGTGAAGTTCCACTTGATATCACCACCGCCGGCTTGGGCTTTCAGCCAAGTATAGAGCGGATGCGCCTTCTCGCCATTCACCTCTATCTTATCAAACTGCGGGAAATGGATGTCGAAGTTCGCTGTACAGAACTGATGAATCTCCTGAATCGTGCCAGGCGCCTGCTGGCCGAACTGGTTGCAGGGGAAATCGAGGATCTCGAAACCCTGTGCATGATACTTCTGGTAAAGCGGCTCCAAGTCTTTGTACTGTGGCGTGAATCCGCATCTCGTGGCTGTGTTCACAATCAGCAGCACCTTTCCCTTGTACTCAGAGAGCGGCACATCCTTGCCACCATCATCCTTCACCGTGAAATCATACACACTACGCTGCGCTGTCATTGTCAGCACACCCATCATTGCCATCAGGCAGAACATAAGTCTTTTTATCATTTTCATTTATTTGTTGGTTTGTTCGGCAAATATACGCATAAAATTTTGAAGTGCTGCAATTTCACCTCGGGATTTAAATTTTATTGGGAAAAAAGTCCAAGGCTGCCAGAGGATAGAGGTTCATGACAAAAGAAAAGCCCTCGCGCTTCACAGCGTAGGGGCTTCTTCATACATTTTCATTTTTCCAATTTTTATTCTAACCTTTCGGTATTATTTTAAGTGTGTTACGGTTTCTATTAGATTAACCATGCATCTTTAATTACGTCTGCAAAATTAGACTATTTTGTATATAAAAGCAAGAAATTATAGTTAAAATATTATAATGTGCCGAAAAAATGTCGGGGAGTCCTCAATGAGTGAAAGGAAATGCGTATTTTTGCAAAATGGAACCTCATAATGATGAATCATACCGATGACGACTGATGAGAAATATATGCGACGGTGCCTTCAGCTGGCCCGGAACGGACAGCAGAACGCCAAGCCCAACCCGATGGTGGGCGCAGTGATTGTGAGCAGCGATGGAAGAATCATCGGCGAGGGCTACCACGTGCGATGTGGCATGGCTCATGCCGAAGTGAACGCTTTTGCCTCGGTGCGCCAGGAGGACGAGCCGCTGTTGAAGGAGGCTACCCTTTACGTGTCGCTCGAACCCTGCTCGCACTATGGTAAGACGCCCCCTTGTGCCGACCTGATCGTGGAGAAGGGTGTCAGACGCGTGGTGGTGGGTTGTGTCGATGCCTTCGCCGAGGTACAGGGACGTGGCATCAAGAAGCTGCAGGAAGCCGGCATCGACGTGACGGTGGGTGTACTCGAAGCCGAATGTCAGGCGCTGAACCGCTGTTTCTTTACCTACCATCGTGAGCAGCGACCCTATATCATCCTGAAATGGGCACAGACAGCCAACGGTTTCATCGACGACAATTTCCAGCCCGTACAGATCTCGAATGCCTTTACGAAAATGCTCAGCCATAAGTTGCGTTCTGAGGCAGACGCCATCCTCGTGGGTCGCGTCACTGAGGAGCGCGACCATCCGCAACTGACCGTGCGCGACTGGAAAGGCAACAGTCCTAAGCGCCTTGTGATAGACCACGCCCATCCGCTGAACATCGAGAGCCTGCACGCCCATCATATCCAATCGCTCATCGTGGAGGGTGGCGCCCAGACGCTGCGTTCCTTCTTAGTGCAAGGACTCTGGGATGAGATCCGTGTGGAGACGAACACCACGATGACCGTCGGTGGGGGCACCCGTGCGCCGCAGATACCTGCCAACGCCGTCGTGACACAAAGCAACAATTATGATGGCAACCAAATCGTGATTTACCAAAGAACATGAAGATATTTGCAATCGGCATGAACTATGCCGCCCACAACCAGGAGTTGCATGGTACTGTGAAACGTCCTGACGAGCCTGTGATATTCACCAAGGCCGACTCGGCTATCCTCAATCAGGGCAAGCCCTTCTTTATCCCCGACCATCTGGGCCGTATCGACTACGAGACAGAAGTGGTGGTGCGTATCTGCCGGTTGGGGAAGAACATCCCCGTGCGTTTCGCCCACCGTTACTACGACGCTGTGACCATCGGCATCGACTTCACAGCCCGCGACCTGCAGCGGAAGGCCTCGGAGGCAGGCCAGCCCTGGACCATCTGCAAGGGCTTCGACGGCTCTGCCGCCATCGGCGAATGGGTGCCAAAAGAGAAGTTCCTCGATATCCAGCGCATCCACTTCCACCTCGATATCAATGGTCAGACCGTACAGGAGGGATGCACCTCGGACATGCTCTACAAGGTGGACGAGATCATCGCCTATATCTCGCAATTCTTCACCCTGAAGACGGGCGACCTGCTCTATACGGGTACACCTGTCGGCGTTGGGCCCGTCCACATCGACGACCATCTGGAAGGCTGGCTCGAAGAACGTAAGGTGCTTGAGTTTAACTGCAAGTAATTCCCTTTGATACAATAAATCCGCGTGCGCATACGTTATAATCTTGTGAATATTCGCAAGATTGTGATGCTGAGCGTGCTGCTCTTGTGCTGTCGCCTGGGTGTGGGGGCACAGGGGTTTGTCGATCTGACTGCTGATGAGGTCAGGATCGATTCTTTGTTGCCCGTCTATACCTGGCAGAAACCACTGGGTCGCCACTATGCCGATTCTACCTATACCGTCAGCATCGAATACCCTGAGTTTGAGGAGATGACGAAAGCCGAGATTGCGCGCTATCAGCAGATCAGCGGGGCCCCTCTGTCGGATCTGCCTGAGATCACGCAGAGCATCGGGGTATCGCGCAAACAGGGCGTGCTCGATGTGTCGTTCGTGCCGTTGGTGTATCGCGATGGGAAGTATCAGAAGCTGGTGAGTTTTAAGTTAGGAGTAAGGAGTCAGGAGAAAGGAGACAGGAGACAGGAGTCAGGAGTCAGGAGAAATGTGAGGAGGGCAGGAGAGAGCGAGAGATATGCAGAGCATTCGGTGCTGAGAGAGGGTTCGTGGGCGAAGATCAGCATCCCGGAGAGTGGCATCTATCAACTGACAGATGCGCTGGTGAAGAAGGCGGGATTCTCCGACCCTTCGAAAGTGAAGATATACGGCTATGGCGGAGCACTGCAACCGGAGCAGTTGACGGGTGATTATCTGGCAGAGACCGATGATCTGAAAGAGGTGCCTACCATCACCATCGGCGGCCGACGGCTTTTCTATGGTGTGGGGCCTGTGACCTGGGCAGACAAGGATGCCCTCACGCGCACACGCAATCCTTATTCCAATAATGGCTGCTATCTGCTGACGGAAAACGATGCAGAGCCATTGACACTCGACAGTGCGGCTTTCGCTCAAGCCTATTATCCCTCGAACAACGACTATCACTCGCTCTATGAGGTAGACGACTTCGCCTGGTATCACGGTGGCAGGAACCTCTACGACAAAACCCTCTATAAGACGGGTACCCCGCAGACCTATACCCTGACCAGCAACAGCACGGGCGGTTCGCTGACCATGGTGCTGAGTTATGACGGTAGCTTCGAGGGGACAGTGGCCGTGAACGACTCCGTGATCGACAAGTTGAATGTCTCGGTGTCGCTCGATGCCTATACGGAGGCCGCAGCCCGTACATGGACCTATCGGCTCGACAATCTGAAACAGGGCGAGAATACGGTGACCATCACCCAGACCAGTGGCAAGAACCTGCGTCTGGACTATCTGGCACTGACCAGCGACAAGCCTGCACCGATGCCCAGTCTCTCGACGGCGACCTTCAAAGAACCCTCGTTCGAGTATCGTCTCATGAACCAGGATCACCATGCTGATTCAGCCGTGGATATGGTCATCATTATCCCCACCTCGCAGAAATGGCTGAGTCAGGCAGAACGTATCAAACAGTTGCACGAGCAGCGCGATGGTCTGACAGTCCGGATTGTGCCTGCCGACGAGCTCTATCATGAGTTCAGCAGCGGTACACCCGATGCGACAGCCTACCGTCGGTATATGAAGATGCTCTACGACCGTGCCCAAACAGATGAGGAGATGCCCCGCTACCTGTTACTCTTTGGCGACGGTGCCTATGACAACCGTATGCGTATGGCAGACTGGAGCAATTGTGACCCCGACGATTTCCTGCTCTGTTTTGAGAGTGAGAACTCATTCAGTCATGTCTATTGTTATGTAAGTGACGATTTCTATGGCCTGCTCGACGACGGAGAACGGATTGAAGAGGGCACTGCCAGTAAGTCGTATCTGGGTAAGCCAGATATCGCCGTGGGACGTTTCTCTGCCCGCACGCTCGAAGAGGCAAAGGTGCTCGTAGACAAGACCATCAGCTACGCTAATAATGAGTATGCGGGTGCCTGGCAGAATACTGTCTGTATGATGGGTGATGACGGCAACAACAATTCGCACATGGCGACGGCCGACCGCGTGGCCAGACTCGTCGAGAATACCTATCCCGGCTATAACGTGCAGAAGATCTACTGGGATGCCTACCAGCGTACTACCTCGTCGACGGGCAACAGCTTCCCTGATGTGACGCGACTCATCAAGCAACAGATGGCCGATGGTGCACTGGTGATGAACTACTCGGGCCACGGAGCAGCTTATGCTATCTCGCATGAACTGGTGTTGCAGACGCCCGACTTCGCCGAGGCCACCTCGTTACGTCTGCCTCTGTGGCTCACAGCCTCGTGCGACATCATGCCCTTCGACGGTCAGGAGGAGAATATCGGCGAGACAGCCATGTTTAATGAAAGAGGTGGCGCTATTGCCTTCTTCGGCACCACACGTACGGTGTATGCCAACTATAACGAGGCCATGAACCTGGCCTTTATGAAATATGTGTTAGGAACCGACGACGAGGGGCAACGGATGTCTATCGGTGAGGCAGCGCGCAGAGCGAAGTGCGACCTGGTGAGTCAGGGCAAAGACACCTCGCCCAACAAACTGCAGTATACCCTGTTGGGAGATCCTGCCCTCGCACTGGCAACCCCGCAGATGGGCATCACCATCGACCAGATCGGTGGTCAGAGCGTCAGTTCCGGCGAGAGCATCCGTCTGTCGGCAGGTAGTGTGGTGGAGGTGTCCGGTCATATCGTCTCAGGTAAGACCATCGCCAACGACTTCACCGGTGTGCTGACAGCCACCATCCGCGATGCAGAAGAGACCATCACCTGTCGGCTGAGTAACACCACCAGCGAGGGTGCTGATACAGCCTTTGTGTATAAGGATCGCACGAAGACCCTCTATCATGGTTCCGACAGCGTGAGGAACGGACTGTTCAAGTTTACCTTCGCTGTGCCCAAGGACATCAGCTATACCGAGGGTTCCGGTCTGATGACGCTCTATGCCGTGAACGGCAGCAAGAACTCGGAGGCACACGGTCTCTGCGACCGTTTCATCCTCAATGGCAGCAGCACAGAGGCCAATGACTCCATCGGACCGAGCATCTACTGCTATCTGAACAGCTCGTCGTTTACGAACGGTGGCCGGGTGAATGCGACGCCCTATTTCGTGGCAGAGCTTTACGACGACAGCGGTATCAACGCCTCGGGCAGCAGTATCGGACATGATCTAGAACTGGTGATCGATGGGGATATGTCGAAGACCTACAACCTGAACAGCTATTTCGCCTATGACTTCGGCGACTACCGTAGCGGACAGGTGAGCTTCAGTATTCCGGAGTTGGAGGAAGGCAAGCACAAACTGCTGTTCAGGGCCTGGGATGTGTTGAACAACTCGTCGACCTCGGAGCTGGCATTCGAGGTCGTAAAAGGCGAGCCGGGCAGCATCACCATCGACTGCAAGCGGAATCCCAGCAGTAACCTCGCTACCTTTATCATCACCCACGACCGTGTGGGCACGCAACTGAATGTGCAGCTGGATCTCTATGACACCTCAGGTCGTCAGCTCTGGCGACATCGGGAGAGTGGTGTGGCCTCAGGCAATGTCTATACGATGGACTGGGACATGAGCATCAGTGGTGGCCGACCGTTGATGACGGGTGTCTATATCTATCGCATTACCGTGAGCAGCGATGGTGGCAGCGAGGTGTCGCAGGCCAAGAAAATCATTATCACAGGCAATAAATAAAAGCACGAAAACGTTATTAGAAAGTATGAATAGATTGTTTATTAGAAATATGTGGATGCTGAGAGCGGTAGTGATACTATTCACTATTCACTATTCACTATTCACTGCAACGGCCCAGGACGATGACAAGCTGACGATGTTCAACCCCGTTGAGCATGCCGTCATCTCGCAGACCATCGCCCCTGACGCACGAGGTGCTGGTATGGGTGACGTAGGTGTGGCTACCGATCCTGATGTCACCTCGCAATACTGGAATCCTGCTAAATACCCCTTCTGCATCAGCAGAGCTGGTATTGCACTGAACTATACCCCCTGGCTGCGACAACTCGTCAACGATATCGATCTGGCCTATCTCGCCGGCTACTACCGTATCGGCGATTACAGTGCCTTGTCAGGTTCGCTGCGTTACTTCTCGCTGGGAGAGGTGTTTACCGACTATGGTAACTCCGATATGACGGTGAAGCCATACGAGATGTCACTCGATGTGGCCTATTCGATGATGCTCAGCGAGAGTTTCTCCCTGGCAGCAGCGATCCGTTGGATCTATAGTGACCTGCGCTACGATTACAGCGAGGACTCTAAACCCGCCTCGGCCTTTGCTGCCGACCTGGCGATGTATTATAATAAATATGTGATGCTGGGCAGTCGTGAGTGTCAGTTGGGCTTGGGTATGAACATCTCCAATGTAGGTAGTAAGATTTCTTTCTATGGCGATGAGGAAGCACAGTTCCTGCCAGCCAATATGCGTCTGGGCTTCTCTTTGATGGTGCCCGTCGATGAATACAACCGCTTCTCAATCTCCGCCGATGCCAACAAACTGTTAGTGCCCACCGTTCCCCGTCAGGAGGAAGGCGAATCGAATACCGACTATCAGGATCGTGTACGTCGTGAGTATTCGGATGTGAGTTCCATCAGTGGTATTTTCAAGAGTTTCGGTGATGCGCCTGGCGGCTTCAAGGAGGAAATGGAAGAGGTGCAGTGGAGCGTGGGTGCTGAATATGTCTACCACGATCAGTTCTCACTGCGTGCCGGCTATCATCATCAGGCAGAGTCGAAGGGAAACCTGAAGTACTTTACCGTGGGTGGCGGCTTCCGTATGAACGTGTTCTCGCTCGATGTGGGTTATGTCATCTCCACAGCCCGCACCAATCCCCTCGATCAAACCCTTCGTTTCACCCTCGCCTTCGATATGGATGGCATAAAAGACTTGTTCAAATGAAAATACGCGTAGGAATGGGCTATGACGTCCACCAGTTGGTGGAGGGCCGCGATTTGTGGATGGGTGGCATCAAGATTGAACACAGCAAAGGGCTGCTGGGGCATAGCGATGCCGATGTGCTGTTGCATGCTATCTGCGATGCCTTATTAGGAGCAGCGAACATGCGCGATATTGGTTATCATTTTCCGGATACATCGGCCGAGACTGATGGCATGGACAGTAAGATCATCCTCCGCAAGACCATTGACCTGATTGCCACCAAAGGCTACCGTGTCGGCAATATCGATGCGACGATCTGTGCCGAGCGTCCGAAGATGAATCCCCATATCCCTGCGATGAAAGCCTGTATGGCACAGGTGATCGGTTGCGACGAGGATGATATCTCTATCAAAGCAACGACGACAGAGAAACTCGGCTTCACAGGTCGTGAAGAGGGTATCAGCGCCTATGCTGTGGTGCTGATAGAGAAAGACTAACAATTCATGAGATTGGCAGGCGAGCGACCCGCATCGAGTTCTGCCTTCATAAAGTCCATGTCGGCAGCGACGTGGGCGAAGAATTGTTGGTAGCCCGCGCACAGATAATTCAGACCAGGTTCGCCGTACTTGTCTTTTAGGAAACGGTTCTTGGGACATTCCCCATGACAGGCAAATAGGAATCTGCATTCCCTGCATTGACGGGGAAGACTTGTTCGTTTGCTACGTCCGAACTGTTGCTGACGCTCGCCATAGAGCATCTCCGTGAGGGATTGCTGACGGATGTTTCCTAAGCGGTATTCAGGAAACACGAAATGATCGCAACTGTAGACATCGCCGTTGGCCTCCATCGCTGCAGCCCGTCCACAATAAGGCGACATCGAACAGATACCCGGCGGCTCCCCTACCCAATTGGCAAGGGTGGCGTCGAAGAGCTGGACGAAGATCCGGCCGATGTCTTTCTGCTTCCATTCGTCGTAAACCCCACAGAGAAAACGGCCCCATTGTTCAGGTGTCACAGAGGTATCACAGAGGGACGGTTCTTTTGTTACACCGACTAGCGATGTAACAAAAGAACCGTCCCTCTGTGATACGCGCTCTACGACGGGGGTGAATTGGAGATATTGGCAACCGATGTCTTTGAAGAAACGGTAGAATTCCACGGGATGATCGGCATTCAGGTGGTTTACCGTCGCCATCGCGTTCCATTCTACGTGATGTTGCTGCAAGAGCTGGATGCCGCGCATCACCTTCTCGAAGGATTGGCAGCGATAGGCATCGTGATAGGTCTGAGGACCGTCGATGGAGATGCCTACTAAAAAACGGTTCTCGCGCAGGAACTCGCACCATTCATCAGTCAGCAGCGTGCCATTGGTCTGGATGCAATTGTCAATCTGACGGCCACGTGCATAGCGCTGTTGGAGTGCAAGGGCTCGTTGGTAGAAGGAGAGCGGACGCAACAGCGGTTCGCCCCCGTGCCAGGTGAATAAGACCTGTGGCATTGTCTGTGCCTCGAGATATTGTTGGATGAAAATCTCGAGAAGTTCCTCGCTGAGGGGCTCCTGATTCGGATAGAGCTGGGCTTTGTCTAAATAGTAACAATAGCGGCACGCCAGATTACAGCGGGAGCCGATGGGCTTCAGCATGACATAAAGCGGACTTCCAAAGGGAATGGCGATACTCACAGACTCCTTACTCCTTCTCTCCTTCAATCGGATAGTTCTCTGAAGGTTTATGCATGCGGTGCATAATCTGGTCGAATTCTTTCACCTTTTCTGGATATTCCTTGGCCAGATTATGCTCCTCGCGCGGGTCGTCAGTGATGTGATAGAGCTCCAAAGGTGCATCTTTTTTCACCGTCACACATTTCCAGTCGCCGAAGCGGAGGGCGCGCTGCTTGCCGGGAAACTCCCAATAGAGATAACGGTGATCGGTATCTACCTCGCCACCAAAGAACAATGGGGAGATGTCGATGCCATCGGTCTGAGGAACAGCCTTTTCGCTACCCGTCAGCGCTGCGAGGGTGGGCATGAAATCTGGGAAATACACCTGATTGCTGATTTGTCGCGCTGGCACACGACCAGGTTGGTTCACAATCAGCGGCACTTTGATACCTCCTTCATAGAGTTGTCCTTTCCGGCCTTTGAGTCCTGCGTGACAGTTCAATTCGCTGATGGGAGCCATCACAGCAGCCCCATTGTCGGAGGCGAAGATAATCAGCGTGTTCTCGCGAAGGCCCAAATTGTCGAGGGCGCCTAACAGACGACCGATGTGATAGTCCATGTGGGTGACGAGGGCGGCATAACGCTTCGTGTTCATCGACCACTCGCCATGCTCGTCGTACCAAGAGGTATCGTCGATGTTATAAGGCTCGTGAGGGGCGTCATAGCCGAGGAAAAGGAAGAAGGGGTTGTGCCTGTTCCGATGGATGAAGGCGATAGCATCGTCGGTAGAAATCTCCGTATTGTGGCGCACATGGGCATCGTGGGCATTCTCTTTGATATGGACGAGGCTGTCGTTCCAAAGACGATAATAGGGATAGTAATAAGGCGAGTTGCTGTGAACGGTGGAAATGGTCCAACCATAAAACTCGTCGAAACCACGATGGTTAGGAGCTGATCCCGGGTCATAGCCGTCGAGATGCCATTTGTTTACCAGACAGGTACGATAGCCTGCGGTGCCGATGACCTTGGCGATAGTGGTGTCTTGTGGCAAAAGATTAGCCCGTCGCACAATGGTCGTGTCGCCTTTTGGGTTAATCTTCAATCCAGTGAGTCCACCGGCGTAGCACTGGTTATCGCGGATACGGGTATTACCGCTGTTACGGCCCGTCATCAGTGAACAGCGCGAGGGAGAACTGATACCACTGCCTGCGTAAGCCTGAGTGAAACTGGTGCCCGTGGCAGCGAGACGATCGATGTTGGGGGTTTTGATATATCGGTTGCCGTAGCACGACAGATCACCATAGCCCATATCATCTGCCAGAATAAAGATGATGTTCGGACGCTCGGGTGTTGCCTGCTGCTCCGGCTTTTCGGCAGCAGTCGCCTGTTGGGTGATCATCGCCCCTAACGTTAGCAATATCTGTTTCGTTTCTTTGCCCATTACTTGTTATGATTGCTTATCCGTCTGCAAAAATAGAAAAAAAAGCCAAAAGTGCAAAACTTTCGGCTTTTTATTTTGAAAACAATTACCATTAGGAGATTTTTCGGGCATACCAGCCACGTACACCCTGTATTTTTCCGTAAGGGAAATGGCAGGCCTTCAGGGCGAGGGTCAACTTCTTGATGCTCGGCACATCGGTCATCCTCACATGCTTACGCAGTTCCTTCTGGATATCCACAGCCAGCATAAAATGGTCTTTGCTGCGCTCAGCAGGCTCAAAATACGACAGGAGCACCGTTTCTGGTGTCGTCTGGCGACGATAGTTCTGGTTATGACGCTCAATGTCGGCCTCCTCGTTCTTGGAGAAGTACCATTGTCCCCCACCCCGTAGCTCGGTCACCGCCTGGGCATAGATGGCGCGGTGGTCAATGGGTGTGTCGGTATCGATGATGCCCGTCACCTCACAGCAGAGGTAGCGGCGCGAACCCGTGGGATCATAGAGCGGCTCCAGGTCGTTGGTGGTGGCGATAAACGAGGCCATGCGGGGCAGCAGCACATACTGGTCGCTCCGCATCTTACGTGTCTGCACGTTCTTTTCGGTCAGCACACGCTTGATCTTCGCCTGTTCACGGTCGGTCTTGGCATTATACTCGTCGATGTTCACCAACAGCATCCGGCTCAGCATCCGTTCCACCTGCTCGGCATTGTCAAGTTTGATATCATCGATATAGTATTCGCGCAGACTTGGGGGAAGTAGCAATCGGCAGAAAGTAGACTTATGGGTGCCCTGAGCCCCGATGAGCATGGGTACGACGGCATTACCGAACTCGCTGGAGAGGTTCAGCCACTGTGCCACCATGGCCAGCACCCAACTATGGAAATAGTCTGGCCAACGCTCAAAACTGGTAGGCACACGCCGCGCCAGATCACGGATATGGTCGGTCTTGCCATCCCACGAGCCACAACGGCCAAGATAGTCGAGCACAGGACTGTAATCAGGTATCAAGGCACTGCGCACGTAAAGCTCCACATCGATCGACCAGGCCACGCCCACCTTTTCCATCTGTTCAATGGCCATCTTCCGAAACTCCCTATCGGTCAGCTGCTGCCACACCATCTCCTCCGCCTGAATAAGAGGTACTTCTTGCGAAATAAGTGGTTCTTCTCGTGAAATAAGTGGCTCTTTTCGGGCAATACTTGGCTCTTTTCGACGGAACTCCTCCGTCTGTTTCATCACATTATACCGCAGATCATAGTTCTCTTTGAAAAACCGCCGCACACCTTCCACGATACGCTGCCGTTCATTGACGGACGATAACACTGGGCCATCCTTTTCGCTTTTAACACTGAATAGCCAGTTCCTGAAACGCTTCAATAAATCTTCGATAATCATATAGTTGTCATACTTCATTTTTAAGTGACCCTCCTGCCCCTTCTGACCTCCAAGGGAATTCCGACCTTAGGTATCTGGGGGGCAGAAGGGTCACAAGGGTCAGTTATTTTCTAAAAGACTGCATTACCACGCGCGCGCGTTGGCGCATCATCCACTTCCGCCACGCCCGTCGCGTGTGCAACTCGTAGTGGCAGTGGCGACACACCTTCCGTCGTGTACCCGTTGCATACAGCTCGAACTGCTCTTCCGGCAGCTCCCGCCCACAATTCCTGCAAATCATACTCTATAATTCTTAATTGCCTGATGGCGGTTCTCCTTCGGATCCAGACACACCGAGCAATGCAACCACATCGCCCCTTTTTTGTTGAACTCAAACAACAACTGGTCGAAGTCCACGTTCTTCTGGATAAACATAAAATACTCCTTGCCCTGTTCAACCGAGTCAATACGGATATCCATCGCCTCGCCAGACAGATGCTTCGAATTGCCAACACCATGGACACCGGCATTGACCTCCTCAGAACGGAACCCGCTATTGACATAGATCGGTCCGAACACCTCACGCAACGGCTCACCCAACTTCCAGCACAGATTAATCAGTGCGGCCAGTTGCAAGTCATCTGGCGTATTGTCCTTACCATGTTTCTCCGCCCACTTCGAGCGGATCATCTCCTTGTAGCTGAAATGCGGACTCAGCATCAATTCTTTTCTCTTGCTCATAACTTTTTCGTTTTTTTACTGTTATACCTTTTCTCTCAATCGCGATTGTGAGCGCAAAGTTAGAGCAAAGACCTTCACTGGCCAAAAAGTCGTAAAATGTCGTAACAAGAGATTCTTTGCATCATTTGTAAGATGCATATTCCCAATGGCATATATGACGCCAGGCAACAGGATCTTACGACAGACTACTGAGGGTTGTCATAACACTTTTGATAGCCCGACTCAGTGTAACACTCAGGCTGTTGACGGGTACAGGGATTCCCATGTGTCTCATCCGCTGCATCAGCAGGTGTTTCAGGTCATTAAAAGGCTGACTCTGCGTCAGGTTATTGCGTTTCTGCGGTGTCATGAATCTGACAAGCAGCCTCAACAGCGAGGCCTGGCCTTTGTTGCGGAGAACATTGATCGTATAATCCCCGTGATCATCCAT
>Ga0247610_10005317_pt1 | contig 13565 bp, 13 predicted proteins | sample 174DNAGHGhighgp2_FD_193483 | JGI IMG/M metagenome (GOLD analysis project Ga0247610, IMG submission 193483) | Sheep rumen microbial communities from Palmerston North, Manawatu-Wanganui, New Zealand - 1742 DNA GHGhigh gp2 | ecosystem: Host-associated > Mammals > Digestive system > Stomach > Rumen...
TGTGAGTGAAAAGGATGAGAATGTATGGTGGTATGATGGCGAACGGATTGCTTTCCGTACACCTAATTATACGAAAATACTGAATGCTATGCGAACACAACCAACGCTTACATTGGCTGATATGAAAGAAGTGACCGGCATCAGTATTGCTGCCATTCAGAAACTCCTCGACCAACTGATTCAGAAGAAGTATGTTGAACGTGGAGAAAAAGATGGTAGCTGGAGAGTTTTTGCGACACAGTAAATAACATGTAGGAGAAGATGGCAGATCCTGAGTTTACCAACGACATGCAATCCCTTCTGCGTCCAGGCATATCGTTTAGTGCAAGTGATGCTTATCCTCTCATCTACGAGACATTTATTGATAAGATGGAGGGGAAGAGAGATTGAATCATTGTTGTACTTTTGATGTTAAGTAAAAATAATATCAATAATTGCATATGGATGCAAAGGAACTAAATAAAAGACAGCAAGAAATCTGGAATGAGATGGAAAAACTTGCTAAGGAATTGGGAAATAGTAATAGGTTACCTATTTATGATGGTGTTTGCGACTTAGATAGGTATTTAAATTCAATGCCTAAAGTCATGTGGATACTAAAGGAGCCAAATGGACAAGAAAAGGACGGTATTGAAGATGGAGGTTGGAGTATTCCTGAGGAATCATTTACAAATCTAGAGGAGACGGCCGGTCAACCTACATGGCAGGTGATGATTTATGTAATGTATGGTTATCAGAATGGTTTGATGTATGATGACATGGACTATGTGCGCAATAATCTTGAAATGGCTAAGGTGATGCAGCGTATAGCATATCTGAATGTAAGCAAGTTGCCTGGTCTTAATAGATCAAATGAGAGTCAAATAGAGCAATGTTATATGCAATGGAAACCGATTCTCGACAAACAGATTGAAACGTATTCACCTGATGTTATAGTTTTCGGAAATACTTTTGCTCACTTCAGAAATGATTTTAAAAATAATAGTCTTGTACAGATTGGTAATATCCCTGGTTGGATAGATGTGTACAAGAGTGATAATCGAATTCTTTTCGATGCCTATCATCCTTCTCGTAAAGGCCGAGAATATGTTAATACACTTATAAAGGCTCTCAATGATTTTTTTCCAATTGTCAAATCAAATAACAAATATATATGATACATCGTTTATTTATATTGTCGACTCTTTTGATACTTTTTTCTTGTACGACAAAAGAAGAAAAAGTAATGGATTTTGTGGAAAAAGAAGTTGTACAACAAGCTGAAGATTATTTAATCTGCCATGCAATATTGAAGTATGTAAAAACTAATGTTAACGAAGTATTTACAAACAGAATTAATTTTTACGCAGAAAAACCATATTACGATTTTTCATACATTGAAAAAGAGTTTTATGGGTCATTTGGGGCACTTGTTTCTGGTGGAGTTAAGAAAGCATTTGATGAGAGATGGAATGAATCCATTCAATTATATACAATGCTTTCTTGTGAAGGAAATATTGAATATGGGATGCATCAAATTGATAGTACACTTAAGTTTAGGGACTTAATTAAAGTAACAGGTATTTATACAATTGACGAAATCGCTGATATTTATTTCAAACCCAATCACATGAAGTTCACCGATATAACTCCTGAACTATATTGGGAAATTTATCGTAGCATATTATGCCTAGGCGCAAAGACATACAAATATGATGTCGTGGACGAAATAAGAATTAAAGAAAAAGAAGAAAATAAATGGGTTGTTGATTTGGTGTATCATTCCGGATATTGTATGCCATTGGAAATCAGTTATAATAAAGAATTGAATTATTTTGTGTCAGAAGCACCATGGTTACCTGAAGTGTGGGGAGTTGAAGACGATATAGAGTTTGATTAGTTATAATGTTTTGAGTGATGCATTGACAATTTAATATATTTGTTTATGAAAAGAATTCTGTTTATTTTAATTGCACTTATGCTGACAATGACAGCAATTGCACAGACTATAAAAAAGTATAGCGGACAGATGTCCAAGCCCGAATGGATTAAAGAACTCTTTGAGTATTCTTCACAGCATGGCTATAACGGCTATTATTCATACTATGAAGATGAAGAAGAGAAGCGTATCATTCACGGAATATTCCAAGTCAATTACAAAACCGGTGAAGTAAATGGAGTTAGACAATACGAAATAAGAGGTTCATTTTGTCATGGTAAACGAGATGGAAAATGGATAATGAAAGCTTTGCTCCTGAATGGAAAGTATGCAAGAAATTATCTATATCAGTTTAATTATACAAATGGCATCTTGAATGGCCCATTTCAAATATATGCTCCAGATACCAAGGATGTTGAGATGTTAGGCCATTTTTCAAATGGAATAATAACAGGTAAAGTAACAGTCAAACAACATGCATGGTTAGGTAAAGGCTATATTCAAATTGAAGGCAGAGTCAATTCCGATGGAAATCCTCATGGAATTTGGACAGAGAAAGAGATATCTGATAAAGCGATACCCAAAGACGTTACTAGATTATATTATGATGGAAATTTAGTATATAGAAGAGAAAAAGACTTATCATCTGGAACGATAGAATATACACAAAAGATCTCTGATAAGATTAAAACAGCGGCTGATTCAGTTCTAATAACTGATACAATTATTAATGATAAGGATTATGTTAATGTAGCTGGAATTATATGTAGTAAGGATACTTTGGCTAGCTCTGATATATATAGTATCATCAGCACTAGCAGAATTAGTGCAATTTATCCTTTTATAAAAAGTTGGAAGACATCCTTTGATACTGAGTATTATCTTAAGATGGTAAAAATTGAACAAGAAAAGCAACAACGTAGAATAGAAGAGAAGAGACAAGAAGAAAAAAAGAAAAAGGAGGCAGAGGAACGTAAAATTAGAGAGGAAGAACAAAGGAAGAAGCAAGAGGCTGAAGCAAAACTTAAAGCCGAAATAGAGGCTTTATGGAGTGCAAACAGTGATTACTACGAATTATGTTGGGGAAGGTTTGAAGCAAAATCAAAGTTTGAAAAGTTGTACAAGGAAATTGGATTGGATTCAATTAATAAGATGTTGGATTCTATTGGCCATTATGAATATGATAATTATACTGTAGAAGAGTTGTTTACTAATAATCCAGATTATCACTATTATATCTTCAATGTCTTCTTAAGTGATATAGGAAAAAAGAAAAAGAAGAAATTGAATAAAATCTTCAAATCATATGATGCTTACATGGAATGTAAAAAGCAAGGCCAGACATCAATACAAATGAGAATAAAGTGACGTTGTCTGGGACTACCATAATAGACTATAAGGATATTGTAAGCTGATATTCAAAGTAATTGAGAATATAGTGTAGATCTATTTGTCCCTCGGCAATTTTCGACTATCTCGGGGGACAGATGGGGGACAAAAGGGGTGATAATCTGCAAATATCGAAGTTAAAAATCAAAAATCTGCAAAAATGGGCGAAATATTAAAATTTGTGATTATCCTCCCATAAAAGATGAAAAAGGGACTAAATGCCTAAAAATATCACAACTGATACTCGTCGGTGTAGGCATCGAAGACGGGTTCTACTGCCAGACGAAGGTGAGGAGGGTAGGTGTTTCACATCTTTATGGCTGCAAATATAAAGAAACTTATCGTAACAACCAAATTTCCCAGCAAAAAGGTTATCGTAATAAGCGATTTTTGCAGATAACAAGTTATTGAAGCAAGCTTTTGCCAATCCTTACCCAGTCCTCACGGAAGTTGAGGTTCTTGCAAGTATGCAGGCGACCAGAGGTCGAGCATTTATGCATAACTTTGCCGTGCTTACTTCGGGAATTTTCTTACAAAAGATACTCTTCTGTGTAGTCGTCGAAGACGGGTTCCTGCGTCCAGCCGGCGGCGAGAAGGGTCTGGCGGATGACTTGCTCGACGTCGGGGGTGACGGGACGGCGGCCGCCATGGTACTGGTAGTAACGCTTGAGGGAGAAAATGCCGATGAGGTGGATCTTGATGGTGCGCTCCAGGTGGTGCGGCATGTCGTAGTACATGCGCTTGAGGCCAAGAGGCATGCGGACAGGCTGGTCGGGACAGTATTGCGGACAGCCCTCTTGCTGCATCATGGGATTGCCAAGATGGACGGCGGAAACTGACAGACAATGTGCAGGTACATACTCCTTCAGAATACTGCGCAGGCAGTGTTCACGAACAGGACATACTTCGCTTTGACAAACAATACCTTTTGTCGCCATTTCTCGGAATTTCTCTTCTTTTGCCATAACAGCATTTTTGGTATCGATTAACATAGACTCACTCTTTTTTTATTGTTTTCCGCACAAAGATACTAACCATTTTCGGAACAAACAAATTATCAAACAGATTTTTTTCAAAAAGAACCTACATACCTACATTTTAGTTGTAACATCTTATATTACTGGGTATTATACCATGTAGGTTGCCTACATAAAATTAAGCCTACCTACATAAAATATGATATTCTCGTGGTTAATCAACAATTTTTACATGCTATCTTGTTGAATAACAATAGTTAAAGAATAACATTTCGAACTCGAAAAAATTATTTTCCAAGGTGAAAATATTTTTTTCAAAAGGGAAAATACATGTCCTAACGTGCTGAGTGATGTTAAACACCTTGTTTGATGGTTCAATGAGCCATAAAAACTGAGGTGTTTTTGAACAATATAGGTGAAATGGCGGAATGTGTTCGAATATGTAGGCTACCTACACAGTGTAACATACAGAGTACCAAGGTGTAATGTGTAATTATGTAGGTATGTAGATTTGAAAAGAAAGAATTGCATGAAAGAAATTCAGGAAAAAGTTGTTTGTCTTGATTTTTTTGTATAACTTTGCAGCAAAACAAAAGAGATTCGCCCTGAACACAAGTCAATAAGCGAGCCAATGGCTCCGGCATGGTCTATTGTGTGAAGGAAAAGTAATAGTCCTATTATCTCAACAACCAAACGTGAAACATTCTGCTCTCTTTCTTCTCATCCTGACTTGTCTCTGCCTCACAGCAAGGGCTCAGCGCGTTGTCTGGTGGAACGTGGAGAATGTATTCGACTGTCAGCACGACACGTTGAAGGACGATTACGAGTTCCTGCCGGAGGGCACATACCATTGGACCAAGAGCAGATACTGGAAGAAACTCGACAACCTGTCGCGCACCATCGCGGCAATTGCGGGCGATGATGGGTGGCCGATGATTGTGGGGATGTGCGAGGTGGAGAACGATACGGTCCTTCGCGACCTGACAAGAAGGAGTCCGCTCCGCTTGGCGCGATATTCTTACGTGCACGAGGAAGGACCAGACAAGCGAGGTGTAGATGTCGCTATGCTCTATGATTCCCTGCAGTTTCACCTACTTGGACACAAAGCCATCCGCATTCCTTCTCAGGAACATGGCTTCAGTCCGACTCGCAACATCCTGCACGCCTGGGGGCGCTGCCCTACTCTTCCCGACACATTACACATTATCATTGTGCATCTCCCCAGTCGAGCGGGAAGCGGCAGAAAAGGCGAAATGCACCGAAGGCTTGCCGTGACTACACTTTGCAACCTACTGGACGATTTGAAAGGAAAGTGCGTCATGCTGATGGGGGACTTTAATGCCGAGCCTACAGACAAGATTTTCCGAAGCATCAAGGAACGCCTGACTTCGCTTATGCCTCAAAGCCGCAAGGAGTTGCGACAAGCCAAGGGCACATATTACTTTCGCAAGATGTGGGGATTTATTGACCACATCATCATCAGTCCCAATATGTTGCATCATGTCAAAGGAAGTGTTACTGTAGGACGATTCCCATTTCTCCTGACAGAAAAAGGTACGCCATGGCGCACCTTTCAAGGTCCAGTCTATAAGGGAGGCATTAGCGATCATCTGCCCATTTGGGTTGACTTGCATGAAGATAAGACACCTTGAGCACGATGACTAAGGAACTTTTTTATCTCTAAGGAGTTTAGGAGTAAAGGAGTATATCCATAAAAAACTCCTCAACTCCTTGACTCCTTAGAGATAGTTTCATGCGATTGATATTTTTTCTGGTCTAAGGAGTTTAGGAGGAAAGGAGGATATCCTGAAAAAACTCCTCAACTCCTTGACTCCTTAGAGACTGTTTCTGGTGAAGGGAACTTTTTCATGGCTAAGGAGTTTAGGAGAAAAGGAGGATATCCTGAAAAACTCCTCAACTCCTTGACTCCTTAGAGATAGTTTCGGGCGACTTAGACTTTTTATGTCTATGGAGTTTAGGAGGAAAGGAGGATATCTGAAAAACTCCTCGACTCCTTGACGACTTAGAGACAGTTTCTGGCGACTGATATTTTTTCTGGTCTAAGGAGTTTAGGAGTAAAGGAGTATATCCTGAAAAACTCCTTGACTCCTTGACGACTTAGAGACAGTTTCTGGCGAAGGAACTTTTTCATGGCTAAGGAGTTTAGGGGGAAGGGGGTATATCCTGAAAAACTCCTCGACTCCTTGACTCCTTAGAGATAGTTTCTGGCGAAGGGAACCTTTTTATGGCTAAGGAGTTTAGGAGGAAGGGGGTATATCCTGAAAAACTCCTCGACTCCTTGACTCCTTAGAGATAGTTATTCTTTGGCGAAGGAGTTTGGAGTAGAGATACGTTCTTCCTTAGAGGTTGGTGTAGCGCGAGTTATACACTACATGGATGCCGTCCTGCAAAGATTCCTCATTAAAATTAACAACATAACCCATCTCACAGTTCTTCAGTACGAGGTAGGTGTAGAGCTGCTTCTCGAAAAGTTTGCGATACTCGGTGACACTCTTAAGTTCGAGGATTATGCAGTCATCAACTATGAGATCGAGACGCAGGTCGTTCTGCAGACACTCTCCCTTGTAAAAGACAGGAACAGGCACCTGGCGCTCCACATGAAATCCTTGTGCCGTGAGTTCCTTGGCGGCAGCCTCTTCGTAGATGCTCTCCAGAAGACCTGGCCCCAGTTCACTGTGTACATCGTAGAGGCACTTCAGCAGGCGATATGTGTAGTTTCTGTCCATTACTTTTTTATCTGTCTAAGGAGTTTGGGAGTAATGGAGTATATCCATAAAAAACTCCTAAACTCCGTGACTCCTTAGAGTATATATTAAATGCGAGTTGACTTGCTGAGCAGGTAGGCATCGAGGATAGCAATGGCTGCCATTGCTTCGACGACGGGAACGGCTCGTGGCAGGACGCAGGCATCGTGCCGACCTCGGGCAGTCAATGTGGTTGCCTTGCCATGAATATCTACCGTTTCCTGTTCTCGAAGAAGTGTGGCAACGGGCTTGAAGGCGACACGGAAGTAGATGTCCTGACCATTTGATATGCCGCCTTGAATGCCGCCGCTGTTGTTCGTCCTGGTCGTGATGCCGCCCTGCCCATCCGGCTCAAAGATGTCATTCTGTTCGCTGCCACGACCGCTAGCGCCTGCAAAGCCAAGACCGTATTCGAAGCCCTTTACAGCGTTTATACTAAGCATAGCAGAACCCAGTTTAGCTTGTAACTTATCATAAATCGGTTCTCCAAGACCAATAGGACAACCCTTTATGACACAAGCAATAACGCCTCCAATAGTATCGCCATCTTCCTTGACCTCCATGATGAGCTGAGCCATCTTCTCTGCCACCGTCTCATCAGGACAGCGCACAGCATTCTGCTCTGCCTTGTCGAGGTCGTAATCGAGGTATGTGCCGGGCAGAACAATGTCGCCTACTTGCTGCGTGTAGGCCTTGATGTTGATGCCAAGATGACGAAGGACAAGTTTCGCAAAAGCACCAGCCACTACCCTACTTATCGTTTCGCGAGCAGAGCTTCTGCCACCACCGCAATGGTCGCGAATGCCATATTTTTGCTCGTAGGTGAAGTCGGCATGAGAGGGACGGAATACATTGCGCATATTCTCGTAGTCCTGGCTGTGCTGATTGGTATTGCGTACAAGGAAGCCGATGGGTGTACCTGTCGTCTTGCCTTCGAAGACACCGCTCAACAGCTCCACCTCGTCGGCCTCCTTGCGGGCCGTCGTAAGGGCACTCTGCCCAGGTTTACGTCGAGCCAGTTCACTCTGGATGAAGTCCATATCGACTTCGATGCCAGCAGGCATACCGTCGATGATGCCACCGATGCCTGCACCGTGGCTCTCGCCAAAGCTGGTAAGGCGGAAAAGACTACCTATTGTATTCATGGGATTGGTGAGTTAATTCGGAGACAAAGGTACGATGTTTAATTCAAAATTCAAAATTAAGAGCAGGAAAAGTGAGAAAACACAAGCATGGAAAGCGAGCAGGTTATCACTCGCTATCAAAAGGCAGTTCATCCAGATATTTGTCAAAGTCACTTTGGAACAGACGGTCTTGTACTATTCGGTACTTTTCAAATTCGGTCTCAGCGTGAAGCACAGCCTCTTCGTGACTGACGCCACCTGCATCATCAAGCAAAGGCCGTTCATCACTACTCAAATAGGCATCAACACGTTTAGCCCAATCCTCCATCGTCATAGGTATATGCCGTTTTGCTCGACTTTCTGCAAACTCCAGTATAGCCGTAACAATACGCCCCATATCCTCCAGTTCCGTTTGCTTCAGATAATTCTTGGCAATTGACACATCCGTCTTTACAATCTTCCCGTCTGGCGCATTCTCCCAAGTGGTAAGCCCCATGTGCTCTTTGTCGGCATCTGCTCTATCCATAATCAGTTCTGCTGCCGTACGCCCATGCACGGCATAGTGCACCTTGTTCTGAATCCGTTTGAAAAACATTCGCGTGGTAGGTGCGTCTTTGTTATAGTCCATACTCGTTGCATAGATGTCCGTCAGCTTTTGGTAGAAACGACGTTCAGAGAGACGTATCTCCCGAATCTCTGCTAACAAGTGCTCGAAATAGTCTTCATTTAGGAACGTTCCGTTCTCCATACGTTTCCTGTCAAGCACATAGCCCCGAATGGCATATACCTTTAGTACGCTGGTTGCCCATTGACGGAACTGCGTAGCACGGATGCTGTTAACACGATAACCAACAGCGATGACAGCATCGAGTGAATAGAACAAGGTCTGATAGTGCTTACCGTCAGAGGCAGTTATTTCCATTTTGGAAACAACTGAATCATCCTTCAACTCACCAGACTCAAAGATATTCTTCAAATGCTTACTGATAGCAGGGACATTGACATCAAACAATGCTGCCATCGCTTTCTGTGTAGCCCAGATGTTTTCGTCTTTATAGTAAACCTCAACACCTTGCTCCTTCGTCTCTGCCTGGAAGATTAGGAACTCTGCTGTGCTATTCCTTATTTCTCTTCGTTTTACCATATCTTCAATGTCGTTTGCAGAGTTATGCATTTTTTGACATCATTAAAAGTGTCATTTGAAAGTGGGACATCCGGCCATCCGGCATGGATGTCGAGCCAATTCACTCTGGATGAAGTCCATATCGACTTCGATGCCAGCAGGCATGCCGTCGATGATGCCACCGATGCCTGCACCGTGGCTCTCGCCAAAAGAAGTGAGACGGAAAAGGGTTCCTATTGAGTTCATACGGACATCTAAAAGTTTACCAGCTGCAAAGTTACAAAATAATTTAGGAATTACAACCTATTCGTTACAATTTATGTACAATTTAGCTATTTCTTGACTCAACGGAAAACTTAACGAGGAGCATCGGCAAACGCAACGTGGAGTGTTTATAAACTTAACGTGTTATGTTTGCCTACTTAACGTGTTGTGTTTCGCTTCTACCTATAGCGTGATTATTGAACGCGATAGAAATTAAAAACACTCGTTACTCATCACCTATAGGCTTGAAACTCTTTATTATAGGCAATTTGCGAGGATGATGAGTTCCTGACGACTCATCAGCACTCATCACCCACTCGTCACCCTCGCATTCTGTTGGTATTCATTGCGTTACATGGTGTTGGTGACGAGTGATGAGTGTTTTTGATTTCATCTGCAATTCAACTTCTCCCAACATTTTCTTTGTCGTTATAGAATAAAATACTAACTTTGCAAACGAAAACAAGACGAACATATCATTATGGCAAACGTAGCAACAATGCCCGCACAAGGGCAGATTATAGTAAATATCGATGACCTTTCGATGCTTAAAGACATCAAGAAAGCCATCAGCATGGTGAAGGGTGTGGGGAAAGTTATTGTCCCTCGCCGCCGCAAACTTTATTCCTCCTATGAGCTTTCGCTTCGTGACCTTGACGAAGGTAGAGTATATGAAGCAAAGGACGTGGATGACTTGTTCCGGCAGTGCTTGGAGGATTAGTCATGTACACGATTCGATTTACAGGCGAGTTTAAGCGCCAAATGAAGTTGTGCGAACGGCGAGGCTATAATATGGACTTGCTTCGAGAAGCCATACGTATTCTATCCATTGAAGGCAAATTGCCGGACAGCTATCTTCCGCATGTTCTTCATGGCGACCGAAAAGGGCAATGGGAATGTCACATACAGCCAAACTGGCTTCTCGTTTGGGAGCAGCACGATCAGGAGCTTATTCTCATAATGTTGAATACAGGCACGCATTCAGATTTGTTCAGTAAGAAATACAAAAAGAAATAACCATCCATTTTCAATTATCAATTATCAATTGGCAAAAGCCTATGGCATAAACAAAGAAGATTAGACATATAGACAAAAAGCGTTAGCTTATATTCTTGTTCTTCGCAAATCGGCAAAATTTAAGAATGCACAAGAGTAAGACTCAACGCTCACGTCGCAAGGCGTGGGCTTTTACTCGGATATGGTGCATAAGGTGTTTGGCGATACGTGGAGAAAGCGTAGACGATGAAGTCCACGTTTTTTGTTGTCTTTTCTTCTTCTCCTTATATGGGTAAAGAATAAAACGAACATAATTAACCTATTAAACGAAAAAAGTATGGAAAGATTATTTATCCTTTACGGCGAGCAAAGTGCAGGCAAGACCAGCACATTGTGCAAAGTGTTCGAATTGCTATCTGGACACAAATTAACGAAAAAAGAACCACAGCCAGATTTTCGCATTGTATTCCAAGTAGGAAAGAAATGGGTATATATAGCAACCTATGGAGATTCCGTAGGAGTTATACAAACAAACTTCGAGTTTTTCAATCAAAAACCGCATGGCAACACTATTATTTATGAATACAATGATAAATCCTTCATTACCATTGACAACCAACGCTTAAAAGAAATCAATCCTAATATCTGCATTTCCGCTTGCAGGATATACAAAAACGGAACTCCAAACACTATCTATGACGAGGTAAACAAGCAGATAATGAACTTTTTGCCTGTAACAAGAGGTATTCAATGGATTGCGAAGATTAAGGGGAAAGGCACTCGCAAAGAGAATAAGGTTATCAATACTGACTCTGATACGGCTTTACAAATAGTAAGCGAAATAATAAAAGAGTGCATATTTTAGACAAACCAAACAACATTATAATTCTATGAAAGCGAAACATCTAATTCTATTGATGCTGACTCTATTTACCAGCATCAATGCCTTTGCCGAGGCAGTCGAGATTGATGGGATTTGGTACAATTTGGTATCTAAAGCAAAAGTGGCAGAAGTGACTAGTAATCCAAATAAATATACTGGTACAGTCATCATTCCAGGAAGCGTCACCTATGATGGAGTTAATTATAGTGTAACAAGCATTGGTAACAAAGCCTTTGAGTATTGCAACGGTATGACATCTATTGCTATCCCGAATAGTGTGACAACCATAGGTGAATTCGCATTCTGGAATTGTGTCGGTTTATCATCTGTTACAATCCCGAACAGTGTTACGAGTATCTGTTACCAAGCATTTACTGGCTGCTCCAACCTAACCTCCATCATTCTACCAAACAGTGTGACAAGTATTGATGACTGTGCTTTCCAGTCTTGCTCCAGTCTAACCTCCATCACCATCCCCAGTAGTGTGACAAGCATTGGAGGTTGGACTTTCAGAAATTGCACTAACTTGTCCTATGTCATCATCCCCAACAGTGTGACCAGCATCGGCCAAAATGCCTTCGAGAGTTGCACAAGCCTGAAATCTGTCGCCATCGGCAATAGTGTAGCAAGCATCGGCTCAGAGGCTTTCAAAGGCTGCTCTGCACTAAATTCTATTATCATTGGCATTGGCGTAAAATCAATTTATAATAGAGCATTCGCCCAATGCACCGAATTGTCAGATGTCTATTGTTATGCTGAAAATGTCCCCAGTACATACAATGATACCTTTGATGGTTCATATATTGATTTTGCCACGCTTCATGTGCATGCCGCCTCATTAGAAGCTTACAGCACGACTGCGCCTTGGAGCAGTTTTGGCACAATTGTAGCGATAGAAGATGAAATAAACAACATTACCTTTGCCGATGCCAATGTCAAAGCCATTTGCGTGGCCAACTGGGACACCAACCATAACGGCGAACTAAGCAAAGCAGAAGCTGCATCTGTGACAGACCTGGGAGAAGTGTTCAGAGGAAATACCTCTATTACATCCTTTAACGAGCTGCAATACTTCACGGGACTAACGAGCATCGGGGACTATGCGTTCAGAGATTGCATAGCTCTGACATCAATAATTCTACCTGAAAGTGTAACAACAATCAAAGGTGGTGCTCTAAGAAATACAGCCATTACAACCTTAACCATTCCAGCCTCAGTCACAAGCATCGAAGTTAACAGCGATAGTGGTGGTGTAACCGAGGACTGCTCGTCGCTGATGAATATACATGTGGAAGAAGGTAACAGCCGATATTATTCTGTGGACGGAGTAGTCTTCACAGAAGATGAAGAGCTTGTAGGTATCAATGGTAAGGCCATCGTGATGTTCCCTCAAGGACGCAGTGGCAGCTATGAGATTCCAAGTGGTGTGACAATTGTCGGCCCACGTGCATTCGTGTCTTGCAAGAGTCTGACCTCTGTCTCAATTCCCAACTTTATGACTAACATCGGTAACGGTTCTTTCTTTAGCTGCTACAGTTTAGCAGATGTTTGGTGTTATGCAGAAACAATTCCCACGATAAGCAGCTGGGCCTTTGAGGGTTCGCCCATTGATTTTGCTACGCTTCATGTGCCTGCAAGTTCTTTACAGGTATACAAGGCAACTACGCCTTGGAAAGACTTCGGCACAATCATTGCTATTGATGAAGAAGTGAGTACAGAAACCGTCAAGATTGCTTCTGCAGCGGATTTGGCAAACTTTGCAAATCGTGTCAATGCTGGTGAGAATAAGCTAAATGCTGTACTGACTGCAGATATTGACTTCACAACATACCCAGATGTCATGATTGAAAACCGATACTATGGTGAGTTCGATGGCAGGGGACACTCCATCAAACTCAAGCTAAAGTGCAAAGGTCTGTTCTGCTATCTCTCTGGCTATGTACACGACTTGATTACCTTGGGAAGTATTACAACCTCCGAACAATTCGCTGGTGGCATCGCCTCGCAGACAGAAAAATGTACCATCGAAAGATGTCAAATCAAGATGTCTATTTCCAGCACAGTTAATGGCGACGGCACACATGGCGGTATTGTAGGTGTCTCTCATGAAGGAACCCTTATTCGTG
>Ga0247610_10005320_pt1 | contig 13560 bp, 10 predicted proteins | sample 174DNAGHGhighgp2_FD_193483 | JGI IMG/M metagenome (GOLD analysis project Ga0247610, IMG submission 193483) | Sheep rumen microbial communities from Palmerston North, Manawatu-Wanganui, New Zealand - 1742 DNA GHGhigh gp2 | ecosystem: Host-associated > Mammals > Digestive system > Stomach > Rumen...
ATACCCTCGGAATGTCGGGAGCGATATTTGCCATGGGTGCGGTGGCAGCTCCTGCGATACTCTGCGGGCTGTACAAGAAAAACGGTGTGTTTCTTGAAAAGAAGATAAGATTCATGTATGAATACTTCACAAGACCCAGGAAGCGTTATTACCGGACAACAAACATTTTCATGTGCATAGAAAGGCACATTGAATACAACAGAATAAAAAAGAAGCTGGAAGTGGCTGAAAGAAAGCACAGATAGCTTTCTTCCGGCACTCCGGTCAAAATACGGAGGTTATTAAATGGGCTTTAGAAAGAGAGATGTCCGAAAAGATAACAAGTCGGGAGCGGCTGTTATCATGGGCAAGCCTGCCTCTAAACTTACAAAAGAGGATAAAAAGATCTTGTCCGCCAGAATGGCGGAGATCAGAAAGGAAAACGGCATTAACGGCACTGTTCAGAATACTATTCCTTTTCAGTGCATGTATAAGGACGGGATATGTCAGGTATCAGATAATTTCTTTTCTCTGACGGTACAGTTCTATGATGCCAACTATTCAATTTCGGAGTTTGAGGAACAGAACAGTATTTTCAGTAAATACTGCGATGTTATCAATCTCTTTGACAATACAATAAAATATCAGCTCACCTTTGAAAATCAGAACAGAACAAAGGAAAAGCTGATAAAGATGATACAGATACCCGAACAGGACGATGATTTCAACGATATCCGCAAGGAATACAGCGAAATGCTGACTGACAAACTTCTGAAAGGCAATAACGGTCAGCGTGCTCGAAAGTTCCTTACATTCGGTATTGAAGCGGAATCGTACAAGACTGCAAGAGCAAAACTCATCTCGATAAAGAACGACGTGATAAAGGGGTTTAAGGATTTCGGTGTGGAAGCGGAGATGCTTGACGGCAGACAGAGACTTGAAACGCTCTATTATTCGCTCAATCCCTACAGAAATGCTCCCTTTATCTTCGACTGGGACGGTATGCTAAGAGCCGGAATGGACACGAAGGACTTCATCGCTCCGCCTTCTTTCAAATTCAATAAGAGCAATTTCGAGATAGGCAAGGCATACGGAGCGGTATGGGGGCTGAATATCCTCGCCGGTGAACTGCCCGATGAAATACTCAAGGACTTCCTTGAAATGCAGAACCTTGTCTGCGTGAATATCCATGTAAAACCGCTTGATCAGGTCGATGCGCTGAAATTCGTCAAAAAGAAGCTTACATCGGTCGAGTCAATGAAGGTCGATGAACAGAAGAAAGCTTCGCAGGCGGGATATGATCCCGATATACTACCGCCGGCTATCAAGATGTACATAGATGATATCGAGAAGCTTCTTGCTGACCTTAACAGCAAGAATGAACGCCTTTTCGTTATAAGCCTTTCGCTCCGTGCGTATGCAAAGACGAAAAAGGAGCTGAAACTTCTCGGTGAAAAGATGAAACGTGCGTGTCAGAAGAACAACTGCATCATGTTTCCGTATGATCACAGACAGGAGCAGACACTTGTTTCGACACTTCCGCTTTGCTATAACGAGATACCGGTTCACCGTGAGATGCACACGAGCGGCATCGCTATATTTGTGCCGTTTACGACCAGAGAGCTTTTCCAGGACGGACAGGCTCTGTACTACGGTATAAACTCGCTTTCGGGAAATATGATAAGGGCGAACCGTTCAAGGCTTAAAAATCCGAACGGGCTTGTACTCGGTACGCCTGGTTCCGGCAAGAGCTTCAGTGTCAAGCGTGAAATACTTGACAGCTTTCTTACAACACCGGACGACATTATCATCTGTGATCCTGAAGGAGAATACTATCCGCTGGTTTCGGCACTGCACGGACAGCTTATCCGTATAGCTTCCAACAGCGAGCAGTTCCTAAATCCGATGGATATTACCATTGATGAGTACACCTTTACCAATCCGATGGAGATCATCGCCAACAAGTCTGATTTTCTTATCAGCCTGTGTGAGATCATCGTCGGAGGCAGATATGGTCTTTCTGCTGAGGAACGCTCCATTATTGATAAATGCGTACAGCGTATCTACAAGCGTTTCATCGAAAATGACCCGACACCTGAGAAAATGCCGCTTCTTTCCGATTTGCAGAAAGAACTGATGGCAGAGGGCGAAGTGGCTCTAAGGGTATCCAACTCGCTTGAAATGTTCGTAAACGGTTCTCAGAACCTGTTCAATCACAGAACAAATATTGATATGAGGAACAGGATCATCTGTTTCGATATCAAGGAGCTTGGAAACCAGCTTAAAAAGGTATGTATGCTCATAGTTCAGGATACGGTATGGAACAGAGTATCTTCAAACCGTGAGAAAAAGAAGATCACCCGATACTATATCGACGAGTTTCATCTTCTTCTGAAAGAAGAACAGACAGCAAAGTATTCCGTCGAGATCTGGAAGCGATTCAGAAAATGGGGCGGCGTTCCAACCGGCATAACCCAGAACGTAAAAGACCTGTTACAGTCGAAGGAAGTCGAAAACATATTCGACAACAGCGACTTCGTTTATATGCTCAACCAGGCAGCCGGAGACAGGGATATTCTCGCAGAGAAGCTCCATATCTCAAAGGAGCAGATGAAGTTCGTTACAAACACAGGTCCTGGCGAAGGACTTATCCGATATGATAAGGTGCTTCTGCCTTTTAAGGATCACTTCCCGACAAATACGGAAATGTATAAACTTATGACGACGAAAGTATCCGAAGCTACCTAACCGGTGCGGAATGGAGAAACTATGAGCTTACAAACAAAGGAAAACAACCTCCGGAAAGCACAGGAACGGCTTGATAAGGTCAATAAGCGGTCAAAGCAGTTTCAGATAGATTTTCGCCGTGAGCAGAACAGAAACGGCAGGTTCCGGACAAGACCGCATATCATACGGGGCTATAAGGATTATCACGGCAATAACCGTGGGCTGATACATAAAACAGTCAATCTCAAATACTGTATAAAGGGCGACAAACCGTCATTAACACGGTATATAAACAGTCTGGAACCTACTACGTTCAAAGGAAAAGCCGGCAAAGGAACGGCAAAGGTCGTAAACTTTGTCGCTCATGATGTGGGGCGGACTGCGGTCGATTCTGCGCTTGCAGCTGAGAATGTTACATTAAAGACAGCTGATGCAGCCGGACGAGAACTTACTAACAAGCTCAGACAGAAATATACCCGTGAGGCTGTTGATGACTATCACCGTGGTGTGTTCCTTATGGGACGAACTTCGGTCGATGCGGTAAAAGGTGTCCGCAGACATCTGAAAACCAAAAAGCAGTATAAGATCGAGAAAGCAAAGCTAAAGCTTCAAAGAGCCGATAACAGGCTGTACAAATCAAAGACACACAAGCCGAAAATGGCTGAAAACAAGGCGGAGATTAAAAATGCAAAGGCAGAATTTAAGAGCCGTCTAGTCACCGACCGGAACAACAGGTATCGCAGAGCTTTTAACAAACGCCGTTTACAGGCGTACAGGCAAAGCAAGCATGAACTGAAATTCGGGCGTAAGCAGCTGAAAACGGAATGGAAGAACCGCAGCAAGGAATACCGCAATCAGAAAAAGATCGCCAAGGATTCTTCGCCGGGACTTCTTGTGTTAAAGCCTGTTTCATATACGGCAGGACGCATGAAGGCTTCGGCATGGCAGAAAGCTATCAACGAAGACCAGGACAATGACTTCCTTCATGCAGCCGATTCAGCAAAACGGCGTATTATTGAGCCTGCTAAGGATAAGGTAAGCAAACCTCAGCGGTTACAGCGTGAGGAAAAGAAGCGTGACACTCTTCATGACAAAAAGCTCAAATCTGAAGAAAAGCTGAAAAAGCAGGACAGCAGACTGAAAGATAAGCATGACAGCTATAAAAACCGTAAGCGGAAAAAGCCGAACTCAAAGCAGAAAAAGTCTTTCAGTGATCTTGTAAAGAATGCTTTCAGGTTCGTAAAGAACGTTTACGAGCAGGAAGTGAAGAAGTTCTTTGCCGTGATAGCGATTCCTGTACTTATCATTTTTCTTGTGTTTGCCTTTATTCTTATGGTGTTCACTTCAATATTCTCGCAGGGCGGGTTCACGCTTGGTACGTATGCTTCACAGGACTATGACCTTAGTGAAGCAGAAAAGTATTACACGAAACTTGCCTATGACATGAATGAGAAGATCAGAAAGGTCAGTGATACCTCAGACTGGAAAAAGGGCCTTGCGGACTTCGGTGCAAACAAGAGAGACCTGAAGGACAAGCCTGATAACTGGGTATGGGGCAGATCATCAGTCTACGACTGGGATCCTGCCTATGACTTTGACTGCTACAAGCTGTGGAGCTTCTTATGTGCTTATTACTACGACTTCGATGCAGCAGACAACGGCGATATCAAGTACTGGAAATTCAAAAATGATACGAAAACTCTTCTCGAAGAGCTGTTCAATGCAGAATATGAGTTTGTGTACTGGTATGACAACAAATCACGTTGGGAAGAACTGTCCCCTTACAATTACTGGGGCGGCGGAAATGCTTCGACAGGATCTTATTACCGTGCCGACAAGGAAGCTTATACCTACGACAGTGAACCGTACAAGTACCGTTTTAAACCGCAGGCTATAACATCTGAACTGTCGCAGTATGAGGACGGTGAAGGATTTATCTGTATCAATTCTGATTACCGTGTGCTTGATCCGCATGAAGAGTATAAGGAAACAGGCTTCTATATAATGGATCACCGCTGGTATTCAGGTTCAAGTGAGCCTTTTTATTACTATGACAACAGCACTGGAGAATTCTACTTTATGCAAGGTCCTGACCGCCATAACCGTACTTTCTGGGGATGGGGCGGCGACGATGCATGGTTCCTTGTATCTCCGGACGATACGCATATCTGGAACAGCGGACTTAATGATGTCTGCATGTACGGATATTATGAGAAATACAGGTGGAAGACCGACTGCAATCTCTACTACAACGTAAGGCAGAAGAAGACCTTCGATGAGGTCATCGAAGAAAAGCTCGGCAGTATGTCAAAGCGTGATGAGCGCCTTGCTTACTATAATCTGCTTGTAGGCAATGACAGCAGTGCCGCCAGCCTGTACGGAAATCATAAAACGCTTCATAATCTTCTTCCGGGTGAAACTTTCAGAGCCTATACCCTCAAACAGGGCTTTGGCTATGAAATGAACGGCTGGAACACAGACAGCAGCGGACTCTATCAGGGCATAAAGCTATTCTGTACGAATGGCGAGAAACTTACTGCTCCGTTTGACTGCAAGATAACGGAAGTCGATACGGCAGACAACAAGATCAAGCTCCGTAAAGATGACGTGGAGTACTGGTACGACGGCACCGGCGGAACAAAACGTGATACCGAAGTAACCATTTCAAATGCCGTACTTATCGGTTCATACAAAAAGGGATACAAGCTGAAACTCGGAGAAGAATTTGCAAAAACAACAGCCGGAAACGTGAACTTTCATGTTTATCTGGATACTGACGGTTACGGCTGGGACTACATTGATCCTCAGCTTGTGCTGTATTAAAGAGGTGGATATATGGAGAGAATTGATAAGAAAATAGCTGAAAACCATCAGCGACAGGAGTTCCTGCGAAAGCGTATGCAGTCCGATAAGGACGAGCTTTTACGCCTTGAATCGGAAGCGAGGGTGCTTGAACACTCCAAACTCGCTGCGGTTTTCAGCTGTGAGATCAAAGACGTTAATACCCTTGTGACGAAGGAACACGATCAGCTTGCCCGTATGCGTTCACAGGGAATTACCGATGAAATGCTTGAAGCTCTTGCCAGTGGCGAGATCAGGATAGAAAAACATAATTATGGAGGGAACTCATGAAAAGAAAGATTTTTAGTGCCGTTCTTGCGGCAATGATGCTTGCATCATCAAGTGTGGGAGTTACAGCTTCGGCAGCAGAGGCAGCTTCTTCTGCTGAGACTACATCAGAAACTGAAAAAGCTAATGCAGAAAACGAAGCAGAACAGCCGGAAGAACCGTCTGAAACAACTGCTTCCGTAACTGACGGAGCGGATAAAGCATCTGTCGATGATATGGAGAAATTTCGTGAAGTGATGGGAGAACTTGCAGAAGCAGGAACAACAGACGTTGAACCTGACTTCTACGATGACCCTTATTACGATACCGACGGCAATGCAACACTCATTCGCTCTGAAAAGATCATCTACAACACAGAAGAGATGCAGTTTATCGCTGTAACCACAAAGGACGGTCATGTTTTCTATGTGCTGATAAACTATTCGGCAAAGAACGGAGAGGACAATGTATATTTCCTCAACCGTGTTGACGACTATGACCTCTACGCACTTCTTTATGCCGGCAAGGAAGACGAAGAAAGTGATATCACTCCCGAACAGGCTCTTGAAGCTGCGGAAGCCGCCAACGGCAGAGTAAAGACAGCTGATGCTCCTGTCGTGACAGAGGAAACTGCATCTTCTGAGGAAGATACAACGGAAACAGAAGCACCTGTACAGAACGGTATGAACAAAAACGGTATCCGCCTTGTTGTCGGTCTGATAGGTATTCTCGGTCTTGGCGGTGCGTTCCTTTTCCTTAACAAGAAAAAGGGCAGCAGCAAGAAATCTTCATTCGAGCCTGAAGAAGAGGAAGAAGAGACAGAGATCAACGAAGACGACGAATACAACTTCTATGACAATAAGGAAGACGATGAGGACTGATACGCTTCTGATCTGAACGTAACGGATATACAGAACAAAAGAAAAAAAGACAACAGAATATAAACAACAAAACAGAATAAAGACAATGAGAAAGAGAGAATTTGTCTTAATGAAGGTACTTAGTTTATTTGACGGCATTTCCTGCGGGAGGCTGGCACTTGAACGTGCCGGACTGCCTGTGGAGTGTTATGATGCCTTTGAGATCGACAAGTATGCCGTCACGGTCTCAAAGAGCAATTACCCCGGTATTTTTCATCACGGGGACGTATTTGACGGTGATTTTACAAAGTTTAAGGGTTATGACCTTCTGCTCGGAGGTTCACCCTGTACATACTGGAGTATAGCAAGAAAGGGACGTGAAACGACTTCTGATGGTATGGGATTCAAGCTGTTTATGGAATATGTCCGTGCATTGCATGAAAGTGAGTGCAGGTACTTCCTGTATGAAAACAACTATTCCATTCATCAGAACATCAAGGATGAGATCAGCAGATATCTCGGTGTAGAGCCTGTTATGATAAATTCGGCTCTGTTATCGGCTCAGAACAGAAAACGATGTTACTGGACGAATATTCCGAACGTAACACAGCCCGATGATCTTGGAATATTGCTTGCAGATATTCTTGAGAACGGTGTTCCGTGGCAGGATAAGAGCTATTGTATGACTTCTTCATACAACGGAGCGGTTCTGTACAACACACTTGAACGCAAACAGCGTACCATGGTCGCTATCCCGATAGATACGATTGACGGAAAATCGCATACGATACCGGCTACATACTACAAGACCGGTGAAAATCCGTTTTCTTCTTTCGGAAGCGAACGTGGAAAACAGCGTGTTGCAGTACCTGTTATCGCAGCAGCACAGCGAGGGCGATATATTGACGGCGGCAAAACCGAACAGCATATCGAGGTCAGGGAGGACGGGAAGTCAAACTGCCTGACGACCGTGCAGAAGAACACTCTTGTCTGTGCTCCTGTCCGTGTCGGTCAGGTAGGAAAAGGCGGACAGGGCCAGCGTATCTATTCGGTGCGTGGTAAATCCGTAACTCTTTCTGCCAACGGCGGCGGTCAGGGTGCGAAGACAGGTCTTTACAAGATCGACCTTCCCGACGGAGATTACATAATAAGAAAGCTTACTCCCGTAGAAGCGGAACGGTTACAGACACTTCCTGATAACTATACCGCAGGAATATCCAATACCCAGCGTTACAAATGTATCGGTAACGGCTGGACTGTCGATGTGATCGCTCACATCTTAGGAGGACTTAATGGCATTTACAATTGATCCCGATTTTCAGTCAAAAGCTCTCAGCGTGATAATGAGCTTTATCATGGAGTTTTCAGGAGTTCAGAGTGAATCTGAACCGGTTGTGATAAGTGCGGATAATCTTAATGTATCGACTATATCCGTTTCCTGTCTGAAAGTAACATGGGATGCGGAACCGGAACGGAAATATACCATGAGCTGCAAAGCAAATGATCCCGATTATGCCTATGCCGACAACATTTATTATGTTGTTAAGGATAACGGCTTATGCTACATAACCGGTCTGAGAGAGAATACAGAATATACGATAACCGTTGATCCTGTTCTTTCGGAAGAAGAAAAGGCAGAATATATCTCAGAATCAACTGTTTCCGGCGGCAAAACAGAAACGGTAGAAGTCATCTGTGAATATCCATACGAGGACGGCTGGACATCAGCATACGCTGGGGAGAGAAGGTCAGGTCTTACCAGGTCACCATCGTGGGATGCTATACAGGGTTCAGTGCTGGATCCTATAACAGATACCGGTATCATGCGTGATGAGTACGGTGATTACTGCTGTGCCATGGGTGTATGGTACGGATACTGCTCAGACCGTTTCCTCGTGGAGACAGACTCCGGACAGCAGTTTACCGTAAAGATATGTGACAGCAAAGGCTATGCCGATGACGGTCAGGGCAAATATCATAACTTCGGAAACGGAGGCAAATGTATCATAGAGTTCATCTATGATGATTATAACTGGCCGTCATGTGTAGCTTTTTCGGGTTCATGGGGTTACTACAACTGGAACGGTCTTGACCTGACCGCAAACATAAAGAGTATTAAGAAAATCAACTACGGCGATTCCGTAGAATACTAACGGAGGTAAATACAATGAATATAAAGAGAATTATCAAGGCAGTAATGGGTCTCGGCGTTGTAACGGGAGTTGCATATATCGCCTATAAGGTCGGTGAATGCAGCGGTGAATTCAATGAGTATGAACGTCAGCAAAGCAAGTGCTATGACGATTTTGACGATGAGGACGACTACAATGACTATTACTGTAATATGTGCGAACCAGATGACGGCTGCATAGCTCCGAAGAAGAACGCAGAAAAAAGAAAGGCACACTCCCTGTAACGGGAATGTGCCGGTTTTACGAAAGGTCGGGTTTTACCATGATTTTGATTATCGGAGAAAAGCCTTCTGTTTCACGTGCATTGAGTTCCGTTGTCGGTGCTGACAAGGCTCAGAAAGGCTATATTGAGGGGAACGGATATATTGTTTCCTGGTGCCTCGGACACCTTGTAGGATTAAAGTTTCCGAATGATTACGGAAACGGCTGGGAAAAGAAGTGGAGCTTCTCACAGCTTCCTATGATACCGGAGCAGTGGCGGTTCACTGTTACTGAAAGTACAAAAGCTCAGTTTAATCTGCTTAAAAAGCTTATGGGACGGAGCGATGTTACTGAGATCATCTGTGCTACCGATGCTGACAGAGAGGGAGAATGTATCTTCCGTTATGTTTATCATATGGCAGGATGCAGAAAGCCGGTCAGACGTTTATGGGTATCATCACTTGAAGAATCGGCTATAAGAAAGGCACTTTCTTCAATGAAGCCTATGTCGGATTACGATCATCTGTTCAGTGCCGGATTTGCAAGAGCGAAGGCAGACTGGCTTGTGGGTATGAACTTCTCGCGCCTGTTTTCTGTGAGATACGGTGAAAAGCTGAATATCGGGCGTGTGCAGACTCCTACGCTTTCGATGATTGTTCACCGTGACGAGGACATTGCCGGGTTTGTGAAACAGAAGTACTATACGGCAGACCTCAACTGCGGAACGTTCACACTTTCCTCGGACAGGATAGATGATGTCAGAGCAGCCCGTTCACTTGTCTCTGCCTGCAACGGTAAAACCATTGCTGTAAGCTCGGTTGACAGTGAAGTGAAAACAGAAAAAGCTCCTAAGCTTTACGACCTGACTTCGCTTCAGCGAGATGCGAACAAGGTGTACGGATATACCGCACAGCGTACTCTTGACTGTGTACAGTCGCTGTATGAGGGCAAACTCGTTACATATCCGCGCACAGACAGTCAGTTCCTCAGTGATGATATGGAAAGTACAGCCCTTGAAGTGACAAAGCTTTGCGTCAGATGTTTCAGGTTCAGTATCGCCCATACACCTGATATTGGAAAACTTATAAACAACAGCAAGGTTACGGGACACCATGCTATCATTCCGACAGTGAACATAGCTTCGGCTGATCTTTCTTCTCTTCCGGAGGGAGAACGAAATATCCTTACTCTTATAGCGACAAGGCTTATCTGTGCATCGGCTCCCGTTCATAAGTACAACGCTGTAAAGATAACAGTACATCATAACGCCACGAAGTTTACTGCATCAGGAAGAACCGTACTCGAACAGGGATGGAAGCAGTATGTGAAACGTGACAAGGAAGCCGACGAAAATGATACCGTGAAGGAACTTCCGGCAGTCACAGTCGATCAGATGTTCAATGTAAAGGCAGCTTTGGGCGAGCATTTCACTTCTCCTCCGAAAGCGTACACGGAAGATACTCTTCTTTCCGCTATGGAACACGCCGGAAACGATGAATATGATGAAAATACAGAAAAGAAGGGTCTTGGTACTCCTGCCACAAGAGCCGGTGTGATTGAAAGCCTTGTAAAGAACGGCTATGCAGTCCGTGAAGGTAAGAAGATACATGCGACAGACAAGGGCAAAAGGCTTATTTCTGTGGTCCCGAAAGAAGTCAAGTCTGCAAGGTTGACAGCTGAATGGGAGTCGAAATTACAGGAGATTGAACACGGAAAGCTTTCAGAGGTCACTTTCATGTCACGTATTGACCATTTTATCTCCGAAACATGTGAAAGGTACAAGCTTGCCGGTGCATCAGAAAGGAAAAGATGATGGATAATAATTTACTTAAGAAAGCAGCTGATATCCTCGGTGTATCTGAGGACAGCATAACAGCAATGGATAATGATATTCGTGAGGATATGGCAGAGGTTCTTGCCGGCGCGGATATCAGTAATGATAAAACCGGGGAAGAAATATATGAAAAGCTTGATTCTCTCTGGCAGAAAGGCTCGGTATATATCGGACTTGAAGAAGTCGCAAAGACTACGGGTATCCCGTACAATACGCTTCGCAGCCTTGATACCGATACACAGCAGAATATCGTGTATGAGTACATGATGGACAGCTCACAGGTGGAACGCTTCTATAACCTTACAAACGATGCCCTTGCAGTTATCGAGCTTGATAAGGTTGCAGACCTTGTTTCCGTACCTGTCAGCAGACTGAGAAAGCTCCCGCGGGAAACAAAAGAGCGTATCTGCGGAATGTATGCCATGGAATACGATGAGGACGATACCAATGCCGGACTTATCGACAGCATAAGGGAGATGATAGCCGATGAATGAAGTTCAGTATACAAGCGGCGCTGAAGAGGAAAGCATTGAAAACCGCATGTCTCTCCGCTTTAATACAGCATACGCAAAGGATATCGTTATTACGCTTGATAAGTGCGGTATTCCGTATCATGCGATCTTCAACGATTCAGAGATCGTTCTGAGCTACGACGGAAGCTTTAAGGAACAGGTCGAAGAGATCATACACAAATCAATGACAGGCGCGTATTCCGGTCTGCTCCGTGAACTGAAAGAAAAAGGCCTGCCGGAAAGCTATCTTTCTCTTCTGCCGGAGGTGGCGGAGATACTTCATACCACGGTCGGCACATTACAGGCTCGTCCGGAAGAAGTAAAACTCTGCCTCTGCAAGACGTATACCGACCTGTGGCTGTGTGATACATACACTATTCAGCGTAATCTTGACAGAGTGCTTACTGTCAATTTCAGAACGAAGGAAGAAATGCGGGAGCATGAGGAAAGCAAGGAACTTGAAAAAGCTCCCGTAAAGACTGCCGGTCAGTCAGAAGTACAGCGTGACAGCAATGCTTACGTGGGCTTTACAAGAGACAAGCATCAGATCCTGGCAGAGATCGTGCGGAGAAGACGACAGCAGGAGAATGAAAGGATAAGGGAAAATAACGAAAGGGAAAGGAATTACAGACCATGAGGAAGTTTATTATCATCGCAGGCTTTGCCGCAGCAGCAATTACAACCGCAATCGTAGTTATCGTTAAGCACAGAAAGTGAGGTAGCCCATGCCCGTACAGGATAATGACGACAAACGCACAGCCGAAAAGCCTGTTGCTGATGCAGAGGAAGAGCTTCGCAGAAAGGCAGCCAAAGCACAGGAACATAAGCAGGAAGAAATAATCTCTCACAGATCTGGAAAGCTTCTTCCTTTTCTGAACGGAAAGGCTGAAAATCATCAGAGCCGTATTGAAACGCTCGACAGCAAAATAGCTGTACAACAGGATAAGATAATCGCACATAAGTCCGCTATACAGAGACTTTCCGATAAGGCTGACAGGCTTGAGGACAGAAACCGTATCCTTAAAGCGACATTTGGTGAAAACAGTCTTGTCAGAAAGTTTATCGAGAAGAATGAACAGAAGATCGCTGATATCAGAGAGAATAAAATACCGGCACGTAAGCAGAAGATTAACGCCTGTGAAGCAAAGATCGAAAAGCATACGGCAAAGCGTGATCAGATCTCTCATAAGCTGAACCGTGTTCTTGCCCTCAATGATGCCATAAGGAGCTTTTCTATCGGTATCGGCAAGGAACGCCGTGAAGTATTTGCTGATGCTATGTCACGGCTCACAAAGGCTAACGAGGAATGCCTGACAGATAAGAAAAACATTCTTTTATCCCGAAAGGACAGCCTTATTGCAGAATATAACAAGCCTGAGACAAGTATCGTTGACAAACGCGGCATACAGGATAAGATAAACAGTCTGAGCAAACGTATCATGCAGCTTGATACAAAGATAACCGAACTGACACGTTCTTCTTTCTACTATAAGGAACAGACGGACGAACAGCTTGATGCTTCTATCAAGATCACAGGAGATAAGCTCGGTGATATGGCACAGAGCGAAAACATAACTGTACCTGCTGTTTCCGAAGAAGCTGTCAAAGCTTCTCATGAAGTCGAATATCTTGATAAGCCAAAGATCGCTGAACTTGCCGCACAGCTTGAAGACCAGGCTATGAAGAATACAGAAATGATGCTTGAAGATGACTACAACATGATCGACGGTATCATAAACAACGGTTCTAAGGCAGAAAAAGATGATACGGGGATTGAATACACCGATGAAGGCTACAAGATAAACGCTGATTATTATTTTGAGCTGTCTCCGGAGGAACGTCACTATGAATCCATGACCGAAGAACAGGGCTTTGCAGTAATGGAAGCGCTGACTGATGCAGGTGTGGAGTTCTCAGCTATAAGCCGCGGCAGTGACAGAGTGAATATCACTGTTGCTAACGAAGATGTTCCGAAACTTAATGATATCATGTATTCCACTATCGGTAAGGTCGCTAAAACTGCGGCACTTGATGAAAATTCAAAGAAGAAAAGTGAATACGGGACATTTAAAACAGTAAATCCCGAGTACTACGCTTCACTTCCGAAGGAGCAGTGCTATACGCATACCAATCCCAGAGCAACAGCA
>Ga0247610_10005322_pt1 | contig 13559 bp, 23 predicted proteins | sample 174DNAGHGhighgp2_FD_193483 | JGI IMG/M metagenome (GOLD analysis project Ga0247610, IMG submission 193483) | Sheep rumen microbial communities from Palmerston North, Manawatu-Wanganui, New Zealand - 1742 DNA GHGhigh gp2 | ecosystem: Host-associated > Mammals > Digestive system > Stomach > Rumen...
AAGTATCAAATCTTAAGCTTACAGACTTTGTCATAACGGATTTGGGCGATATTGCAAATCTAAAGACATTGTAGGGTCCAGAAGGTCCGCCCGGTAAAGATGGTGGAATAGATGAGATTGTTGACTATTTTGGAAAAGTCTCAATAATAAAGCCAGTAAATAAAAACAATATACCTGTCCATTTACATGCAGAATTTTATGATTCTCCAGATTTTACTGGATCTATAGTGTTTACATTTGACACAAAGAATAATGTTTGCAGACAAAACACATATGCTTTTATGGGCGCATTGTCTAAAGAAGGAAATGATTGGCTAAACAATGCTTGGATGAATATGTATGATAGTCCAGGAACAACTAATGGTTTAGGAGCTGAATTTGACAATTATCCAGTTTTGTTAGATATTCGATCATTCATAAAAGATAATGATGAAATATTGAATAGATTAAAAGAAACTAAGCATTTTTATGCAAAGTATGTTTGGTATTGGATGGAAGGAAATGTTGAACACAAATCTGACAACTACTCATTGGTGTTTCCAAGCATAAGTGAGACAACTTCAATTATCTAGCAATAGGGAAATCCAATGCAAAACAATACTACTACAGCAAGCAATATAGTATATGTAGAGAATTCAAATGATGATTTGTTTGAAATATATCCAAATTCTATAACTATAATAACTACTGCACTTACAAAAGACACTGCTAAAATATTGCTAGACAACTATTCATTAGAGAAAACTTATAGATTCTAGTTCAAGACTGGAGATGAAGGATTTGATGCTGATTAGCTAGAAATCTACTATAAAGAAATATCAGGTGGAAATGTAAGAGCAGATGAACTTAAACGAAACATAAACATTGCACTTAAAAAATACTAGAGAACTAAAGCAAATGTAGCAACATTCAATGCTAACACTAAATATCTTATAGAATGCTAGTTGCAGATGGTGACACTTATTTCATCTGCAGAAATTGAAGAAGAACAAGAAAATGAACAATGATTGAGAGCATGACATGAAAAAAATATTATTGATTTTTGCTGCATTTCTTTCAACAACTGCTTTTAGCTGTTGGTTTGGAACATATGATTATGAAGACTACATCTATTCAATAAACAACATACAATTGCATACATCATCTGTAAAAGTGCAACCATATCATACAACAGTAAAATACACAATCAAAAACAACATGGTTGTAGATTTTCCAATATCTGTCTCGGTCAAGCTTGTATCTTAGGATGAAGTTAATCTTGGTGGAACAACTATAAAAAACAGCAAGCCAGAAATAATAAAATGCGCATTGCAATATAGAGTTCTCCCAAATGGAAATTGGGTAACAGTACAAGAATATCAAACACCTACTGGAACAATTCCATCATCATATCCTGCAAATTTCTATTTTGGAAGAAATAACATAAGTCCTGTATGCAAGAAAGGTGACATCATAATGATTAGAGTATATGTCACTGATGGAATGTGGCAGTCTGGTGATATCAACAGTATGTGTGATGGACGATTGACTAATATTAAGTATGGCATTCCAACTTTAGCAGATGAAATAACTGTCACTATGAATAGTTAGGGAAAATCACCAGATCTTGGTGGTGGCTGGCATCCAAATTTAGTGACCACTGTCATTTGGTCTGGCAAGACACGTCCAATTAAGTGAATTTATGAAGAAGTTTTGGTATAAGCTTAAAGCAAGATTCTTGACTAGATTTGGAAGCATAAAAGTCTACAAGTTTCCAATGTTCATAGTCTATGATCCATCTACTTATGATATGACAGGCCAAAGAATTTTAGATGTATTGAATATTCTACAGCCTGGTGACATAATTCTTCGCGGCTACAGACACTATCTTGATGGAATGTTCATTCCAGGAGACTACTCTCACGGAGCAATCTATGTTGGAGACAACAAGATAATACATGCAGTGGCAGCTGGTGTGTCAGAGATAGATGTTGTAGAGTTCTGCATGTGTGACAGAATATGCATACTAAGGCCTAGTAAACTTCAAGCTTCTGCAATAGAAACAGCTAAGAAGCTTGTTAAAGACAATGTTCCATATGACTTTGGCTTCAAGCGTGGAACTTCTGCACTTTATTGCTTTGAGCTTTGTGCTGAATGCTATAAGAAGTTTGACATATAGACAAAAACAGCCAAAGCGTTCTTTGGCTTGTTAAGAAAGAAAAATGTCTATACTGCAGGCAGTTTGTTTGAATGTCAAGACTTGACTAAAGTCTTCGAGTTCAATCCTAAGAGATCTATTGACTTTCAACTAGAGACTTGATTGTCTAGCTTGAGACTAGCTTCCATTTTTTGTTCAACTTCTTAAGCTAGTCTTCTTTCTGCTTTCCATACACAAGTCCTTCAACTTCATTTCTGAATCTAGCTGTCTCAACTAGCTCAATTCCAGATGGAGACTTGTATATGAACTGCATCTTAGTTGGACGCTTGAATCTTACTGCTTCATCTTCAAGCATCTTCTTGATTCGCTCCTATTCAGCTTTAGGAAGAATAGGAGCTTTCTTTTTCTTTGCAAATGCCATTTCACATTCCATTAACCGCTTATTGACGGAGCAGAATTGTCTATTGGACTGCTTGTGTAGACATAGCAAGCTCTTGGCTCTTCAGTGAACTGATATGTCAATGGCTCTTCATATTCTTCATATGACTCTTCAAAAATAGCTTTTTCGCAAAAGTAGAACTCACCATGAATTCCTTTGATAAGATAGTCACCAGTCTTGTTGACCATTTTCATGTCACCTTCAATAGTATGCACAAACACATAACCATCTTGAAGATACACATCATCTCCAGCAAATGCTTGAAGTTCATCAAAGTTGTTGCCAGTATACTAGACAGCTTCAATTGGAATAAGTTTCTTCACATATTTCTTTATCATCTTTAGCTCCTTACTTTATGTAACGTATAAATCCATTGTTTTGCTTTGGAACATTCTTCATAAGCCATCTGTACAAGATCTTCTCTGGCATTCTTTCTAAGGCAATATAGTTGTCAAGAACTAAGTTCCTTACTGCTGGACTGCTGCTCATTGTCAAATATCTCAAGCACATGAACTTTGAGAATGTCTTGAATGCTTCTTCATCATTGACATGCTTTTGGAATATCTTCTCCGACTTGTCGCAGATGATGTTTCCTAACGCTTCAAACATTATGTTAGGACCGTTTGCCATAAGCTTGCACCACTACTAGCATTCCAAAGAAAGTTGGCTCTTTGTCAACTACGACATTGAGCTAGTAAAGAAGATCTGTCAGCTTAAGCACGGCCTAAGCGTCATCTACAATGTTGTTGTCAACAACATAGTTGAAAAGCAAAGATCCACCTTCAATGTAGTCAGACAGTTTTGCTTTGTTTTGCAGATAGAACTTTCTAACATCAAGAATGTTCTTGCATTCAAGCGTCTACTTTACTACAGACGATATGAACTCTTCTTTTCCAGCATTTGCTACAATGTTGAACTTTACTACAAGTTCACCTGTATTGCAGCAGAACTGAAGGTAGTTTATTATTCTTCTGCAATCAGGACAGTACTTGAAGCTTTCTTGGACAAATTGCTTCAATGACTCTTTTGTGTAAGTTATTTTCTCTGCATCAAGAATTTTCTTTACATGCTTAAGAAGATCTTTCATTCCAAAGCTAAGTGGAATTATTGGACAGCGAGAAAGAATTGCTGCCATGACTTTTTCCATATTTGCAGTAAGGATGAAACGCGTGTCATCCTACGCAGCTTCAATCAAAGTCCTAAGACCTTTCTAGAAATTGTTGTCACCACTAGATGATGCAGAGTCAATTTCATCTAGAACAACAATCTTAAGCTTTCCTTCAATTGACATTGCATTGCAGAATGGCTCGACTTCAGAACGCAGTCTGTCAACAGTTCCTTCAGTTGCGCACTTGACAAACAACACTTCTGCATCAAACTCATTGCATAAGATCTTAGCTAAAGTAGTCTTTCCAGAACCTTGGCACTAGATGAATGTCATGTTCTGCATAGCTTTGTTCTTAATCATGTTCTTGAAGTACTGCTTCAAGTCTTCATCAAGAAGATAGTCTGCAAGCTTCTTTGGCCTATACTTGTCAACCCATAGCTCTTTGCAAATCTCACTCATAATTATATAGTACCTTCTTAGAGAGTCATGAAGTCTGCTAGATTAGTTGATTCTTCATTTAAGACGTCGTTCTTGAAAAGTGTCTCATGCGCTTCTTTAACAATCTTGTCTTCCAATGTCTTTGGTATTTCATCAAAAGAAATGAGCTTCTTGTTCAGCAAATACTGCTTAGCAGCGTCTTGGCTCTCTTTGAGCTTCGCTTTCAAAGCGCTTCTATCACGAATGAGCTTCAACGCTTTCTTAGGTCCAACTTTGTCAAACACTTTAGAGATGTTGTCTGCTCCATCTCCAAGCAATATCTTAGCAAGAAGATACTCATCAGCCGTAACGTCAAGACCAGCTACTTGTCTCTTCGCTTCTTTTCCAAACAAGTCATATTGGTGTATTCCATCAATCTGCAAAAAGTCATGGTCAGAAGCATACAAGACAATTGTGTTGTATTCATCTTTGAAGTTCTTCAAGATGCAAGCAATAACATCATCGCCTTCTGCTCCATCTACTCGAATGAAGTTGTATGTGCTGTAGATGTCAAGATCATTGAATATCACATTTGTGATGTAGTTCCTTATCTTGAACATGTCATAAGACTTCTTTCCAAGCTTTCGCTGCGCTTTATAGGCCGGATATAGCTTCTTTCTGAAGTTCTTTGACACATAGTCATCGTCTGCGAATAGTATGTCAACTCGGTCTGCTAAGTCTAGCTCTTGCTGGAAATTGCGCTTTGTGAGCCAGTCAATTGTCTCAAAGCGCTTCATCACAAACTTTCTAAGGATCTTTGTGAACTCTTGACATGCTGTCAAGTCTGGCAGATTCTCTTGGTCAACTTCATCTGCTGGCTTTATCCAATGAGCTGCTAGTTGTGGCTGCTTTCTGCTAAACTCTGATATAGCGCCAAATATTGTGTAGTAGAGAAAATAGCTCTAGTCTACAAGTATCAAAAACTTCTCTTGCTTGTCTTTCATGATAATATTGTATCATGTTAGACATGCTTGTAAACTATCAAGCAATCACAAAGGTCTGTCCCTTAGACTCGTCTTTGATTATGTTCTCAATGATTGCGTTAAGCTCTTCTTTTCCTTCATCACCAATAGTAGTGTCAATCTAGCCACCACCAATAAGCTGCACGCTGCTGAACTTCTTTCTGATTATTCCAAGCTGTATCTTCAAGTTTGCAAGAAACAGCCTTTTCACATATGAGTCACCATACAGCTGCTCCAATGGTGGAATGACTTGACAAGTGAGAAGAATCAACCTGTTTGGACCATCTGCTGGTGGTTCTGGAAACAATGTAAGAAGCTAAGTGAACTTGTCATACTAGAAGTCTGGATTGCTGCCACACATTCTTCTTGAAAGTTCAAACCATTCATTCATGTTGTGATACAGAACCCAACTTCCAACTGCGCTTGTTCCATTCATTCCAAACAGCGGTGTGCTTCCCATGCCTTGTCCAAAGAATGCATATGGAGAGAAGAACATGTCCATTCCTTGACCCATCAAGTTGTCTCTTGGCGTAGATATCTCTTTGACTGAAGATATGTTGAATCCATGCAAGTCAAGCCCTTTTCCTGGAACATAGAACTTAAGATTGACGGCTAGATACTTGTCTGGACCAAACCATGCATATTTTGTGTATATTTCTAGAGCGTCAGCTAAGCAGATCTCAATCTGCTTTCTTGTAAGCTCTGCCTAGACAAGGCCATCACCAAGCTTTGTCAAGCCCCAATCAATAACTGCTTCAGCGTCTTTTATGTATGGCTCAAGCCAAGTAGACCGAACAATGTCAAAATGCTTCTAGTTCTGGTCATCAACTTCTTCTATGTCTTCACCAATCTTCATAATCACTATTTACTTCTGCAAAGAATATCTATAAGGACTTTATTAGCAAAAGTAAATAATTTTTGATTATCATGAAATACCAACATCCTACATACCAACATCCACTTGAAAGTCCAGCTTACATACAGCATAAGCTTATGCAATATAGAAAGCAGCTAACAAGAAGACATTATCCACATCCTGTACCAGGACCAATGTATGGTGCAGTAGACTATGGTCCAGGTCATAGATGTGATTGCCATAATCATCACCCAAAGCCACCATGCCCATACGATGGAATTCCTAAAGTTCCAAGTGTGCATGTGTCTGACACTGTCAAAGTGACAGAAATACGAGATGCATTCAACAATCTTCGCTACAAGATAGTCATGTCAAGCATTGATGGCATAAGCAACACCGCGCTTGTAGAGCCAAAGTACTCTAAGTACTATGAAGTTGAAGTTGTGAATTGCTTCTCTGCGCCAAATCCATTGGTAATTGTCCATAGACCAGCACCAGCTGAAGAAGCTATAGTCAAGCTTGAAGATGCTCAAAAGCTTTTTGACAGCTATGTTGTAGCTTACTCTAATCTTGTCAAAGCAGAGACAAAAGACTTCTAGGACATATGCGCATACAAAGAAGAAATTGGCTATGAGATGACTAAGCCAGAATGTTGCGCTACATGCAAATGGTCTAGACTTGCTGCAACAGGAAATGACTATGTGTATGGTGTGACTGGAAGAATTGAATGCACAAATCCAGCAAATGCACTTGACTATGACTTCAACAGCGAGCAGAACGGTCTTGCCGCATGTCCAAAAGATACACCTTACTACAAGCCAAAGTTCAAAGGAAAGCTTGTTATGTATCCAAATGTCCATATGTTTGGAAAATGCACTAAGTATGAAGAAGATGGAAGAGATCCATATTTGCCAATACAAGGTGACAGCGTAGCAGACATAATTGACCGTAGGACAGAAGCGGCATATGATGAATTGCGTGAGACTATCTAGCAGAACATAGCTGATGGAATAGATGACCAAGTCAATGCTGCAGTAGATGCGGCTACATAGAACATTGGAGAGCAGATCTAGCAGAATGTCTAGGACAACATACAAGATGCAATTGAAGACCAACTTCATAATGGTCGTCTTGTGATAGATGGAAATAGCCAAGTAGAAGACTACAACAATGATGGAACAGTAAGCCAAGATGAGACAATCATCGGTGGCTTAGGTGCATAAGAATTTTTTAACAATAAAGGAAACAACAATGGCAGTAAACACTGTAAATACAAGACTGATTCTTAGAAATGATGATCTAAGCAATTGGAATCAAAGCAGCAAGATACTTCTTAGAGGTGAAGCTGCTTTAGCAAAACATACATCTGGAGATTACGCTGGCAGGTATGAGATACGAATTGGTAATGGTGAAGATGCATTTTCAGCGCTTGCACCAACAAACGTCGTATTTCCATGGGACGCTATAAGTGGCGCGCCAGCTGCAGCTACATATGAGCTGTCAGTAAGTGAAAACAACTTAAGTGCTTGTGTGATATCAACGGATGTCAACAACAACATCACTGGTACAGCAGGTGATGTATTCTCACTTCAAGGACTTTCAGATGCAATAAGCACCAAAGTCATTGTAAAAGATGGATAGACATCTTCAGCAATTGACTCATTCATAATAAACAAAGTGTCTGAAGACACTTATGCTCAACTAAAAGTAGACGGTCAGCTTTGTGCAGATTAGTTGTACACAATAACTGGAAATACATCTAGCACAAACAACTTTGGCATGCCATTGATTTCAGTTGCATCTCCATCTGCAGATTCTCCAGACCATTGGGCAGCAACTAAAGGCTATGTAGATGGAATCAGCACTAGCATAAACAACTAGATAACTGGAATATCTGATGCAATTTCAAATGCTAGCACCGGTCTAAGCGCCCAAGTTACAGCTATATCAAATGACCTATATGCTGCTGGAACAGGTCTAAGTGCACAAGTCACTGCTAACACAGCAAACATTGGTTCATTGTCAACAGCATTGACTGCTGATACTACTGGTCTTTGCGCTAGAGTTACTGCTCTTGAGAATGCAACTACAAACGGCGTCAACTTTGTTGGCCATGTGTCAGCAATGACAGATGGACAAAATGCTACATACACATTGAATGGTGAATCAGCACCAAGACCTGCTGCAGCTGGAAACATTGTCATAAAAGACGGTGTTGAGTACATCTTCTCAAAAGTGTCTAAGAAGTGGGAGCAATTTGGTGATGAAGGCAACACTGCTACTACGGCATATGTAGATGACAAGCTCACAACAGTGTCAAACAAATACTGGTCAGCAGCTTCAATTGACCAACTTTCAAACTATGAAAACTATGTAGCTGGTGATGTAGCTGTAATAAAGACCGAGATTGGTTCTGAAACTGGAAAGTATGAATATACAGCATACTACTATGCCGGAAACAACACATGGCAAGCTATGGATGGAAACTACAGCGCTGATAATGTGTATTTTTCAGAAAACATCATCATGACATACAAGTTTGGAAAATATGATGCTTCTGACGCTAATAACATAACACTCTAGTCAAAAGGAAAGTCCCTTCAAGCTGTCATGACAGAAGCATTAGCAGATGTGAAGCAGCCTAGCTTGACTGCACCATCAATAGCAATCACATTCAATGGAGGAACAGGTGAAATTGGCTCACAATACACTGTGGCTGATGCGACACTGACATTCAATGCAGGACAATACCAGTATGCTCCAACTGCTACAGACATATCAGTAAATGTGGGAAATTCAAAACTGTCAAGCAATGCAGGAACTGGTGGAGCAGCAAATTCTGTTCAAAATGCAAATGTACTAGTAAATGGTTCAACATACACACTTGACAATACTCTCACTGCTAGATATCTGTCAAGTGGTGCAACATACAACGTATCTGCAAATGCAACTTACACAGCTGCTCCAGCTGCTCCAAAGACTAATATTGGAACATAGTCAACAGTTGAAGCAATAGGAAGTGGCACAGCTACAGCAACTAAGACTGCTACATACACTGGCTACTACCCAGCATATTGGGGCTTCTCAACTGCTCCAACTGCTACACCAACAGCTATAACAGCTAACAATGCAAACACTCTTACAGCAAGCGCAAATCTAGTTCTGGCACGTGAGCTGAATTCATTTGCTAAGACTTCATTCAAGGCTAACAATAGCTGGTATGAGCTTTTCTATCTAGTTCCAACTGTAAAGCAAACAAAGACTAAATGGTCTGGAAAAGACTCTAACAACGTTGACTTAGCAGTTGAGACTAGTGGATCTGCTACAGTAACATTCTTAAATGGATCAACTGCATCATATAGAGTGTTCATAGTAAGAAATGCAGCAGTGTATTCAGCAACAACTTGCACAATGACATTTGCATCATGATAAACAACTTCAAGGAAAACAACAATGGCAACAACAGTAAAAAATCTATTTGACAAATTAAGTGGATCTAAGTGGAATGCTGGCGTCACATTTGAACGCACAAATCCAGTTCCACTTGAGAAATACTCAGTATTCCATACATTAGCTGAAGCACAATCATATGCAGCGTCAAATGTAGTAGCTTATCCAGGACAGCTTGTAGCAGTTGTGACAGACTCCGCTGTCACAACATACAAGATAAATGTTGATGGAACGCTTTCACAGATTGATGCAGCTATTGAGCCAGGAGATCTTCCAATATCAGCTGGTGTTGGAATTGAGTTCGGCGCAAATGATGGAAAGACTACAATAAATGCAAAGCTGAAAGAAGGCAATGGCCTTACAGCAGATTCTGAAGGCTATTTGTCAGTACAGCAACTTGAACTTGATGATGTTGTAGATAGCACAAAATCTGCATCTTCAGCTGTTCCATACACATCAGCTGTATGGGCAGCAATATCTGCAAATGCAACATCTGCATAGACAAGCAGCATTGCAGAAGCTGTGCTAAAGAGTGCAATAACTGGCAAGATAACTGGTGGTGCAGCAGCAAGCACACTTACAGCTGTTGGATATGACTCAGCAACAAGTTCTCTGTCTGGCGCATATGCTCCAATAGCTATCACATCAGCACAAGTCACTAACTTCAAAGAAAATGTAGATGCAGCTATTGCATTGAGTGTAGCTACTTTGAGTGTTGATGCAGTAACTGCTGGTGCTGGTGAAGCAATAACATCTATCAGCGAATCTAATGGAAAGATATCTGCTTCTAAAGGAAAAATCACGGTTGCTTCAGCGGATGTCACAGGTCTTACTAACTATGTAAGCAGTGTTTCAGCTGCTACATTGAATGCAGCAAATGGACATTCTGACGCTATAAGCAATGCTTTGTGTGGATATCTATCTACAAAATGGAGCTATGATCTTACTGCAAATGAGCAGAATCCAGTGGTTCTTTCATCTGACATATCTAACATTGTTGCTAAAGGAGTAACGTTTGGTGGAGTGTTTGGAACATTGTCTGACATATCTGGACTTACTTCTGCTATTGCTGGTCAAGTGTTTGTGCTTACAGGCGCTGGCTACAATGGAAAAGAGTACATTTGCAAAGCTGACAACAATCCAGCTAATGCAGCAAACTTCGTTGAAGTTGGCGATGAAGGAGCAATTGGATCTATAGCAGCAAAGCTAAATACTGTAAGTGGAGATCTTGACACTGTAAGCGGAAATCTTGACACAGTAAGTGGAAAAGTTGACAACAAAGTTGTTCTAAGCACTTATGGAAATCCTACATCAAGCGCAATTGAGACGTTGAAAATCAATCGCATGACAGCAGCTGAATATGCAGCGTTGCAAACTAAAGCTGATGACTAGCTGTATGTCATAACAGATGATTCTCTAAATGCATTCAATGAAAGAATAGTGTCAGTAGCTGCTCCAACGGCTGACACTGATGCAGCTAACAAAGCATATGTTGATAGCCAAATAACTGATTTGACTTCTCAATTTGATGGCAAAGTAGCACTTTCAACTATATCTGAAGTAAGCGGCGCAATAAGCAGCGCAATAAGTTCATCATTGAATCTTAGCGCCCTTGCGCATAAAGACACAGTTGGAACAGCTGACATAGATAATGCTGCAGTAACAAGTGCTAAGATTGCTCCAAGCAGCGTGACTAGAGACCATCTTTCTGGTTGGTTTGTCCTTAGCTGTGGTGATGCTGTTTAGGATGGAAACATTCTTACATCTGATGTGTACAATTCTTGATGTTCAAACATCAGATATAAAAAGAAAAAGGACTAGTTGCTAGAACTAGTCCTTTTTGATTATTTTATGCAGAAGTAAATAGGAAAGAACATTAAGAGCTCTTTAAGATGAATGTAGTAAACACAAGAATTTCATAGCGATATGACACATTGCAGAATTGGACGCAACGAAATCCAACATTGCTAGAAGGCGAGCTTGCTGTAGTAGCTACTGACAACTAGACTAGATTCAAGATAGGTGATGGATAGCATACATTCAATGAATTGAACTTCATTGACTAGCTGAAGTTGACTACTGTAAGTGCATTTGCTAACATATTGTCAGTAAACAATGCAGCAATTGGATTTCAAAACAGTGTTGGAACACACAGCTTAGCTGCTGGAACTGATACATCTGCTAATGGCCAACATGCAATTGCTCTTGGTTACAAAGCCGCTGCAAGCTCAAATGGCGCCTTTGTATTCAATGGAGACTAGAGCTACTTAGCACAGCCATATTATGACCACGGTGCAGGAACATTCAATGTCAATGCACCGCTTTCAAATGTGTACATAAAAGACAGCAACATCAAGACTGCGCTGAGCGATGAAGGATTTGTATTATCAACTGCTATTCCAACAGACTTAAGTGACTTGACTAATAGTCCTGGCTACACTACAAATGTTGGCACAATAACTGGCATAACAATGAATGGCGCTAGCAAAGGAACATCTGGAAATGTCAATCTTGGAACAGTGCTTACAGCGCATCAAAGCCTTACAAACTACTACTAGAAGACATAGACGTCAAGCAATGTTGAAATAGCTGCTGCAGTAGAGCAAGCTAAGAAGACATATTTTGATGATCGCATATCTGACATAGCAGGCTATGATGAGCTAAGTGTAGTCAAGCTTTCAGCAAATGAATATGAAGAGCTTGTAGCTACAAGCGCAACATTGTCAAATACATTATATGTTGTTGAAGATGACTTCATCAATGCTTATGGTTAGCAGATCAAGAATCTTTCTCCTGGAACAGAACTCTCAGATGCTGTCAATCTTGAGCAGTTGAGCAATGCATTGACTGGTGTCTAGATTCCAACTGACTTGAGCGCATTCACCAACTCTCCTGGATATCTTGTGTCAAATGACATAAGTGACTACTACAAGAAGTCTGAGACGAGCAGTTCATCTTAGATATCAAATGAACTGAAAAAATATTAGTTGTCAGGCAACTATCTCTCGGCAAATGCTCTTGCAAACTACTACACCAAGTCAGAGACATCGAGCGCCAGCGAAATACAGACAGCGCTTGAAAACGCTGGAGGAAGTGGATCTAACATTCAAGTGTCAGCTGACTATCAGACTGGAACACGTATTGCTACTGTCAGTGTCGATGATGTTCCAACTGAGATATATGTGCCAAGTGCAAATAGTTCTAGCAGATATGCGCTAGTCACTGCTTAGCTTGTGTCTGACAATGGATCTCTTACATGCGCAGTAGATGACTAGACTATAACAACAATACAAGTAGCATCTAGTACTACACCAGTTGTTGTGCAGCTTCCAGCTTAGCCAGCTGATGGAGCAAGAGACTTCATTTTGAGAATTGAGATTTCAAGTTCAGCTGCGCCGACATTCACATTCAATGGCGTCAATGAGACTATTGACTTTGACTCGGAGGACGACGATTGGGCTATCATGGAGCCAGGTCTCAATTTGGTGTCATTTACTGAGACTAAGCGTGGAAATTGATTGAAATTTAGTGAGCCAACAACATATGTCAAGTTTTCTAGCCATAAAGAAAGTATTTGATCTAAGTGCAAGCAATGACACTCAGATGTTTGTCAGTAGACAAAGCAGAGAGCTGTCTGCATCCAGCAATGACATCGTCACAACTATGAAGAAGCACTTTGACTACACAGTAGACGTGTCGTTTGACTCAGCTGGTGGAACAGAATGCACTTCATCAACATATGTGCTTGGAAAGACATACCAAAACTTGCCAACTACAACACGTTCATCACATATCTTCTAGGGATGGTACACACAGCTTACAGGTGGCACATAGATATCAGCTGAGTCAATTGTTGAACTTTCAACAACAACATTGTATGCGCAGTGGAAATACGTTGATGTAGGCGATGACTACACTGAATACGTGGTACAGACGACGTCTTCATACAAGAAGACTGGCATATACTCTGCTACTAGATACAGTGCTGCATCTCCTATAGTAGTTGACTGGGGTGATGGAAATGTTGAAGCTATAGAAGGAAACATAAGTCAGCTGGCGCACGAATATTCATCTGTTAGTACATTTCATGTAAAATTCAACAATACAACAAACTTCTAGCCAAGCTACAA
>Ga0247610_10005323_pt1 | contig 13556 bp, 8 predicted proteins | sample 174DNAGHGhighgp2_FD_193483 | JGI IMG/M metagenome (GOLD analysis project Ga0247610, IMG submission 193483) | Sheep rumen microbial communities from Palmerston North, Manawatu-Wanganui, New Zealand - 1742 DNA GHGhigh gp2 | ecosystem: Host-associated > Mammals > Digestive system > Stomach > Rumen ...
CAGGAGCAATGTTTTGGTTAATAAAGTAAATTTTTGTCTCATAATTAAAACGATTTAATTATTAATAATGTGTGAATAAAATAGTTTTCCCAGACCTCGGCGTTCTTAGAGAGTTACTCACACGAGGCGTGTGGTAACCTCTACATCTTCAAGTTGAGGTCCTGAGAAAACCGTGTAGCAAGATATAGCGACACACCACACGCCCGTACTGGCGTACAGTATTATCACTATGCCTACTTTGCTACGGAAATTTCTCAGGTTTCAACTTGCAAGTTCAGCATATAGCCACGCACTTTTCTCGGTGCGCAGGTGCCCCCTACTATGGAAGCACGGTGCAAAGGTACAAACAAAAATCGGAACCGCCAAAGCAATTCCGATTTTTCTTAGCCGCCAACTTAAGGTTTTCTGGAAAACTTTTGGCCGTTCGGCGTAAAATGATTATTTTTGCAGAAAAATTCAGATACGTCTATGGCAAAGAAGAGAGGATACGGCATCGGGCTGCAGTGGTTTCCCAATATCATTAACCGCAAATGTGTCTATGTGGACAAGACGGCGATAGAGAGCTACGAACTGGTGAAGGTGAAAGAGTGAAAATGTTTATCAGCGATATACACCAATTATTCCTATGAAGACATTCGAAGAACTGGGCGTGTGCCCGCAGATACTAAAGGCCACTGAGGAACTGGGCTTCCAGATGCCCATGCCCGTCCAAGAGGCTGTGATACCATTCCTTTTAGAGGGCCGGCGCGACGTGATAGCCCTGGCACAGACAGGCACAGGCAAGACTGCAGCCTTCGGCATACCACTGCTGCAACGGCTCGACGTTGAAGACTGCTCAACGCAGATGCTTATCCTGAGCCCTACACGCGAGCTGTGCCTGCAGATAACCGACGACATGCGCGACTTCTCGAAACACATAGAGGGCGTGCATATAGAGGCTGTCTATGGCGGAGCTGCCATAGAGCCACAGATACGTGCACTGAAGAAAGGCGTGCAGATAATAGTGGCAACGCCAGGCCGCCTCATCGACCTGAAGAACCGTGGCTTCGTACATCTGGAGAATGTGGGCATCATAGTGCTCGACGAGGCCGACGAGATGCTGAACATGGGCTTCTCGGACAGCATAAACGAGATATTCGAGTCGCTGCCAGAAGAGCACCAGACACTGATGTTCTCGGCCACGATGAGCCGCGACGTGGAGCGCGTGGCAAAGAAATACCTGGTGGATGCGGAGACAATAGTAGTGGGAAGCCGCAACGAGGGGGCAGAGAACGTGAACCATATCTATTATATGGTGCACGCAAAGGACAAGTACCTCGCGCTGAAGCGTATCGTGGACTACTACCCTAAGATCTTCGCCATCATCTTCTGCCGCACGAAGATAGAGACACAAGAGGTGGCCGACAAGCTGATACGCGACGGATATAACGCTGAGTCGCTGCACGGCGACCTGTCGCAGCAGCAGCGCGACCTCACCATGCAGAAGTTCCGCCAGCACCTCACACAGCTGCTCGTGGCTACCGACGTGGCGGCACGCGGCTTGGATGTGGACGACCTGACCCATGTCATCAACTTCGGACTGCCCGACGACATTGAGAACTACACCCACCGCTCGGGCCGCACAGGACGGGCAGGGAAGAAAGGCACCTCAATAAGCATTGTGCACTCAAAGGAGAAGCACAAGATTCGCAACATAGAGAAAGAGATAGGAAAGAAGTTTGTCGAGGAGAAGATTCCCAGCAGCGACGACATCTGCAAGAAACAGCTCTACAAGGTGATGGACCAGATAGTGAAGACCGACGTGAACGACGACGAGATAGCCCCGTTCATGCAAGACATCAACCGCTACTTCGAGTACATTGACAAGGACGAACTGATAAAGAAGATAGTGAGCCGCGAGTTCGGCCGGTTCCTGCAGTACTATGCCGACGCTCCCGAGATAGAGGAGGTGGTAGACAAAGGAGGCAAAGGAAACAAAGGAGGCGTGCAGACCGACCGCCAGAAGCGCATGAACAAAGCCGAGAAGGGCTACCGCCGACTGTTCATCAACCTGGGCAAGCGCGACGGATTCTACCCCGGCGAGCTTATGCAGACGCTGAACCGCTATGTGGGCGGACGCCAGGAGGTGGGACACATAGACCTGCTCGACTCCATCTCGTTTTTCGAGGTGCCGGAGAAAGATGCACGCAAGGTGATGACCCAGCTCACAGGCATACGCTACCGCGGCCGCACAGTGCGCTGCAACGCGGAAGACGAGAAGCCTGCTGTAGCCGAAAAAAACGCTTACAAACCTGCCGCACACCCAAAGCGACAGCACCGAAAGGACGACTGGAAGCAGTTGATGGCTACACAATCACGAGAGCTGCGCGGCCCAGAACCCGACTTCAGTGAAGAGGGCTGGGCCAGACGCAAACCGAAGAAAAAGAAATGACCTCTCATCTCCTGAACTTCTTGCCTATCACCGGAAGGCTCGACAGCGGCAGGTCCTTTTTCACAATCAGGGCCACAAAGCCGCAGATGAGCACGGTGTTGGCAGCTATCACCAACGGATCAGGCCACGAGGTGGGAACAAACTCCATGACAGTAAAGAGCAGAGCCGTGCAGAGCACGTAGAGCGCCATGTCCTTCAAGGGATATGGTATGGGGTTCTTTTTCTGTCCCACGACGTAGCTCAGCACCATGGCAGTGCCGTAGCCTGCCACGCCGCCCCAAGCACAAGCCCAGTAGCCGTACTTGGGGATGAAAATGATGTTGACAGCGAAGAGCACTGCACAGCCGATGAGCGAGAACCATGCGCCGTAGATGGTCTTGTCGATGAGCTTGTACCAGAACGAGAGGTTGAAGTAGACACCCATCATTATCTCTGCCACCATGACAATGGGCACCACGCCAAGCCCCTCGCGGTAGTCCTCGCCGATGATGTATTGCAGCCACGGCATCCATCCCACCACGCAGAGGAAAGCCAGCAGGGTGAAGATGAGGAAATATTTCATGGCCGAGGCGTAATACTCGCTCTTGTCGGCATCGCGGCTCTTGGCATAGACGATGGGCTCGTAGGCATAGCGGAAGGCCTGGGTTATCATCGCCATAATCATCGCAATCTTCACGCACGAGCCATAGACGCCAAGCTGCACGTTGGCCTCGCCCTCGTCGGGATAGACCAGGGGAAAGACTATCTTGTCGGCCACCTGGTTAAGGATGCCGGCTATGCCAAGGATGAGGATGGGCCACGAGTAGGACAGCATCTTCTTCAACAGCGAGCCGTCGAAATGCCAGTGGATGCGAAAGAGGTCGGGGATGAAGAAGAAGGTGATGAACGTGGTGCACAAAAGATTGATGAAAAACACATAGTAGACCGACGTCTTGCCAAGCACCACAAAGTAGAGCAGGTTCAAGCCTATGTTCAGCACTATGAAGAGCAGTTTCAGCGAGGCGAAACGTATGGGCCGTTTCTGGAAGCGCAGGTAGCTGAAGGGTAAGGCTTGCAGGGCGTCGAGAGCCACCACGGCGGCCATCATCTGCAGGTATTCCGGGTGCTCCTGATAGCCCAGCACGTCGCTGATGGGGCCTGTCAGCCCGAAGACCAGAAGCAGGAACACGGCCGTCAGCGTCCCCACCACGGCAAAGGCAGTGGAGAAGACGGTGTCGGGCCAAGCTCTCCCCACGGCCCCGGAAGAAGCTGCTCCTTCAGCCCCCGACGGGGCGTCGTTGGCGTATCTGAACAGTGTGGTCTCCATGCCGAAGGTGAGCAGCACGAGGATGAGTGCCGTGTAGGCATATACGTTGACGCTGATGCCATAGTCGCCCGTGGCCTTGGGCATATAGTGTGTGTAGAGCGGCACCAGCATATAGTTCAGGAACCGGCCCACGATGCTGGAGAGTCCATAGATGGCCGTGTCCTTGGCCAGAGATTTCAGGTTTGCCATAGTTGTTTCATTCTCATTTTATTATTACAGTCGTCTCGTCGCCGCAGATATTGCGGACTTTCAGGCGTAGCGGCTTGCGGTCGTCGAGGGTGCGGATGGTACCGTCCCAGAGCTGGCCCGTGGCCTTTCCATTGATGGCCGAGTATCCGTTCTTGTCTATGTAGACCTCCACGCTGCTGTGCCATGGCGCATCCTTTTCTGCCTGTTCGCAGTCGAGGCTGAGCCATTCCACACATTCCAGCCCCTCGTCGCTGATGGTGAGTGGCTTGTAGTTGCGGCCTTTGCTTTGTGCTTGGGCGGCCGACTTCTCGTTGTATTCGCGGATGCGGGTCATCACGCGGTCGCTCATAAACGTGTCTATCGTCACCTGCCACGTGTCCATCAGTCCGTCTTTCACAGGCTCCGTGTGACAGGCCACCTCATCGTCCACCACCACCTCGTCAAGCACCTGTTTTAGGTCACGCAGTTCAATCTCTATCAGCGTTTCCGTGTTTTGTTCCTTTATAAACTGCTCTATCTCCTCTCGGCTGGTGATGTCGATGTAGTAGACGATGATGCGCTTGGTGTCGTCGGGCAGGTCGGGCATTGCCTCGCGGATGATGCGGTTCATCAGGGGCTTGTCGAGCAGACGTGTGGACGAGTCCATCAGGTTGGGCAGATAGACGGGCACCATACCGTCCTTGGTGGTCATGATGCTCCCCTCCCAGAACTTGTCTAGCTGGTCTTCATTGCGCAGGCCCTTGATCAGCGACTTCAGCTTGTCCATTGTCTGCACGGGATTGCGATACAGCTGCACGCCGTCCTTTACCTCTAATATATCGAACGTTGAGCCTTGTTTCTTCAGGCGGTCACGCGTGGTGATGATGCTGTTAATGCCAATATCGGCATGAATGAACTTTCGACCTAAGCGAGCTGCAACAGCTGCTGTCACACCACTGCCGCCGAAGAAGTCTGCGATGACCATTCCTTCATTGCTGCTGGCCTTGATGATTCGTTCCAACAAGGCTTCGGGCTTTTGGGTGGCGTAGTCAACACGTTCGTTTACAAGACTTCCCAAACCACCTAGTCCTTTTATATCGTCCCATACATCTTGGGCAGGTTTTCCTGGCATTTCGTCTAGATACCTTTTGTATTTGGGCACTGTTCCAGGAGCAGTTTGAACAATCCTTCCTTCTGCAATGAGTTTTTGCATAGTTTCTTTGCTATATCTCCAATAACGAGTGACACCCATTACTTCATAATATGGATTTCCTTTACTAGCACCACCAGGGCCTTGTATATTATCAAGCCAGTATCTCCTACCTGTTCCTTCTTCAACTCTATTATAATAGCGATTTATGTACTCTTCGTCATAAGGAGTATATTGCATTTTCAAAGGAACGTCCTCATTCATTACATAATAAAAGATAACATCATGCATTCTACCATAATGTTCTGCTCCTTGCTTCGTATCACTATGTGCATTAGACCGAGGCCATATTATTTCGTTCCTAAAGTTCTGCTCCCCAAATATCTCGTCCATCAGTATCTTGACGTAGTGCCCGATATGGTAGTCAAGATGCACGTAGATGCTGGCGTTGTCGCTCATGACGGCCTTGATGGCACAAAGGTTCTCGTACATCCAGTTCAAGTAGCGCTCCTTGTCCCAGATGTCGCCATACATCTTCTCCTCGAAGGCTCGCAGCTCGTCAATGTCCAGTTCACCCTCTGCCTCACGAACAGTCTCGGCCACCTTTGGGTTGCGGCGCACATACACCTTCTTGGCATAGTCGGCTCCGCTGGCAAAAGGCGGGTCGATATACACCAAGTCTACCTTGATGTCGTTCTCCTTCAGATAGGCGCAGGCGGAGAGACATTCGCCTCGCATCACGATATTGTCGCTCTTGCCGTCGCCCTCTTTCAGCTCCACCTCGTAGAGCGGCATGCCTCGGCGTATGCGCTCATACACTTGGTTGGCATCACGATAGCGCAGCACACGACGGGTGCGCACAAAGTTGTCAAGCACGGCCTGTCCTTCAAGGGCACGGATGGGGTAGGGAACGTATTTTATTGCCATAAATAATTCTTATTTGTTTTCGTCTTCATCATTGTCTTGTATGAACCCGATGCGGCGGCGTGGACGATTTGACTGATTTTTTGATTGCAGTTCAGCTAGAGCCAGCGTAATATTATCCAGTTGTATTCTTGTGCTTTCATTAATGTCATTTTGGTCGCGGAGTATGTCCTCAATGTCGAGTTTTAGCTCCTCGAAATCCTTACGTATCTGGGCAATATCAGCAGTGGGATTGGAAGGTGGAAGTGACACTGCCATGCGGCGAATGGCTACAAAAGCACGCATAATAGAGATGTTTACATCAATGGCGATGTCACTGTTTAAAATTCCAGAAAGCATTGCCAATCCTTGTTCGGTGAAGGCGTATGGTAGTTTGCGCGTACCACCCCGGCTTGAAATTCCATTTTGGAATATCAAATCGTTTCTTAACTTTTGGAATTCTTCCTTGGTCAATTGGAACATAAAGTCTGGTGGGAAGCGTTTGATATTGCGCTTTACAGCTTTGTTCAGGTTTCCTGTCGTCACCTGATAAAGATTTGCCAAATCACGGTCGAGCATCACGCGCTGACCACGTATCTCATAAATCATACTTTGAATGGTCTGTATATCGCTCATAGGACAAAGAACTGTTTTATCTTCTGTATGGTTTTCACTGTCTGCTCTTCGGCGGTGAGGGTGTCCTCTATATACAGGAAGTCGAAGCGCCGGTAGCCGAACTTCTCGTTGTTCAGGCGCAGGAATTCTTGCTCCATAAACTCTCGGCGAGGCGTGAACTTCGCGGCATAACCTTCGCCCTTCGTCTCGATGATGAGCACCTTGTGGATGTTGCCATCTCCATCCCGCTGCAACATCAGGAAGTCGGGCACGTAGCGGCCTATGTAGTTCCAGCGGTCGCCGACACGGTGGTAGCAATTGATCTTAAACGCTGTCAAGGTTTCGTCGCCATTGAAATAGACCTCCAACGGGCGGTCGGCCACAGCCGTCAGCAGCCGGTCTGCGAAGTAGCGTATCTCAAAGCCGCTGTCAAACTTATAGGGCAAGTAGTGATAGGTCTTGTCTTTTGTGCGCTGGGTCATGGTGCGCTCACGCCCCACGGCAGTCAGTTGGGCTATCAGTTCAGCTTCATTGGGCAGATGTAGGGCTCTGATGTTGGCAATGGCAGTGGCTACGTTGGGGTCTTCAGTCACAGCGACACCGCCCGACACACTGTCTGCCTGGTCTTCGTCAATGGTTTTGTGTACAATAACCTGGTCGGGATAGTAATTGCGGTCACTCTCTACAAGTAGTGGCGAAGTAAGGTTTTCCACCACCAAGATGCTGGCAGCATCGTGTATGGTTTCCTTGCGAACCTCAATGTCGCGCTTGGGCGAGAATGCCTGTCGCACCAGTGAGCGTACTCGCTTCTGGTCATAACGGTTATGGAGGTAGGCCGTGCCATCGGAATCTTTATACGAGGCCATCTCGAACAGTCGGCGCAAGGGCTTTTCGTTGGCAAGGAGCTGGCTCATGGGCATCTGTCCCATGCCCTCTTTCGAAATACGCATCAGCCATTGGTGGAAGGTGATGGGGTCCTGTTCATCGTCGTCCTGTCGCACTGCCACATCATCGTTCACTACATGGCCCTGCAAATCCTGCTCACGGGTTACTATCTCCTCCATCAGCGATGAGGCCAGTATCTGTTCTGCGTCTAAGCGCTCAGAAGGATTGGAGGCTTCTTCGACAATCAGTGTGTTATAATGTATCTTCAGCTGATAGAACTCGATGGGCGGTACCTCGCGGCGCACAAAGCGGTCAATGTGTTTCAAGCGTTTGGCAGCCAAATCGTTCACCTCCTTGATTGAGGTGTTCTGTTGTTTTTCGAGTTCTTTGTTCAGCGTGCGGGCATTGTCGTCGTTCAGCCAGATGAGTGCTTGCTCGTCGGTGTCGCCCCGCTCCACTTGGCGCAGGCAGCGGCATGAGGTCTGCAGCACCATGTTCTGCGGACAGGCTCCTTTCTGCGGCAGGATGACTCCCGTCAGGCTCTTGCAGTCCCACCCCTCCTTGCCTATCTGTGCCAACAGGACAATCCTGACTTTCGAGAGTTCAGTGTCGAGCGATTCAAAAGCCGCCTTCGACTCAGCGGGGACAGGGTAGTCCTTGTTGCCGCCATGATAGCGAAGAATGGTTTCTGCCGGGTCCAGGCCAAAGCTGCCCACCAAAGATGTGACAAGTGGGAACACCTGTTCTTCCAGATTCTCTATGCGGCTGCAGTAGATGGCCATCTTGGCACAGGTGCCGTTGGGATAGATGGTGTCCTTAAACCGTTGCAGAAATTCTGTCACTCCCTCTCGGATGATGGCCTCTTGTGTGTTGTTGGTGGTCTTGATGCGCGGGCGTTTTAAGAAGTTGCCTATTCCTCTTACCAGCGGATAGTTGTACACCACATTCGATAGGTCGGTATTGCGGATGGTAAAGTCGCCGCCCAGCGTCACGCTCTCAGCCGATTTCAGGTAGGGCGTGCCTGAGAATCCCATAACGCTGTTGAAGTGCTGGCTCTCTGTCCACGCGTTCACCACCTGCCGCAGTTTGATGTCGCTGTCGCTGGCATGGTGCACCTCGTCGATATAGATGGAGAGCGAGGGTATGCGCTTGATGATTTCGCGCAGCTCGTTGCTGAGTTTCACTTCTTCCCATTCCTGGGCAGTATAAAGGTTCCGGTTGCTGCCTTTCTCCTTGTCCCACTTGTCGAGAATCACCTTCTCGGCATTGGTCACGGCCACCAGCCCCCACAGGTCGGAGAGTGGCTGGTGGTTGTTTATTTTCTGGGCATTGGGGTTCTTCACCAGGTTGCTCTTCGACGCGGTTTTCTGTTCGTCGAGTATCTCGAACTGTATCTGGCTGTGTATCTGTGATGCGGCGGGTTCTGGCAGAACCCATGTAGGGTCAAAGTCCTGTATGTGACGGATGCTGGGAACGATGCTCGACTTGAGCCCGCTGGGAGCCAGCACCATGAAGTTGTGTGCAAACGACGGATTCTCAGGTTCCAGCATTGAGAAGTAGAGCTCCAGGTGAATGAATGTGGCCATGAGGAAGGTCTTGCCGGCACCCATGGGCAGGCTGAACACATAGTCGGGATAGTCCACGCCATAGAAGATGTCGCGGAAAGCCTGTTCATAGTCGATGGTCTCAGGATAATCCTTGATGAACTGCTCCATCTGTGGGGCCAGCTGGCGGCCGTTGCGGTCTGTCATCCTGGAATATTCGAACAGGGCTTTGGCGGCTGGCGAGCTCTTGAGCACCCGGCGGGCTTTGTGGCTCATCTCCAAAGGGTCAAGGTCAAGGCTGTTGAAGGTGCCTTCGCAGAACAGTTGCCATAGCGGTTTGTTCTGGCAGGCCAGCTTGAGAAACAGGAAGGTCTTGATGGCGTCGGTCTGGGCATCGCGCATCTTGCCTTGCCGCTCTATATATATAATAAGGTCTTTCACCCTACATTTGGGCGAAGAAAGCCATTCGTCGCGTTTCTTCTCTATCAGTTTATGAAACATACCCCATTGCTTATCCGAAGAACATGTAGCAGATGGCGATGGCCGAGATGATGCCGGCAAGGTCGGCAAGGAGGCCGCAGGCCACGGCGTGGCGGGTGTAGCGGATGCCTACGCTGCCGAAATAGACCGCTAATATATAAAAGGTGGTGTCGGTGCTGCCCTGGAAGATGCACGACAGCCGCCCCACGAAGGAGTCGGCGCCGTAGGTCTGCATGGCGTCGACCATCATGCCACGGGCCCCGCTGCCGGAGAGAGGCTTCATGAGGGCAGTGGGCAGTGCCTCGACAAACTGTGTGTCGAGCCCCGTAGACGCTATACACCAGCGTATGCCGTCGATGAGATAGTCCATGGCACCGCTGGCACGAAACACGCCTATGCCGACAAGGATGGCCACGAGATAGGGTATGATGCGCACAGCCGTCTGGAATCCGTCCTTTGCGCCCTCGATAAAGGCGTCGTAGACATTGACCTTCTTTATCATGCCCGCCACAATGAATGAAATGATGATGAGCATCAGCAAAATGTTGGCCGCCGTGGTGCTCACCACGTTCATCGTTTCGCTGTCGAGCTGGCTGAACCCCCAGATGACACCTGCCACCAGCAGACAGGCACCACCAATGGTGAGCACGATGGTGCGGTTCAGCAGGTTGATGCGCTGGTAAAGACTGGTGACTATGATACCGGCTATCGTGGAGAAGAAGGTCGCCAGCAGTATGGGGATGAAGACGTCGGTGGGCTGGACGGCTCCCTGCTGTGCGCGGTAGACCAGTATCGACACTGGGATGAGCGTCAGGCCGCTGGTGTTGAGCACCAGAAACATTATCATCGGGTTGCTTGCCGTCTCCCTAAGCCGGTTGTAGTCGGCCGAGCTTATCTCGCCGCCATCGGCTCTCGCTTTCAGCTTTTCATTTTTCACCTCTTCCAACTGCTCCATGGCCTTCAGCCCGAGGGGCGTGGCGGCATTGTCAAGGCCCAGCATGTTTGCGGCAATGTTCATGAAGATGCTGCCAGTGACGGGATGGCCCTTGGGGATGTCGGGAAACAGCTTGGTGAAGATGGGCGACAGCAGTCGGGCCAAAACATTGACCACGCCCCCCATCTCGCCAATCTTCATCACACCGAGCCACAACGACAGGACACCGGTCAGGCCCAAAGAAATCTCAAACGCGGTCTTCGACGATGCAAACGTCGAGTCCATCATAGCGGGGAACACATCGATGTCGCCCCAGAACACTAAGCGCACCAAGGCCACTATGAAGGCAATGATGAAAAAAGCTATCCAGATATAATTAAGAACCATAAAATCTAAGTGAAAGACTACTTTGTATAAATCTTTGAAGAGTCGGGTGTCTTGTACCACCCCCTGACAGCGGGGGCAGTAGCCGTGGCCTCTTTGGCAAACTTGGGGAAGTCGGGATATGCCAACGATATGCACACATACTCCTTGGGCCATGCCCAGTCGCAGGGTATGATCATGCCATGCGGGTCTTTACCCTTCTGGGCTATGTGCACCCCGCCCAGCACTGCCGGAGAGTCAAGCCAGAAGTCTGCCCCAGTGTAAGAGAAGTTTGCCGGCTTGACGATGGTCGTTGTCACCACATCGACGTCTGCGTCCTTGCCAGTGTTTATCAGCGAGCCCGACTTCTGTCCAAACACCTTGTGCACCTCTGCCCCTGCGGTGTTGAACAGCAGCGTGTCGCCCATATACACCTTCAGGTCGAAGCTGGCTCCGGCGCAGCAGAGCGTCACGTCAATCTTGTCGGCGTCGGAGGCGTTTTCCTTCACCTTTATCACCACGTCGTTCATGTCGTAGTCGCCGCGTGGCGTGTCTTCAAAGGCGTAGCTCCACACCTGTGGAGTCTCGGCTATGACAACGGGGACGCCCCAGTCCCCTTTGAAGACGGCCCTCAGCTGCCTGTTGGCCACAGCCGCCTTTTTAAGCACGGTGTTGCCCTTAGCGTCGGTGATGCCCACCACGAGCGCCGTCTCTGCCACGGGATACTCAAACCGTGTGGTGAAGGTGGAGCCACTCTTCACCTTCCCTTTGGCCAGAACATATCCACTTTTGTCTGCGAGTGGGTCGTTGGAGTAAATCTTTACGGTATAGGTCTCGCCCTTGTTGCCGTCGACGGCCACTGAGGCGGTGGCATAGTCTGCCATGCGCCAGTCCTGGTTTGGGTCTATCTTCACGCCAAACAGCGTCTCGGCGTTTTCCATCACCTCTTCCTCTGTCGGCTGGTACAGGTTCACGTCGCGCGAACATGCAGCTATGGCAACGGCAATGGCTGTCAGGACTATTGTATTAAGCAAATCACGTCTCATCATGTTGCTAATGTTTAGGGTAGTAAACTATTTAGTGACAAAAGTACGCAAAATAATCCACACGAGGCGCGGAGATGATGTTAATTATCGTTAAGACCGCCCTTTTGGTCCATTCTGCCGCCGCATACTATTTCGTTGTGGGTGATGGTCAGAGGGCGTTCACCGTTCTCATTGCGGTCGACAATGAAGGGCTTGCCGCCAGGCGAGTTTATGGTGACGCGCCGGAAGAGCGGCTCGCCTACCACGTAGACGGGTGTGCCAGGACAAACGGGGTAGAAGCCCATCGAGGCGAATATCTGCCACGCCGACATCTGGCCAGCATCGTCGTTGCCCGAGAGTCCGCCAGGACTGTCGTTGTACTCGGTGTCGAGGATGTGGCCCACCCACTGGCGGGTCTTCTCCGGGTGGCCGGCCAGCGTGAAGAGCCATGGCACCTGGTGGCAAGGCTCATTGCCGTGCCAGTAGCGGCGCTGGGTGAACATCGAGTCGAGCTTTTGTGTGAACGCCTCGCTGCCGCCCATGAGTTCTATGAGCCCCCCTATGTCATGCGGCACATACCAGGTGTAGTGGCATGTGGCCCCCTCGGTGATGTAGGGTTTGCGGTGGACCAGGTCGGTGTTGCCTTCCCAACGGCCGTCGGCATGGCGGCCGTCGGCATAGCCTGTCGCCGGGTTGATGACGTTGCGCCAGTTGCGGCTGCGGGCCAACAGGTTGTTGTAGTCATCGTCGTGGCACAAGGCCTTGGCCATCTGGGCCACACAGAAGTCGTCGTAGGCATATTCCAGTGTGCGGCTGGTCTGCTCTTGCTGGTGAAACGCTTCTTTGACGGAGTCTTCAAGAGGTATATAGCCATATCTGACATACGACTGGAGTGCCCTCCTGCCCATGCCGTTCTTGTAGTCGTCGTAGTTTTCGGGCCACTCCATAGCGTTCTTGCGCATGGCCGCATAGGCTTTCTCGCCGTCGAAACCGCGTATGCCCTTCACCCAGGCATCGGCCAGCACCGACGAGCAGTGGTCGCCTATCATAGCGGCGGTATAGCTGTTCCAGCAGGGGAAGATGGGCAGCCAGCCACCCTCTTCGTACATGCCTACCAGCGACTGCATCATCTCGGCCGACTGCTGCGGGGCAATGATGGTGAGCAGGGGGTGCAGCGCGCGGTAGGTGTCCCACATGGAGAAGTCGCCATAGCGGCGGGCTGGGGCAAGTGTGGAGTGTGAACTAAACCTGACGTATTTCCCGTCGGCGTCGCTCATCTCGCGAGGCAGGAACGACGCACGGTACAGAGCGCCGTAGAACTGCCGTATACGGGCAGAGTCTTCGTCTTCCACATCTATGGTGTGCAGACGCTCTGTCCAGCGGTCTATGCACCGCTGCTCCATCTCCTCGAAGGTGCCCCGCTCGGCAGCGAGGTTCAGCTCCGCACCCTCGGCAGATGTAAACGAGGTGGCCATGGAAAACATGATTGGGACGCCACGACGCCCACGGAACGACAGTGCCACACCACGGTCGTCGGTGCAGAAACCGACGGTTTCATCGGTGTACGTCAGCACCAGATGGCCACTGAAACTGGCCGGCTCACCCCATCCTTGGTATATGCGGTGGACGGGGTTCTCCAGATACACCCGCTTGTTTATGGTGTCTGTCCTCACCACGCCCTGGCCTTCGTCGCTGTTGTGGTTCACCACCAGGTGCACAGGACCGTCGGCCAGTGGGGTGACGCGCAGCATG
>Ga0247610_10005324_pt1 | contig 13556 bp, 30 predicted proteins | sample 174DNAGHGhighgp2_FD_193483 | JGI IMG/M metagenome (GOLD analysis project Ga0247610, IMG submission 193483) | Sheep rumen microbial communities from Palmerston North, Manawatu-Wanganui, New Zealand - 1742 DNA GHGhigh gp2 | ecosystem: Host-associated > Mammals > Digestive system > Stomach > Rumen...
TGGGTGGGGACGTTTGCGCCCGTCCCCATGGCGTTCCTTGCTAGGCGAGCAGTGCGCACTCCTCGCCGAGGTAGTCGGCGTCGTTGACCGCAACCGCAAGCATGTGTGCGAATCCATACGTCACCAGGCACGCAAGCGCCTGTTCGTCACCTGAGTATGCGTTGAACATGAACGCGCCGAGGTCGCTGATGTCCTTGGTCCTGTCCATCTCCATGTAGTGCGTCAGGGCGTCCTCTATCGCGTCCTCCCACTTCGCCTCGTCATGCCACTCGAGCCAGTACTCGTCATCATTGTTGTCCCTGATGCACTCGACGATCTCGCGGGCGAACCTCTTGCCGTTCTTCAGGTCACTCATGGTTATTCTCCTCTCACTCCCGTTGCTATGATAGCGCCTTCTGTCCGTCCATCCGATTTCTTCTGACGCTGTCACGACCTGCGTCGTACCCTGCGTCACGTGCCCTGCGGCCACGCTCTCCCGTGGCGCACTCGGTCTTGCAGTGGTACGTGCCGAGGTTGAGCCTGGCGTAGTGCTCGTCGACCTCCCTCGACCTCACCAGCATCAGCTCGTGGCACTGACGCTCAAGCTCCTTCCGAATGCCGTTCACGTATCCGTCGAGGAAGGCGTTCTTCACGCCCCTCGACGTTCCGTATGCTGCCCTCGCCCGACGAATCTCGTCGCTGACGAGCGTGTTGCCCACCTCGTACAGCTTCTGGAACGTCTGGTCTGCGGCGAGCGCATCGTCGGTCATCCCGACGAACACCATGGACGTGGACTCGCCGTAACAGCCACGCTCACGGCTGCGGTACACCATGCACCTGAAGTTCTCGGCGATGACCAAGGCGAGCTTAGCCGCCCAGGCGTTGCGGTTCACGTTGGTCGATGACACCTCGATGACCTCGAGCTTCTGTGCCACTAGGTCGTTCTCGTCGATGCCGTACTTGGCGATGAGACGCTGTGCGGCAAGTGCGGCGGCGGTTGCCTCGGCCTTGCTCGCACCGTAGTTGGACGCAAGCTCCTTAAGCTTCATGATCTTGTCCATTATCGGGTCTTTTTCCATGCTCGTTTCCTTTCTAATCAATAACCTCGATGCCGTCTTTTTCCCATAGCAACTGCACGACGCGCTCGTACACGCTTTCCTCGAACAGACGCATCGGGCTGTCCTCGTAATCAACGCCGCCACACAACGCGCCGTTGAGCCCGTAGGTGGCGATTACCTCAAGCGCCATGGCCGTGTTCTCCGTGAGTTGCTCGCACTTGAGTTCGACGAATCTCCAGATATCGAACTCGTCCGAAGACATGAGTTCCATGCGTACCATATCAGCCGCCTTGTCGATGATGACAGGGATGTTATTGGGTCTGACGTTCATGCTCGTTTCCTTTCTCAAACAAACGGGGCCGCTCGCAAGCGACCCCACATCCGACCTATGCCTTGAAGACCCTGAGTGCGACACCGTAGTCCCACTCGTCTGCGACCAAGGCTTCGAGCCTGTCCTCGTCGAGCCAGCTCTGGCTTTCGAGCCCGAACTCGCAGCCATCCTCACGGAGCCTATCGACTGCCTTCTTGTGGTTTGCCTTGAGTGCTTTGAGCGCGTCCTCCCTCGTCTCGTAGGTGCCGACGCACTCCAACTCGAACAGGTTGTTCAGTCCCTCTGACGGACCATCCTTCATCAATACGAACATGTTCGCTCCTTTCCGTCGCTTGTCTTACAGGGAATTTTCCATCAACTCAAGCTCGTACAGGTGCGCTATCGTGGATACGAGCATCTCCCGGTAGACCCTGCACACGCACTCGTTGTCGTGCCAATTGATGCCCGTCACCTCGCACTCCATAAGCTCGTCCCTCATGTCCTTGTAGCGGATGCGCCCAAGACGTCCGCCTGATGCGTCCTGCCTGACGAGCTTCTCCAGCTCAGCTCCCGGATAACCAGCCTCGTCACAGAGTATGTTGATGTAGGTTGACACGAGGCCGATCTCGTCCACCAGGTCCTCGTCATCGCAACCGTCGATGCGACGCTCGATGATGTCTACCACGTTCTCCGTCCAGTTGATGTGATTCATGTCTCCTCCTTCAAGCGAGGGGCACCGCTCGCAAGCGATGCCCCGTTCGTACCTGCGTCTCGCGCTACGCTGCCGTTATAACTAATCCGCTATACCTTCATAGTCCTTGACCGCCCATGCCGCCATGAGACACCCGACCGCAAACTCGAAGTCATGCATGGCATCGTTGAATCGGCACTCATACGTGCCGTTGACGGTCGTGCCGTCAAGCGTCTTGATGTATGCGATCACATCGTCCCAATGGTCGGCGAAGCACTCATAGGCATTGATTGCCATGGCGAAGCACTCGCCGGGATTGGGGAAGTACTCCCCGAACCACAGGTTTACGTCGTGGTTCCTGCGGATGAGGTCGTATGCGTCCCTTACCAGCTTCTCGCCGTTCTTTGCGTTGAACACGTCAGCTCCTTTCTCGTCTGCCCTGGGCCAGTCGACCCAGTCCTCGTCGGTGGTTCCTATCACCTCTGCCTTGATGTGATGGTCTGCCCACTGTTCGTTGTCATCCTCGACCATGGAGCAATAGACGCCAGTGTTGAACTCATCGTCACAGAGCGCCTCGTAGGTCATCTGAATCGCCTCGTCCTCGCTCCTTGCGTCGATGACCCTCTCCGTCGTGAGTACGTTGCTAAGTTTCACTACATACTTCATATGCTGACATCCTTTCTACTCGACCAATGTCCAGCAGGAAGGGCACGCCGTTCGATGTGCCCTCTACTGTCAGACGTTGTTCGTCTCGCTATGCTATGAACTGTCTCTCGTAATCGAAGCTGATTTGCGCCTCTATGACCGAGTCGTCCGTACTGCATTTGTAGTACACGTTGTCATCGTCACGCTCAAGCTCTTCGATCAGCAGCTTGATAAGACGTTTGCGCTCGTCCCTCTCGAACCTCTCCTTCTCTGCGAGCACCGCCTGGGGATTCCTTGTGAACACCTCGGGCATGAGGAGCTCGAAGAAGTCGCGGGGATCGAAGTCGCATACGATGTCATCGTGGATGACCCTGAGCTTGTCGAGGTCGGTCTTGATGTTGTGACAGTGATACAGATCGTAGCCGGTGTCGACTCCGATCTTGCCTGGTATCTCTGCGGATGCAAACATCGTAAAGCATGAACCGTAGCTAATCTCCCACACGGGTTCAGGTATCTTCCAGTACACCTTACCGTCGATTATGGCGATTGACTCGGCTATCTCGTTCGCATGCTCGATGTTGCGCTGCATTGAGGAATACTCGTTCATCAGTTTCACGAACGTATCAACGATGGTATTGACGTTCATGAAGTGCCTGGCGTCCCCGACGTACAGCTCGTGGTACTCGCCGCTTGGGATGTAGAACTCGCCGTCGTGGACGCGAATCTCTATCACGTCCTCCCACTGCTTGTCGGTGCGCCAGTCGCAATGCCTCCAAATCGCAGCGACAGGGGCGTCTCTGTCATCTATCTCCTTGACCTCGACGGTCATCTCGCCGTCGAACTTGCCAGGACGGGGCTTCCTGCAACGGGGCGGAATCCAGTTCTCGGTGTACTTGTAGTTGAATGTGAACAGCATGTTCGTTCCTTTCAGTAAATGACGCTTTTCTAGTAACCACGTGACTTGAGGTACTCAAGCACCTCGTAGGGAATTCTGTCGTTGAGCTTGTTGCCCACCAACGTCCACCACGTATACGACCACGGAGTGGTCGTGCCATCGGGGTGAAGCTCGTGCTTGTATCCGCTGAATCCCTCGTAGAGCCACCTGTCCTCGGCGTTCCCGCAGGTGTGCGGCGGATATACAATTGCGGTATCGCCAGTACCGTTGACCCTGCCGTCGACATAGTCGTCACGATACAGCCTTACGTGATCGCTCAAGCCTCGTTTCATCACCCATTCACCTACCCATCTCAGTGCCGCATCCTCGCAGCTGAACATGTACGACTGACTGCCTCCGTGCCAGCCATCGCCATCAACAAGGCTTCCGCACACTGCCTTAATGATCTCGCCTGAATACGGGAGGTTCTTGTTGACCCACTCGAAGACCTCGTGCTCCACGCCTTCCATGAGGTTGACTCCATACAGGACGTTGGAGTTCAGCTCGGAAGGGAATCCAAGCTCCATTGCCTCCTTTTGGAGGAGGTCGTAGATTGTCTCGTCTTGTGTCGTATAGCCATTTGCAATCGCATCGGCTATACCAAGTGCCTCCCAAGTGCACAGCAGGTAACCGTCATCCCAAAGGTCACTGCTATCGCAGTATGTGTATACGGCACGACCACCGTCGTTCTCGTACACGGCGAGTCTGATGTCAACATCATTGAACTCGCAAGTCGATTCGTAAGCCTTGCATCCATCCTCGTACTTGCTATCGCCAGGGTAAACCAGCTTGATCTCACTCATGTTCTTTCCTCTTTCGTTAATGATGGTGTGATTACTCGTAGTACTTCTTAAGCCTGTTGATCTCGTCCTTCCAGTAGGACGGATCGCACACCTTCTTGATGCGTTCACACTGCATCGACTTCTCGATGGCGTTCTCAAGCTCATCTTCGAGGTAGCCGTACTTGATGAAGTCGATGAGCATGTCATCGTCGTAGTCGTCGATGCAAAGGCCATCGAAGATGCGCCCTGCGATGGTGCCGAGCAGCTCACGCCACTCCTCATCATTGATGGATACCTCAACGCCCTCAATCTCGATTGTCATGTTCGTTTCCTTTCATTCAATGGGGCACCCTCTCGGATGCCCCTAACCAAAACCATCTTCAATCGCTACGCTTCGTAGCCCAGCCTCTCGGCCACCTCGAACAAGGCGTCGTACAGGACGTCACCAGACTCCATCTGGCCGATGAGCTCATAGTGCCAATCGTCCATCAGCTCATCAAGCTTTCCGTTCTCCTTCGCCCACTCACGAATGTCGCTGTCAAGGTCGCTCTCGGTCACCTCGTATACGTCGTAGTGACCACGGCGGCGCAGCTCGGCATACAATTCGTTGTCGCTGTACTCACTGAGCGGATTGCTCTCGAGCCTGATGTGGCTCCAGTCGGGGCACTTGGACGCATCGAACGTGTGCTCGATCGGGTCATCCTCGTCCTCACGGTAGACGTAGACGTGTACCTCGTCGGTACCGTCCGCATCGCTCCTGCCTGCCAGGACGAGCGGCGTGGCGCTCCCGTCCTGACGGATGAGGTCAATCGCAACCTCGTTGATGTCGTCCGCGGCATTCTCGTACACGTGGAGGGTCATGCCGTTGCTCATCTTGACGTTCATGCTGGTTTCCTTTCTCTTCGGCAATGTCCAGCAAGCACGGCGCTCGTACCTTTCGGCACAAGTGCCGTGCCGTGCCGAACGTTGGTTCGCTACGGCCTGCTCGTCTCCTCAAGCTCCTTGCGTGCCTTGTAGTACCTCTCGTAATCATCCTTGTAGATGTAGACGTTATACGGTCCGTCCCACTCGTCGCAGATGCCGTACGTTACACCAACCTCGTAGATGCAGTCCATGTCACCATCGGCGCAAGCCTGGCCGATGTTCTCGGGCAGAGGGAGCCTGTCGAAGTCGATTTCGTCGAGCACCATCGAGCAATCATCCGTGTAGTCGGATTCACCCTCGAGGAACTCGTTGCCCGTTGTCCACACGCAGTGCGATATCTCGGCGCGTACGAGCTTGTGTGTGAGGTACACTCGCTGGCAGGTTCTGTGCGCCTTCTTGGTGATGATGTCTGAGATTGCTATGGAGATGTCATTCCCGCACTCGGAGATGATCTTCCTGATGTCATCGGGTGTCACGTCAAGATGCTTGCCAAGCTCGGATGCAATCGCATCGCCGTTGAGGTCTATGGTGTAGGTCGGGTAGTACTTGCCGTTGTACTTGATTACGGTCGGCTTCTCCTCGAAGTTGAAGTTCATGTCATTTCCTTTCATACGAAGGGCACCCTCGCAAGGATGCCCCAACTTAACCTATTTTTTCGGACGTTGAAAAGAAAGGTTATCTCGCTAACCTATCTTTTTTCGTTCGAATACTCGTCGCCGTAGTCGAACGAAATGTTGAACTCGTCATAGTCGATGACGTGCACCACGGCGTGATGCGGCTTGAACCACATCGTGTAGCTGCCATGGCAGTTGAGACAGAACATCTCGGCGTAGAACCATCCGTGCTCGAAGCAACGGTCTTCGACCTCGTTCTCCTTGCTGCCGCACATCGGGCAGGGATCCGAGTCATCGGTCTTGATTACGTCGCCCTCGTTGAACTTCTTCATGTCGTTTCCTTTCGCTACTCGTCGGTGGAAGTCTCGAAGAACTTCCTCGTGAACTCGTAGAGGGGATAGATGCAGTACCCGCTGGGCATGTCGATGCCCATGTAGGTGGCGAGTCCGTTCTCTTCGAGCCACCTGCCAATGCCTGGCATGTTGTTCTCGTCGACGAATGCCCGGCGCTCGCCGACGTCGCACAACCAGCAGGACACGTCCGCATAGGGTTCCCAGTCGCAGCCGTCTTCCGACTCGTACCCCTTCTCCCACATCCTTATGGCGAGACCGCCGTTGACGTACTCGGTACGCTCCAGGAGAACGGTGCGACCGTCGTACTCATACCTCTGTGCCATGGTTCGGTTCCTTTCATCAATGAGGGGCACCCTTCGTGCCCCTCGACTTAACTGATGTTGCCTACTTCCACACGTCCTCGAACTCGATGCCGTGCTCGGCACCGTGTTCCCTTGCATATTCGATGCTCGCATCAAGCATCGTTCTGTACAGCTCCAGTTCGCTATCTGTGCCGAGGTATCCGACCGTCGTATACGGCCACAGCGAACGTGACCTCACTAGCTCGATGCCGTAGATGACGCTCTGTGCGGCGTAGGTAGCCGCCGCATTCACTACGTCCTCGCAGCAGTACTTGAACCCCATCCGCTTCGGTTCGTTCCACATGTCCGCGACGGCAAGGTCGAAGACGGCTGCGATAATCTTCTCGTTGTCCATGCTATCGTCCTTCACCGCCTCTCCGAGGTGATACACGAGCGTGTAGCTCGTGCCGCAGCTGTCACAGTAGTTCGTGACCTCGATGCCACAGCCTGACTTGCCATAGTTGACGAACGTCAGTTCCTCGTAGCCGTCTACCTCGGCCCCACACCAGGGGCACTTGCTGTCGGCGTTGGCTACGTTCTCGAGGTCGATGCAGTTGTTGTCCATGTCTATGCCATCCTTTCGATAAACTCGTTCATCTGCTTGATCACGTAGTCGCGGCTCCTTCCCTCGCCGATGCAGAAGGCACCGTAGGGGGTTATTGCCCATGCTCGCCACGTTCCGTATCCGTAGCCCATCTCATAGCGATAGCTGAGCTTGTACCGCTCGATGCGGTACATGTTCATCCCGAGCCGGATGTACTGCTCGTCCTTCGGGACGGCGACGAACTCGCCGTCGGGATATTCTTCTACAGTCTGCATCGGCAGGTGATTGGTCAGTGTTGTCATCTCCTTACCTCCCTAGCGATTCTCGTTGAGTTCGGCGATCATGTATGCGCACTCGGCTGCACGCTCGATGTTGTCTGCCTCCTGACGCCTGCCGATGGACTCCGCATAACGCAGAAGCATGAACTTCGCGCTCAATGCCTCTTGACTGAGCATCTCGGCGGGATACACGAGATAGCAGTCACCGCCACCTTGCTGCGGTACCCACTTCGTGATCTCGGGGTTGTTCACGGCCATGTTGTACCAGTCGGTAGCCTTCCTCGTCGAATCGATGATGGTGTCGTACATCACCTTCGCCGCAGGATCATTGTCGATCCACTGCCTTGTCTCGTCCGAGAGCCTTACCTCGAACTCGTTGAGGTTCATGTCGTTCCTTGCCATGTGACGCTTCATGTTGGACTCCTTTCTCGTTTGGCAATGCCCAACGAGGACGGCGCTCGTTTCCGAGTGCCGCCTTGCGACGGGTATTACGGCGGGTATGATTACCGTTCCCTCTCCACTTCCTTGACCATCTCGCCGAGCACAAGACCGTGCTCGTTGCAGTACGGCTCTAGGAAGCGCTCAATGAGCTCGTCCAGCTGCGCCTTCGCTTCCTCGTAGCGCTTCTTGCTCTGTCTCGTGACGGGGAGAATGCACGTCTTCTCGCCAGTCGTTCCAGCCGTGGGGCTGATGATGGTTTCCCTTGAGAAAATGCCGTTGCCGTGGTCAATGAGCCGATAGGGGTTGATGGAGAAGTAGTAGCCGCGCTGCTCGACCGTACCGAAGAAGTAGTTGACTCCACCCAGGTCGTAGTAGATCTTGGCGTCGATGCGGTTGTACGCATCGTTGTTGACGATTTCGAACGTCCTCGTGCAAGTGTTGATCATGGTTTTGTTTCCTTTCCTTACGCTACGATTCGATATGAGTTCTTGTGCCACGGGTAGTGCCTTACTTGAATGTCGATGCCGAAGAGCTTTGCCACAAGCTCGGTCAGCTCGTTCTCGGTCATGCTGTGGAAGACCTCCATGAAGTCTTCCGTGTTGGGATTGCGGTAGATTGCTCCGTCCTTGAACTCGAGGAAATTGACGGGTACGTCATCGTTGTCGTAGAGTGCGAACGGCTTCTCGTGGTCGTTGAGTGCCACGAAGATGTAGTCGAGGTAGTTGCCGTCCTCGTCACCGTGTTGGATGGTGATGTGACCTATCTCGGTGAACGGCTGTTCGATTCGCATGATGCCGTCGCAGTGTGCGGCGATGTGCCAGGTGATTACTCGCATGTTATGCCGCCTTTCGCTCGTTCCACCTTGCCCTCAACTGTTCCTGCACCCACTGCGTCTTCCCTTGGGGGAAGTAGTAGGTGTGGCATTCGTAGGTACAGCCAAGGTCAAGCATCGTCTCGTGGTACCAGATGGCATTCGATACGTACTCTTCCATCTGCTCCATGCCGAACTTCTCGCCGATCGCAAGCAGCTCCTTCCAGTTGCGGCGGGGACGCTCGTCACCCAAGTAGCTGTCCCAGCGCAACTCGTACTCGTAGCCGGTGAACGAGTTGAACTCGCCACGGAACACCTTGACCACGACATAGGGGCGCTTCCCGCTCCCGTCGGGGTTGCGCCAGTCGGCGGGTGCCCAGTAGAGACGAGCCTCGACCAGCTCGTCATTCACCCTACCCTTGAAGATCAGTCCGTCTGCACGCTGCTTTTCGTTCGTGCGGTAGTGCTGCCAGATCCCGATGCCGTTCTTCGTTGCTGCCATGATTCGTTACCTCTCTACGAATGAGGGGCACCGTATGTGCCCCTCGGTTTGACTTGCTATGCCGTGTATCCCAGCTCGTCGCACGGTTGCAGCGGATGTGCCTTGTGCCATGCGTCGAACAGCTCAACGAAGTCGTAAATCGCTCCGCGATAGTTCCATACGGACTCGATGATCTTTCCGCCGTGGTGCGGGAAGATGATTCGGCACGGACGGACGAGACCGTCGTCCAGATGCTCGGTCACGGTGAGAACGTGACGGTTGTACTCCCAGTCAACACGGAATGACAGCTTGCTTGACTTTGCCAGCGTCGCAAGGTACCTATACAGATGCTTGTTCATGCTCGTTCTCCTTTCACTCGACATTGAGCATGAGGAAGGGGATACCGTTCGATATCCCCTCTACGCACGACCAATGTCGTTCGTCGTTGTTACTCGAACTCGTGCCACTTGATACCGAGTGCGTCGTACAGTGGCGTGAAGTGCGCATCACGGAAGCTATAGCCGCATCCGTTGATTGCAAGGCCATAGAACTCGCCGTCTCGCATGACTGCGACGAATCCGCAGTCGATGACCTTCTTCAGATTGCGCTCGCACCAATGGTCAAGGAATCCCTCGTTGGGTACGAACCATGTGTCCCACATTGGCGCTCCGGTGTAGGAGTCACCCCAGAAGTACGTCCACATGAGCTCGTCGTCCTCGTCGTACCAGTCGATATCGTCACGGTCGTCTTCGAAATCGCCGTCGTAGTCGGTAACGAATCCCCAGTGCTCCGTCCAGTCGGGGAAGTCGGTGATAATCGTCGAATCGACGGCGTTGAAGTCGTCGTTGATGAACAGGCTGACGCAGTCGTCCTTTGTCTTGTAGGTTCTCGTAAGCATGTTTTCCTCCTAATTTAACCCGTGTGACTCGATGGACTGATTGCAGAGTGATTCGAACATCGGCACGTACTTGCCCAGATGCTCGTTGTAGCGCTCGAATGATATGTGCGTAATCAGTCGCGTTTCCATGACCTGATCTATGAGCAATTTCATGTAACGTGCCTGTGCAGCGTCGTAAAACTCGTGGTAGTAGGCATTGTGTGAGCCGTTGCTCGTGCGGGGCCATTCCGTGTCAACTACTACACGGAATGGCTCGGTGTGCTTTGTCCTGCCCATTGCTTACCCAGCGAAAACCTTGTTGGTGAGGTCGTAGGTAACGGTGCAATCGCAGCCGTCATCATCCTTGTACGGGATCGTGAGCAGCTCGTGTCCGTTCACGTCCGAGGACTCGGTACAGCGCATGTGCCACGTGGCATAGCACAATGCCGCATTCTCGCGGTGGCCGATGCTGTCCCAGGGGATGCGGACGGGCTCGAAGCGGTCATAGACCTTGGTGAGCCTGTCGGGGCTGATTGAGGTGAAGTAGCGGTCATCGCTGTAGCGGATTCGTCCGCCACGTGCCCAGTGAAGGTTGTTGAAGAACCTCACCTCGTCCTTGCCCGTCATCTTGTCCACCCAGGACTCGCCGCAGTAGTCGACCTTCACGGTCGTTTCCTTCCACCTCGAAGTAGGAGTGTTGCGGGTATAGTGGGTCGAAGTGCGCTTGAACAGCATGTTTCTCTCTCCTTACAACAAAGGCCACACCTCGCAAGATGTGGCCTAAACTCGTATGATTTGTCGTTCTTATGCTATGCGGTGGCGAGATCGTGACGGCTCCAGAAGTTGCCGCCGATGTAGGCGTAGTTGTACTCGATGTGCTTCTTCTCGCATTCCCTACGAACGGCGCGGAGACGAACTCGCCACTCGTAAGAGTTCGTATAGACGTTCACGTCGTGAATCTTGCCGTGAACGTCGTGGACGATGCAGGCGTTGAATTTGCGGCTCATGACAGGCTCCTTCCAGTCGGGATGACTACGAGGAAGTCTTCCCATTCGGTCATGTAGTCACAGGCGATCTCTATCGCCTTCTGGTACGTGTTTGTCCAGACCCAGCCACGGTGGCCGTCCGGTTCGATAATCAGAAATTCGTACATCTATCCCACCTTCCTATACTCGGTCGTCTTCTCGATCACGTCGTAGTGACTCGTGCCATTCCAGCGACGATGCCTGTACTTGTGCGTCGGCATCCTTCCTCCCAGGTAGCTTACGATGTCCTCGTAGGCGTTGAACGGGATGTACCCGTATGCGCCCGACCAACCGTCGTGCTCGAAGATGGGCTCGTCGGTACCGATGAACTTACGTGCATCGGCGGTGCTCATGATCTCGCAGGACGTGTTACGATCCCAGTACACATGGGACCCGTTGACGTCCTCGTTGACGAACTTGACGAAGCGGTCGCGAAGTGACTTCTTCGTGAACACCATCACCCATACCTTTTCCTCGCCCAGCTCTTTCGTAGTCAATTTCGCAGCGAACATAAGTACCTCCAAACTCTCCTTACACGTAGATCGTTGCCGTCATCGCCACGAGAACGATCATCACCATTGCCATTGCTGCCATGTTTAAGCTCCTTTACTAGTACGTTTGTTCGGGGTACGGTCATGTACCCTTCGGGTCGAAAACTCGCATGAGTTCCCGACTCGAAGGGCACCCGAAGGTGCCCGAAACTCGTTGCCCTCACCTACACCGTCGTTGGATGCAGACCCACGCAGTTCTGGCTTATACCGCCGTGACGGTTCGGATCTTGGGTGAAAATTCGTTAAAATGCCCTCGGCTCGTACACAACGACGTTCCAGCCGTTGCACGTAACCATCTTGTGGTAGAAATCGTTCCAGCGCATGAAACGCACCTTGTAGACGCTGCCCTCGTGCCACACCTTGATCTTGGAGACGGGGTTAAAGCGTGCCTTCGGCCCGCGCTCGATTGCGTCAAGGATGAACCTGTCGATGTCATCCATTGTGTAATCAGTCGGTACGGACACCCTGCCGTCGAAGCTGTTTTGCTGGTAGATTGCGATCATTTCATTCCTCCTAAAACTCGTTTTACCTTGCGCAAATGCGCAGCTCCGAAAACTCGTTGGGCTCGTATGCCCAAAACTCGTTATCGAGTCCTCGGCGCCATTCATTCGTTGACCACGGCGCCCACCCACGTTGCAGCATGGGCGGGCGCCGATCGTTCGCATGTTGCCACGCTGCAACATGACAACATGCGCTAGGTTGCGTTAAGGTGGATGCATGATCAGCCTTTCTCCTGGTGTTCCTTCAGACTATTCAGTTACGCGCCGTTGCCCTATGCGATGTCCCAGGCTTTTGTGCCTAACGTACCCTGGCGACATGGTTGCGTAGGATCCCGTGTGACATATGGTCCGGGCACCCTATGCCAATGTCTTACAGCCCTTTCATGGCATGGGGCACGACGCGACGCGAGGTAGGGGCGCTATGCCCCGATAGCTACGGCGGATGCTCCGATTTCCTCAACGAGGAGATCGTAGCCGCGCTTGTATGCGTGGTAGTCACGCACACATGCGTTATCATCGCCCTCGCCGATCTCAATGAGATCGAGGGCGATATCCTCGAGTTCCTTAAAGGAGCTTCGAAGTACTGCGAGGGCGTCGAGTACAGACATTTCATGACACCTCCTTTCATGTTACTGAAAAGTTGTCCGTACTAAAAAACGGCTACTCGAAAAATTCGGGTAGCCGTGATGTTCAGCGCTGGGATGTTCGGTTAGCTGATGATATCGTTGAGCATGTTCACCCTCATGGGTGTTACGAGAATCCTCCTGCTCTTGTTCTCGTTCTCATAGTATGCGTAGTCCAGTTCTTCGTGATCTTCGTCTGCATAGCGCATTTCGAAGTTATCGAAGTTCAGCCCTTGTGCGAAAAGTTCGCACTTGAGCACTTCGAGGTCGGTGAATATACCCTGAACCTCGTAGAAATCACCATCCTCGTCCTCGGGAATATCGTCAACTTCGACAATGTAAACCTGGGTCATGGTAGATCCTTTCTCGTTGTTCTTACATGCTACCCACGCATTCAGAGAATGCGCATGCGGCATATAAGTGAGGGGACACCCGAAAAATTCGAGTGTCCCCCGATTGGCATATGTTCGTTGTTGTAGGTGGTTATTCGGGATCTATTACGATCTCCTCACCCGTTGTTCTATTCCTGGCGAGGAGATCCCAGCCGCACGAGTCGGCTATTTTTGCGAACGTGTCGGTTTGCGGCACGGTCGCTTTTGTCATAATCGTGTTTACGTAGTTCCTCCGTTTGCCCAATGACTCGGAGATCTTGACCTTTGGCAAACCGGAGGTCGTGACAATGACATTAAAGCATGTCTTAACGTTCATATCACCTCCGATCTCGATTTTGATGATTTATACATTGTACATAAAGGTAGCCTGGCATATGGGTAGCAGTCGGATCACTCACCCAA
>Ga0247610_10005325_pt1 | contig 13555 bp, 11 predicted proteins | sample 174DNAGHGhighgp2_FD_193483 | JGI IMG/M metagenome (GOLD analysis project Ga0247610, IMG submission 193483) | Sheep rumen microbial communities from Palmerston North, Manawatu-Wanganui, New Zealand - 1742 DNA GHGhigh gp2 | ecosystem: Host-associated > Mammals > Digestive system > Stomach > Rumen...
CGTCTGCATGAGCGAGTCACCTACGACATCGAGATGATTCGCGAGTTGGGGCATTGCTCGGGCATCGAGAACTACAGCCGTTACTTCGACGGCCGCGCTCCCGGCACTCGTCCCTACTGCCTGCTCGACTTCTTCCCAAAAGACTTCCTGATGATTATCGACGAGAGCCATGTGTCTGTACCACAGCTACATGCCATGTACGGAGGCGACCAGTCTCGCAAGAACACGCTTGTGGAATACGGTTTCCGTCTGCCTGCCGCAAAGGACAACCGTCCGCTAAAGTTCGAGGAGTTTGTGGAGATGACAAATCAGGTCATATATGTCAGTGCCACGCCTGCTGATTACGAGATTGCCGAAAGCGAAGGCATTGTGGTGGAGCAAGTGATACGTCCCACTGGCTTGCTTGACCCCTCCATCGAGGTGCGCCCCACGGAGAACCAGGTCGATGACCTCATGGAGGAGATTCAGCAATGCATCGAGCGAAAAGAGCGCGTCTTGGTCGTTACCCTGACGAAGCGAATGGCGGAGGAACTGACGGAATACCTGCTTGGTACTGGCGTGCAGACGGCATACATCCACAGCGATGTTGACACTTTGGAGCGTGTTCGCATCATCAATGAATTGCGTGCAGGCGTCTATGACGTGCTGGTCGGTGTGAACCTCTTGCGCGAAGGTCTCGACCTGCCGGAGGTTTCGCTTGTGGCTATCCTCGATGCCGACAAGGAGGGCTTCCTTCGCAATCACAGGAGCCTGACGCAAACAATAGGTCGTGCGGCAAGGAACGTCAACGGCAAAGCCATTCTCTATGCCGACAGTATCACCGAAAGCATGGCTGCCACCATCGGCGAGACGAACCGCCGTCGCGAGAAACAGTTGCGCTACAATGCCGAACATAACATCACACCGACGCAGATAAAGAAGGTACAGACAATGGGCGACCTCATCCAGAACAGCCGGCAGGCAGAGCAGGGCGCATACGTCGAGCCTGTTCCTTACGGCGTGCTTGCCGTAGCCGAGGCAGAGACACTAACCGTCGAAGAAAAGAAAAAGCGCATTGCAAGCCTCAGGCGCAAGATGGAAGAAGCGGCCAAACGCCTCGAGTTCGTCGATGCCGCCATCCTTCGCGACGAGATGCTCCGACTGCAGGCGGAGATAGAATCATAATTCACAGTATAACACATTCATGCCCAAACACAATAACAAATAATATGATGAAGCGCATCCTCCTAACCCTCACACTTTTATGTCTCTTGAGCACCTCAAGTGCCATTGCACAAACCATCAGCATCGCCACCGACCACACCCAACTTGTCTTGCAGGTGAACAATGCCAAGAGACTCTTCCAAACATATCTCGGTGAACGTCTTTCCGCACAAACCGACCTCTCGCAACTCTCCATGCCACAGGCAGGATTGAGCAGTTCCTGCATCCAAGGCTTGGAGGCCTATCCCGTGATGGGAACGGAGGACTATTACGAACCGTCCTTCGAGATACATCATGCCGACGGGAACCCAACGTCTGTCCTCAAGTATGTGGAGCATAAGCAGCAGGGCGACGAAACATCCATCCTGCTTCGCGACGAGGTTTATCCTGTCGAAGTGACATTATATTATAAGGTATTCCCCAAGGAGGACGTTATCCAGCAGTGGGCGGAAATACGTCACGAAGAGAAGGGCAAGGTCTATCTCGGCCGGTATGCCTCGTCGATGCTCTATTTCGAAGCACCCCGGTACTTCCTCACCAACTTCGCGAGCGACTGGGCAAAGGAGATGCAGATGCTCAACCAAGAGCTGCAGTTCGGCAAGAAAGTGGTTGACAGTCGGCTCGGGACACGCGCAAACATGATGTCACAACCGTTCTTCGAGGTAGGCCTCGGCGGTCCTGTCAGGGAGAACGAAGGCACCGTGCTCATGGGGACACTTGGCTGGACGGGCAACTTCCGCTTTACGTTTGAGGTTGACAACCAGCACGTCCTGCGCGTCGTCAGCGGCATCAATCACGAGGCCTCGACCTATCTCCTCCCAAAGGGAGAGATATTCCGCACGGCGGACTTCTTCTTCACCCTCTCCACAAAGGGGGCAGGCGAAGGCAGCCGCAGGTTCCAGCAATGGATGATGAACCACCAACTCCACAAGGCAAAGGACGACCGCTTGACGCTCCTCAACAACTGGGAGAACACCTACTTCGACTTTAACGAAGAGAAACTTGTCGCGCTCTTCGGCGAGGCGAGGGACCTGGGCGTTGACCTCTTCCTGCTCGACGATGGCTGGTTTGGCAACAAGTACCCGAGGAAGGACGACCACGCCGGCCTTGGCGACTGGGAGGTGACGCACGACAAGCTGCCGCAGGGCATCCCCTACCTCGTGAAGAAAGCCAAGGAGAACGGCGTCGCCTTCGGCATTTGGATAGAGCCCGAGATGGTGAACCCCAAGAGCGAGCTTGCCGAGAAGCATCCCGACTGGATCATCCGGCTGCCCTCGCGCGAAACCTATTACTTTCGCAACCAGCTGGTGCTCGACCTCTGCAACCCGCGGGTGCAGGACTTCGTTTTCGGCGTGGTGGACAACCTGATGCAGGAGAACCCCGACATCAAATTTATGAAATGGGACTGCAACTCGCCCATAACAAACATCTGGTCGCCCTACCTGAAGGAGAACCAGGGCAACCTCTACGTGGATTATGTCCGCGGGCTCTACAGCGTCCTCGACCGCGTGCAGGCCAAGTACCCCGACCTCTACATGATGATGTGCTCCGGCGGCGGCGGACGCTCGGACGTCACCGGCTTGCACTACTTCACGGAGTTCTGGTGCAGCGACAACACAGACCCCGTCGAGCGCCTCTTCATCCAATGGGGCTACTCGCAGTTCATGCCTGCCAAGGCCATGTGCGCCCACGTCACCGAATGGAACAGACGTACGAGCGTCAAGTTCCGCGTCGATGTAGCATTCCAAGGGAAGCTGGGCTTCGACATCGGTTTGAAGGGACTCTCCGACGACGACCGGCAGTACTGCCGCGAAGCCATCAAGGAGTACAAACGCCTGAAGGATGTCATCTGGTCGCCCAGCCTCTACCGCCTCGTCTCGCCCTACGAAGGGCAGCATTGCGTGGTGCAGCGTGTCAGCGACGACCGGTCTCATGCCGTCCTCTTTGCCTACGACATCCATCCGCGCTACGGAGAGAGGCTCCTGAACACGCGTCTGCAGGGGCTTGACGCAGACGCGAAGTATCGCGTGAAGGAAATCTGCCTCATGCCCGGCAGGCAGAGCTGGCTCTCCTGCAACGACAAAGTCTATACAGGCGACTACCTGATGAAAGTCGGCATCAAGGTGACTTCGGCCAACGACCTCGTCAGCCACATCATCGAAATCACAAAGGAATAGTCCCCGCACGGGGCTTCTAAGATATGTAAACTACTTCTGATAATCTGATAGCAGATGAGCTTCAGGAAGACAAGAAGTAGCCCAATCGCATGAATAAAACTTCCACATGTGATGTTCGCAGTCCTGATAGGCGATGTCCTTCTGCTCCACATGGCTGTCCTTGACATCCTCCTCCTTGGCAATCTCCGCCGAATGACTGTCACGACTACAATCGCGCCTTGGTGCTAAAGCATCCAAGAACTCCCTTCGCGAACCGCAGAACCGCCTTTGCCTGAGGCGATAGCCGAAGAACTCCCTATTTAACTTCATTTTATAGCTCCCGAAACGGTTTCGGGAGCTATAAAACGTGAAAATTTAGTATCTATGACTGCTGCATTTCGTGTTGTTCGGCGGTTTCCTCGATGGCCTCTTCGTGACCTGTCAGGGCGGCGAAGGGAGCGAATTGGGCAGCTCGCTGGAGCATCGGCATCTGCGGATGCTTCGTGGAAACATGGTGGGGAAGGTTGATGATGTCGTCGTAAAGTTCCATTCTCAACTGTTGATTACATATTGTCAATTGTCAATTATCAATTGCCAATTGTTTACGCCTTGTGGCCGCCTATCTGTTTGTTCCTTTCTTTTGCGGTCGCACCATCGGCAAAGCTTGTGCCTTTCAGTATAGCATTCTTGCCGAAGCGATGCTTGATATTGATGAGCGCTTCCTGCATCCGCCGTTCTTTCTTCTTCGATATATCCTCTTGGGCAATGGCCTCATAATTGGTGAAGAGGTCGAGCTGAAGGGGGCTGTCGTCCGTCGTCTGTTGTCCGTTCTCCTCCCTAATGATGTGATTCGTGGAGATGTTCAAGCGGCGAATGAGCAAGTCCTTGTTAACGATACTGTCATACAAGGACATAACTGCACCTATGATTGCTTTGCTCGATGAAGAATGACAGCCTAGGTTTGCCGTCCCGTGAGTGTGTTTAGGTACTTGTCGCCCGTAATGATCCATCACGACCTCGCCATGATATTTCGCCGCGATGTCTGGTCTTGTGAGGCTCTCGCGGTCGTAACTGACGGTGAGGACAAGCTGGTCGGTGACAAGACGCTTTGACACGAGTTTGAGACTTATGGCATCTGCCATTTCCATCACCACGTTTCTTGCCTTCGCGAAGGTGTAGGGCTCTGTGAGCACCTGTCCGCTGCTCATGGAATTGGTCTCGGGGCGGTAGGCTTTGACGAGGTCTATGGTGCAAGGCTCCCAACCCCAGGCGTGGTCAATCAGCAATTCGGCATTCACGCCAAAGAGCTTGTAGAGCACTTCCTCATCGTCAACCGACTGACGGGCCACCTTTCCCATGGTGTCAAGGCCGTACTTTGAGAGTTTTTCAGCAATACCTCGTCCCACTCGCCAGAAGTCCGTGATGGGGAAATGGTTCCACAGTTGTTTGCGGTACGACATTTCGTCCAATTCGGCAATGCGTACGCCGTCCTTGTCCGCAGGCATCTTCTTCGCCACGATGTCCATTGCCACTTTGGCGAGATAGAGGTTCGTTCCGATGCCTGCCGTTGCCGTAATGCCCGTCTGCTTCAGCACATCCCGGATGATGGTCATCGCCAATTCGTGTGCCGTCTGCTTGTAAGTGCCGAGATAGGCCGTTACGTCCATGAAGACTTCGTCAATGCTATAGACATGGATGTCCTCGGGCGCGATGTACTTCAGGTAGATGTCGTAAATCTTGCAACTCACCTCGATGTATTTCGCCATGCGCGGCGGTGCTATGATGAAGTCGATGCCCCGTGCCTTCTGGTACACTTCGAAGAGCCGCGCCCTGCCCGGGATGCCGTACTTCTTCAGGGCAGGCGAGACGGCGAGACATATCGTCTTCTCCGTCCTGCTCTCGTCAGCAACGACAAGCCGGGCAGCGAGCGGGTCAAGTCCTCGTTCCACGCATTCCACACTGGCATAGAACGATTTCAAATCAATAGCGATGTAGCGCCTCATAGATGAATGTCGATGGGTATGTTTACCTTGATGCAGAAGTTCCTTCCCATTGCCGAAATGCCCTGCCTTCCCGTGAGTGCATAGGTGTCGAGGTACTTCAGGCGGGAGAGGTGAGGCTGATAAACCTTGTCGAGGAGGTTTTGGCATGAGACGGTCAGCTCAATGCAATTGTGTCCGAAGATGTGGAGGTCCATGCCAGCGGAAATGTTGAGGAGGGCATAGCCGGGCGTTGCGGTTTCTGTGTCGTCGATGGCATAGAACTTGTTTTGCCTGAAGTTGTATTCCATGCCGAATGCCAGGAAGGTGCGCCGGCAATGGTTGTTGGCAAAGTCAGGCAGTTCGTAACGTACATCGCCCTTCCATCTTGGTGCAGGCATCATGGGGAGGTTCCTGCTTTCCGGCGTTTGATGAAGCTGTATGCCACGCACATAACTGAACGAGTTCTCGATGTGCAGAGGGTTGATAGGATGGATGTCGAGCGACACTTCGCCGCCCATCAGCCTTGCATCGCCTTGGCGATACTGGTAGGTTCGGTAGCCGTCTGTCTCGTAGGGGAGGCGTGAGAGGAAGATGTAGTCGTGGATCCAGTTGCAGAAGAGCGAGGCCTGGATGTTCAGGAGGTGCGAGGTGTAGTCAAGTCCAACATCAATCTGCGTGCTTTTCTCCGGGTTGAGTTCGGCATTGCCCAACTCGTACTGAATGCTTCCCTCGTGGACACCGTTTGAAGAAAGTTCGCTGACCGTTGGAGCACGGAAGCCTCTTGCCACATTCAGACGCAGGTTAAGCTTGTCGGTCAGGTTGCAGTTGGCGCCAAGAGTCCCCGTCACGCCGGTGAAATTCTTGCTCAACGCCTCGAACCGAAGCACATCATCCTCTGTCAGGGAGGCGGTGTTGAGGTGTCGGTTATCGAAGCGTGCGCCTCCGGACAGATGCCATTTTCCGACCTGCCAACCCGCTGTGGCGAAGAAGCCGATGTCGAAAAGATGATGGTCGGGAATGAGGAACTCCTCGCCTCCGTTGACGTTCTTCTGCCACATGCCGCCGATGCCCGCCGAGAGCTTCCAGTCGTGAGGCAGGGAATGAAGATACTTGATGTCGTAGTTGACGGTGTGCAGCCGCATGGCAAGTGCGGCTTCCGGTGTCTCTTCGCCTGCCAAACCGTCCTCTTCCTCCTCGTATTCGCGCCGATAGTTCTGCTGATAACCCACAATCGCCTTGAGCGTTCCGTCGCCGAAGTACCATGCGTTGTCGCTCACGACCTTTGTGTGCAGGACTTTCTGAAAAGGTAAATCGCCGAAGTTCTCGCCCTCGTTGATGCTTTCTTCTTCGACGATGCCTGGAGTGAAATTGACGCGGGAGAAGCGGAGCCACGAGTGTCCCCATGACTTGTTGATGCCCAAAACGCCCTGCACATCGCGTTCCTTGAACCAAGTGCCTGGCACACGGCCGTCCGCAGCGTTCTTGTAGCAATGCGCCGCCTTGTCGAGGAAGTGCCAGTTCCACAGGAAGCCCTTCAAGTTCCCCGCGAAGCCAACCCGATAGTCATAGAGGTTGTTGTTGCTTTGGTATTGGCTTCCGACCTTTACCTGCATCGTGCCTTCCTCAAGAGGACGCTCGGGATGCAGAATCATCACGCCGGCAATGGCGTCGCTGCCGTACATGAGTGAGGCAGGACCCTTGAGAACCTCGACGGAATGCACGCCTTCCTCATCCACTTCAAGGCCGTGCTCGTCGCCCCATTGCTGGCCTTCCTGACGAATCCCTTGGTCAACAACGACGACTCGATTGTACCCGAGCCCTCGGATGACAGGCTTCGAGATACCGCTTCCCGTGCTTATCTGTGAAAGGCCGGGCAGATGACCGACAGCATCGACGATGTTCGTACCCACGGAGTTATGCAGAAGTTTGGGCGAGACGACCATGAAAGGCGAGGCCGCATCCTTGAGTCTTTGTATGCCGGCAATGCCCTGCACGGTCACTTCGCTCAATATTGCTTCCTTCATGGGGTTGAGGCTGTCCTCAAGGCAATCGCTGTGCGTGTGGTCGTGCTGTGCAAGGACAGGCGTGGAAACTGCCCAAAGGCAGATTCCTATATATATATAAATGTGTTTCATATTGCTTCTGTTTAATGATTAAGCGTTTCCTCCGCTGCACACACCAATCGTGCGGCAGTCAGGAAATGCGTGATTGTGCTGAATGTCTGTTTGCTGGACGTAAAGAGGAGACGGTTCTCCTGGTCTCTCAAACAGCAGGCGGAGCACGAAGGCAAATGAAACCTTTATACGTCGGACAGAGGGCCTGCCCCTGCCAGGCATAGACGGATTTGCGTTGGTGATGAAAATAAACTAACGCTCCTGTGACGGTAGCGATGTATGTCAGCGTTAGGATTTGGCAAAGCACGCACTGGTGCATTCCGTCCGAAAGCTGATTCAGATGACCGTGACACTGGTGATGAACGCATTCGGCACACGCTGTCTCGCCACCATCCGAAGCCTCGTGGATGTGGAGCGACGAGATGAGGAGCATCGGCAGGTACACTGCCAGCAGCACCCAAGTAGCGATATGTCTCTTCGTTGTCACGTTCACAGATGTAAAACTATGTTTGTCGTTTCAAAAGGAAAACTTCCGGTGATTGTCCGTCATTGTACCGCCAGAGGCCGATCAGAAAGGCATTTCAACAAGCGCCGCTTTCGGTGACGAAAAACACACCGTGCCGTGATGGCCAACATACCGTGCCGCGATGGCCCACGCACCGTGCCGCGATGACAAACACACTGTGGTGCGTTTGAACTCCCTCCAGTAAGGCCGTCTTTCCCCTCCGAATAAACATGGTGGTTCGCTTGCGGAGAATGAGATACTTCTTCTGCAATATCGGTTCGACGATTTATCCTACGAGCTTCAATATCTGCCTATCCGTGGCAGAGGGCAGAATTTTCCTGAACTGTCCGACAAGCCTCTCGAAAGACTCTTCCGGCGGACAATCCTTCGTGCAGGCCTCTTTGCCGTAAAGCGCTTCGGGTGTGTTCAGCAGCGACCATCCCCAGCCGTATTCCCTGCCATGTTTGTCGCGAGGATACACGAAGTCTTCGGTGACGATGTACGTCGCCATTTCCAAGCGGGTGATGTAGCCGTCGAACTTCGACCGCATACCCTTTCCGTTGAAGCCGCAAGCTGCCCTCAACTCTCTGGTGATAAGGCTTCCTGTTGCCCTTAACGTGTCGAGGATTGTGCCTTCTATGGAGTCATCAGAAGGGTGGAGGAGCTTGCTTCGCCGGTAGTTGCAGAAGTCGCCCCACCACTCTTTGCTGATAAAGCCCGCCTTCTTATTGAAGAACTTTCCATAGAGGCAGGGCATATCGGTCACTATCCCGCCTTTCCACTTCCATAGCGGCCAGTCCCATCCGCCATCGGCGAAAACCACATAACGGCAGTCGTCGTCAACGATTTCTTCTGCCGAAAAACCGGGAATACCGCTGTCGAGCAGAGGCAGGAAGCCTATCTCGTCGATAAGGGTCATCAGCTCTGCGGCAGAACCTATGACGGGAAATTTACTCACGGGCGAACTGGTCTTTGCCGACTCCGCACAGAGGGCATTCGAAGTCCTCGGGAACTTCTTCCCATGGTGTGCCGGGTGCTATGCCCTTTTCGGGTACACCAACTTCGGGATCATACTCCCATCCGCATACTTCACAAACGTACTTTGCCATAGTTGTAAATGTTTAGAATGTGTATAATATATATTATATAATGAATAAGTCGGAACCGAATATCGGATTCCGACTACAAAGATAGGGAATTTTCTACAATCATGCACTTCCCTTTGCCATAAAAAAGCTTAAAATGGACTTTGTTGCTTGCCGCCAGCACAAGGAACACCTGTCACAACACTTCTACAGGCGTTTCATTGTATTGCCCCCAGCAAGGGTGCAACCTGTTCGGGGCTTGCGCCTAACGAGATTGCCGTGCGGCAATCCTGCTGGGCAAGGCGTTTTTTCTTCATTGTCAGATAGAGCGAGGCACGGGTTAGGTAGCATTCGGGGTTGTTGGGTTCAAGTTCGAGAGCCTTCTCGATGTCCTTCTTTGCCTTCTCGTATTCCTTGCGTTGCTCATAAAGGCCGCAACGTGTCAGGTAGTGCTTGGCGTGGTTGGGATAGAACTGGATGAGGGCATCAAGCTGTTCCAACGCTTCGCGAGGCCTGCCGTCCTTGCTGTTAAGGATAGCCAAGCCGAGCAGAGCGTCTTCGTGCGTCGGGTTGATGTCGAGCAGGCGGTTGTAATCGGCACGAGCCTCCTTGTACTTCCGCTCGCCGGTAAGTATGTAGGCACGAAAGAAAAGCGCCTCTTCATTATCCGGCTCTACCTCAAGCGCTTTGCCATAATCCGTTAAGGCTCGACTTTCATTGTTCATTTGCATGTAAAGCGAGGCTCTGCCAAGCAGCAAATCAAGCGATGTCGGGGAGATTTCGATGCCTTTGCCATAAGCATCAAGAGCACGCTCGCTTTGCCCTTGACGTTGATAGATTTCGCCCAAGTACTGATAGAGAATGGCATTTGACTTCCGTGCCGGGTCGAGTTGAATTGTTTGCCGGATCAGCGTCTCGGCTTTCTCCAATGAATCAGCAGCAAGTGCCTCTATTATTTGCTTGACACTCTGCTCATACAGTTGAGCTTGAGCGGTCATGGCAAATGTGAAAAGCAGGAGCAGAAGCCTCATCTTTCGATGGTTTGAGCACGGTCGGGACCTACGCTTATAATGGTGATGGGCGTTTCCGTGGCCTTTTCGATGTAGGCGATGTAGTCCTTGAGCGGCTTTGGGAACTGGCTTTCGCTTGTCATTTGTGTCAGGTCTGTCTGCCAGCCGGGCAACGTCTCATAGACAGCTTGCCAACCCTCTGTGTCGTAAGGCATCTCGTCGGTTGTGGTGCCGTCCTTAGTGTATTTGGTGCAGACCTTTATCTCTGCGAAGTCGTCGAGCACGTCGCTCTTCATCATAATGAGTTGCGTTACGCCGTTAATCATTATGGCATAGCGAAGAGCCACAAGGTCGAGCCATCCGCAGCGACGGTTTCTGCCTGTCACAGCACCGTACTCATGGCCTATTTCACGGATTTTGTCGCCCGTCTCATCGAGGAGCTCAACAGGGAAGGGTCCGCTTCCAACTCTCGTGGAGTATGCCTTGAAGATGCCGAACACCTCGCCGATTCTGTTTGGCGCAACGCCAAGGCCTGTGCATACGCCGCCGCATACCGTATTGGATGACGAGACAAATGGGTAGGTGCCGTGGTCGATGTCGAGCATTGTTCCCTGCGCACCTTCGGCAAGCACACTTTTCCCTTCCTTCAAGGCATTGCCGAGCTCTATTTCCGTATCGGTAAGCGGGAACTGTCGCATATAGCCGATGCCTTCCATCCACAGCTTCTCTTCTTCTGAGATGTCATAATCGGTATAGTTGAGGTCGCGCAGTGTCTGTTCGTGGCGAGCCTTAAGCGTCTTGTACTTCTCCTCGAAGTTCTCGAGGATGTCGCCCACGCGAAGCCCCGTCCTGCTTGCCTTCTCGCTATATGTCGGGCCGATGCCTTTGCCTGTCGTGCCGACCTTGTTCTTGCCCTTGGCGGCCTCGTAGGCACGGTCGAGCACTCTGTGAGTGGGCAGAATGAGGTGTGCGCGTTTGCTGATATGCAGCCGGCTCTTGAGGTCGTAACCGGCCTGCTCGAGTTCCTTTGCTTCCTGCATGAAGAGGTCGGGAGCGATGACACAACCGTTGCCAATGATGTTGAGCTTGCCTTCGTCGAAGATGCCGCTTGGGATGCTGCGGAGCACGAACTTCTTCCCTTCGAAGATGATGGTGTGTCCGGCATTGGGGCCGCCTGCAAAACGAGCAACTATATCATATTTAGGCGTGAAGACATCCACGACCTTGCCTTTTCCTTCGTCGCCGAAGACGATGCCGAGCAAGGCATCTACTTTACCTTTTCCCATTTTTGTTCTTATCCTGTTTGATTGTTTTCTGTTTCTTCCTTGCCTCCTGACGGTTCTTCGCTTGGCACTTTCGACAAAGGCCGTGCATGTATAGAATCTTGTCTTCGATGTTAAAGTAGCGGACGTGCAGGTTCTGCAAGGCAAGTCTCGCCGTGCCGGTCGATACCTTTGTTATTGTGTTGCACTGATGGCAGATGACGTAAGCCTTAGGGCTGCTGTCGGTTCGCATCTCGTAATGTGCAGCCGTCGCCAGCGAATGCTTGATGACAAGCCCTGCGTCGCAGAAGAGCTCCATCGTGTTGAAGAGCGTCGCACGGCTGACTTGGAACTCGCCTTGCTCTTTCATCAGTTGCATGAGGCCGTCGATTGTGAAGATGCCATTGGCAAGCCCCGCCACGCGCAGAATCTCGTAACGCTCGGGAGTCTTGCGCATAGTCTTTTCTTCCATGTAGCGCGTCAGTCGGTCGCGCAATGATGCGAGGGGTGCCTGCTTCTTTTCCATATCTAAAGTGCAAAGGTATAAAAAAATGAAGAATTAAGAGTAATGATTTAAGAATTATTATGTTTTGAACTTATCTTTGAGTGCTTGGATGGCTTTTTTAAGGTGAAGATTCGCTTCGGGAAGTATCTTTGCAAGGCATTTATCGATGCTTGCCCTTTCTTCTGCACTTAGTTCTGTGCCTTGAAGAAGCAGATGCCGCAGGCAAAGGCAGGCGCAAACGGACGCGAGAGGCTTGCTTTCATTGAGCCATGAAATGCTGATTTCCTTTGCCAGACTTGTCCTTGGCAGGAGCATCATCGCAAGGACTTGTGCCTCTTCTGCGGTGAGCAGAGTGTCTGCCCACTCGTTTGCCACATCTGGAGTGAAGGCTTTTGGCGGCATGAGCATGATTGCAAGGAGTCTTGTCTCGCGAATGTTTTGCTTCCAAAGGTAATTCGCAAGGTCGGTATCCTCGGGGAACTCATCGGCAATGCTTTGAAGTCGGGGCAACTCGACACCGAAGATGAGACGGAAGGGCATTCCTGCTTCCCTCATCCTTGCCGAAAGGATGCCGTTCATGCTTGCCCGCAACTCCTTCTTTATCTCGCTTACTTGCTCCTCAACATTCATAACGTCTTATATTGCTGGCTATAGCGAAGCATTTGCTCGTCGTATGCTTCATTGAAAGAAACGCTTACGTCCACAATGTTTCCTGCTTCATCCCGGACAAGTTCATACTTCGGATTGATGAAGCCCTTGTAGGGGGCAAGGTTGAGATGCCGGTAGCGTTCTCGGATTTCATGGTGCAAGTCAGCATCAAGTTTGATGCCATACTGCTCGACAAGCTGCCTTGCTGCTTCAAAGTCGCCCTCGCTCTTGATGCGCTGCACCTCGGCAAGCAAATTTCCGAAAGCATCACGAAGCGCCTCATAATCTGTTATGCGGACATAATGCTTGCCCTTCCTCTCTACGATTTGCACGGCCTCGGGATAGTTTGCGAGCGTCCAGCGGGAGATAAGCGCACGGTTGCGCATATGTGCTTCCTCTATCTGGCCGCCTTCCTCGATGCGCACCATTTGTGTCAGCAACCCGTTCATCAAGTAGCTGTAGTATTGCGACTTATAGGCTTCGCTGTTAGGCATCAAGCCTAATTCCACAAGTTTCTTGTCGGCAATGTAGTAAAGGCCGAAGAGGTCGGCACGCGCTTCCTCGATAGTACTGCCATAGGCACGAAGGGCATCAGCATCCACGCCAGGCAACAACTGCCCGCTTCCATGGCCGAGACACTCGTGAAGGTCGGTGTGAAGGTCGTCGCAAACATCGCCATACCTATTGAGAAGCTGCCGTGTGGCTTCGTCGATAACGAACTCCTCGCGCATTCCAGATCCTTTCGCTGCGATGTTGTAGGCATGAGTAAGGTTGGCAATTGTCACGCTTTTGCTGCCGTATTCTGCCCTAATCCAATCGCTATTCGGTAGATTTATGCCGATGGCGCTGCTGGGATAAAGGTCACCTCCAAGCATCGCGGCACTGATGACCTTTGCACTTACGCCACGACATGCTTTCTTCTTGAAACGCTCATCGACGGGCGAATTATTCTCAAACCATAGTGCATTATCGCTTAAGGCCTTAGCTCTGCGTGTCGCCTCATGGTCAATGATGTTCACATAGCCTTCCCAACTTGCTTTCAAACCGAGCGGGTCGCCATAGACTTCGGTGAAGCCATTGGTGAA
>Ga0247610_10005327_pt1 | contig 13549 bp, 10 predicted proteins | sample 174DNAGHGhighgp2_FD_193483 | JGI IMG/M metagenome (GOLD analysis project Ga0247610, IMG submission 193483) | Sheep rumen microbial communities from Palmerston North, Manawatu-Wanganui, New Zealand - 1742 DNA GHGhigh gp2 | ecosystem: Host-associated > Mammals > Digestive system > Stomach > Rumen...
GTTCTGAAAGAATATCTTACCAAAGGCTTTGTGTTGGATGATGAGCGCCTGAAGGGAAAGAATGTATTCGGAGCAGACTATTTTGATGATTTGCTTGACCGCATCCGCGAGATACGAATCAGTGAGCGACGTTATTATCAGAAGATTACAGACATATACAGTGAGTGTAGTTCCGACTATGATAAGGATTCTGAGGAAACACAGTTGTTCTTCAAGACTGTGCAGAACATGATGCACTATGCCGTAACCAAACAGACAGCTGCAGAGATTATCTATGACCGTGCGGATGCCGAACGTCCTCACATGGGATTGACAACATGGAAAAATGCACCAGATGGAAGAGTTGTGAAATCGGATGTTACTGTGGCCAAGAACTATCTCAGCGAAAAGGAAGTTGATTCGTTGAACAGGTTGAGCAATGCCTTCATCGACATTGCAGAGCAACGCGCAGAAGATCATATCCTGATGACAATGGCCGACTGGTCGACTCTCCTACAGCGCTATATGGATTTGAACAATCGTCCATTGCTTCCAGATGCTGGGCGTGTGACTCACGAACAAGCGGTAGAAAAGGCTTTCACAGAATATGATAAGTTCCGTGTCATTCAAGATCGCGAGATTATGAGCGATTTTGACAAACAATTGAAACTGCTGTTTGGAGATAAGAAAGATTGATAATAATAAATCCGAAGTTCCCCCATACAACTACCCATACAAGTACCCGTACAAGTTCAATCGAAATACAATCATTTTCGGATTATGTCAAAAGCAACAGTAAAGAAAATACTTATGTCCATGCCCAAGGAAGAGATCATTGGTATGGTTCTGGAGATGTATGATGCTCGCAAAGAAGCAAAGGAGTATCTGGAGTTCTATGCAAATCCTGACGAGGACGGTAAGCTGGAAGAGTATAAGAAGATTATTACAGAAGAGTTCTATCCATCGAGGGGACGACAGGAGCCAAAGACCCGGTTCTCGGTTTGTCGGAAAGCTGTTTCTGATTACAAGAAACTGAAACCTTCTCCAGACAAGTTGGCTGACTTGATGCTTTGCTATGTCGAGAACGCTTGTCAGTTTACATACGACTATGGTGACATGTGGGAGCAGTATTATACATCTGTAGAGAATAATTTCGAAAAGACTATGGCATTCATTGCCAAGAATAATATGTTGGGGCACTTCAGGCTACGTTTGAGACAATGTATGGAGTGGGCCTCGCCATGTGGATGGGGATTTGCAGATACAATTGCAGATATATATTATGAGCATTTTCCAGATGATGATTGACAGATAAGATAAATGAGCAAGTGCTCTCTTTTTTATAAAAAGCCAGAATAAGAGCACGGAATGTTGGCTAATAGAAAAATGAATATCGTAGTATTAGAGAGGGCTTTACAAAAAAAGAGGCGTAGCAAATCTGTTTGCTGCACCTCTTTTGTAATATGTTGTAAATCAACAACTTACTTAACCTCCTCAAAATCGGCGTCCTGAATATCCTCAGCCTTCGGACCTTCCTGCTGAGCCTGCTGCTGACCACCCTGATATGTGTCACCGCCAGGCTGGCCGGCTGCGCCACTCTGCTGGTACATCTGCTGAGAAGCAGTCTGCCAAGCGGCATTGAGGGCTGCGATGGCACTGTCGATGGCTGCAACATCGCCAGACTTATGGGCATCCTTCAGTTGCTGGAGGGCCTGTTCGATGGCGGGCTTGTACTGAGCTGGAATCTTGTCGCCGAGTTCCTGGAGCTGATTCTCGGTCTGGAAGATCATCGAGTCAGCCTGGTTCAGCTTGTCAATACGCTCGCGCTCACGCTTATCGTTCTCAGCGTTCTGCTCAGCCTCGGCCTTCATGCGATTGATTTCGTCCTGTGACAGACCAGATGATGCCTCGATGCGGATGGCCTGCTCCTTACCAGTGGCCTTATCCTTGGCAGATACCTTCAGAATACCGTTGGCATCGATGTCAAAGGTCACCTCGATCTGAGGAATACCACGACGGGCAGGAGCAATACCTGTGAGGTTGAACTGACCAATAGACTTGTTCTGAGCAGCCATCGGACGCTCACCCTGGAGCACGTGGATGGTCACCTCTGTCTGATTGTCAGCAGCAGTCGAGAAGGTCTCGCTCTTCTTGCAAGGAATGGTCGTGTTGGCCTCAATCAGCTTGGTCATCACACCACCCATGGTCTCGATACCCAGTGTCAGCGGGGTCACGTCGAGCAGCACGATGTCGCCTACACCACCTTCCTTATTCAGGATAGCACCCTGGATGGCAGCACCTACAGCAACGACCTCATCAGGGTTCACACCCTTTGAAGGCTCCTTGCCAAAGTAGTTCTTTACGAGGGTCTGCACAGCGGGGATACGGCTCGAACCACCTACAAGGATGACTTCATCAATATCGGCTGTGGTCAGTTTGGCATCAGCGATGGCCTTCTGACAGGGAGCCAGACAAGCCTGAATCAGGTCGTGAGCCAACTGCTCGAACTTCGCACGGGTGAGGGTCTTCACCAAGTGCTTGGGGACGCCGGCTACAGGCATGATATAGGGGAGGTTGATCTCCGTAGAGGTGCTTGAAGACAGTTCGATCTTGGCTTTCTCAGCAGCCTCTTTCAGACGCTGCATAGCCATCGGGTCGCTCTTCAGGTCGGCACCCTCGTCGTTCTTAAACTCCTGAACCAACCAGTCGATGATCACCTGGTCGAAGTCGTCACCGCCCAGATGGGTATCACCATTGGTAGAGAGCACCTCGAACACACCACCACCAAACTCGAGGATAGAGATATCGAAAGTACCACCACCGAGGTCGAACACAGCGATCTTCATATCCTTGTTGGCCTTATCAACACCGTATGCCAGAGCAGCGGCTGTGGGCTCATTCACGATACGCTTTACGTTGAGGCCTGCAATCTGACCAGCCTCCTTGGTAGCCTGACGCTGAGAGTCGGAGAAGTAAGCAGGTACGGTAATCACGGCATCCGTCACCTCCTGACCAAGATAGTCCTCAGCGGTCTTCTTCATCTTCTGCAGCACCATAGCAGAGATTTCCTGTGGGGTGTACTTACGACCATTGATGTCGACACGGGGATAACCGCCCTCGTTCACTACTGAATAAGGTACGCGAGAAATCTCTTTCTCCGTCTGCTGCCAGTTCTCACCCATGAAACGCTTGATAGAATACACGGTGTTCTTGGGGTTGGTAATGGCCTGACGCTTGGCAGGGTCACCAATCTTACGCTCACCATTCTCAACAAATCCAACGACAGAGGGAGTTGTACGCTTACCCTCGCTGTTGGCAATTACTACTGGCTCGTTACCTTCGAATACGGCAACGCAGCTGTTGGTAGTTCCTAAGTCAATTCCAATAATTTTTCCCATAATTCTTATTTATTTTAGTTTATACTCTATTAAAATTGGACATTTATCCGCAAAAATCATTGCAAAGCACGTGCCAAAACACTTTTTTTTGCCGAAAAATGTTTTTTGTCACGTCATTTTGGCACAAGTATGAAATATTTTTTTTATCTTTGCACTCGAAATTGTACAATTTATAAAACCATGGTAATGAAAAGAGCGATTTTGACAATGGGACTCGCCATGCTGATGATGACGGTCTCAGCACAGGTGAACACCTACATCGTAAAGACCCGTACTGCACAGCAGAAGGCAGTTGCTGCTCAGCAGGAAGCAAGCAATGAGGCAGAAAGTCAGGCAGATGAGAATGCTCCGACAGACTTCATTAGTCAGAATTTCAAGTTCTACAGTCCTTGCGACTGGCAAGAGGGCATGAAGTTCATGGTGATGCCTGAGAAGTATGACCTGATTGTAAGAACATTCAGCGATGCTGCTACAGGTAAGGAGGTCAGCAGTATGTCACTCCGTCACAAAATTATGATCTACAAGGGTCATACTGTCAGTTCAGATGGTCATTCCCGTATGAATTTCCTCTGTCAGGACGAGAATAAGATGTACTATTTTGAAATCCCCAACGGCTCGTTCGATGACTATTGCTACAGCAAGTTTGGTGTGCCGACACTGGCCTACCTCGGTGATGTGGATATCGCCAGAGAGAAGCTGATGGGTAAGAAACTCTACACCAAGGGCAGAATCTATCGTGTGGATACGGAATATGATGGTGATGGCTATCGTGAGGTGAAGATGCCAAAGGACCTGTCTGTCACTGTGACACAGGTTGGTGTTGGTAGCCGTAGCTTCCCTGTCAAGATCATTGTGGAAGACGAGAATGGCAATGAGTTCTACCAGACATTTGCTTTGTCGAAGACCAACAGCGGTATGCGTGATGATGAGTTTATCATGGACAGTCTGAAGCATACTTTCTATGCATCCTTCGAGTTGCAGGATGCCATAATGGCAGTCAATAGAGATTTTGCCACCTATATTGGCAAGATTATCCATACGATGCAGCCCTCTAAGATGATGACCAAGGGTGATGGTAAGGAACGTACGGTGACTGTTCCTAAGATGACCACTTTCCGTGTAGATCAGGCTCAAAGACGCCCTGGTACGCCGTATGTCACTCTGTCACTCACAGAGATGGAGTCGCGTCGTCCTTATTATACCGACGTTCTCTTTACACATCCTGATGATCTGGCAGAGCGTGATGTAAAGTTAGAAGACTATTTCGGTTATATCTTCGCCATGGGTGAGGGTGCAGAACGTGAGACCACTCAGGAGGCTCGTGCAGCCATCCGTCAGGGGCGTGTAATCATTGGCATGACTGGCGATGAGGTGACACTTGCCATGGGTGAGGAGCCAAATGAGATCAAGACTACTGCCAATGGTAAGAAGGACTGGATCTACTATCGCTCAAAGGGCAAGTCACTCTTCGTTCATTTCGGAAGAGACGGCCGTGTGGAGAGTTATAACACTGGTGCAACCACTACAAAGAAGACCACCTCTAAGAAAGGTGCTGCCAAAACGAAAAAAGGAACACCTATTGAGGATTAATAAATAAAAAAGAAGGGGCCGCTCAATCGAGCGGCCCCTTCTTTTTTATACTTACTTATCTGTGATTGCCTTCATAATCTTGGCTTCCAATTCCTCGCAGAGTTCAGGATTGTCTCTCAGCAGATTCTTGGTTGCGTCACGACCCTGACCTAACTTGGAATCTCCGTAAGAGAACCATGAACCGCTCTTCTTGATGATGTTGTGTTCAACCCCCAAGTCCACAATCTCACCAATCTTTGAAATGCCCTCGCCAAAGATGATTTCAAACTCCGCCTTGCGGAAGGGAGGTGCTACCTTATTCTTCACCACTTTGACGCGTACCTGATTGCCAAATATCTCATCGCCGTCCTTGACCTTTCCATACGGACGGATGTCCAGACGTACGGAAGCATAGAACTTCAGAGCATTACCACCAGTGGTGGTCTCAGGACTGCCAAACATGACACCAATCTTCTCACGCAACTGGTTGATGAAGATACATGTCGTATTGGTTTTCGCAATGGTAGATGTCAGTTTACGCAATGCCTGACTCATCAGACGGGCTTGGAGTCCTACTGAAGAGTCGCCCATATCACCCTCAATCTCCTTCTTGGGGGTCAAAGCAGCCACAGAGTCGATGACGATAATATCAATTGCACTCGAACGAATCAGGTCGTCTGCAATCTCCAAGGCCTGTTCGCCATTGTCGGGTTGTGAAATATACAGGTTGTCGACATCCACGCCCAGATGCTCTGCATAGAAACGGTCAAAGGCATGCTCTGCATCGATGAACGCAGCGACACCTCCCGCTTTCTGGCACTCCGCGATGGCGTGGATAGCCAGTGTGGTCTTACCAGATGATTCAGGACCATAGATCTCGATGACGCGTCCTTTGGGATAGCCGCCCACACCAAGGGCTGCATTCAGTCCGATACTGCCTGTGGGAATCACTTCCACGTTTTCAACTTTCTCTTCGCCCATGCGCATGATAGCGCCTTTACCGAAGTCCTTCTCGATTTTGGCCATTGCGGCCTGCAGAGCCTTCAGCTTCTGCTGTTGCGGAGTCAGTTGCTCCGCAGCTTCTTCTTTCTTTGCCATAGCTTTAGAAATTTAAGAGTTAATACTAATTATAATTCGAGGTCGCCGTCGAACACTTCGTGCCAAGGCAGACCTTGTTTGTTCAGTTGTTCCATAAAAGGATCGGGATCGAAGTCCTCCACGTTCCACACACCAGGCTTCTTCCAGATGCCCTTGACGAACATCATCGCACCAATCATGGCCGGAACGCCAGTGGTATAGCTGACTCCCTGCATGCCAGTCTCCTTATAGGCCTCCTGGTGCTTGCAGTTGTTATAGACATAGTAGGTATGTTCCTTGCCATCCTTGATACCACGGATGCGACAGCCAATCGAGGTCTCGCCCTCGTAGTTCTCACCCAGATCCTGTGGGTTGGGCAATACGGCTTTCAGGAACTGCAGGGGTACAATCTTCACCTTCGCCGTCTTTCCGCTTCCGTCGGCCAGCGGTGCCTCGTATTCGATCTCGTCGATACGGCTCATGCCGATGTTCTGAATCACATCGAGGTGCTTCAGATACTGTTCTCCGAAGGTCATCCAGAAACGGCCCTGTTTGATGGTAGGGTAGTTCTTTACCAGTGATTCCAGTTCCTCATGGTGCAGCAGATAACTCTCGCGCGGACCAATGTTGGGATAGGTGAGGGGCTTGTGAATCTCCAGCGGTTCTGTCTCGATCCACTGGCCGTCCTTATAATAGAGTCCCTTCTGGGTAATCTCACGGATATTGATCTCCGGGTTGAAGTTTGTGGCGAAGGCATGGTGATGGTCACCAGCATTGCAGTCCACGATGTCGAGGTAGTGGATCTCGTCGAAATGATGCTTGGCAGCATAGGCCGTATAGACACCAGAGACACCTGGGTCAAAGCCACAGCCGAGGATGGCAGTCAGACCGGCTTGTTCGAAACGGTCCTTGTAAGCCCATTGCCAGGAATATTCGAAGTGTGCCTCGTCCTTCGGCTCATAGTTGGCGGTATCGAGATAGTTACAACCACATGCCAGACAGGCATCCATGATGGTCAGGTCCTGATAGGGCAGGGCGAGGTTGATGACGAGTTCAGGCTGGTAGCTGTTGAAGAGCGCCTTCAGCTGCTTCACATCGTCGGCATCCACCTGGGCTGTCTTGATGTCCATCTTATAGCCTGCCTTGTGAATATCCTCCACAATCTTGTCACACTTGGCCTTACGACGGCTGGCAATCATAAAGTCGGTAAACACATCCGCATTCTGTGCAATCTTGAATGCTGCGACCGTAGCGACGCCTCCGGCGCCAATCATTAATACTTTTGCCATAATTTTATAAGTTTTATGTTATTCTGTCTTGATTTCGTCTCCACGGATTCCGAGGGCTGCCATCAGCGAGTAACCGAGTATCTCCTGTCGGAAGTTGCCACCTGTCATCGGCTGCATGGAAAAGACCGTGATACGCTTCTCTTCATCACTGACATGACGGAGTGCCTCGCGTACCTTATTATATATATTAGAGTCCTCGGCATTCGGAATGACCATAATCCGCTTCACTTCCTTTTGCTGACAGATAAGCGTCAGGGCCTCGATCAGCAATTGTTCGCCGTCGGCAACAGCCTCGATGGCATAGGCATTGAGTATAAACTCACCCAATTCTCCCTGAAAGGCTTTACCTGTCAGGTCGTTGGCATAGTGGCCAGGGACGAAGTTCTCCATCCCGGTCTTCGCTTTCTGATGGATGAACACGACCTGTGTCTCGTGGTTGCCATTGTGCAGTCCGCCATCAAGGGCAACGCACTCCAACCATCGAGCCATGTCTGCCTGCGGGATGCGCCGCTCAAGCATACGCTCGAAGTTTACAATGAGGTTGAATGCCACTTTGTCAACGTAGTCCGCGTCAACAAGTATCACATTTTCGCTCCATTTTCCTTCTTGTAGGTTGTTGTTCATATCAGGCTACAAAGTTACATTAATTTGAGGACTTTACCAAATTATAAAGGATTTTTTAGCATTTCATTTCAGAATTGATATAAATCAACTGAAAAATCATATATTGAGGATGAAAAATCAAATATTGGGGGCAGATACTGAAAAATAGGTATACCTTTGCAAGCAAAACAACTACTGGCAGAATAATACCATTTAATGGTACAAAAATCCCCGGTGCTCAGCATCGGGGATTTTTTGTTTGTGCGGGCTGTTAGCAAGGACGCTTCTTGGGAAGGTTGAAGGCATCCTGTACTTCTTTCATCTGTTCGAAAGTCATGCCATCGGGTTCAGAGCCCATGCTGCGGGCACACATATAGATGTTGGCTGCTTTGCAGAGCACATCGGTCTGGTCGAAGGCATCCATAATGTCAGTTCCGACAGCGACTGTACCATGTTTCTCCCACAGAACAACATCGTGCGTCTTGATCTGTTCGAGTGTCGCCTCAGCCAATTCTACGGAAGAAGGCATGGCGTAAGGTACGATGCCGATGCCCAGAGGTGCAAAAGCGAGGGTCTCAGGAATCATCGACCACAGTACACGAGTCATCTCGTCGCCTTTCAGGAAACGTTGGATATGGCTCATGGCCACCAGTTCGATGGGGTGGGTATGGAGCGTGGCCTTATAACATGAACCCGTCTCTAAGAGATAGTTCTGCAAGGCGAGATGTGTGGGCAGCTCTGAGGTTGGCACCACCGGTTCATCGGCAATGACCTCGTATGAGGCACAGTCGTCACAGATACGGATGATGCTGCCGTTCTGCATGGGAAACTTAGCCAGGTCACGCATGCGTTTGCCCGTTCCTTTACAATAGAAGTACTTACCTTTCAGCTGGGGCAGGACCATGCCAATCTGTTTTACCTCTGAGATAGCCTTCAGCGCCTTACAGGTGTCGTCCATATAGTCGGTCACGTTGACGGTGATGTTACCACCGTTACGTTCTGCCCATCCTTTCTGCCAGAGGTAACCGGTCACCTCGGCAATCTGATCAATGACGGCCTTCAATTCGGCACGTCCGTCTAATATACTTGCCATATTATTTCTTTTTACCTTTTAATAATTGTCACCATAGCGTTCTTTGGTAATGTCGTCGAGGGCACGGCCACGGGTGTTCGGCACGCCGATGAAGCCCACGATGAGCGAGATGGTGAGCAAGGCAATCATGCAGAAGGCTGCAATGGTGAACCCCTCACCGTTCTCACCATAGATATAGGTGAAGATCAGTCCCCAGACAGCCGACAGACCACGTACGATGAAGAACATCAGTCCTTGCGCACCAGCACGGAACTTGGCGGGGAACAGTTCAGAGCCCCAGAGGGCATAGAAGATCTGTGGCGATGTACCGCCCTGAATGCCCCAGAGGATGGCGAAGAGCCAGAGACCTACCATACCGTTGACACCGATGGTGACAATTACCAGCCAAGCGGCTATCGCCACAAGCAAGCCGAAGGTATAGATAGCCTTATGCGAGGTCTTGTCGATGAGCTTCGAAACAATAAATGTAATGCCCACGATGATGGCCCATTGTATGCAGTTCATCCAATTGGCCGTTTCATTGCTCACACCACCTGCCGTCTCGTAGATATGTGGCTGGAAGAAACCCATCACAGAAGCTACGAGGTTCCACGTGAGATAGATGGTAGCCAGGAAAATCACCGTACGAACGGCAATCTTGTTGGAGAATAACACTTTGATATTGTCCATCAGGCCCGTCTTCTCAGCCGCATCCTTCTGCGCAGTGAATTCCGTACTCTCCTGCAATCTGCGCTGTAGGTTCCATGCGATGAAGGCCACTACAAACAGAGTGAAGAACACGATACGTGAAGAGTAGGCATTGACAGCCTCCTGCGACATGTCGGCTCCACCAAACAGGTGTGCCACAGACTCTACCCATCCGAACAGATAGCCACCAGGTGCGAAGAGCATGCCGAAAAGCAGGATACACATCGGACCAACGCCCCATGACATCTGGGAAATGCAGATGTTACGACCACGGTTGTTGATCTCACTGCTTTCAGAAATATAGGTCCATGAGGCAGGTACACCCACTCCCACGGAAATTCCTGTCACCAGGAATCCGCATAACAGCATGGGGAAATTCATGCTGAACATGATGAGCAACACACCCAGCATATAGACCAGAAGGTTGTAGGTAAAGATGAACTTACGACCATACTTGTCTGCCAAGAATCCGCCGATAATGGCACCAATGGCGGCACCCAGACAGTTGGCGCTGATGAAGTTGAGCCAGCCCAGATGTACTTCAGAGAGGCCGAGATAGTTCTGCCAAAGCGTCAGTCCGCTGGCACCTGCAACGATGGCACCTGCATCAAGGTAATTGGTGAGAGACACTGCGATGGTGCTCTTCAAAGAACCAGAATTTGCCATTTTCTTTTAACTCTTAATGCTTAATTCCTCTTTGACGTGACGTCTTTTTCGTATTGCTGGATAGCAGCGATGTACTCCTCACCGACGGGGACGTTGTTCTTCAGGTTGAAGTAATCGAAGACTGCACCAAACGGCAGACTCTTCGCCTCTTCCATCAGGGCAAGGCGCTCGAAGTCTTGTCCGTTGTCCTCGTACTCGCGCAGTTTCTGCTTCGGTTCGAGCAGGGCCTGAAGGATGCACTTCTGTGTGGCACGGGTTCCGATGATGTAGGCACCGATACGGTTGATAGAGGCATCGAAATAGTCGAGGCCGACATGGGCACGGTTCAGTGCATCGCAGCGAACCAGTTCCTTGAAGAGATCCAAGGTCTGATCGTTCATGATTGTCACGTGGTCGGAATCCCAACGAACGGGCCGGGACACATGCAACATCAGTTCAGGTACGTACATGAGCAAGGTAGAGATGAAATCACTGACATTCTCAGTCTGCTCATAATGACCGGTATCGAGGGTGTACATCTGTTTGCGGGTGGCGCAGTAGGCGGTATAGAAATCGTGTGAGCCAACGGTATAGCTCTCCAGTCCGATACCAAACAGCTTGGCCTCGAAGCAGTTCTTCACGCCATCGAGCTTCTCCTCCATGATCTCATCGAGCGAGGCAGCGAGGATCTCGCGGTACTTCTTGCGCTGTACAGGCATGTCCTTCGAACCGTCGTGTACCCAGATGTTCATGATACAATGGTCGTTCTGTGCCTTACCCATTGCATCGGCAATACGGCGACAACGCTTGGTATGCTCAATCCAGAAGTCGCGGATGCCTTTGTCGGGATTCGACAAAGTCAGGTTGCCGCTCTTCGGGTGAGAGAAACTGGTGGAGTTGAAGTCGAGCTTCATGTTGTTTTCCTTGGCCCACTGAATCCAACTCTCGAAGTGCTTCACCTCTACCTGATCACGATCCACGAATTGACCGCCGAAGTCTCCATAGATCTCATGGAGGTTCAGACGGTGATTACCGGCGATGAGGGTCTTCACGAATTCAATGTCTTTGCGTACCTCATCTATATTACGGGCACGACCGGGATAGTTGCCTGTGGTCTGGATGCCACCCGACAAGGCGTCGTTGCGCTCAAAACCAACTACGTCGTCTGTCTGCCAGCAATGCAGTGAAATCTGTTGCTTCTGAAGCTGGTCTAGTACTGCATCAGTATCCACACCGACGGCTGCATAGCGATCTTTCGCTACGGCATAAGCTTTTTCAATTAGTTCTGTTTTCATAATTCATTTTTATTTCTGATTACTTTGATTATTCTGATATTTTCTGAAATTTCTGGAAGGCCTGATCCCAGATAGCCTGGTCAGCAGGCTCGTATTTCACCAGCTCAAGCGAGTTGGCGATGATCTGACGCATCTCCCAGATGTCATTCACCAAGTTGGCAGCTTTGGCTTGAATCATTATATTACCGATAGCCGTGCCTTCCTGAGGACCGGCCAAAACGGTGGTGCCTGTAGCATTAGCCGTAAATTGGTTCAGGTATTTGTTAAGGCTGCCACCGCCGATGATATGAAGCACCTCAAGCTTAAATGGTGCAAACTCCTGCATCCATTGGAACACCTGTTTATAGCGTAAGGCCAGTGAGTCGAAGATACATCGGCAGATTTCCGCAGGTGTCTCGGGCACGGGCTGTTTGGTCTGGCGACAAAACTGTTGGATGGCTCCAATCATAGAGTCGGGGTTGGCAAACAGCGCATCATCGGGATTGATGAGGCTGCGGAAAGCCTCTACCTGCATGGCCGAGCCTTGCAGTTCGGGGTGGGAGAGTTGACGAACTTCCTCTGGCCACTCCTTACGACAGCGTTCGTAGAGCCACATGCCACAGATGTTCTTCAAGAAACGGGTCGTTCCTTCGATGCCTCCTTCGTTGGTGAAATTGCGTTCGTAGCTCAGGTCGTTGATAATGGCATCCTTTGTCTCAATTCCCATCAAGCTCCATGTGCCGCTGGAGAGATAGGCGAATTGCTCGTTCTTGGCTGGTACGGCAGCGACGGCAGAACCTGTATCATGGCCTGCAACGGCAATCACAGGAATAGCGCCTAAGCCCGTCATCTTCTGTACTTCCTCGCTGAGGATACCGATGCGAGTGCCAGGAAAGACAATCTTTCCAAATGCCGAGCGCGTCAGTCCCAAGGAAGCCAACAGACGTTCATCGAGCTGCTTCGTGCGTGGATCCAACAATTGCGAGGTGGAGGCAATGGTATATTCGCAAACCTCGTTACCAGTGAGCATCCAACTAAGGGCATCGGGCACGAACAGAATCTTCTTGGCATACTTCAAGGCAGCGTTTCTTTCCTGCCTCATGGCATAGAGTTGGAAGATGGAATTGAAATTCATCAACTGGATACCCGTGATATCATAGACCTCTTTCCGTGAGATGATATGTTGCAGATAGTCGTCCATGGCGTCGAATGTAATCGGATCGCGGTAGGCACGTGGATTTCTGAGGATGGCATTGTCATCGCCAATCATCACAAAATCCACCCCCCAGGTGTCGATGCCAATCGAGGTGATTTCAAGCCCCCGCTGAGCCACCTCTTTCAGACCACGGATGATCTCAAAATACAGCGCATAGATGTCCCAATAGAAATGGCCTCCCTGTTCAATGAGGTTATTGGGGAAGCGGGTTACTTCGTCCAGATGTAACTGTCCTTTGTCGATGCTGCCAATGATGGTTCTGCCACTGGTAGCGCCCAGGTCGACAGCAAAGAAATATTTATTCTGATCCATATTTGTTTTCAGTGATTGTTTTTGCAGTTTGTAATTTGTGATTGCAAAGGTACTAACATTCTGAGGGCCCTACCTTTGTTATTTGATTTTTCATCTCGAAATTTTGATAATGGATCTTGGTGCTATCAAATAAATATTGTACCTTTGCAGCAGATTTCAAAACAATTACTAAAAAGTTGTAAATGCCATGTCTATTTTGACTATTTTGATTGTCGTCATTTTCTGCGTAGGCTATCTTTGCATCGCCTTGGAAAGTTTGACAAAAATTAACAAGGCCGCCATTGCCTTGCTGATGTGTGTGTTGTGCTGGACACTATTGATGACAGGTCCGGCGATGTATTATCCTTCCGTTGCTGAGGACGATGTGATCCATCATATCGCTGAGGTCATCGAGCATCATTTAGGTG
>Ga0247610_10005328_pt1 | contig 13549 bp, 15 predicted proteins | sample 174DNAGHGhighgp2_FD_193483 | JGI IMG/M metagenome (GOLD analysis project Ga0247610, IMG submission 193483) | Sheep rumen microbial communities from Palmerston North, Manawatu-Wanganui, New Zealand - 1742 DNA GHGhigh gp2 | ecosystem: Host-associated > Mammals > Digestive system > Stomach > Rumen...
CCCTCCCGGTCTCTCTTTCCGGATATTGTGGAATCTTATGCTGCAGCGGGGCTTTCTATCTCGTTGTGGACATTATGAAAGGATGGGGCCAGGCTCCAGATAATGAGTAGAATAACGTCAGTATTTGTAAGCGGCCTTCAGCTGCTCGTTCAATTCTGCGTTTTTCTGCTTCAGCTCTTTGACCTGTGCTTCCAGTTTCTTCATGCGGTCCAGCTCCCGGGTAAGCCGTTTTATCTCGATCTCCTGCGCAGCATAGAGGGTCTGCAGGTTAGCCGGCTGATTCTGTGCGGCAGCACGTTCCCGTTCGATGATTCCGCGCAGGTATGCGTTCCCGTATAGATACCCACGAGAAACATGCGCCTCTTCCATGACAGCGGAGAATGATATCTGCACACCATCTTTCCGGAGCTTGTCTATGGCATTCATAGCTTTTGAAAAGCAGCGGTCCGCCTTGAGACGCGCTGCTTTTTTTAATCCTGCTGTGTTCATTTCTTTTCACGCTCGCATTTCCTTATGATTTTCTTCAGATTTGTTACCAGCTGCTCGTTCATGTCGATCAGCCGGGTCATGTTCCCGGACTTGGCCATGAGCAGCCCTGCTTCCGCGCGTTGCAGCTGATGCTTGTATACTGGCAGGAATTCCGCACTGGGCACGAACATCGGGCACGTGTAGCAGGCGTTAAAATGCTCGCATTTCCCCTCCTTGCTGCAGGAGCCGTTGGGCAGCGGCTGGACCAACGGGATCTCCGCCTTTACGACTTGCCGGAGCTTATCAATATTTCCGATATTGTTTATCAAGTCATCCTGCTGTTTGATCAGTGCCTGCGTGGAAGCAATAACGCTTTCTTCGCTGGCTTCAACATAGAACTTCAAGCTCCTCATATCCGCCTGGCCTATCATCATTCTGGTAACGTTCGGGTCAATGCCGATGTTGATATAATTCGTGGCAACGGTTCCGCGGAAGGTGTGGCTCTTTGCCCTAAGCGGGTGGCCGGCCCGGTCTTTGAAATCGAATTTATACGATAGTTCGTTCAGATATCGGATGAAAACGTCCAGGGAGATTGGCTTCTTTCCGTCCCGAGAGAAGACATACTTGCACTCCGTTCCGAACTTCTTCTTCGTGTCTGCGATTGCATTGTTGATGCATGCAGCGAGGTCTGCGTTGATCGGGACCCGGTTCGTTTTCTTGGATTTGTGCTGATAATACGTCAGAGTATATTCACCGTTCAGATCTGCCTGGAGGCAGTCTGTGGTCAACGTGCATAATTCGCTGACCCGCATGCCCACGGTCTCGATGGTGAACAGCATTCTGGCGATGTCCAGCGGGAGATCGTTAATGTGATCATTGAATTGCTTCAGTTCTTCATCGGTATAAAAGCGCGGTGCATTGACACGCTTGCAAAGATAGTCACTGTCCAGAATGAGCTGGCAGGGCGGCTTGTCTTCGAGGTTGAGGAGTATGGACACCTCCAAGAAATCCCGCACCTTTCCTATACGGTTGGCAGAAGTATAAGCTGTCATGCGCTTATTGTTCTTTGCATACCGGAGAAAGCCTTCCGCAATCTCCCGGTTCAGCGCGGCAAGGGTCTGTATGTCCGGCTGCTCTTTCCGCAGGTATTCGCTGAAAAGGTTAATCCCTTTCAGATAGTCCTGGCAGGTGGCAAAGGATTTGATAGCCAGCTTGTGATAAATGTAGTGCTTGGCAGACACTTTGATGCTGTTCTGGGAGATTCGATCAAAAGCGAGTATGTGCCGCGGACGATATATTGGAATCTTGTCCCGGAAGGGTGTCAGGCGAATATCCCACAGGTCATCGTCAAAATTGAACTTGACCGGTGAATTGTTCAAGAACTGACGGAGGTCCTGCGGGATATGTATAATCTTCCCCAGCGTCCCGCTCAGGTATTTGTCATATACACGGACATTCATGTTCGCATCAATAGCTCGGACCTGACTGGTAGTGGCGCGGCCAAGGTCGGTCCAGAACGTAGTGAATTCCTGCTCGAAGAGCTTTTCGTCATAGTCCAGCATGGAATCAATGTCCGGGTGATATGCATTCATGAACAGGAAGAAAACGCTGAACATATAGGCAAAGTGCCCTTGAAATGAATGAAGGGCCAGTATTCCTTTTTCAATCTGGCACTGGCCGTAAAACTTCATCTCTTCCCGGAGAGAACGATTGGTGATCTTACCGAAATCGGCAGATAGATTCTTCACATATGATTTCTGTTTCTGATCCAGCTGCTCATATTTCGGGTGGTTTCTCCATACCCACACATCGTCCTTATAAAATGGCAACAGCAGGGCGGTGTAGTCGATTTGTGCTTGCTTTGCATGGGCAAGGTTGTTCATTTCTCAAGTCTCCCTATGATGGCGATCAGGTTGTCACGTACGCGCTGGGCACCCTCCAGCTGGTTGGTCCAGCCGTGTTCCTGGCATTGAGTAATGTATTCTTCAATACCCTTCAGATGTTCTTTGTGGATGTCCAGGAATTCCGGCGATGTCTGGAAATAAGGGCAACCATCGAGGCAGGCGTTACAATGAGGGCATTTTCCCATTGTCACCGGCAGGGTGCACATGCCGTTGGAAAGTGCCTGTGAATTGATGTTCTGGCGCAGCCAATGAAGCCGCTCGGTATCCTTTTCCAAGGGGATCTCCTCGCCACGGTAATTGAGATATTTTGCGTGCTGTTGCTTCATATAGTCATCGTCACACTCGATATAGGCCAGGGACATCTCCACTGATACGTGGTGGAGGACCTTCTGAATTACCGCGATGGTACTGCCGGATTTATAGAGCTTCGTGGCTATGGTGTGACGGAGGTCATGCGGACGGAAAATGTACGGGGTCCCATCAGGATTTTTTATGTTGTACCGGGCAACGGCATCTTGAAACTGGATCCGGAAATACGTGGTCTGAAGCGGCTTGTTCGGTGTGCGCCAGAATAGATACTCCTGCTTCCACGTAAGTTTGGCATTGCTGTTCACTGCGTCCTCCAGGCGCGCATAGAGCGCCGGGGATATGATGCTCATCACATCTTTTTTCATTTTCTGGCAGTAGTATCGAACGAAACAGCCCTTTTCGTTTTTAATGAGGCAGTCATTTTTTATCAGGCATGCCTCGCTGATCCTCATACCCGTGCTGAAAATGAGCAAGAACATGTTAATCAGATACGGAGGCAGTGTATGGAGGATTCCAAAGACTTGTATTATCACTTCATCGTCCACAGTGGAGAGCCTGTAGTGATATCTGTCCCGAAACCGGTCCTGGAATTCTACGGGGCAGTTATTGATCAGCGTTAACAATTGCAGATATTCATAAAGAGCATAGATGTTTGAAGCGTTAGTGTCAAAGGTCGAATGGCTGACCTTAAGCTCATTATTCAAGAATTCATAATATTTCAGAATGTCATCCCGCTGGGCCGTACCAATGGAAAGGTCTCGCTGATTCAACCAGATGAGAAATCGCTTAATGTTATGATGGTATCCAACCAATGAGGAAAAGCTGATTTTTCGGTCCTCAAGCAAATGCTGCTCAAACCGTTTAAAGAATTTCCGGTCTTCCTCCTTCTGGATATGCTCAAAGGAGACGGTGATTGGACCAGATGAAAGATTGACCTGTGTTCTATCAAGTGGCAGCGCGTCTCTGTACCATATATCTCGTTCCCATAAGGACCCACAGGATGCATCCTTCTTCTCCTGATAGTAGTCTTTCAGCTTGTTGATCAGGTTGCCCGGAAGGCATGGACCACCTGACCGCTTTTTCCCGACTGATCCCGGGAAGTGCTTGGTTGAATACTCGATGAAAGCTTGGAGAATAGTATCATGGTCTGTCAAAATATCGTTGTATTGAATGTCGGTGTGCGAGAGAAAATCCACAGCGGAGTAACTAATTCGGAAGAATTCGGATGTCAAAGAATTCTTTCGCTGAAACATGACATAGCCTTCCTGCAGAAAATACTGAAGATAGTCCTTAAGCTGCTTCTTAAGTGGGCACTCTGGGATCTTTCTGAAATCCAATGTGCGGTCAACATGGCATGCGGAGAAAAATGTGCCGGCTGCAGTTGGACATTTTCGCAGGTCCCAGACATCAGAGGCAAAATATTTATCGATTTTCTTCTTCTGGGCCGCTCCAACCAAAGGCTTGATTTCTTTTTTCATAGAACTTTCTGCTCTTTTCTTTCAGTAATTCATCCCGGAAATGCTCATATATCCGGGTGGATGATAATGAAGCGTGGCGTAATTGATTTTTTATGCTTACTTCGTCCCAGCCGGCTTCCAGACGTGCAGTGGCACAACCATGGCGGCACATGTGCGGATGAATCGAGACCCCAAGATCCTTACTGATCCGATCAAACAGTTTTTCAATTGTGTCCGGACGGAGTGGCACGCCGGCATTTTCTCCCTGGAGGTTCAAAAACAGATATTCGCTGGAATACTTCTGTCGCTCTTGGACGCAGTATGCTGAGATTAGCTCAAACACATCGTTCGGCAGGTAAACATAGCCGGCTGCCTTCCGCTTCACGAAAGTGAAATTGACATTGTTCTCTCTCGGAACGATGTTGATTTTGCTGTTCCAGATTTCCAAGTCTTCCATATGCAAGCCGAGGGTTTCTCCCAGACGTAGCCCTCCCTCGTACATAATCCCAACGATAGCTTTGTCCCGCCAGGTATGGCAGCTGCCGAGGATTTGTCGATAAAGCTCCGGAGTGATATATTCCAGCTCTCTCTGCTCTTCTCTTACATGAAACAAGCTCTTTTTGATCACGTGCTTTTTCACCACCATTTCATACAAGAATGATTTGAACTTGCTGGGAGAAACGCCTTCCCGATAAACGGCCAGGGGGTCGGCAATGCGATTCCGGGCCAGATAGTCGTAGAAACCCAGAACAGTATTTACCATCACGTTGATCGTGGAAGGCTTCCTCTCATCCTGGACCTCATTCATCACGAGGACATTCTGCGCGTTGGCAATGATTGGGTGTTCGAGCCATAACAAAAACCCGGCCAGAATGTCGAGCGGACCTTCCTCCGGGTCGGTGGAAATATTCAAGATGTTGATCCCCTTCAGCTCCATGTAGGTGCCGAAAGCGCATAAATGCCGCGCATAAGACAGTAGCGTGTTCTGGGAACGACCCAAGTTGTCCAGAAACTTCAGATAACGATTGAAGAGCGTGACTGGTGCATACTCTGCGTCCAGAATGATCCAGCGGGGACCATCTGCGGTCCGGATTTCCTGCACCTTCATGCTCACACCTCCCGAAAAACCAATAACCAGCGCAGTGTGAGCTTATACCGGGACCCGTTGAAAAACAAGGAAAAGTGCCTCTCTATTTCGAATAAAGAGAGGCACTATCGCTTGCATTTTTGACGTTGATGCCGTACTGTCACAATTGCTTTTGCTCATGCGGAGGATAGGGCAACGGAGAGGTCCGACCTGAGCGCCGCATGAGATTTTGCGGGGAGTGGTCCGAGAGGTCCACTCTTTCCTTATTGCTGGGCAAAGAATGGTCTAAGATGTTCACGAAGAGCTGGATCACAGACGTAGATATAAGTTCCACGAATTCCTCGGCTCATTAGTGTGGCATATATGTTCAATATAAAATCGCGCAAGGCTTCATTATTGCCCTGAACATATTTTCCTTTCTCGTCTTTGTAGTTATCCCTGATTATATCGATTCGCTGTAGCTCTGAATTATATGTTATCTCTGGGCCAAAGATAACACCAACATAGTTAAGATCATAGCCCTGAGATGTATGTATGCAGCCCACTTCGTTTGGGAGACGTGAAGAATTGATCCAGTCGGTATCTGTACGGTTCCAGATGTATCCTCTTCCAATATCAATATCAGGAATTGAATAGTCAGGATGTGGGTTCTTTTTAGATTTCTGCGTTTTCCATTCCCATGCATACCCGGCAAGTGTGCATGACAGACCACACTCCTGGTTGCGCTGGTTAACAGCGTCTACCATTTCGTCAACATTATCAAAGTATCTGATTTCGTAGTTTTCAAAACCCGAGATGATTTCAGTTTGACTTCCGTTCAAGATATTTTTGATATAATCAATATAATCATTTCCTCCAAGACAGCGCAATTGAGATTTTAAGTTTAGCGAAATACGACTTCTCTGATTAATTGTCTGTTCAAATTGTGCTCTCGGAATATCTGTGGGCTTTATTGTTTGCTCGGGGTCATAGAACAACAATTGTACACGGCTGCATTTCATGATCCAGTCAAGTTCATTAGCATCAGCGGGAAGACCAAGTAATTCATTAGTATCGTCAAACCTTTTCATATCAAAGCCGTTAATAGCCCATCTTCTCCTTAGCCGGTGTGCTTCATCGCACACCAATAGGTCGAAAGGCCTGTCTGCAGCTTTTTTAGCAATATCTTGTGGATGAAGGATCATATCCTCAGATAGTCCTTGTATTCCGTTGAATACTTTTTTTAACGTTTTTCTGAGAGACTGCATTGGAACAACAAAACCAATTTTCAGTGGTTTACCCGGTGTGAGTAATGAACGGATTGCTCCAATATCGGTTTCTTCAGTTGAGTCATCGAGTTCAAAAGTGTTGTTGGCAAGATCCGTAAGTAATTTGATCAGAAAAATAGCAAGAATAGTTTTCCCTGTCCCTGCACTTCCCGAAACCATAATTGTATGCTCAATCCCAAGCTTCAGATAACCATACAGATAGAAGATAATTTTATTCAATACTTCCTGCTGATCGGAATTCAGAGATTTATATGGAGAGTATTTAAAAAGGTCATCGTTTGTAAGGTCGTTGATGCCGCTAAAGACGAGGCCCAGTTCATGGAGCTTATCCCAAACCTTGAGGAACTGATGCTCGTATTCTTCTTTTGCATAGTAGTCGAAGTTCGCAAGTCCGCAATTGCCGTTCTGAAGCTTATAGTACCCATCGGCTGAGACGTACTTAATTAAAAAGGATTCAAGATTCAATATGACAGACTTATTGAAAGTGTCATCCGTCATGATATGTATGGCTTTCAAATGTTGACGTTCGGGGCTGTTTTGCCAGTGCTGTGCCGCTCGAACGCCAGCATTGAGTGTTTCACCAATATATGCCTCTCTTGTTTCATCGTTGTGAATGAAATACACAACAGGCCAATTGGCTCCATATTTACGAGAACCAACTTGCCAGGCCTCAATCGCGGCCTGGCTGTTTGCATTAAAAGGAAAATCTCGGACTTTCAGATCAAAGCTTATCATATTTCGTGCTTCTCCCTTTACTCTTCTCCACGGGATACTTCTGTGCACTGATTGCCAGCTTTTTCCTCACGATCTCAATGGGATCAAGATTGAGTTTGCTGGCGAGTAGCAAGGAATAATTCAGAACGTCCGCCAACTCTTCCTCCACATCAGCAAGGTTAGCATCCCCGTTCCACTGATAGCATTCCAGCAGCTCGCCGGCTTCAATGGAGATAGACTTGGCGAGATTTTCCGGGCTGTGGAACTGATCCCAGTCACGATCCTCCGTGAATTGGACAACCTCGCTCATTAATTCTTGCAGGTCACTCATGGTTGCTCTCCTTATTGCCTCTGGATGAAAGCTCATCCAGCAAATCGTCCAGGGATTTTCCGTTCTGGTTTAGCGCCTGCAACAGAAGGTTTACCTTTTCTTCTTCCTGCTTGCGCTGGGCACGAAGCTGCTCCTTCTCTTCTTTCGATAACGGGTGATCCCTTTCCTGCACAAGGCGGTCCCGCTTAGCCGAGAGCGCCTCCATTTTCTCCTTCGTTGTGAGCCACGAGGCCTGATGCTTGGCCAGGGTCTCACGGTCTCGCTTTACGATATCTTCTCTTTGGCTGAGAAGCCGGAGCACTCCCGCAATCTGAATGTCAAGTTCATGGATGCGAACGTCCAAAGACCGGCGATGATAACCGCCTTTGTGTTCACCCGTTTTCTTCGTTTTCGGCTTGGCCGCCGGCTTAACATCGCTTGCCTTCATAAGCACCCCTCCAATGCTGGAAATCAGTCAGTGGAGTGTACCATGGAAGGCCGCGGAAAGCCAGCAGGAAAAGGAGGTTTCAAGCTTCCTTTTCCAGAATGACATCAACGCCTTTTTTGCCTGCGTATTCAATGGTGTTCCGGGTTCCACCAGCGGTCCCGTTGTAGACAGCAATCACCCGGTTGCTATGGTCCACCATCCACTCGTTTCTTTGCTGAAAGACTCCGCCGTGATAATGGTCGCAGACATTCACAACCAGATCTGCATTCCGGAGCAGCTCATTGTACTGATTCCGCCACTCTTCTTTCCATCTGGCAGCGAAGCCGGGCCAAGGCGTGGCTGCAATCAGATGCAGCTCCGCATTTTCTGCCTTTTTGCGGAGAACAATCTGACCAGCCCAGATATCCACGCCCATGGCGCAGCCGGAGATGAATGTGGTGAAACCGTCCGCTATGGCTGCGTCAATCTGTTGTTCCAGCCATTGCTTCACTTCATCCTCGGTTGCTTGGAGCTTTTCCGGCCTGTGCCCGGTAAAGCAGCAGCGGTGCAGGCGCTTCTCTTCCTCGCTCATGATATCACCTCACGGATGGCATGCCCCACAGGGCTTGTAGTGTAAAGCCTCGGCTTCCTCACGGGAATAGAATTCCACCTTATTTTTTTCTTTCATATCACTAACTGATTTACAGTCGGGATAATGGAATACCTTGGAGTTCTTGTTTCCGATATACATAACCACAGGAGCGGTTGGTTCTGCGGGAACTTCTGTTTCATCAGCGGAGATTAGCGTCCGCTCAGTGGTTGGTTCCTCGCTATAGAGCATCAGGTCCGCACCGTCATAGCTGCAGTAGCCAAAGACGAAGTGGCCGTATTCATATGAGCCAAGCTCGAGAGAGCCGTCTTCCCAATATGTAGCTCCGTCCCCATGCATCAAGCCGTCCTGCCAGTCACCAATATAGTGCCAGCTGAATCCACTCGGATTGGTGGTCACGAAGATACCGTACCCGTTTGGTTTTCCGTCCACAATATTGCCTGTATATTTCCCGATGCGGGTCTCGCCGTCCAGATTCAATTCGTAGTTCATCTGGGTAACGGATTCCGCCAGAGCAGTGGAAAACAAGAGCAGTATTGCCAGAATGCTGCATACAAGTTTCTTCATGCTACCACTTCCCGTTCTTCTTTGTCATGACGAAGCCGAGGTTCTCTCCGTCACTGGTGCATATAATCGTCCCGTGCTTGTCGGTTCGGAAGACGGACACGTACATGTGCGTCAGTTTCAGCAGCGTTTCGTCTGACGGGTGGCCGTACTTGTTCCCGCTGCCAACACTGATAATGGCATATTTCGGCTGCACAGCGTCCAGGAATTCCTGCGATGTGGATGTCAGGGACCCGTGATGCCCGAGTTTCAAAACGTCTGCATGCAGGTCAATTCCGCCAGCAATCGCGTCCTGCTCTGCTAACCATTCCGCGTCACCAGTGAAGATGAAGGACGTATTGCCGAACACAATCTTAACCATCAGTGATTGATCGTTCAAGCTCCATTCCGGCTGTGGTTCCGTAAGAAATGTTACGGTTGCTGAACCAAGGCTGAAGGTATCGCCGCGGTGTGGAACTGTGAGATGCCCACCTCTATAGGCGAGTTTATCAATGAAATCGTGGAATCCTTCTCCTTCTGCTTCGGTAACGGGAGAGTATACGATTCCAGCGTCACAGAGAACCAGCGCTGTGGCCAGGCCTTTCACATGGTCATCATGTGGATGAGTGGCGATGATATAGTCCAGATATGTCAGGCCTTGTTCCGACAGGTATGAATATATGAACTGGTTGGCGTTTTTGTCTCCGCCGTCAATCATAAGTGTTTGGCCGCCGCACTGGATCAACGCCGCATCGCCCTGACCGACATCGAGGAAGTGGATGACGAGTGTTTCCGCAGCAGTGCTTTCCTCGCCGGTGCAGAATGCCGGAAGGAGCAGCAGGCATAGCAGAAAACACAAAAGCCGCCTCATTGTTAACCTCAATTCATTTTCTTCTTCATCTGTACTCCCACGTGATTGATGACGCGGCGGAGGTTATCGCAGAACGTCTTGATCTCCGCCTCTTGGGAGTCCGGAGATAACAGTGCCAGAGCATTGCCTAAAAAGAAAGCAGAAACTTCCTCCGCGACAAATAAATAGTCCTGCAGTTGTTGCTCCATGGTGTCGTTTCCCACGCCGCAGTATTTGTTGGCGCAGTAGTTGGTGAGGCTGTCCGTTGCCTGATCATATATTTTCTGGGACAGCTCGATCAGTTCGTTATGATGGTTTATAGCTTCCATACTTTTTCCCTCGATTTGTCCAGCTTGCCTACGGCCATATCATCCACGGCGGAGGTAAGCATATCCAGATACATCTCCCGGACGGGTTCCGGGGACAGAATCGTCATTTTTCCGGCATACTGGAAGACCCACGCCAGGAATGTTCCGCTGACGGCCACCGTGGCTGTTGCTTCGAAGCTGTCGGGTGTAACGTTTGAGATCTTGACCTTCTTGCCAAATTTATCAATGACATTGTCCACCAAGCTGATGTCGCAGCGAAGCGTTACTTCCTGCCTGGAGCCGCCGTACATCTTGGTTATGGTATCGGTGTAGTCCTGCACGTTGTAGCTCTTTGGCGGAGGAACAGCATCCTCTTCCAATAGTTCCGGCAGGCCCATGCGGTCAATACGGAAGGAAACGATGTCCTGCCGCTTATCGGACCAGCCGACCACATAGTAACGGTCTTCCTTCCAGATGGTATTATATGGGGAGAGCACGTAGACCTCTCCGCCGTGCCGGAGAATCTGCCGCTTGTTCGTGTTGTAGTTGTACATCTTGAAGGAAATTTTCTTTTTATTCTGGATGCCGAGTGTGATCTTCTCAATAATGTACAGGATCTTATCGTTCTGGGCTTTCACGTGCTCGGAAACATAGACCTTCGGGGTTAATGTAGCCTTATGCTGCTTGCCTGCCAGGATGGACAGCTTCTCGATCAGCTTGGCTGATTTGTCCTGCGTGATAAACTGTGCGGAGGATACCGCGTCCACCAGTATCATCAGCTCCGTCATGTCCCAGTCCCTGGCACCATAATAGTACTGGGTCGGGACCCCGTTCTGTTCATTGACCATGATATCGAAGCCTGCTTCCGCCAACATGGCTGCCTGCTTCCGGATGGTCCGCGGGTCGGAAGTATAGCCGTTCTCGCGCATGATGCTGCGCAGCTGAACGGAATTGACCGTGTGATCCATGTCGGTGTTCTCATACAGATACTTCAGAAGAAACATAATGCCGGGTTTTTCCGTCATACGATCACCTCGCATTCGCTCTATGCCTTATAATATCACGTTTTCTGTGGGCCGTCCACCGTAACCTTTGCATGGCTGTGCATAGCTATGAAAAAGGGGGGTTGCGTTGAGGGCGGCCTTTCTTTATAATCATTTCCGTAACGTGGGCAGCAGTCCACGATACAGGAGAGGAGGGTACCCCCCTATGAGACGAAAAGATCCGGAGAAGATGAAAGAGCTGATTGACTTCATTGATGGCTTTTATGTGGCATATCATCGGACGCCCAGCACGCGTGAAATAGCGGAAGGCACGTCTTTGCAAAAAAGCGCAGTGCATAACTATCTGGCTGCGCTTCGTGAGGAAGGCCGGATTGATTACGATAACCGAATGATTATGACGGAAAGAATCAACGATCAACTTATGGCTTATAACCAAGCTGGAATCGTTGGCGCAATCCCCTGTGGCCAGATGACTTTGGAGCAGGAGAGCGTAGAAGATTATGTTAATCTGCCTATGTCGATTTTTGGTGGTGGAGAATTATTTATTCTTCACACCTACGGGGACAGTATGATCGAAGCTGGAATTGATGAAGGCGATCTGGTTGTGGTTCGAAAGCAAACCTGGGCGAGAGATGGAGATATTGTCGTTGCTTATGTGGAAGGTGAAGGAAGCACCTTGAAGCGCTATTATAATGATAGAGAGAAACAAAGGATAATCCTACACCCTGAGAATGGGAAATATGAAGACATCATTGTGGCAGATTGCCAGATTCAAGGTGTAGTTGTAAATATTATAAAACAGACTAATGCGGGAAAGCGGTTCCCGAACGCGTAATTTTCCGGATTAACATTGAAAAAACATAAATGTATTAAAACGATACGCAAATGTATTGACGCAGTACAAAAATCGTGATATGATGGTTCCAGTGAAGGAGGGATGTTATCGTGGCGGACAAGGATCAAGAGATGAGTTATGCGATACCGGTTCGCGTTCGGTGGGGGGAGCCGATGAGGGAAGTCCATTTGAAGGAACTGCCTTATGCGGAAAAATATCAGCTTGTTAAGAGTCACTGGTCCATCACCAAGGACGAAATCCTGTCAGATATCATGGAGAACGAAGGGTACAAAAGGCTTAGGCGCATAGCACGAGTTCCGGAACCCTCCGAGTTCTTCGATAATTATACGGAGCTGAACCGTCGATTTTATAGACGCGTGCGGGAGATGGTCATTTTTGAGGAGCTTCCGCTGGGATGGATTTATGAACAGGAGATCACGTATAAAGGCGCAAAGCTAATGCTCCAACATGTAAAGGATATTGAGGTGGACGAGGAAGACCAGTTGCGTGGGTATACAATAGATGCTTCCTACCCCCTATGCGTGGTTCCGTCTGAGCTTTTAAGCGTAGGCCAATACGCGGAAAGGTATAAGGTGGGCGAAGGTACTGTTCGTCAATGGATTCGCCGGGGCAAATTAAGGACTGCAATAAAAAATGGAAATCAGTGGCTGATTCCCCTGCTTACTCTCCCCCCGAGCCGGGGATACGTAGGAGCGCAGTTCAAATGGGAACCACCGTTGAAAAACGTCCCGGAAGAATACATGTTTTTGAATGAATACCGCCTGGCAACGTTCGCGCAGGATGGCAGAGACAGGAAGAAGTTTTATGTCTTCCTAGTTCCGAAGCTCGGGGAAAATGGCGAGGTGTATCACGCACATACGCGGGAGCTTGAATCACAAGAACGCGAGGCACTGGAACTATTCATGATTTCCAGCTCAGAGATAGATTATGTCAGCTCGTTTTAAGGGGGGATTGGATGATCAGCAAGTTGTATGTATCCTGTGGAAATTGCGGACACCAGTTTGGGAAGTACGGAATTGGGTCGGTGCATGAGATGCCGTGTCCGAAGTGCGGGGCCAACCTTCGGATTGAGACGCATGACCGGGACGTAAAGGTCACGGTGGTGGACACCAAGCAGGAGCGTCAGGCGGCACAGTCGGCGTAAGGAATAGGAACCATCAGCAGCCAGCAGAGGATCGAAGGTAACCAGATTATCAAGGGTCCCGGCTCCGGATGAAGGTTTGTCAGGTATTGTGGGTGACGCAGATCACCGTGAATCCGGCAGATAGTAACGCATTATTGCGGTTATTGTCTGCCGGATTTTTTTGGTTCCAGATAGCCGCGAAAATTTCCCGAAAAAACTTTTCAAACTGGACATTAGCTGTCCGGTTTGACCTCTAAGCTTTAACCATCCCAGAGGAAAGGAGGCGGACAGGCATGACGGCGGCGGAACGG
>Ga0247610_10005330_pt1 | contig 13543 bp, 15 predicted proteins | sample 174DNAGHGhighgp2_FD_193483 | JGI IMG/M metagenome (GOLD analysis project Ga0247610, IMG submission 193483) | Sheep rumen microbial communities from Palmerston North, Manawatu-Wanganui, New Zealand - 1742 DNA GHGhigh gp2 | ecosystem: Host-associated > Mammals > Digestive system > Stomach > Rumen...
AACTTGAATAATTGTGATTGCTGGTTTTTATTTAATACCATCTCACCACTATTAAGTCCTGCTAAAACTTTATCACCACTATATGAGTTTCCACCAACAATACCACCAGATGCGTGCTTTTCACCCATAACAGTATCTTTAGCCATATCCCATAATGCCCCTAATTTATCATCTGAATTCCACCATTTTTTTAGCTTATCCCAAATATTTTTTATTGTTTCAATTGGGTGCATTATTAATTTAGCAATTCCTTCTAATGCACTTATGAAGAATCTAATTGGGGTTGTTATTGCATTAAATGCAACACTTAAATATCCTCCCCTTTCTTGTATATCTTTATTTACTGCTGATAAAGCTGGACCTACCTTTTCTTTAGCCCAATTAAACGCTTCTTTTCCACCTTCCACAATACTATCTCCAACTGATTTTGCATAATCTATGAAATCTTTATCAGCATTTTGAGGTAAGCTTTTCCAAGTATCATAAGCACCTTTAACAGCACCAACGGCAGCACCTATACCAGCTCCTAAAGGTCCAAACATAGCACCAACTGCCCCATATTCAACAGCAGTAGTGGTTGCTTTAAGTGCTTGATGTGCTTTTCCTCCTTTTTGTATTTTACCTTTATCCGCTAAATAATCAACACCAATTCCTCCAACAGCGCCTAGAATTCCTATACCACCACTTTTTGCTAATTTACCAAATGTTTTTAATGTTCCAGCCCTAGATAAACTAGTTTTTGCAGCGGAAAATGCACCTTTTAAACCGCTTCCATGAGTTATTGCTCCTTTGAAAGCTTTTGTTGCTCTAATACTAGACTTTGCTAACTTAAAAGGAGTCTTCCACATTGTTTTTACAGCATTCAATGCTTTTCCTCCAACATTTTTAACTCCACCTAATGCTTTAGCTCCAAGTCTTCCACCAACTGTTGTACCACCTAGTAATGATGCCCCCAAAAGTTTTTTCCCAGCCCATAATGCAATCAATAATGGCCAATGTTTTGTTAACCAAGCTGTAACACCAAAGACTCCTTTAGCAACATTTTTAATTGTTTCTTTATTTTCCCTCAGCCAATCTAATGCGGTTTTTGCAATTTCTCCTACGTTTCTTCCTATTTCAACAACTGATGGCTGTACTTCTTTAGCAAACTTCTTAATTGCTGTTGTTGCTCCTGGAATATATTGGTTTAAAGATTTTGCAATACTAGCTGCAAACGAATCTCCAATACCATTTATTTGCTCTTGTATATTAGTTAATGTTTCTGCTTGCTTTTGCATTATGTCTTTCTCAGACATATTATCAAACTCTTGAAGTTCTTTCAAAATTGATTCATCAAGTCCATTTTTTGTAATATCATGTGCTTTTCCACTAACATCATTAATCATTAAGTGTCCAGTATTAGTATCAACATATGACCTATTTAAAACAGCATCTCTATTTTCTTTTGAAATCCTACCTAGTTCGGTACTGTATGCCCCTTCTTTATATTTGATTTCAGCTTGTTTCTTTGCAATTGACATTGCCTCATCCATGCTGATGCCCATAGCTTGAGCAATATTCTTAACAAAGTCACGATTCATACCATTGACGTTTGCCATACCAGTCTTAGCATCAAACTGTGCGTAGCCACCAAGCATCTTTGTCATTCTTTCAGTGAATGCCTCTGGGTCATAGTTTGCCTCATAAGCCATTGTCAATGGATTTGAACCATAAGCTCCAGCAGCACCACCAAGCATCTGTAATTGTGCCGAAGATTCTATAGCTGAATCCAATTCCATAAACTTATTTGCAGCATTTTCAACCGATTGCAAGTTAAAACCAAGTTTCTCAGAAAGTGCTGTCATTCTAATGATGCCATTAACTCCATCACGGAATGACAATTTGTTAGCCAAAGAAAGATTTTTAGCAACCTCTTTACTGAATTTAGCTGCATTTAATCCACTTTTAGCTGCTGTAGCGTATGCTTTTGAAACTGCTCCTTGCACAGTGCTTAACTGAGCACCCATGTGGTTCATCATCTGCTCAGTAAACTGATTTGCAGTTCCAGCACCAACTAGCTTGTTAATTTGAACTTGTCTTTCTGCTTCAGCTTCATTAAGCATATACTGCTTACCAGTGGCATCAATAATACCTCTTTGCACTTCTTTTATTGCATCTGCTGCAACACCATATTTAAGTGCTAGTTTTTCAGTTCTTTCAGTGAGAACTTGTGTATATGCTTGTGCTTCCCTTGCACTAAGTCCAACTTCCCTAGCAAATGCAATACCCTCCTTGTGGAATTGTACAGTGGCTTGGAAACCCTTACTAATTAAAGAAGTCATCATTCCTAATGCACCGTTAATTCCACCTCCTATAACGCTTGCTATCTGTGTAAATATTGCTAATAATGCTTGTGGCATATATGATAGATTTTTTAAGAATATTTTATTAATTTACTATATAAATAGGTGTATTTACATTTTTTAACATTATTTATTTTGTTAAATTGAAAATATTTCGTATCTTTGCAGTATAAAACAATAAAAAATAAATAAACTATGAGATTTTATCAAGAATGGAAAGGCATTATTTGGGAATTCAATTCTGTAGGGGAATTCCTACTACATATTGTATGTAGGATAATAGGTGCTATAATTGGATATGGCATTTTGTTTTTAATTATTTTATGGTTAGCTTGGTATGGTAGTAAGTGAGGTTAATCTTTTGGCATCGTTTCATTGTAATAACGAGAAATACTTTAATGGCATTCTTCCTATACCACAGTTCAAAATATCCAATTCATATAGGACGTTGGGTTATTTTCACTGTGATGTCGACGAATATGGTGACTATTACAATGAAATAATAGAAGTAAGTGGCAACTATGACTATACTGAGGAACAATTTAGGAACATAATGATTCATGAAATGATTCATTACTACCTATTATACGTTGGCTTGGATAACAGATGCACACATGGAAAAGAATTTAAAAAAATGGCTAAAGAGTTCAATATAAAATATGGTTTCAATATCACAAAAACTATTGATTTAAGTGACTTTAAAATTAAAAAAGGGAATTCAATCCTTATGTTTAAACTTTGTACTTTATTCTGATATTTATATTGGAACAAAGTTTTTTTTATGAACAAAATAAAATCAATTATACGAGAAGAAATAGATAGATTTATTATAAACGAAAACGTAAGTAATCTATCAAAATATGCAAGCACAATAAATGACTATTTAAATCAAATGCAAAACATTGATAGTTTGCAGTCACAAATCAAACAAGCTACTATGAACTTTATGAAATATTGCATACAAATAATTCATGCAATAAACAGATGTGTTCAAGCAAACAGTTTGAATGAAGGATTAGGTAATTGGGGGATAAATGTACCGCCAGAGTTGGGAGGCAATTTTTGGAATGATGCAGTAAGAGGATATTACAAAACAAAAAATTTTCTAACTGGAGGAAAAAGTGGTGTGCGTGGTGGTAAAGCAGTTAAAGGGATTAACCAAAATGCATTACCATCTGTTAAATTGTCAGAGTTATTAGGAAATCTGCCTAGTTGGGAAAACCAATGTATTAGGTATCAATTAAACAAAAAAATTGGTAATAATATAATTAATAGTATAATACAAACTTTATACCAATTAAATCAAGAATATACTAGTATGGTACAAACCGCACAACAACAAAACGCCCAAGGTCAAAATCCTTGAGCGTTGTTTTTTATTTTACATTAATCCCATTTCTTCTGCAATGTCGTTACCATCTAGTCCTTGACTCATGCTAGTATAGTTAGATATGTTACTGTTTGAACTAGAACTACCGCCTTCATTCATCGAAGCATTTCTAGCCTCAACATATTCAACATACTTGTTAATATAGTATTTTCTATCCATTATTGGCATTTTTTCAAGTACATCGAAAGGTATTTTCATGTACATGTGACATGCGAACAATTCATCTTTAAGGTTTCTCTCATACATCGGAGATATTGAGGAAAACAGAATCGTCCCAGTTAAGAAAGGTCTTGAATGAGCCACCTCCTAGACTCTCTGGTCTTTCAATTTCAATATCAAAATCAATTCCAGGTCTGTTATCATTAATATATTTTCTTAACATCAATGAATCTCTAGCTGGCATCTGATTAATATATTTTCTTATAAATTCCCTATCGTAATTGTCGTTCACAGCAACAATCTGTAACTGCATATTATTGGTCATTATCTTAGTAAACTCAGAATTATTAACTTCTTTCAGTTTCTTTGACCATTTATCAATTGTTGCTATTGCTGCCTTAATTGTTTTCTTATCGTTGTCATTGACATATTTATCATTCATAAGTGCAGCCTTTAACGTCTCTGATTCCCTTGCAAGCATCATAGACTTAGTGCCATATCCCTCAAGTTCTGTGACTTGTCTAAGCTGCCTTTCTTGTTTTCTAGTTAAATATCTGAACTTAATTCTATCCTTCAAAATAGGTGTGGTATATTCAAAATGACCATTCTCGTCACCAATAAGTTTAAAATCTCTTGGCTTAAGCTTTGTTAGGTCAATTGTTGTATCGATTTGTTCACCAGTATCTGGGTCACTAACAACAATTGGGAAATCTGGACCGTAGCTAGTTGCTCTCAAATACAATATAATTGCATCAGCATCACCACTAACCAAATCTTCCACGTTTATTTCACTATTAACAACTTTAGACTTCAATAGATAATCAATTACCAATCCATCCTTATACAAGTTTGGTGATGTGATGATGTTTTCATCGTAAGCTGTCAAAAATGCCACTGGAACCCTATCCACTTTGTTTCTGTAACATTGACCGTTACTAGGCAATTGAATAATATCATACTTCAAGTTAGGGTCAATGTCATTGAAGTTAGCTTTATCAGCAATTGTTGTCTCACTTGGTGTCATATCATATTCTTCAATAACTGTTTCAGTAGATTCTGCAATTGCTAATTCGTTGTCTTCTTGTCTTGTTTTTTCATTTTCGTTTAACATATCAAAAATTGACATATCAGTATCTTGGAAAAGATTTGCTTGAGGTGCTGTTTTCTTAGCTGTTGTGGATAAAGATGTTTTCTTTGTCTTATTTCCACCAAGTACAGTTGGGTCAATGCTATTGATGTGGTCAATAACCTCTTGCTGTGCTCTTTCAATCTGTTTTACAGATACAGTTTTACCCCTGCTTTCGGCTTCTTTCTTAGTCTTTTCCAACATTTTGTTGTTTTCCAAAAGAGTCTTGATTTCGTTCTCTTGCTCTTCAGTTAATTTCTTTTTTGCCATAACTCATTATATTTCGTCTATTAATCTTAGTTTCTCAATGAATACAATCATAGAATTGTCATCAACAATATCCATAATCTTGCAGTTCTCTAAAATTGCATATATATCTTCACCAGCTTTATTTACGAAATGCATCTTTACATTTCTCTTAGGTTCTTTTACCCAAGCCCATTCTTCACCTTTATAATCTTTGTATTTGTTAATTGCATTATGCTCCTTAACCCACAATGATACCTCTGCGATAAACTCTTCCTCACTAGTATTATCGTCAAATTCAAACATTTCTATAAATGGTTTCTGGTCTACAAAGTGTGTAATCAAGTTATCAACTGTATCATCGTTTCCATTTTCGTCATAAACAATACCATTACAGCTTGAATAAGCCACTTTATCCTCCTTCTGAGACGTGTTTGTACCTAACTTGTATGTTTGTCCATCACCACCTATTAAACCACCACCACCGTTCTCTCTTTCGTAAACAGCGTTGTAAATAATGTCTTTATTCTTATTATATTCCTTTGACACTGCTTCAATGTATTCATTTTCGTTATAATAATTACTATTCACATCGAAAGCCCCATCATTGTAATCATAATAAGGCATATATAACGTAACTTCCACAATAAATATAGTTTATTTTATTTTATTAATATGTCTCTTATTTTTCTTTTCAATAAGAGTCTTTTTTTCTGTTTCTTTGTATAACCTTTTCTTTAATTCACCCATAACCATTTTAGGGTCTTCACGAATATCTTTCTCCCAAATCCTCATAATTGGGATACCATGCATTAAAGCCCACTTGTCCTTATACTCGTCAACTCTCTTATTATGTTTCTGCATGGGATTCATATTTTCCTCTTTAACAAGTCTAGGGTCTGAGTGATAATATGAGCCATCAACTTCAATTATTAAGTTATTATCAGGCAAATAGAAATCATAGAACCTACCAATGTCTTTTGCTTCAAATTGATAAACATATTTTACTTTAAGTTTATCTAAAAAGTCTTTTGCAAAGTCTTCCTCTAACTTTGATGTTCCAAACTTAGGGTGTGAACGTACAGTCCTTCTAGTCGTTTTTTTTACTTTAGAGACTGTACGCTTCTTTTTTGGCTTGCTCACTAAGGTTTTACCCTTATTACTTACTTGTTTCATATTCTACATTTTGGTAGCTAATAAATAGTTGCATCTTTGAAAAATCATCACTAGCATAGTCAATTGGGTCTCTATAAATCTCCATCAAGTGACATCTAGAATACCTTTCTGTATATAAAACCTTACCATCAGCCTCCAAATGCTTAATTACAAAATTAAATGAGTTAGGTGCATACTTCAATACTTGAAGAATTGGATACTTCTGGCCATTAAAATCTGTAACAAAGTCATAAATGCACACAGATACCCTTTTCTCTTGTGGGTCAAATGCAACTGACTTAACCATAATCTCTGGGATACTTAATGGGTCTTTCAAGTCAACCAAGAATCTATTTGCTTGCAATCTTGAATCAGCAGTATTTCTCAAATCTTCAACAAATTCTTTAGTTAAATCGTCATTGTAATTCGCATCACTTTCATTTTTCTTATAAATGCTTTCGTAATTGTATCTTATAGTTGGTTTACCTTCCTTTTTATATTCATCTTCAACGAATTGTACTGCTTTACCTTGTTTAACAATTGAATCATAAAATCCCTTGCTCTTCTTATCTTCCTCGCAAGCTTTTTCTGTCATAGAATTTACGTATTTATTATTATTAGCATCGTCATAGAAACTGTAGATTACATCTTCATCTTTCTGCCCTATTCTAGAAATATCATAATTAATTCTATTAATTTCCTTTACAACTTCATCTATGTCTTCCCTAATCATTTCAATTGACTTTTTACTAGAATTTTTAGACATCATTTCACATAGTGTGTTGTTAAGCATTTTCTGCTGATTAATTCTTGTCCATAAAAGACTCTTCAAATATTTTGGGTCTTTTCTTCTTGTTTCCATTTCTCCCATAACTTATATATACTTTTATTATCTTATTATTAGATGGCACAATACCACTTTAATAAAAAATAAAAAAAAGTTAAAAAAACAAAAGATATTTTGGTAATTAAATTACTTTTAATATATTTGCAAAAATCAAATTTTTGAAAAAATAGGCAATTATATATAATTTGACACAAGTAGTTTAAATAATAACATATGGAAAAAGAAAAATTTATAACTGAGCTAAAATCTCTTTGCGAGAAGTATAAGTTGTGTGTGGTTCCAGAGGAAAACGGTAAATACGAACTTCCTCTTATTATTGCCCCATACGAAGGCGAAAACAAATCTTTATATGATTATTTAGATGACTCTGATTTGGAAGATGATTCTCATTATAGTATTGATGATAAAATAAGTGATGAAGAACTCAAGTTCTGCAAAGAACACAGAATTAGAGTAACTGCTGTTGATATGGTTTGGGATGACAAAAAGAAAGAAATGATAGAGGTTAGAAACGAAAGACTTGTATAAGGTCAAATAGTATATAATTACTAAAAAATATGTTTAAAAATTACAAAAAGTATTACGACAATTACATCAAATACTTGATGTCTTTGGATGCTCAAATGAATACAAATGACATGGATAGTGGTTTCGCTGTAGTTGAAACCTTCATTATGCATGTGTATGGGAACTATCTGAACCATAAGTATTATGGTAAATACTCTGAGGTAAAAAAAGAAATAACATTGGTAGATTCTTCTATTACGAGTAACCAACTCACAAAAGAGCTTAAACTTGAATATTTAGGGGAATATATGTATAAGGAGTATTCATACCTTGATACATTGAGAAATATGGGACACTATGTATTCTTCAACGGAACTGCATATATATTCACCGACTATGGGTTAATACAAATATATGGTAGGAATAGTGAGGTCACAAAAATTGCAAAGATATTAACGATTGATGTATGGGTCTATAAAGAGGAATATAAAGATGAATTACAAGGGTTCATCAATTCATGCTTAGTAGAAATTCCTTCAGACGAAAAACAGAAGAACCTCACAGTATGTACTTGCGGCAATTATGGTATTAAAAAGTCAAAGATTGAGGTTAAACCATTCGACTGTGACATTGAGAAGAATTATAACAATGACCTTCCATATGACACGTTAACAGAACTTGTCAACTCAGAAGAGGAAGAGTTGATACTGTTGCATGGAGACCCAGGTACTGGTAAAACCTCTATTATCAAGAAGCTTATCTATGACAACCCAACTGTTGAGTTTGTCATCTTCGACTATAACCTCTTAACTGATATAAGCGATGGTAAACTGTTTGATTTCTTGAGTGAGCATAAACAGCACGTCTTTATCATTGAAGACTGTGAGAAACTGTTTACTGATAGAAATAACGGCAATAAGTTCCTTAGTTCAATGCTTAACCTTACTGATGGTATTGTTGGTGAGGCATTCGGTATAAAGTTCTTGTGTACGTTCAACTGTCCGAAGTCAAAGATTGACCAAGCAGTATTGAGAGAGGGTAGACTTTCGCTCATATATGAGTTTAAAAAGCTTACGCTCGATAAGACAAAAGAGTTAATGCCAACTGCCACAGAGTGCATGACATTGGCTCAGATATACCACACTGAGGATAATGGTAATAAAAAGAAAGATAAAAAAATAGGATTCTAGTTGTTAGAATCCTATTTTTGTTTTAACTCCCTATTAATACGCCAAAATCGCATAATCCATCTGAATTGTAATTGTAATCTCACTTAGCTCATCTGATGAATAGTCAAGATTTCCGAAATCTGCGTCCGTGATGAATGCATTCTTTAAAATCCACTTACTAACAACAACACCAGTTGGGTCAAGCATTTCAAGCTCAACATCACGCTTATAACCTGCCGCATAACCTTGACGGCCAGTAACTGACTCAGAGTGAAGACGTACCCATTCCATTATAGCTTGCGAAGCAGAAGGCCCAATTGGGTCTCTCAATGTTACTTGTATTGACTCCCAAGTATAACGTCCTACAACATATGTTTCTGTGTTTAAGAAAGGTATTGCTTTACCCTCTTGCTTTATGTGTGGACGTTTAGCCGTTTTGCACCACCACTCTTGAATTCCCAAGTCGGCTGGAAATCTTAATAGCCATCTATTTTGCCTGAGAGGTTCGTAATTGAGCGGCATTTTCAAAAGTAAATCACTCATAATTTTATGCCTTTTAATTTGAATTATTTATTATTATTTTCTTTATTTTTTTAATATAAATATACTAAATAATTTTTTTTCATTATTTTTTTGAAAAAATTATTATTTTTTATATATTTGCAAAGTATTTATAATAGTAAATAAAACATAATTTATGGATAAAAGAGAAAATTTTATAAAAAAAGCAACAAAAAAGCACAATGGAAAATATGATTACTCAAAAGTAGAATACATAAACAGTACAACAAAAGTATGTATCATATGCCCCATTCATGGCGAGTTTTGGCAAACGCCACAAGGTCATATTAGAGGAAACTCTTGTCCAAAATGTGCAAATATAAAACGAGGCGATACTTTTAGAAGTAACGCTGATGAATTCATAGAAAAAGCATCAAAAATTCACAATTCAAAATATGTTTATGACAAAACCAAATACGTTAATTCTAACACAAAAATCCCAATATTGTGTTTTGAGCACGGAACATTCTGGATGACACCAATGAACCATCTTCTAGGTCAAGGCTGTCCTAAATGCAGTGGAAGAGGGCTGAACAACAATGAAATTATAAATATGTTTATCGCCAAGCATGGAAAAAAATACGATTATTCCAAAGTAGAGTTTACTAAAATGCACGATAAAGTTTGCATAATATGTCCAAAACACGGAGAGTTCTGGCAAACACCGTCAAAACACCTTCTAGGGCAAGGTTGCCCTAAATGTGCAATTGAGTTGAGAGCGGAAGAAAGAAACATCGGAAACGAAGAATTCATAAGAAGAGCAAGAAAAATATATGGTGATAAATACATTTATGCCGACACTAAATATACAAAAATGGAAGATAAGGTTAAAATAATATGTCCAAAACACGGAGAGTTCTGGCAAAAACCATATGACCACCTTCATGGGCATGGGTGTCCTATATGCGGATTAATCGAATCTAAAGGAGAAACTGAAATATATGATTATATTTGTGGCCTTATTGGGAAGGAAAACGTAGAGCACTCAAATAGGGAAATACTAAACGGATATGAAATAGACATCTATATTCCAAATCTACAAATTGGAATTGAATACAATGGTCTTAAATGGCATTCAGAAAAATTTAGAAATAGAAATTACCATTTAATGAAAACCAACTTAGCAAAATCAAAAGGCATCAAACTAATTCAAATTTTTGAAGACGAATATATCTTACATAAAAACATTGTATTGTCTAAAATAAAAACACTAATCCATGCAAATAAAAACGTACAATCAATAATGGGTAGAAAATGTTCAGTTCAACAAATTACAAAGGATGTTGCTAAATCTTTCCTTGAGAAAAACCATATTCAAGGCTATGGCAGATGCACACTTGCTCTAGGTTGTTTTAGCAGTAATACACTTGTAGGGGTAATGACATTTGAACAATATGGCACTGAATGGCTTCTAAACAGATTTGCAACTGATATTAATTTCATATGTCAAGGAATTGGCGGTAAATTGTTTTCTTTCTTCATTAAAAATTATAACCCCAAAATAGTAAAATCATTTGCAGATAGAAGATGGACGTTAGACGAAAACAATAACTTATACACAAAACTAGGCTTTAAACTAGAGAAAATACTAAAACCAGACTATAGATACGTTAACTCATCACACCCAACAGATAGAATACATAAATTTAACTTTAGGAAAAAAATATTAGCAAAAAAATATGGTGTAGATGAAAAACAAACTGAAACCAAACTAACGGAAAGTTTAGGTTTCTATAAGATATGGGATTGTGGACTTTTAAAATATATATGGAAAAATGAGGATGAACACTAATTCATCCTCATTATTTTTTGTTATTTCATTTATTTTTTATATATTTGCAATATTATTGAATAATTAATTTTTATTTTATGGAACTAAAAATACTTTTTTTAATGATATTGCTTCACATTATAGACGATTTCCACTTACAAGGAATATTGGCTAATATGAAGCAGAAAAATTGGTGGTTGAAGCAAAAAGGATATAAAGATATGTACGAGTATGACTACATGACTGCATTGACGATTCATTCTCTGTCTTGGTCAATAATTATCTCTATTCCGCTTTGGTTTTTTAGCATTACTCCAAACATACTAGGTATGATAATATGCTGCAATATGTTTATTCATATGTATGTGGATGACCTCAAATGTAATCAATTAAAGATAAGCCTCACAATTGACCAAACAATACATATAATCCAAATTTGGGTAACATGGGCAATATGCTGCTTTTTAATATAAAAAGGTACTGACGTTAATCAGTACCTTATTTTTTATTTACCTTTTCCTGTTAGCAATTTGTCGCTTGACAAGAACACATCTTTAAAATATGCATACAAATCCGATGTAGGATGGTCTGCGTATTTCTTCAAACCCTCAATTGCAGTTTCTCTAATCTTGCCTACAATTGGCTCATGCTGTATTATTTCTTGGGCATGCATTGCAATTTCTTCCTCAGAATCACCATTACCCATTTGTTGTGATTGTTTTGGTTGAACCAATGCTGGGTTAACTTCATCTTGCCCTTGTGCTTGCATCTGTTGTTGTTCCATACCGCCATCATCCATCATTCCATCTTCACCATTGAAAATATAGTCTTCTGTAAGCTGTGCTTTCAAGCTTTTTAATTCATTTAGAATATTTTTAAAATTTTTTTCCATAATTAATAAACGTTTATTTGTATATAAATATCAAGTAATGTTAAAATATAATAATATATTTGGCTAATTGGGGATTTTTTTATATCTTTGCAGAAGAATTTATTAACCGTTAAATTAACTAATATAAAATATGGATATTAAACCAATTACAGCAAAAGAAATCATAGAAAACCGTTTTTCAGATAGAACTATTTCTACCATTAATAACATTCTAGCCGAAAGATTTAAGGTAGGTGAACCTGTCTTAATAACGTTTGAAGAGTTCCGTGCTAGGTGGGACGATTATGCTAGGGCATACGAGAAACTTATTGAAAAAGAATACCACAATATTGGTGATTTGTATTCTTTGTACGGATGGTCTGTTATAGAAGGAGAAGAAGTAATGATTTTTGAAATTCAGTAGCTATTTATAAAAAAAGAAGGGAACGATATACTTGTCAGAACCATTGATTTGGAAGAAGCTGATAAAGTTGGTATTGACCTTACTGAATTCGGATTTGAAATAGCTGAAAAATTTAAAAAGGCACATGAATATGCAATGGCATAAAAAAGTGGAGGGGAATTAATCTCTCCACTTTTTTATAATTATGCCATTCGATTAAATATCATCAAATGAAACTCCCTTTTTCAGCTGGTTAAGGTTGTTGTAAACATTTTCATTAGTGTATAGTCCACAAAACTTAGAACTACTCTTATAACCAGGAACTGTATTACTTTTTGGAACATAATACAATAATCTTATACCCTTGTCTCTGCATAACTGATTTTTATACACGTCTCTCTGTATATTTTTTTCAAATAGTTCCTCAGCCCATTCTTTTCCGTTATTTGCAAAATCTACTGGTTTAAAATGTTGTTCTCCTTGACATTCAATAGCCACATTTTTATTTGGTAAGAAAAAATCAAGTTTGTTCTTTCTGTTTGTCTCATCATACTTATATTGTTGAATAAATTCCATATTATTTTCTTCTAGCATATTACGGACTTCATTTTCTATTTTACTTTGTTTACAGTGTGGGCATCCGTGACCGTGAAGATGGTCATTTGGTGCTTGCGAAAATTCACCGTGAATAGGACATATAATTATCAAAGGCGCATGCGTTCCGTTATATTTAGATTTATTATAATCGTACTTATCGCCATGAACTTTCTTCGCATCATTGATAAATGATTCAGTTGTTCTCTTAGCACTACCACCACATATAGGGCAACCATGCTTTCTAAGTATATGTTTATCTGGTGTTTGCCAAAATTCTCCATGCTCTTTGCATATTATACATACTTTCGTTCTATTATTCACATACTCAACCTTTGAATAGTCATACTTTCCATTGTGAACTTCGTTAGCTCTTTTAATGAACTCTTCAACTGGTGTCTT